>Ga0076929_100275_pt2 | contig 13667 bp, 15 predicted proteins | sample HotLakConUCCSL28_FD_87104 | JGI IMG/M metagenome (GOLD analysis project Ga0076929, IMG submission 87104) | Hypersaline microbial mat communities from Hot Lake, Washington, USA - Hot Lake Consortium UCC-SL28 (version 3) (version 3) | ecosystem: Environmental > Aquatic > Thermal springs > Hot...
ATGGAAGACCACCTGCTGGAATTCTTCGGCGGCCACGACACCAAAGAGGTGTTAACCAAAACCATGACGGCTGACTCTGACCTGGGCTGGAGTCAGGATGGCCTGGCGGAACTGCAGAAAGTTCCCGGCTTCGTGCGGGGCAAGGTGAAGCGCAACACTGAGAAGTTCGCTCGGGAGCAGGGCATCGAGCAGATTACCGCTGAGGTGATGTACGCTGCCAAGGAGGCGGTAGGAGCGTAGGGATTTAGAAAGTCGTTGCCCAATGGATTCAGGTCGCTTGGGAGCTGTAGCCATGTCATCACCAGAAATGTCGTCACCGTTTCCGGGAATGAATCCCTACTTGGAAAATCCCGATCTGGGGCCAGAGGTGCATCATCTGCTGATCAGTTTGCTGGCAGAAACCCTGAATCCCCAATTATTGCCCACCTATCGCGTTGCCATTGAAAAACGGGGCGAAACCCTGTCCGAGTCCAGAAGTGGGAGTTTTGCCTTAGAACAGCCGACAGATTTCGAGCTGGACTCGGTATGTCAACTCAGCGGAGAAAATGCCCTGTTGATTGGGATACTCAACAAATAAAGGATACCGGTGCGCCGGTTTTTAGACTCCGGGTGTAGCCAGGTTTCTAAACCGGGTGAACTGCGGTTCAAACAACAGTTTGACTGTACCTGTCGGCCCATTACGATGCTTGGTAATAATCACTTCGGCAATGCCCCGATCGGGGGTATCGGGTTCGTAGTACTCTTCTCGATAAAGCATCATAATCAGGTCAGCATCCTGTTCAATGGCACCCGATTCCCTCAGGTCAGACATCATGGGGCGCTTATTAGTCCGAGACTCGACTCCTCGACTGAGCTGAGATAGGGCAATAATTGGCACATTCAGTTCGCGAGCCAACCCCTTAAGAGAACGGGTGATTTTTGAAAGTTCCTGCACCCGGTTTTCACTATTGCCTTCCATCAGCTGCAGGTAGTCAATCAGGATCAGGCCCAGGGCTCCCCCTTGCTCAGCCTGCAAACGACGACACTTAGAGCGCATTTCCGTAACCGATGCATTGGGAGTATCGTCAATAAATACCGGCATTTGAGACAAAAGGCTAATGGCATGGCCCAGCTTCTCCCATTCGTTCTGAGCTATGCGTCCGGTGCGCAACCGGCTACTTTCCATTTCGACTTCGCTGGACAGCAGACGATAGACCAGCTGCAGCTTTGACATCTCAAGGCTAAAGACCGCCACCGGCAGCTTTTGCAGTGCAGCGATATTGCGGGCAATATTTAAGCAAATGGCAGTTTTCCCCATGGACGGTCTACCAGCACAGATAATCAGGTCAGAGCGCTGGAACCCCTGGGTCATAGCATCCAGGTCGTAAAAACCACAGGGCACACCCGGCAGCACCACCCCTAGAGAGCGCTGCTCAATCTCTGAGAAGGTATCAATCAAAATGTCGGAGGTAGCGGTGAGTCCTCCCTTAGAGCGCACCTGGGTAATGCCGAATAGCTTTTGTTCGGCCTGATCTAGCACATTTTCTAAAGGCGTTGAGGTGTCGTAGCCAAGCTGAGCAATGTCCCCCCCCGACTGAATCAACAGCCGTCGGGTGTATTTATCCATAACCAGAGCTGCGTACTGATCGATGTTGGCAGCGCTAACGGTACGGTCGACCAGTTGGGCTATACGGGCCTGTCCGCCCACATCTTCTAGTTTGTTGTGGTCTTTAAGCCACATGGTGACGGTCATCAGGTCAGCCGGTTGGCCCTTGGCGTGGAGCCCTAGGGCGGCTCGATAGACGTCGCGATGGGCACCGATATAAAACGCATCGGGGGTGAGAATTTCCATGACCCGACCAATGGCTTCTGGATCCAGCAAAATACCCCCCAAAATTGCTTCCTCAGCCTCAATATTTTGGGGAGGCAGACGGTCAGTTACCGTATCAAACTTAAGGTTTTGGACCATGACGCCATCTAGATATGGTGGTTTGTCTGGAAGGGCCATATCGGTTTGGCATTGCTGCCAACCGCATTGAACGGTCCCCAAGCAGGAACATCCCAAAGGGCTGCACGATGCTTTCTGGAAAAGAAAAACGCTACATTTAGCGTTTGACATCGAAGACTTATCTTAACCGATCTCCGTCTAGAGGTTGAGAGCAAAACGCTCAGCTTAACGGTTTGTTGACAGACATAGTTGCCGACCCCAAGGGCAAGGTGCTGAATAAAAACGAGCCATCACAACTCGTGCAGTTCAATTGTACTATATTCTGATCGCGAATAAGCTCCGGGTGGACCTAACCAATCCCGGAGCTTAGAGCATTGCTTGCCATGCCGTTTATTCAGGAATGACCCGCAGGTTAACGGTAGCGGTCACTTCTGGGTGGAGCTTGATCTCAGCCTGGTACTCACCCAGTTTGTTAATGTCGGGCAGGTCGATATTGCGCCGATCAACTTCTTTACCGGTCATCGCCTGAATTACGTTAGCCACATCAATGGCCGTGACGGTACCAAAGATGGCGTCGTTTTCGCCCACCGGCTTCTGAATGCTGAACATGCCGATGGTGGACAGCGCAGTCTTCATCGACTCGGCTTCCTGTTTAATTTCAAGCTGGCGCTGACGTTCGGCTTCCCGCCGCCGCTCAACCTGCTTCAGCACACCAGGGGTGGTGCGCACTGCCATTCCGTGAGGAATGAGATAATTACGAGCATAGCCAGGGGCCACCTCTACCAGGTCGCCATTCTGGCCCAGCTTGCGAATATCTTCTGTGAGAACTACCTGTACCCGTTTTGCCATGTTTCTTCTCGTATAGCCCAGTTGACTATAATACCCAAAGGTCATCCATCTTGGCAACCACTGTTGCGTATTGATTATGATTCGACTCGCTTTTGCTTTGATTTTAGCGGCGTGGGTGGTGGTAATCGCCATTGTCGCCGTACAAAATGCCACTCCGGTTTCCATTCGGCTGCTGAATTTTCAGTCCATCGACATTCCCTTTGGGGTGCTGCTGGCCTTCTGCGGGGCTGCCGGAATGATTGGAGCACCCCTAGTGCTGCTGCTGTTGGGCGGTAACCCACTGAAAGGCCGCAGGCCGAACCGATAGGGGCAGACCAGGCCCTATACCAGGTCCAGCCCCCAACCTGGAGCTTTCTCTTAGCAAAACCTCCACTGCTGGACTTGGACTAGTACTCTACGGCGTAAGTCGGCCCACTCTTCCTGAAACCTGATACCCGGTACCTGGTACCCTCAGCAAGGGTTGCCTTATTTCTGCCAGCTGATACCAGGGCATCACATTCAGGCATGGCAATTCAGCCATGGGAGATAGCCGTCTCGGCGGCCCGAAGCAGGCAAGATATTGGCCCTGCAGGGATTGGATATTGTTCGAGGCTCATTCCCGAGCAGAGGGCACATACGCCGGAGCGGGCACTGCCGCTTTCAGAATGACCTCCAGCAGGCCGGGAAAGGCGCGGTCAAGGTCTTCCCGTCGCAGGGAGTTCATGTGCTGAGTCCCCTGCTTGCGGCAGTAGAGCACGCCTGCTTCCCGCAAAATTTTGAAGTGGTGGGACAGGGTAGACTTGGCCACCTGCAGATCCAGGTCAGAGCACGATAGTTCGTCGGCTGCGGCTAAACGTCTGACAATTTCTAGCCGGACAGGATCGCCTAGGGCGTATAAAACCCCTGCCAGGGTCATGCTTTCAGAATTGGGATGAAAGATAGGTCGCATAGTTGCATTATGCCACGGGGAAGGCTATAGTTTAATTGTTCGATTTTTTCGAATAAAAGAAATATTTCCCGCAGTGGAGGTGGCATTATGGCCGCGATCGCAGACATTACCCAGGATACGTTTCAAGCCGAGGTACTGCAGAGCGATCTGCCGGTGCTGGTTGATTTTTGGGCTCCCTGGTGCGGTCCTTGCCGCCTGGTGGCCGGCGTGGTGGATGAAGTGGCCCAGCAGTACGACGGGCAGCTCAAGGTGGTTAAGGTAAATACCGACGAGCAGCCCGGCATTGCTTCAACCCACGGCATCCGCAGCATTCCTACCCTGATGATTTTTATGAACGGCGAAAAAATGGATCAGCTGGTGGGGGCCGTTTCTAAAACCACCCTGGCTAAAGCAGTTGAGCCGTTTTTGAGCTGAACTAACCGTCAAAGCTTACTCATGGGCAACCTGGAGCTGATTGCGCCCCTGCTGTTTTGCCCTATAGAGGGCCTCGTCAGCCTGCTTGACCAGAGAGGCAGATGTAGTTTCAGGATTGGGTATTAAACTGGCTCCCCCCAGGCTCAACGTTACAAATCGGCTAATGTCAGAACCAGAATGCTGGATCTGGGCTTGTCCAATTTGTGCTTGAATTTTCTGGGCAATGGTCATGACTCCTTCGAGGGAGGTGCCCGGTAAAATCACGGCAAATTCCTCGCCACCGTAGCGAGCGACCAGATCGGCAGGCCGAGCAACTGCGAGCTTGATTTGCTGCGCCACTCGCTGTAAGCATTGATCTCCCATCGGGTGGCCGTAATAGTCGTTGTACTGTTTGAAAAAGTCAACATCGCAAAGAATGAGCCCTAGCGGTTCCTGTTCCCGCCGTAGCCGCAGCCACTCCTGATCCAGGTACTGATCAAAATGGCGTCGGTTTGCAATTTGCGTGAGACTATCCAGGTTGGATAATCGCTGCAGTTCCTGATTGGCAGCTTCTAGCTCGAAGGTGCGCTGGGCAACCCGATCTTCCAGGGTGGCGACCAGGTTTTTAAGCTTGTCTGACATCTGGATAAACGCATTCGACAGTTGCCCGATTTCGTCCTGCTTCAGGGCTGGCATTTGTACATTGAAATTGCCTTCAGTAAGCTGTTGAGTCGATTGCAAGAGTTGCGCTAGCGGTTGAGTAACTTGAGTACTCAAGGTGCGGTAAATCAGCGCCATTTCTATCAGTAATGCGATACCTCCGGAGAGCAGAACAAACTGAGCGGCGCTCCAGGCGTTACCCTGCAGGAGAGATTGGGGGTAAACCGACACAAAATACCAGTTAGGCCCAGCGAGCCGGGTAAAGGTGATATATTCGCGATCCCGAACGTTTTTGACCACTCGTGCCCCGTTTTCCGCTTCACCTGCGTCATCTCCCTTAGCCACTGGCGTTAATTCATGCGCGAATTCAGCAGATTGAATCTCCGATTCGCCCGCGTCATCTTCCTTAGCCACTGGCGTTAATTCATTCGCGAGTTCAGCAGATTGAATCAAGGAAAAAATTCGATTGAGATGGGGTCCGCCAGGTCCTGAATGCTTAACGTTCTATGCTGTGCTGCGATTTGTGAGTTGAAGTCAGGGTGGGCAATCAAACTGCCGTCCTGCCGCACAATAAAGTTGTAGGTTCCCGATAGACGATCGGTGTTGGCGCGTTCAATTAAGTCGTTCAGCACAATATCGTTGCCAACGCTGGCAATATGTCGTCCTGTTGCGTCGTCAATGGGCGTTACTACCGAAACAATCCAATCAGGGCTGGCCGGATCTTGATAAGCATCAGTCCAGACGGTTTGTCGCTGTGGGTTATGGCTCAGGTCAGACACGTAAAAGAATTTTTCTGTGCAGACATCAAAATCCCCTGAAACCATCAACGGCCCCGGTAGCTCAGGCCAGTAAGTCACAGCAATGTTGTCGGGCGACGCGATCCAGGTATTGACGAAACGATCGCGCCAGGCCGGTGCATACTGCAAAAGCAATGTTTCAAACCGCCGAATCTGAGAGATATGCTCCGCCGTCAGGGGAACATTTCGCCCAACAAAGACAGACGACTTTGACGCCCCCTCAAACTGGTGCACATCCTGCTGCTCTGTAATATTGCGATGGGTGCCATCTGACCAGGTAAATAGAGGTGTCAGGGGTTCCGCAGGCTGAGGTTGAGCTGCAACCGTGGCGAAGGCTTGCTTGAACATAATGTGGCGATCGATAGCAAGCTGAAAAATTTCTTCCTCACGCTTGCCCCGCTCAGTAACGTATTTCTGAAGCTGTTCTTGAGTACTAAGCTGTGTCTGCCCGATGATGTGGCCGTAAGTCAACATGGCAGACACAATGAAAATGCCTGTCACTCGGAACAATAACTGAATTAGGGTATGCCGAGTTAATGAGGGCTGAACTTGCGTGAAGAAATTGAGTGTTTTAAGCAAGACCCCTCTGACTCTGCATACGGAGAGCATCATAGTGAGCAATACGACATAAGCGCCTATGAGTATACCCATCAGGCGCTGGGATATATCGCTCTGTTCTAAAGAAAGTAGCTATACCAAGTCCAGCTCGAAACCTGTAGCTTTCCCTTAGGCAAAACTCCACTTCTGGACTTGGACAAAGTTGCAAGAAAGTCGCTACGGCAGCGATACCTTTCTCCTCAGCCCTGATTCTCTACCTTCATTTCTGCTTCCTTCAGGGAATCTAAAAACGACAGGGGGCGGCTCATGTTTTCGGCAAAGCCGAGGATGTTGCGATCGCGGTGCTCGTACAGCAATTCCCCATCCCGATCAAACAAAAACGTTCCCCCCCGCTGGGTCAGGTAAGCGGCATCCGGTACGTAGGTGCCCCAGTTGCCTAGCACTTCCCCCATGTTTCTCAGGCGCAGGGTGGCCAGCTCAAAGGGACGCTGAAAGCCTTTGCCCCCAGCCCATTCGAAAAAGGAACCCCGCAGGGGAGGGAGAGGCTTAGCTTTGACCACTTCATCATCCCCAAACAACTGGGGAGCGCTGCGATCCCCCCGGTAGCCGCGAAACACTTCGGCCAGGGTACCGGGGCTTTTAATGCCCGCACACATCAGCATCAGGTTGACCCAGGCGTTTTGCCCAGAGGCCAAACCAGGAATCTGCAGCGTTAGGCCCTCATACAACCCCAGCTGGTGGTGTAGCTCGGCTGAGGGATCCATAAACAAAGCCTCGGGATCAAATCCGGTAAAGTCGCAGAACCTTTGGCCGGCATTGCGATCGCCAATCCCCACAGCCCGCACAGTAACGTTAGCCTCCTTCAAAACGGATTGCTCCCGCTGCAGCCACCAGGCATATTCCATGCTGTCAAAATCCCCCAGCTGAGGCAAAACCACCACCAGCAGGCGCTTTTCCCCCTCCCAGCCCGCCAGTATGGAGACCACCGCCCCATCACTCACCCGCTGTCGTTCCGTAACTTTAAAAGTCTCGAATACAGTCATCCTTGCCAAACCCCCCATTCCCCATTCCCTACTCCCCATTCCCCACTCCCTACCCCCCATTCCCTATTCCCTACTCCCTATTCCCTACTCCCTACTCCCCATTCCCTACCCCCCCTACATCAACCACTCCAACAAAAGCCCCACCCGGCTTTCTGGCCCCAAACGAGAATACTGAAATTCCAGATCAGTGCCTAGCCTGAGCCTGGGGGTTACCGCATAACCCACGGAAATGCTGGTCATCCCCACTTCATCGCGGCTACCAGGAGATACCCAGTGCTGCCCCAAAGCGATATCGGCTCCCCCACCCCGAGAGGGAATCATCATCAGTCGAAACCCCACATCCACACCATTGGTCGTGTAATCAGGAGTTTCCAGGGAGCGATAGCCCAGGGTTGGGGCGATGTTGACGTAACTTCCTAACGGCAGCAGATAATAGCGAACTTCGGCCCCAAAAGATTCCCGTTCATCATTCCAGCTCCGGCTAAAGCTTCCCGCTGCCGTCAGGCCGGTACCAGAAATTAAGAACACATCTTCTACACCCACATAAACGCCGGTGGCCTGGTCACTGGAAGGAAATTGGGCATACCCGACCCTGAGCCGGGTCCGAAAGCTGGGCTGGTTGCGAATTTCATCGGCAATGTCGGGAATGTCCTGCAGCCAGTCTTGTAGAACGGGGCTATCTTGAATGATATCGGGATCAAGGTCCAGATCATTGAGCAGGATCCCTTCCTCCTGGGGAGATTCCTCGGAATTGTTGATCTGAGCCCATGAAGAATTCCCCATCCCCATCTCGACAAGTTGCCACTGCCCCTGGGTACCGTCAACATTAGCTAGCCCCTGGAAATCCTGAGAAAGGCCAGGCTTAAAATCGTCCCACCCCTCACCTGGATCGTGGTCAGGAGCTGTGTCTGTCGCCCGACCCGAAATGCCAGACGATGGCTGATCTGCAAACCTACGCACCTGAGCAACGGCGGCATGGGTTTGAGACAACATTCCCAGGGCCAGCAGGCCAGCCAGGACATTACCAAATGGGCTAAAGCAGCGCAGCATTCCGGGGCACCATCCCAAACCGAAGAAGTTCTCTTGCTTAGAGTATTCCACCAAAGAATTATCCCAGGAGCGGGCACGATAACCGGGGGATACATCACACGCTTAGTCTGCACCCTGAGCCCGCTGAATCGAGCGTTCGATGGAAGGCTCCCAACTGATTTTTTATGGTACGGGGTAAAAGCCAAATAAAAAAGCGACCTCATCAAAGACAAGGCCGCTGGGGGAAACGAGAATAGCTCAGGCAAGAAAGTTAACGTACTTCGCCGCGCGTAGGCAGTACCTCTACGGGCTTCATAAAGTAAAGGCGCACCATTTGCCAGCCAATGTTGGCAACGTGAGGCAGCTTACGCAGCAGTTGCAGCGGCTTGGGCTGATTAGACTCGCTAATTGCCGCCAGTTTGCTGTTGGCGTCAGAGGCCATGTCTAACCGCTTAAAGAACTCGGGATTATCCACATCCAGAATCACCGGAAATACCCGAGCGGCGGTTTCGTTGGTTTTTTGGATGACGTGAACATCGTACTCCCGGGCATCCAATCCTAAGGAGGCATAGAAGCCGCTGCGCTGAATGTCGTTGAGGAACATGGTGGCAAACACCGACAGCAAAAAGAAGCGGCACCAGAGCTTCGCCTTCCAATCGTTAATGATGTCGGGTTGAGCCTTCATCAGGGCCGAGAAGAAATCGCCGTGGCGGTTTTCATCCTGACACCAGTTCTCAAAGAACCGGAAGATGGGGTAAATCTGGTTTTCAGGATGAGACTCTAGATGACGGTAGATGGTGATGTAACGCCAGTAGCCAATTTTTTCGGACAGGTAGGTGGCGTAAAAGATGAACTTGGGCTTAAAGAAGGTGTACTTCTTGCTCTTGGTCAAAAAGCCCAGGTCAAGCTGCAGGTTAAAGTCCGACATGGCCTTGTTCAAAAAGCCAGCGTGGCGGGCTTCATCCCGAGACATCAGGGTAAAGCACTCGGCCAGCACAGGGCTTTTATCTTTTAAACGACGGCCCAACTCTTTGTAGAGCAAAAAACCAGAAAATTCAGCCGTACAGGACCGCTCCAGAAACTCCACAAACAGACGACGGGTTTCGCCATCCATATGGTCCCAGGACTGTTCAAACTGCTCATCACGAACAAAGTGGTGGCGGTTGTAGTCGGCCCGAAATTCTTCGAGAATGGCCCGTAGTTCGTCTTCGTTAACGGAAATGTCCATGGCGGCCATTTCGTCAAAGTCGGTGGTATAGAACCGGGGGGTCAAAATGGTGTCTTTTGCCGGAACCTTAACCCCAGGTCGGATTTCTTGAAATTCAGGCTTCTTAAGGGAATCTACCATGAGTCTGTGATTCAGCGGTTTAATAGGATGTGCACAGCCCAGCGATGGGGGGATAGAGAGGTTGGACCAGAGGCAGGCGACCCAACGTTAAGAACGTTACGAAGCAATCTGCATCTGTTACCAACTGAAACGCTGAATGCTAGTTTATCAGGGCTTTCAGGAGAACTGGCAAGGTTTTAAGTTTTGCAACGAATTATGACTCAGTTTGAATGCCGTTCTCCAGCTTGAACTGGGTCATCAGCTGGGTCATTTTTTTGCGCATCTTCAGGTGAAGCTCGACCCCCTCGTAGGCGTAGCGGCTGAAGCCCCCCTGGTCAACCAGCTGTTTCAGGTAGCTGACCCGCTCGTCTGGGGCGGGGTGAGAGGCAAACCAGCTGACCCCCCGCTCGCCATAATCTTCCTTCAGGGTGACCATCAAATTATGTAGCCCATCGGCAGCGTATTGCCCCGTCGCCGAAATCTGAGTGCCCAGCACATCGGCCTGACGCTCCATGTCGCGGGAATAGCTGGACACAATCAGCCCCGCCGCGATATTGGCAACCTCGGGAATGGGAATAAAGGACGCCAGACTGCTGGTCAAATTTCCCTGGGTCACCATCTGAAACCCGTGGGACAACACCGCGTGGGAAATTTCGTGGCCAATCAGTCCCGCCAGTTCTGCTTCAGAGTAGGTTTTTTCAATCGCCCCGGCGTTGATGAAAATTTTGCCCCCGGGCAGGGCGAAGGCATTGAGGCTGTCATCCATCACCACTTCGAAGCGGTAGTCGAACTCATCCCGCCCGGTTAAGGTCGCCAGCTTCTGGCCAATGTGGTCTACGTAGCTGCGAATTTCTGGATCATCGGCCATGGGCACCTGGCGAGCCACCTGGTCGGCCACCTGTGCCCCCAGGTTACTTTCTCCCTGCATTAACAAAATGCCGGAGTTGAGAGCCGTAAACGGCCCAAACAACCCGCCCGTAAGCAGATAGCCCGCCGCCCCGGTGAGGATGTTGGACACCAGGTTGCGGGTCAGGGTCTGGTTCATGTCTCCCCGAAACCGGTCCAGGTTATCCTGCGCCAGTTGATCCATCGCGTCGGCCTCGGGGTGGTCAGGGTTGAGCACAACAAACTGCTTGGCGGTAATGGCGGCTTCGACCCATTTTGCTTGAGCCATTTGAACCTCGGCCTGGGCTTTGAGCAGCTCTGGGTAAAAGGGATAGCGACTCACCGCTGCATCCAAAATGTCTAACGCTCGATCGGCCTGGTCATGCTCCACTAAATGGCGGGCATAGAGGACATGGCCGGGCAAAAATTCTGGATATTCCGTTACCAGCAGCTCTAGCGGCACCAGCACCCGACTGGCCAGGCCAGATTCTACCCCGGCCTGGGCTTCTCGCCAGTACACCGCGCCGGCGGGGGGCAGTTCTGCCGGGTCTGTAATGGGGGTAATGCGCCCATCGGGAGTCTTTTCAGCCAGCCACTTAGAATCTTTGGCCCGGCGATAAACCGCTTCTGCCGCGGCGGTATCCCCCGCCATGAAGAGTCGGTCGGCTTCTATCAGCAATTCGCTGCGCTTGGCCACATCCGGCGGCAGATCAGCCAGTAACTCTGCCATGGTGTAAACAGGACCGGTGTCTGTTTCTGGCGCTTCTGAAGGGGAAGGCGATTCTGTCGCTTGACCGGGGTCAGCCGACCCGACCGGCGGCAGCCTCAAGGTACCATCAGGAGCCTCGGGGTAAGGGGTGGGCAACGTACTGTCCGGCTTTGCTACCGGCTCAACCTCAAGGGAGCCGGGGGATGGCTCTTGCTTTTGCCCCACGACAGATGGGTCAGAAACAGCCGTAACCCCAGGCATTAGCCCCGGCAACAACCCTTCTCCGCAAAGCAAAGCCACCAGAAAACCGGCTATCAGGGCGCTGATGAATCGCTGAATTTTATTCATTCTTCCCTTCTACCCCCCATTGATGGGTCAATTTCTGATGCTGCTAGCGTAGCCCAACTCAATTTTCAAAAGCATGGCGCAGTCAACCGAAATGCGCTCCTTTTCCATGCCCTGCCATTCTTCGCAAAACCTTTGCCAGGGTAGGATCCCTACCCCTATAATTTTGTCAAGTAATGCTACAGCGTGAACCCAATGACCACTTTCGATACCATCAAGCCCTGGCTGCAGTTTTTTCATCCCATCATCATGTGGCTGCTGCTGGCAGGGACTCTTTATGCCCTTTATTTAGGGATGCAGGCCCGCAAGACCCGTAAGGCCGATGCCGAAACCCGTAAAGAATTAATCAAGGGTAAATTTGGGATCCGTCACCATCAGGTAGGGGCTATTCTTTTGGCCTTCATGGTGTTAGGCACCCTTGGCGGCATGGCAGCGACTTATATCAACTACGGCAAGTTGTTTGTCGGGCCTCACCTGCTCGTAGGGTTGAGCATGACGGGTTTAATTGCGACCTCTGCGGCCTTGGTGCCCTTCATGCAGAAAGGCAATGAAACAGCTCGACTAACGCATATTTCTTTAAACGTTGTTCTGGTTGGACTCTTTGGTTGGCAGGCCCTGACCGGGATGCAAATCGTGCAGCGCATCTTGGAAAATTTTTAATGCCTGCCGCCTTCCCATCCTCTGGTTCTAATCGGGTCGGAGGCCAAATATCATTAACCCCTCATTGACTGACAAAAGTTGTACGCCCTCACCCCCAACCCCTCTCCCAGAGGGCGAGGGGAGCCGATCAATCTTTCCAGTTCCCTCTCCCCTCGGGAGCGGGCTAGGGTGTAGCTTGCTTCCTGGAGGGTGGGCTTTCAGGGATTTGGTTGAGAAGTTTTGTCAGTCAACCAGCATTAACCCTTGCGCCGGGTTTCATACCCAGTCCAGCTCGAAATCGGTAGTTTGCTCTCAGGTGAAACTCTACTGCTGGACTTGGACAAGGTTTAAAGACACGTTTTAAGACGCCTGAAAAGCCGAATGCTTGGGGCTGGGTTGAGTGCCCAAAATTCCACCTTCAAGCATTCGGCTGTTGATGTGTTAGTGAGGATGCTCCTTAAAACGACCCCTGCCCCTGGAAACTACCCTTTACCCCAATTCGACCAGAAGTGGTGGCGGTGGTAGCTGCTGGGCAGGGGTAAATTCTGAGTCCTGTGAAAGTCTTCCTGAACTTTGCGGGTTAACCGCTTAGAAACCTGTCGCACCACCTGGTTTAGCAGGCGATCACCGGATGCTTTGACCAGGTGGTGCGGTAATGCACCTAGAAACTTTGGAACATGAATATTAACCATGAGGTTGAGGTTCCAGTCGATTAACGTCCCCAGGGCAACATCGACGCCTTCAGAGGAGTGGTCTCGCAGCTCTAAAATTGCCTTAAAGTCAACGTCATACCCGGGGGGCTCGTAATCTGGAATGGGAATGGTATCGATACGATAAATTCGCTGCTCCAGGGGCGCGAGATATAACCCGACTTTAGGCTCGACTTCATACCCCAGGACAGAATAATGCCCCACCACCAGAGCATAGCCATGGTCAGAAATGGGGCTAACCTGCATCGGGCTAGCACAGCGAGGAAACCAGCCCTGATGGCGGTTTAAGTAATCGCCCACCGTGGTTGGAGATGCTGCCATTTCCATCTGCCCTGCGTAATGCCCCTCAAATCTTAAGACCCCCTCGACCGGGGCCTGGCTATCGGCTAAAGCCTGATGGGGAGGGCTGCTGTCAGCCTGACCCACTTGCCATGTTGACGCAGATGTGGCTAAAGAATCAGTAGATGGAGACTGCATGGATTCAAACGTCACTACGGGTCTACCTTCTTAAGGTTCAAAAAATAACCAGGGTGAGCTTTAGCTATGGTGTCTAGTTTAATCGTCTCTGTACTGTTATCCCAGACGAGTACAGAGGACTGTGATAAAAAACACGTTTTGGGCTAGATTAACCAGATTTTGCTGTCCTCTGGCATGGATTCGGGGACGGGTACATCCCAGTTTTGCAAGTCTGCCCTCATCCCCCAACCCCTGCTGCTTCGCACGGTCTCAGACCTACGCGCGTCCTATGTCCTTCGGACAGCAAGCAACGGCCTACTCCCAAAATGGGAGAAGGGGAGCCGGAGTCAAAGTCCCTCTCCCGCTCTGGGAGAGGGATTTAGGGTGAGGGCTGCAAAACTGGGATGCACTC
>Ga0076929_100883_pt1 | contig 13585 bp, 18 predicted proteins | sample HotLakConUCCSL28_FD_87104 | JGI IMG/M metagenome (GOLD analysis project Ga0076929, IMG submission 87104) | Hypersaline microbial mat communities from Hot Lake, Washington, USA - Hot Lake Consortium UCC-SL28 (version 3) (version 3) | ecosystem: Environmental > Aquatic > Thermal springs > Hot...
CATCCGGGCGATGCGGTCGGTGGGCTTGGCGCCCTGGCCGAGCCAGTAATCGATGCGCTCCATGTTCATCCGCACGCGCTCCTCGCTGTCCTTCGGCAGGAGCGGGTTGTAGGTGCCGAGCTTCTCGATGAAGCGGCCGTCGCGGGGCATGCGGCTGTCGGCGGCGACGATCGAATAGAACGGACGTTTCTTGGACCCGCCGCGGGCGAGCCTGATCTTCATTGCCATCTCATTGATCTCCTTTGGAATTCTGATGGTGTTCGTGATGTCGGATCACCTCGTCGATGACGAAGCGAAGGAACTTCCTGGCGAAGACGGGGTCGAGGTCGGCCTCCTTCGCGAGGGCCTCGAGCCGGGCGATCTGGATGGCCTCGCGGGCCGGATCGGAGGGGGGGAGGTCGTGGGCGGCCTTGAGCCGGCCCACCGCCTGGGTGTGCTTGAACCGCTCTCCGAGGGTGTAGATGAGGATCGCGTCGAGCCGGTCTATGGAGGCGCGGTGGCCGGCGAGAAGCTCGGCGGCGCGGGTGCTGGCATCGGTCATGGGAGGGCCTTTCGCGGCGAGATCGGCCGGTCTGCAAAACGTATGGCAAAGCGTATGGCAAAGCGTATGGCAAGGCGTATGGCAAGGCGTATGGCAGGCGAAGGGCGCGGGCTCGTCGCGATGTCCGCAAGGAGGGGGAAGCCGACGCTCATCGCAGCGCCTCCGGGGCCGGATGGCGGTAGACCCGCACCTCTGCTCCGTCTTCCCAGTCGGGCGCGCTGGCGCCGGCATCATGCACGGCACCCATCCGCTCGGCCAGGGCGATGGACCGGGTGTTGCCGGCCTCGATGTAGCTGACCGCGGCGGGCCAACCGAGACGGTCATAGGCATACCGGCGCGCGGCCATGGCAGCCTCGAAGGCGAACCCCCTGCCCTCGGCCTCCTCGGCCCATACCGTCCAGCCGATCTCGCGTTCGGGCCAGCCGGCGGGAAACCAGGGTCCCGCCATGCCGAGCGCCGTGTCGCCGCCGCGCGCGGCGAAGACGAACATGCCGAAGCCGCGCATCACCCAATGGCCGATCGCGTGCCCGAAGGCGCGCCATGCCGCCGCGTCCGAGGGCGCGCCGGGCCGGATGAACCGGGCGCGGTCGGAAACGAAGAAGGCTCTCCACGCCTCCCAGTCCTCTGCCGCCGGCGCGCGGAGCACGAGCCTCTCGGTCTGAAGGACCGGCGTGTCGGCGAGCCTCACCGATGGCGCCGAACCGGATGTCTGCCCGACGGTCACTTCTTCTTCCCGAAGCCGGACAGCCCCGGGGGCAGGCCGCCGGCGCCGCCGAAGCCGGGCATGCCGCCGCCCGCGCCGAGCTGGGCGCGGGCGGCCTCGATCTCGGCCTTCGAGGGGCCGCCCTTGCCGCCGAAGAGACCTCCCATCTGGCGCATCATGTTCTTGCCGCCCATCTTGCCCATCTTCTTCATCATGTCCGACATCTGCCGGTGCATCTTCAGAAGCTTGTTGAGTTCGGAGACGTCGAGACCCGCGCCCTTCGCGATGCGCTTCTTGCGCGACGCCTGGAGGATCTGGGGGTTGGCGCGTTCCTTCTTCGTCATCGAGTCGATGAGGGCGACCTGCCGGCGGAGGACGCCGTCGTCCATCCCGGCCTCGGACATCTGCTTCTGCATCTTCCCGACGCCGGGCAGCATGCCCATGATGCCTTCCATACCGCCCATCTTCTGCATCTGCTCGAGCTGGCGCTTGAGGTCGTTCATGTTGAACTGACCCTTCTGGAAGCGCTTCATCATCCGCTCGGCCTCGCGGGCCTCGATCGTCTCCTGCGCCTTCTCGACGAGCGCAACGATGTCGCCCATGCCGAGGATGCGGCCGGCGATGCGGTCTGGTTCGAAGGTTTCGAGCGCGTCGGGCTTCTCGCCGGTGCCGATGAACTTGATCGGCTTGCCGGTGACGGCCCGCATCGACAGCGCCGCCCCGCCGCGCCCGTCGCCGTCCATCCGGGTGAGGATGACGCCGGTGATGCCGATGCGCTCGTCGAAGTTCTCGGCGGTGTTGACGGCGTCCTGCCCGGTGAGGCCGTCGACGACGAGAAGCGTCTCGCGGGGCGTGGCGACGTCGCGGACCTGGGCGACCTGGGCCATCAGTTCGTCGTCGATGGAGAGCCGCCCGGCGGTGTCGAGCATGTAGACGTCGTAGCCGCCGAGGGTGGCCTGCTGCTTCGCGCGTTTCGCGATATCGACCGGGGTCTGTCCGGGGACGATCGGCAGGGTGTCGACGCCGATCTGGACCCCGAGAATCGCGAGCTGTTCCATCGCCGCCGGACGGTTGGTGTCGAGCGAGGCCATGAGCACGCGCTTGCCGTTCTTCTCGGTGAGCCGCTTGGCGAGCTTGGCGGTGGTCGTCGTCTTGCCGCCGCCCTGAAGGCCGACCATGAGGATCGGGGCGGGCGGGTTGTCGACCTTCAGCTCGCCCGGTTCGGGGTCGTCGCCGGCGAGGACATGGACGAGCTCGTCATGGACGATCTTGACGACCTGCTGACCGGGGGTGACCGACTTCGTGACCGCCTGTCCGGTGGCCTTCTCCTGAACCGCCTTCACGAAGTCGCGGGCCACGGGCAGCGAGACGTCGGCTTCGAGAAGCGCGACCCGGACCTCGCGGAGCGCCGTCCTGACGTCGTCCTCCGAAAGCGCGCCCTGCCGGGTCAGCCGGTCGAGGACACCGCCGAGGCGTTCCGAAAGATTCTCGAACATGGCGCGTCCCTCCGTTGCCGTTCTGGCCCCGAGATAGGCAGGGACCGCTCAAAACCCAAATGCCCCCACGGGCGAAACTCGCTGGTGGGGGGCGATCCCGGTCAGGCCGGGACCGGAAGCTTGCAGCGCTTCCGAATGGTGCGCGGGGTTTGGGCGAAACCGCCCTGCCTGTCAAGACGGCGGCGGCGGCTTTCAGGCCCTGTGCCGGCGGGGCGCGATGGTGAGCGAGAGCCGCGCCGTGCGGGCGATCACCACGAGCCGGGCCGCGGCGACGCGCGGGGCTAGGTCGGCGGGCGGGCGCATGGCGAAGGGAAGGACGTTCGAAGCCATGCGCCCGATGTGCCGGGCCAATCTGGCGACAATGAGACCGAAAAGGTGCGAATTGTCGACCAAAGGGGAGATCAGCCGGTGGAACCGTGACGCGCCGTCCAGCCGGCACAGGCGGCCAGAAGCCCGAGCACGAGGGCAGGGACGAAGGAGGGGCCGAGGATCGCGAGATGGGCGATGACCGCGCTCATCATCGTGGCCACCAGCAGGCCCGCGCCGGGAAGGGCGAGGCCCGGCACCCACAGGAGCGCTGCCCCGATGACCTCGATTCCGCCGGTGACATAGCGGAACCACTGGCCCGCGCCGATGGCGTCGAAGACCGCGACCATGGGGGCGGCGCCGGCGAGTTTCGCGCCGCCCGCGGCGACGAAGGCGAGCGTCAGCAGGATTCTCACGAGACGGGGCAGAAAGGAAACGGCCTTGGACATGGGGAGCCTCGGGAGTTGTCGGTTGGGCGCGTCAGGCGGCGAGGTCGAGGGTCGCGACCTCGGTCGCGGCGGCCTTCAGCGATGCCTCGGCGTCGATCATCAGGCGGTCGGCCTTCACGAAGACGACGTCGGAAATGCCGATGAAGCCGAGGATGTGGCGCAGGTAGCCGGTGGCGAAGTCGAAGTCGGAGCCGACCTCCGTGCCGCCCGAGGCGACGGCGACGATGGCGCGCTTGCCTTCGAGAAGGCCCTTCGGCCCGTATTCGGTGTAGCGGAAGGTCCGACCGGCGCGGGCCACGAGGTCGATCCAGAGCTTGAGGCTCGCGGGGACCGAGAAGTTGTAGATCGGCAGGCCGATGACGAGGACGTCGGCGGCCTCGAGTTCGGCGACGAGGCTGTCGGAGAGCGCAAGAAGCTCCCGCTGGGCGTCGTCGCGGCTGTCGGCGGGGGTGAAGTTCGCCCCGATCCACTCTTCGGTGACGGCGGGAAGCGTCTCGGCGAGGTCGCGATGGGTGACGACGATCTCGCCGGCGGCGGCGAAACGCTCTACAATGGAGCGGGCGAGGTCGCGCGACACCGAGCCGTCGCGGCGGGCCGAACTGTCTATTCTGAGGATGCGGGTGGTCATGGGAAATCTCCGTGGGCTGCTTCAGATCCCCAAGTATCTTTTGTGCATTCTGATTTGTATTCGATAAGACAGAGCCTATACTGTGCGAAAATGCGCAGTTGTTTTGGAGCGCCCCGACGATGCCCCTGGGGAATTGGGATGAGATTCGAACCGCCTTTCACGTCGCCCGGCTCGGCACCGTCAGCGGGGCGGCCGAGGCGCTGGGCGTGCACCACGCCACCGTGATCCGTCATGTCGACGCGCTGGAGGAGCGGCTCGGGGTGAAGCTCTTCCAGCGCCATGCGCGCGGCTACACCGCCACCGAGGCGGGGCGCGACCTCTTGCAGGTCGCCCAGGCCACCGACGACCAGTTCACCCAGCTCATCGGGCGGATTCGCGGTCGGGGCGGCGAGGTGACGGGCGATCTCGTGGTGACCTCGCTCGCTTCCTTCTCGCCGAAGCTCACCCCGGTGCTGGCGAGGTTCCAGGCCGACCACCCGGGCCTCGTGGTGCGCTACGTCACCGACGAGCGCATTCTCCGGCTCGAGTACGGCGAGGCGCATGTGGCGATCCGGGCCGGCACCGCCCCCGCGGAACCCGACAACGTCGTCCAGCCCTTCGTCGACCAGCGGCTGTCGCTCTTCGCGTCGCCCGGTTACATCGCCCGGCGCGGCAGACCCTCGGGCGAGGCGGATCTGGAGCACCACGACTTCGTGGGTCTCGACGGCCCCTCCCGCGCGCCGTTCGAGCTCTGGCTGCGCGAGCACGTCCCGGCCGAGCGGATCGTCTTCCGGGTGTCGGATGCTGGCCGGGTGCGCGACGCGATCGAGGCCGGTGCGGGCATTGGCTTCGTCTCCTGCTGGGAGGCGGAACGGACGGAAGCGCTCGTCCGGCTCTTCGAGACGCGCCCCGAGTGGAGCGCACCGAGCTGGATCGTCACCCATGTGGACCTGCACCGGACCACCAAGGTGCAGACCTTCCTGAAGTTCCTCAAGGAAGAGGCGAAGGAATGGTAGGGGCCGGACTGGCGCCGCCGGCGCGGGGGCATCTCGCGATGCTCCTCTTTTCCGCGCTCGTCGCGGGAAGCTTCTCGCTCGGCGGGCTGGCCGCGCCCGAGATCGACCCGCGCGCCTTCATGGCGGCGCGGTTTCTCTTCGCGGCCCTTCTGCTGGCCCTCGTGGTGCGCGCGACGATGGGCCCGGGCGCGCTGAAGTTTCGCGCGCCCTGGCGCTACGCGGTGCTGGGCGCGCTCTACGCGGGGTATTTCGTGGGGATGTTCTGGGCCCTGCGCTACGGCGCGCCGGTCTCGCTCGCGGCCGTCTTCACCCTCACGCCGCTTCTGGCGGGACTGGCCGGCTGGGTGCTCCTGCGGCAGGCGGCGACGGGCCGCATGGCGGTGGCGCTGGCGATCGGGGCCGCCGGCGCGCTCTGGGTGATCTTCCGCGCCGATCTCGACGCGCTTTTCGCCTTCGCGGTCGGCCGGGGCGAAGTGATCTTCTTTTTCGCCTGCATCAGCCATGCGCTCTACATTCCCGTCGTGCGGATGGTGAACCGGGGCGAGGCGGTGCTTCCCTTTACCTGCGGCGTGCTCACCTTCGCCTTTCTCGTGCTCCTGCCGGTGGCAGCCGCGCCCGTGGCGGCGACGGACTGGGCGGCGCTGCCGGCGATCGTCTGGATCACGCTGGCCTATATCGTCGTCTTCGCGACCATGGTGTCGTCGTATCTTCTGGCCTTCGCCTCGCTCCGGCTGCCCGCGGCGAAGGTGATGGCCTATACCTATCTCACGCCGGCCTGGGTCATTCTCTGGGAGTTCGCCCTCGGTCATGGCGGCCCGCCGGCGCTGGTGATCGGCGGCGTGGGGCTGACGATGGTGGCGCTGTGGCTTCTCCTGAAGGACGAGGACGCGCCGCCGGTCGTGGCAAGCTGAGCCGGTCCGGCGTGCGGCCGCCACTGGCGGACATGAGTATTTCGGGAACGAAGAAGCGCTCCGCGAGGGACGGGGCGTCAGGCGTCGGGCTCCGGAGCGAGCCCCTCGCGGCCGAGAAAGCGCTCGAAGGCGTCGAGGTCGAGGTCGTCGAACTGGCCGAAGCCCCGCATCCAGGTGGAGGCCGCGCGAAGGGCGTCGGGCTCGAGTTTGCACCAGATGACCCGGCCCCGCTTTTCCTGCGCGATGAGACCGGACCGGGTGAGGATGCGAAGGTGCTTCGAGATCGCCGCGAGCGACATCTCGAAGGGTTCGGCGACATCGGTGACCGCCATGTCGTCCTCGAGGAGCATCGTCAGGATCCGCCTGCGTGTCGGGTCGGCGAGGGCGGAGAAGACAATGTCGAGACGGTCGGACATGGACGCGAGGATGGGGCCGGGCGCGCCTGTGCGCAACGCCCGCATTGCCGCAAGCGGCGCCGGTGCCGGGCGGTCGTGGCCGCCCGTCTCGCGTTTGCCGCGACGCGGGGAACGCCGCGCCGTGGACGGGGCGCGGGGAGTCCCGGGCGACAAGCTCAACCGGAAGGTTGAATATGCGCAGGTCCAGAGCCGGCGGACGAAAGGTTTGGGCCTTCGTCAAAAATGTCATTTTATCAAAGGTTTGGCTTCGAATTTCTGCGTTGCGGCGGCCGCTTGACTCGGGGCTCCCCCCCGCCTAGCTTCCGCCGCGACTGTCGAGGGGTGACATTCCGATGACGGGTCCGGACGAAGGTGAGCGGCTCAAGGCTCTCGACGAAAGGATCAGGGCGCTGAAGAGCGCCACGTCCCGGGACAAGCCCCACCAGGAAGAGCATTATTCGCAGGCGCAGCACGCATGGCGAATGGTGATCGAACTGGTCGCGGGTCTCGCGATCGGCTTCGGTATCGGGTACGGGCTGGACAGCCTGTTCGGGACGCTCCCGATCTTCCTGGTGCTGTTCACGTTGCTGGGTTTCGCGGCCGGGGTGAAGACGATGCTTCACTCGGCCGCCGAGATGCAGAAGGCGCAGAGGGGGGAAAGATCCCCCGAGGACGAGGGTTGAGACGTGGAAGAAGAGGCGACAGACGGCGGTCTCGTTTTCTATCCGATGGACCAGTTCCTCGTAGAGCCCCTGTTCGGAGGCGATACGATCAACTGGTGGACGCCGACGAACGCCACACTCTGGATGTTCATCGCGGTTCTGTCGATCGCTGCGCTCTTCATGCTGGGCACCAGGGGCCGGGCGGTCATCCCGACGCGCACGCAGTCGATGGTCGAGTTGCTCTACGGGTTCATCTACAAGATGGTGGAAGATGTCGCAGGAAAGGATGGCCTGAAGTTCTTTCCCTACATCTTCACCCTGTTCCTGTTCATCTTCTTCGCCAATTTCCTCGCGCTCATTCCCGCGAGCTTCAGCCCCACCTCGCAAATCGCGGTGACGGCGTTTCTCGCCCTGGCGGTGTTTCTCACGGTGATCACCGTGGGCCTGGTGAAGAACGGAGCGAGCTTTCTGGGGCTGTTCTGGGTCACCTCGGCGCCACTGGCGCTGCGCCCGGTGCTTGCGATCATCGAGCTGATCTCTTTCTTTGTCCGTCCGGTGAGCCATTCGGTGCGTCTTGCCGGGGCGATCACTGCGGGTCACGCGGTGATGAAGGTCTTCGCGGCCTTCGCCGCAGCGGCCCTGATCGCGCCCATCGCGATCGGTGGAATGGTCGCGATCTATGCGCTCGAGGTCCTCGTTGCGGCGATCCAGGCCTACGTCTTCACGATACTCACCTGCGTCTATCTCAAGGACGCTCTGCACCCGCACCATTGAGGCGCGGACAGTCATTCAAGCCATTCCAAGCAAGGAGCAACACGACATGGAAGGCGATATCGCAAGCATGGGTCAGTTCATCGGGGCGGGCATCGCCGGCCTCGGTGCCGGTCTCGCCGCTCTCGGGGTGGGCAACGTCGCGGGGAACTTCCTCGCCGGCGCCCTGCGCAACCCCTCGGCCGCGGCCGGTCAGACCGCCACGCTCTTCATCGGCATCGCGTTCGCCGAAGCGCTGGGGATCTTCTCGTTCCTTGTCGCTCTCCTGCTGATGTTCGCCGTCTGAGCGTCGCCTAGACGCGCGGAGAGCCTCGGCTCTCCGCTTTCCGGCGGACGAAGGAGACGCAGATGGAGACCGATCCAACCGCGGGCGAGACGGGCGCGACGGGCCTGCCACAGCTCGACTTCTCTACCTTCCCGAACCAGATCTTCTGGCTCGTCGTCACCCTCGTGGCGATCTACCTCATTCTCGACCGGGTCGCGCTGCCCCGCATAGCCAGCGTCCTGGCCGAGCGGCAGGGAACCATCACCAACGACGTCGCGGCGGCCGAGGAGCTGCGGATGAAGGCGGCGGAGGCGGAGAGGGCCTACGAGAAGGCGCTGGCGGACGCCCGCGCCGAGGCGCAGGAGATCGCACAGAAGACCCGGGCGGACATCCAGGCCGACCTCGACCGCGCCATCGCGAAGGCCGATGCCGAGATCGCCGCGCGGTCGGCGGAGAGCGAAAAGCGCATCGACGAGATCCGCGAAGGCGCCGAGGCGGCGGTGGCCGAGGTGGCGCGCGACACCGCGGAGGCTTTGGTGGCGGCCTTCGGCGGCAAGGGCACGGCGGCCTCGATCAAGGCCGCCGTCGACCGGCAGGTGAAAGGATGAGGGTCATGACGAGACTGGCCGCGATCGCGACCCTCGCAGCGTCGCCCGCCTTCGCCGCCGACAAACCCTTCTTCTCGCTGGCCAACACCGATTTTGTCGTGCTGATCGGCCTTCTCGTCTTCATCGGCATCCTCATCTACTTCAAGGTTCCGGGAATTCTTGCGGGCATGCTCGACAAGCGCGCCGAGGGTATCCGGTCGGACCTCGACGAGGCGCGGAGCCTGCGCGAGGAGGCTCAGAGCCTTCTCGCCTCGTTCGAGCGCAAGTCGGCGGAGGTGAAGGAACAGGCCGACCGCATCGTGGCGGCGGCGAAGTCCGACGCCGAGGAGGCGGCCGAACAGGCGAAGCGCGACCTCGACGCCTCGATCGACCGGCGGATCAGGGCCGCCGAGGACCAGATCGCCTCGGCCGAAGCCGCAGCGCTGCGCAGGGTGCGTGACCGGGCGATCTCGGCGGCGACCGCGGCGGCTGCCGAGGTTCTGGCAAAGGACATGGACGGGGACCGTGCGAACGCCCTGTTCGATGAGGCGCTGGAGACGGTGAAGGCGAAGCTTCACTAGTTTTCAGTGTCAGGGAGGAGAGAGGGCCGGTTCGCCGGCCCTTTTTTTGTCCTCAGCGGCTCTTTTCGTGCGCGAGGCGCCGCCGGGCGATCTTCTCGTTCTCCTCGCCACGCCGGTGGTCCGAAAGGGCGCCTTCGACATAGTCGAGATGCGCCTCGACGGCGAGCCGCGCCGCGGCTCCGTCGCGGGACTGCAGGGCCGCGTTGATCCGGCGGTGCTGATCGAGAAGGCTCGCACGGGTGGTCTTCTGCTTGAACATGATCTGCCGGTTGAAGAACACGCCTTCCCGCAGAAGATCGTACATCGAGCGCATCATGTGCAGCATGATGATGTTGTGGCTGGCTTCGATGATGGCGAGGTGAAACTCGGCATCGAGCGCCGCTTCATTGGAGGGGTCGCGCTTCATGTGCGCCCGCTCCATCTTGTCGAAGATGGTGGCGACGAGTTCGAGGTCGGTGTCAGAGCCGTAGCGCGTGGCGCGCTCGGCGGCGAGCCCCTCCAGGTCGCGCCGGAACGAGATGACGTCGAACATGGCCTTCTCGTGATCCGAGAAGAGCCGGACGAGCGCCGGCGAGAAGGCGGCCCCGAGAATGTCGGCGACGAACATTCCAGCCCCGGCGCGGCTGACGAGAAGCCCACGGTGCTGCAATTCGGCGACGGCATCGCGGAGCGACGGCCGGGAGACCCCGAGCCGCTCGGAAAGCTCGCGTTCCGCCGGAAGACGCTCGCCCGGCCGCAGGATGCCCTCGAGGATGAGAAGCTCGATCTGGCGGACGACGCTTTGGGAGAGCTTCTCGGGCTGGACTTTCTCGAACGGCACTTCGCGCGACCTCGGCGATTTCGAGAGTGACGATACGCCCGCGACCCGGAAGGGACAACTGAAACGTAGAACGGCCCGCCCTCAGCGGGCGGGCCATTCCAGGCGTTGCGGCCGATTCAGTTCGGGCGGATCGTGATCTCGACCCGGCGATTGGCCTGGCGGCCTTCGGCCGTGCGGTTCGAGGCGATCGGCTGGTCGTAGCCGGCCCCGAAGGTGCGGATCCGCGACGAGCTGACACCACCCGACTGGAGGATGGAGGCCACCGCGCTCGCCCGGCGGAGCGAGAGCTGGCGGTTGTATTCGAACGAGCCCACGCTGTCGGTATGCCCGACGACCTGGACGTTGGTGTCGGGATACCTGTTAAGGCTCCGGGCGAGCGTGCCGAGGTCGTCGCGCAGGTTCGGACGCACGTTGGCGCTGTCGAAGGCGAACGTGATGTCGTTCGGCATCCGGACGATGAGTTCGTCGCCGGTGTTGATGACGTCGATGTCCTGGTCCAGCGAGCCGCGAAGTTCGCGGGCCTGCCGGTCGAGGTTCGAGCCGACCGCCGCACCGACGCCGGCACCGACCGCCGCGCCGATCAGCGCTCCGTCGGCCCTCGAGCCACCCTCGTCGAGGGCGAGGCCGGCCACGGCCCCGGCGAGTGCGCCGCCGATCGCACCCTGACGGGTGTTGCGGTTGGGGTCGGAGGGGTCGAAGGGCTGCGGTTCACATGCGGCGAGGCCGATAAGGGCGACCGCTCCGAGAGATATCGTCGTATTGCGTTTCATGGGTCCTTGCATCCTCTGGTTCAGGACATGTCTCTATGGGGCGGGATATACGGCTACGCGCCGTGTTATGCCATGTCAGCCGCGTCCATCAGAGCGGAAACGTGCCAGCGTCGCGCAGGTTCCCCCCTACGCGACGGGCGTGCCTGCGAGGCGCGCCGACGGAACGGTGCGGTCGGTCTCGACGGCCTCCCAGGCGAGCATGGCGCGCTTGACGGGCAGGCCCCAGTGGTAGCCGCCGAGCCCGCCGGTCTTTCGCAGCGCCCGGTGGCAGGGGATGAGCCATGACACCGGGTTGCGGCCCACCGCTGTGCCCACGGCGCGGACCGCCTTCGGTGCGCCGATCGCGCGCGCGATGTCGGAATAGGTGGTGACATGGCCCGTGGGCACCCGCAGGAGCGCCTCCCAGACCTTGATCTGAAACGGCGCGCCGATGAGGTGCAGCTTCGCTTCGCCGCGGCCCTGGAAGGCCGCTGCGACATGGGGCGCGGCGGCGGTGGCGTCTTCGAGAAAGGTCGCCTCGGGCCAGCGTGCGCGGAGGTCGGCCATGGCCGCCGCTTCGCCCACCTCCTCGGCGAAGGCGAGGCCGGCGAGCCCCCTGTCGGTCGCCATGGCGAGGGTGCGCCCGAACGGGCCGTCGAACCAGCCGTACCGCAGGGTGATGCCGGCCCCCTTGCGGGCGAACTCGCCGGGGCTCATCGCCTCCCAGCGCAAAAAGAGGTCATGGAGACGCCCCGCACCCGAGAGCCCTACGGCGTCGGCGGTGTCGAGCGTTGTGTGGCGCTCGGCGAGCAGGCGCCGGGCGTGATCGAGCGCGAGATATTGCTGGACGCGCTTCGGGCTGACCCCGACCCAGCGCGAGAACACCCGCTGGAAATGCGCCGGCGAAAGCCCGGCCTCCGCCGCGATCTCCTCCAGCGAGAGGGTGCGGCCGCCGGCGCCGTCGATCCTGTCGATGGCGCGGCGGATGACGTGGTAATGGTAACGCTGCTCGTCGGTCATGGCGGGAGTTTGCCCGAGGCTGCGCCGCGCCGCGACCCGTTTCCTGCGCATCGTGACGCTGTGACGATTTGCACGCTCCGATTCTCCGCTCTCATGCGTTGCATTGCTGCCGCCGCCCCTGAGGCGCGGTTCAATGCATCTTGTCGAAAGGATTTCACCATGTTCCGCAAAACACTCGGCGCAAGCGCGCTTGTCATCGGCCTCGCCGCATCGGCCTCGGCGCAGGACGCGCCGGACCTCGTCACCGTCGTGACCTCGGACCAGCCGCAGGTGCAGCTCATGTCGATGGTGCTTACCATGCAGGCGGTGGAACAAGGCCAGAGTGTTCACATGCTCCTGTGCGGTGCGGGGGGCGATCTCGCCCTGACCGATGCGCCCGAAAGCGCCACCGCGCCGCAGCCACCGCGTGACGCGAGCCCGCAGGGTCTCATGTCCAACCTGATCGGGCAGGGCGTGACGGTGGAGGTCTGCGCCATCTACCTTCCCGGCCGCGGGGAGGATGAAAGCGTGTTGATCGAGGGGGTCGGCGTCGCACAGCCTCCGGCCATGGCCGGCGCGATGCTGGGCGAGGGCACCACGGTCTGGTCGTTCTGAGACGAAATCGCCCCGGCGCGACTGCCGGGGCGATTGCCCCCGCCGGCGTCCGTGGGCATACCGGGCGCCATGGCCAAGCAACTCCCCTACCAGTCTATGGTCGAGATCTTCCGGCGGTTCCGGGCCGCCGAACCGGAGCCGAAGGGCGAGCTCGAACATGTCAACGCCTTCACCCTCGTCGTCGCCGTGGCGCTGTCGGCACAGGCGACCGACGCCGGTGTGAACAAGGCCACCCGAGGGCTCTTCGCCGTCGCCGACACGCCCGGGAAGATGCTGGCCCTCGGCGAAGAGGGCGTCACGGATTACATCAAGACGATCGGCCTCTTCCGCAACAAGGCGAAGAACGTCGTCAGGCTGAGCCGGATACTGGTGGAGGAGTTCGGCGGCGAGGTGCCCTCGTCGCGCGCCGCGCTCCAGAGCCTGCCCGGCGTGGGCCGGAAGACGGCCAACGTGGTGCTGAACATGTGGTTCGGCCACCCCGCGCAGGCGGTCGACACCCATATCTTCCGCCTCGGAAACCGCAGCGGCATCGCACCGGGACGCGATGTCGACGTCGTGGAGCGTGCCATCGAGGACAACGTGCCGGTCGAGTTCCAGCGGCACGCGCACCACTGGATGATCCTGCATGGTCGCTACATCTGCGTGGCGCGGAAGCCGAAATGCGCGATCTGCCTCATTCGAGACCTCTGCCTGTACGAGGAGAAAACGCTGTGACGAGCTACAAGGTGGGTGGCATCGGCAACGCCATCGTCGACGTGCTGTCCGAAGCCGAGGACACGTTTCTCGACCTCATGGGCATCGAGAAGGGAATCATGCAACTCGTCGAGCGAAAGCGCGGCGAGATGCTCTATGGCGCGATGATGGGGCGGGTCGAGGAGGCCGGCGGGTCGGTCGCGAACACCTTGGCGGGGCTCGGCAACCTCGGGCTTTCGACGGCCTTCATCGGCCGGGTGCGCGACGACGCGCTGGGCCGGTTCTACGCCTCGGAGATGGAGCGCATCGGCTGTGCCTTCGTGAACCCGCCGGTCGCGGGCGGCGAGCTGCCCACGTCGCGGTCAATGATCTTCGTCCCCCCCGACGGCGAGCGGTCGATGAACACCTATCTCGGCATC
>Ga0076929_100885_pt1 | contig 13576 bp, 10 predicted proteins | sample HotLakConUCCSL28_FD_87104 | JGI IMG/M metagenome (GOLD analysis project Ga0076929, IMG submission 87104) | Hypersaline microbial mat communities from Hot Lake, Washington, USA - Hot Lake Consortium UCC-SL28 (version 3) (version 3) | ecosystem: Environmental > Aquatic > Thermal springs > Hot...
CGGCGTCGACATCGCCGTAGCCCTTCCGCAGCACCGCGGGTTCGGTGAGCACGCCGGGCATGGTCTCGGGCATGAATTCCGAAGGTGCTTCCGACGCGTCGAGAACCGGATCGCCTTCTTCGACGTCGACGAAGACGAGATCGGCAGCGTCCTCGGCGGCGTAGGGATCTTCGGCCAGCACCAGCGCAACGGGGTCGCCCACGTATCTCACGTAATCGCGCGCGAGGCACCACTGGCGGTAGGGTTCGAGCCCTTCGATCCGGGTCATGCGGAAATCGATCTGCGGCAGATCCGCGATGTCCTCATGGGTCCAGACCGCCACGACCCCGGGGTGATCGCGCGCCTCGCCGGTGTCGATTTCCAGCAGCCGACCGAAGGCGACCGGCGAGCGGACGACCTTCATCCAGAGCTGGTTCGGGCGGGTCTCGTCGGCAAGGAACGCGCCTCGGCCCAGGAGCAGGGGGCGGTCCTCGATGCGGCGCTCGGACCGGCCGATGGCGTTCGCGTTGGCGCCGCCGGGGCCGGGTGCGCCGTGCAGCGCGGTATCGGCGGGGCCGTCGCTCATGCCGGGGCGGCCCGCATCGTGTCGGCCGCGGCGCGCACCGCCAGCAGGATGTTCTGGTAGCCCGTGCACCGGCAGAGATTGGAGGAAACGAGCTCGCGGATCTCCTCGTCGGTCATGTCCGGGTTCTCGCGCAGGGCGCCGGCCGCGAGCATCAGGAAGCCGGGCGTGCAGAACCCGCACTGCAGGCCATGCTTCTCCCAGAATGCCTGCTGCAGCGGATGCAGCGCGTCGCCCTCGGCGAGGCCCTCGACCGTCTCGATCCGCGCGCCCTCCGCCTGCCAGGCGAACATCAGGCAGGCGCGCACCGGGGCTCCGTCCACCAGCACCGTGCAGGCGCCGCAGACCCCGTGCTCGCAGCCGAGATGGGTGCCGGTTAGGCCGCAATCCTCGCGCAGCGCGTCGGCGAGGTGCCGGCGCGGCTCCACCTCGATCTGGCGCGGAGCCCCGTTGACCGTGAATGAAACCGTGGTTTTCGGCGACATGGCGTGACCTCCTATTCGGCGGCGGCTGGAGCGGCGGCAGCACGCAGGGCGGCGCGCACGCGCTCGGGAGTGGCGGGCATGGCATCGAGCCGGGCACCGAGCGGCGCAAGGGCATCGTTGATCGCGCCGATCACCGCGGCCGGGGCGCCGATGGTTCCGCCCTCGCCCACGCCCTTTGCCTTCGTCAGGCTCTCGGGCGAGATCGTTTCCATGTGGTGGATCTCGATATCGGGCACTTCCATCGCCGTCGGCGGAAGGTAATCGGCCAGCGAGGTGGTGAGCAGCGTCCCGTTCGGGTCGTAGACGAGCTCCTCGTAGAGCGCGTTGGCAATGCCCTGCGCGACCCCGCCCGCGATCTGCCCGTCGACGATCATCGGGTTGATCAGCCGGCCGGCATCTTCCACCACGAGAAAGCGCAGGATGCGGGTGCCGCCCGTCTCCGGGTCCACTTCCACCTCGCAGAGATGCGCGGCGTTCGAGAAGGTGCCGGCCGGGTCGTACTGCGCCTGCTCCCTCAGCCCCGGCGAAAGGCCCTCGAAAAGGTGCGAACGGTGGTGCAGGGCGCGGGCCACCTCGGCGATCGCGAGCGAACGGTTGGTGCCTTCCGCGCTGGCCAGCCCGTCGCGCAGGATGATCGCCTCGGGCGGCACCTCGAGCATCTGCCCGGCCGCGGCGCGCAGCTTTCCGGCGAGCGCGTCCGCGGCGATCTGGCTGGCGCCGCCGGCTATCACCATGGAGCGGCTGGCGAAGGTGCCCCAGCCGTAGGGGCTGGCATCGGTATCGCCGCTGATCACCCGGACCGCCTCGGGAGCCACGCCGAGCCTGTCGGCCAGGAGCTGGGCAAGCGCGGTCTTGAGGCCCTGCCCGTGGGGAGATGCGCCGATGGCGAGCCGCACCTGGCCCGATGGCCCGATCTCGCAATCGACCGTCTCGTAACCGGGAACGATCTCCATCTTGCGGGCCGCGAAAGCCGGGGTGCCATAGCCCGTGCGCTCGGAGAAGACGGACAGACCGAGCCCGAGGTAGCGGCCCTCGCGCAACGCAGCGGCCTGGCGGGTCCGGAACCCCGGCACATCGGCCGCGTCGAGCGCAGCCTCCATGGCCCCAAGATAGGAGCCCTCGTCGTAGACCAGCCCGGTGGGCGAGCGGTGCGGAAAGCTCGTTACCAGGTTGCGCCGGCGGATCTCGGCCGCGTCGATGCCCAGCCCGCGTGCCGCCCTGTCCATCAGCTGTTCCATGCAGAGCGTGAGCATGGGCCGCGCGACGCCGCGATAGGGCGCCATCATCGCGGTGTTGCTCGTCACGCCCCGCGAGCGCACGCCGTATTCCGGCACCACGTAGGGGCCGGGAAGCTCGGCGAAGGCCATGAGCGGTTCGACCCCGCAACTGACCGGATAGCAGGAGAAGGCGCCGATGTTGGACGCAAGATCCGCATCGAGTCCAAGGAGCCGGCCCTCGCCATCGAAGGCGCCGCGCACGGTGTAGGCCATGTCGCGCGAGTGCGAGGCCGCGAGAAAGTTCTCGCGGCGGTCCTCGATCCAGGCGAGCTTGCGGCGCAGCCTGAACGCCAGCCACACGAGCGCGGCGTATTCGGGAAAGAGCGACATCTTCTGCCCGAAGCCACCGCCCACGTCGGGGGCCACCACGCGCAGATCGCCCTCGTCGATGCCCAGGACGTCCGCGATGCCCGTGCGCAGCATGTGGGGCATCTGCACCGAGGCGTAGAGCGTCACCCGCCCCGTGGCGGCATCGTAGTTGGCCACGCCGCCTCTCGGCTCCAGCGGCATCGCGGACTGGCGCGAGCAGGCAAGCGACATCTCCACCACCCGGGCGGCGCCTTCGAAGGCGGCATCGAGCCCCGGGGTGCGCATGACGCCCTCCACCATGACGTTGCCGGGCGCCTCGGGATGCACGTCCCGCGCACCGGGTGCGAGCGCTGCCTCCAGCGTGACGATCGGCTCCTCGGGCTCGATATCCACGAAGACGCTCTCGGCCAGGTCCTCGGCCTCGGCTTCGCAGGGCGCGACGACGGCGGCAACCGCCTGGCCGGAGAAAACCACGCGGTCCCGAGCAAGCACGGGATGCGGCACACGCCGGTAATCGGGCCGGTGCAGGATCGCCTGGATCGCGCCGACGCCGGTGGCGGCGAGATCCTCGGCGGTGAAGACGAGCCCCTCCTCGGGGCGTTCCACCCCGAGGATGCGGCCGGCCGCGTCGGGGCTGCGCACGAACTTCACGGCCCAGGCTCCGCGGGCGTGATCGGCGGTGTAGCGGCCCTCACCCCGCAGGATCGCCGGATCCTCGAGCCTCGGAAGACTGCGTCCGACCCAGCTCATGGCGCCGCGTCGTCCAGCGCCTCGAAGAGCGCCCGCCTGACAACGGTGACGGCGAGGTCGCGGCGATACTCCGAGGAGCCGTGGATGTCGGAGGGCGGGTTCACCAGCTCGGCGGCGCCGGCCGCGACCTCGGAAAGCGCCTCGCGGGTGGCCGGCGCGCCCTGCAGGCGCGCCTCCAGTTCGACGAGGCGCAGCGGCGTGGGCGCGAGCGATCCTGCGCCCAGCCGCGCTTCGCGCACGGTGCCGTTCTCGAGCCGCAACGCGGCAACCGCCATCGCCAGCGCGAAATCTCCCTTGCGGCGGGAGAACTCGAGGAAACCTGTGCCCCATCCTTCGGCCAGCTTGGGCAGATGAACGCGCAGGAGGATCTCGTCTTCGGCCACGGCGGTGGTGAAGGTGCCCTTGAAGTAGTCGGCCGCCGCCACGCGCCGGGTGCCTTCGGGCCCCAGGATCTCCATCTCCGCGCCGAAGGTGGACGCCACGAGGCACCACTCCGATGCGGGATCGGCGTGGGCGAGCGAGCCGCCGAAGGTTCCCCTCCGGCGGATCGGGTAGTGGGCGACGTTCTGCACGACCCGCGTCAGCAGCCGCCCCGTGGGCCCCGCGCAGACCGGAGATTCGAAAACGGCGTGGCGCGTCACGGCTCCGATGACGAGGGTATCCTCGGTTTCGGTGACCCCCTGGATCTCGCCAATGCCGTTGATGTCGATCAGCGTCTCGGGCCGGGCCAGGCGGAAGTTCATGGTCGGCACCAGGCTCTGGCCACCGGCGATGATCTTGCCCATGGCGCCGTGCTCGGCAAGGAGGGCTACGGCCTCGGCCAGATCGCTGGGCCTGTGAAACGTGAAGGCTGCTGGTTTCATGGCTCCCCGGCAGGGCCCAAGCCTAACACCTGGCGGCCCCGTCGCCTGTTTTTACTATCGCCAAATCTTTTTTAACAATGAAGAGGGCGGCGAAGGCTGTCAACGCATTTCCCCGGGGCGTGACGGGCAGGGGTGCCCCTGCCTGTCAGCGGCGGTCGGTGTTGATCCAGACCGTGCGCGCCATGGTGTCACCGTGGTTCCAGATCCGGTGGGGCCGCTCCGATGAATAGGAGATGAGGTCGCCCGCGCGGATCAAGTAGCTCTCCCCGTCCACCATCACGGTCAGCGCACCCTCCAGAAGCACCCCGTACTCGAAGCCCTTGTGGCTGATCGGCGTGAGGTTGGAGGACGTGCCCGGCGCGTATTCGTTTATGGCGATCGAGATGCCGTGGGCGTGGTTTTCCTTGAGCACGCGCCGCACCACCCGTTCCGGGGTTGTCACCGGCTCCACGTCCTCGCCGCGCACCACGATATCGTCGGAGTGGTCGTCGGCCGCGAGCAGTTCCGAGGTGCCGATCCCAAGGGCCTCGGCCACGACGATGAGCGAGCCGATGGACGGTGAGGCAAGCCCGCGTTCGACGAGGCTGAGCATCGAAGCGCTGATTCCGCTGGCATCGGCCAGTTGCTGCAGGGTCATGTCGCGGCCCTTGCGCAACTCGCGGATTCGTCGGCCGATCAGGGCGAGCGTGCGCGCGGTGTTGTCGTTCGCGGCGCTTTCCCTGCCGCTCTGGTTTCGTGCCAGCCGGTTCATATTCCCTCGCTTGCCAGTTCCTTCCGCGCCGGGCACGGCCGCCTCGCTCAGGCGGGACGGCCGGAAGCGGGAACTCCCCGCCAGCGCCGGTCATATTCAACCTTATACACCCAACCCGCGGCGAACCCGCAGAAAAAGCGCGCGAAGCTCAATTCCGGGTCCGTTCCCGGTCAGACGGCGGCAGCGGCGACACGACCCGCCCCGCTTTGCGCGGCACCGGAGGTGGCATCCCACTGGGCGAGGATGTCTGCCGCGTCCATCACGAGGCCGGTGTGGATCGAGACCATCTTCAGCGCCGCATCCTCGAGATCTGGGCCCGAGCCGCGCACCAGATCGGCCGCGACACAGACGCGGTAGCCGATGTTGGAGGCGTCGAAGGAGGCGTTCAGAACGCAGCAATCCGTCATCCCGCCGTTGAGAACGATCCGCTTGATGCCCATGGACCGCAGCAGGAAATCGAGATCGGTGGGATAGAAGGCGGAGAGCCGGCGTTTTGTCTCCACGATCAGGTCGGTGTCGAGCACCTCGGTGACGAACTGCGTCCAGCGGCTGCCTTCGAGCGCGTGCTCGTCGAGGGTGGGAATATCGAGATCGTGCAACTCGGTGAGCGCGCGCCATGCGGCCGGGTGCAGCCCCTTCAGATCGTCCTCGCCGGTGCGCCGCAGCACCGAGCGCACGTGCACGACGGGAATGCCACGTGCCCGCGCGGCTCGGTGGAACGCATTGACGGGCTCGATGATCTCGATGCCGCGCGGGGCCGGGCACGGGCAGTTGCCGTCGGCGGCGAGGTGCCCCTCGTGCATGTCGATGGAGACAACTGCGGTATCGGGCCGCGAGACCCATTCCGAGAACTTCGCGGGAATCTCCTTCTTGACCCCGTAAACATAGGCTTTCATCGGCTTCTCCCTGCTGACGCGCTGCCGGTCGGGCGGCGCTGGATTTGCGTCATACTCAAACGATATGAGGATTCGTTCAACGAATTGTTCGCGGATGCCGCGCCTCCTTGCTGTCGGAGCGCCCTGCCCGAGCGCGCCGCCAGCCCCTGCGGCGGGCCTACCGGCTCACGCCCGGCCCGGCGCGCGCAGGACGTACCCCGCATCGAGAAGGGCTGCATGCACCGCCCGCGCGATTTCGAGTGCGGCGGGACCGTCGCCATGAACGCAGACCGTGTCGATCCGGGCCGGCAAGAGGCTTCCGTCTTCCGCGAGTATGGCCCCGGCCGCCAGCATCGCGCACACCCGCCGCGCCGCCTCGGCCGGATCATGGATCACCGCGCCCGGCAAGCGGCGGTCCCGCAGAGTGCCATCGGCCTCGTAGGCGCGGTCGGCGAATATCTCGGCCGAATACGGCTCGCCGAGCTCGCGGGCGGCGGCTTCCATGGCGGTGGCGGCCTGCACCAGGGGGCGGATGCCGGGCACCACATCCCGCGCGGCTCGGATGCACAGCCGGGCAAGATCGATGTCCTCGGCGGCCATGTTGGAAAGTGCGCCATGAAGCTTCACATGGGCCAGGTCGAGCCCGGCGGCCCGGGCCATTCCCGCCGCCGCCGCAACCTGGTAGCGGATCTGGTTGGCCAGCGTCACGGGCAACACGTCGATGCGGCGGCGCCCGAAGCCCTGCAGATCGGCGAAACCCGGATGCGCGCCCGCCGCCACGCCGCGGCGCGCGGCCTCGGCGAAGGTCCACGACATAACGTCCGGATCGCCGGCGTGAAAGCCGCAGGCGACATTGGCCGACGTCACCACTTCGAGCAGTTCGGCGTCGCGGCCCATCGACGAGGCCCCGAAACGCTCTCCCATGTCGGCGTTCAGATCAACGGTCGCGCTCATGTCCCGTCTTTCCCGTCTTCACCGGCGTCCGGCCCCGCCTCGAGCAGCCCGGTGGTGAAGCCGTCGACGAGCCGGGTGCCGAGAAGCCCTGCCGTGCTCGGCGCGCCGGCCTGATCCCTGCTTGCGGCGGCGGCTGGCCTCACCCGTCCGGGCAGCCCGGCCAGGGCCGCGGCCGACGCCTGCGCCTCGGCGCGCGCATCCCCGGCCGCGACGAAGGCGAAGCGAAGCTGCGTGCCCGGCGGCGTCTGGTAGACCCGAACGAGATCGGCAGCAAGGAGCGTGCCGACCCGCGGGTAGCCCCCCATCGTCTGGCACTCCGGCCCGAGCACGACCGGCGCGCCCTCGCCGGTCAGTTGCACATCGCCCGGCACCACCGGCTCTGAAAGCAGCGAAAGCTGACCGCCGGCAGCGAAGGGCGCCTCGCCTGACGTCAGAAGTACGCCCTGCCTGTTGCCGCGCGCGTCGCGGGTGAAGGTGGTGGCGCAGAATCGCCCGAGCGTGGCCTCGTCGAAGAGCGCGGTCTGCGGCCCCGGGAGCAGGCGGAGCGGCCCCTCCCCCCGCGGCAGGGGCCGGATCGCCCATCCCGCCGGGGCACCGCTTGCAGCGCGTTCGTCCGCGAGCGCGAGCGTTTCACCGGCGACAACGGCGCGCCCGAGGCCGGCGGCAAGATGCGCCGCACGGCTGCCGAGGATCCTGGGGCCGTCGAACCCCCCGGCAACATGCAGGTAAGAAAAGACGCCGTGGCGCGAAGGGCCCAGTTCCAGCACATCGCCCGCGTCGAGCGCGTGGCTTGCGTTCCAGCCCGGCGCCCGCTCGCCGACGCGCGCGGTCCTCTCGGCCCCCGTCAGCGCCACCGTGAGCGGCGCGAGGGCCCGCAGCCGCGCGCTGCCCAGCGCAAGCTCGAGAGCGGCGCACTCGGCACCTTGCCCGAGGAGCGCGGCGCCCTCGGCAAGGGCGAACGGATCCACCGCGCCGCCTTGCGCCACCCCGGATGCACGCCACCCCGGCCTGCCGGCATCTTGCAGCGTGGCGCCCGGGCCGATGGCCAGCACCTCCAACCCGCTCATTCCAGCGTCTCGCAGCGGGCCCCGCCGAGCCCGCCGGGATCGGCGGCAGCGAGCGCCTCCAGCCTGTCCGGCACGACCGGCTCGAAGCAGATCTCGTCGCCTGCGGCGAGTGCGACGGCGGCCGAGCGCGCCGGGTCGAAGCAGGCCAAACGCGTCTGGCCCACGTGGTGCCAGCCCGTTGGCGAGGGCGCGGCGAAAAGCGTGAGCTGGCGCACGGCGAGCCCGACAGCGCCCGCCGGCACACGTTCCGAAAGCAGCGTGCGGCGCGGCAGATCCCACTCTTCGGGAAGCACGCCAAGATAGGGCTGCCCGGGAGCGAACCCCAGCGCAAGCACGCGCAGCCGGCAGCTCGCGAGCGCCTCCACGGCCGCGTTTTCCGATAGGCCCGCAGCCTCCGCACAGCTCGCAAGCGCAGGGCCCGCCGCCCCGCCGAAGGCACAGGGCACCCGCCAAAGCCGCCGGCCGCCGAGAAGCGGCTCGGCAAACCAGTCGCGCCCTTCGAGGAGCCCCACGAGGCGCCCGGGCACCGCCGCGGCCGCCGCGTGGCCCGGGTCGAGCCGCACGTAAACCGAGCCGAGGCCGGGGGCGGTTTCGGCGATCCCCTCCCAGGCGCACCGTTCCAGCTCCGCCCGGAACGCGAGCGCAGCCCGGTTCACGGCGTCGCCGAGCCTGGTGCCGAAGCGCACCAGCACAGCGTCCCACCCCAGCGGCAGAACGGCGGGGAGCTGCGGCGCAGCTGCGGTGTGAGCATCGGGCCGACCCATGGCCCCAGCATTCGCAGCCCGAAGGCGCGGCTTCAAGCGCAGAGGCCCTCCACCCGGCCCGTCTGCGGCCGCCTGTCCGCCCGCGCGAGCGGTGGCGCGCGCGGGCTTGACGATCGCGCGCACCGGCCTTAGCGATGAGGGTGCCGCGGGCATGGTGAAATGGTATCACACGAGCCTTCCAAGCTCTTGGTGCGGGTTCGATTCCCGCTGCCCGCTCCACGGCCCCCCTTCGAGAGGCAAGAAGGCCGCCGCGTCCCTTGCGGCGCTGTGCGACCGCGGGACGCGGGCGGGCTCGCCTTGGCCCGCTGCCCCAGCCGGGCTAAGACGGAGCACCGGGAGAGAGGACGCAGGCCAGGATGGCAACAGCCCCCGAGCAACGGGAAAGCGAACGCGCAGGCTCGCGCAACATCCGTGTGCTCGGCGCGCTGGTACCCTTCTTCGCGCCCTACGGCCGGGCAGTGGCGCTCGCCGTCACTGCCCTGCTGCTCACCGCGGCCGTCTCGCTCTCGCTGCCCATCGCGGTCCGGCGCGTGATCGACGGGTTCAACGCGGACATCGCCCTGCTCGACACCTACTTCGCCGGCGCGATCGCCCTTGCGATGGTCTTCGCGGCTGGTACCGCGCTGCGCTACTACATCGTCACCCGGCTCGGCGAGCGCGTGATCGCCGACATGCGGCGCGCCGTCTTCGACCGCATGATCGGGATGAGCCCGGCCTATTACGAGAAACTGGTGACCGGGGAGGTGCTCTCGCGGATCACCACCGACACCACGTTGCTTCTCGCGGTGGTCAGTTCCTCGGCCTCGTGGCTCCTGCGCAACATGCTCCTGCTCGTTGGCGGCCTCGTGCTGATGCTCTGGACATCGGCCAAGCTGACCGGGCTCGTGCTGCTGATCGTGCCCGTCATCATGCTGCCGATCATCGCGCTCGGCCGCCGGGTGCGCAGCCTCTCGAAGGAAAACCAGGACTGGATCGCCGCCTCCTCCGGGAATGCCTCCGAGGCGCTCCTCGCTGTGCAGACGGTTCAGGCCTTCACCCACGAGGCGGCCTCGCGCGCCGCCTTCGGCGACACCACCGAACAGAGCTTCGACGTGGCCCGCCGCCGCATCGCGCTGCGGGCGGTGATGACGGCGATCATCATCTTCGTGGTCTTCGCGGGCATCCTGAGCGTGCTCTGGATCGGTGCGCGCGACGTGCGCCTGGGGACGATGAGCGCCGGCGAGCTGGTGCAGTTCGTGATCTACGCGGGGATCGTGGCCGCATCCGTCGCGGCGCTTTCCGAGCTCTGGGCGGAGATGCAGCGCGCGGCGGGCGCAACGGAGCGGCTCGTGGAACTGCTGAATGCGGAAGACACGGTTCACGACCCCGCGCGCCCGAAGCCGCTGCCGGAACCCGCGCGGGGCGAGATCGTGTTCGATGACGTCGCCTTCCGCTACCCGTCCCGGCCGGAGGACACGGCGCTCGACGCTGTCTCCTTTACCGTCAGGCCGGGCGAGACAGTCGCGCTCGTCGGGCCGTCGGGCGCCGGCAAGACGACGATCATCCAGCTCCTGCTGCGCTTTTACGACCCTGCAAGCGGAACCATCCGGCTGGACGGGGTGGATGTGCGCGAGATGGACAGGGCGGCCTTCCGGCGGGCGCTCGCCCTCGTGCCGCAGGACCCGGTGGTGTTCGCGGCCTCGGCGGCCGACAATATCCGCTTCGGCCGCACCGGAGCCACCGACGCCGAGGTGGAGGACGCTGCCCGCGCCGCGGCGGCCCACGATTTCATCTCCGCGCTGCCGCAAGGCTACGGCACCTACCTGGGCGAGCGCGGGGTCATGCTCTCGGGAGGCCAGCGGCAGCGTATCGCCATCGCCCGGGCGATCCTGCGCGATGCACCTGTGCTCCTGCTCGACGAGGCGACATCCGCCCTTGACGCCGAGAGCGAACAACTCGTGCAACTCGCGGTGGAGCGCCTCGCGCGCAACCGCACCACGCTGATCGTGGCGCACCGCCTCGCGACGGTGAAGAAGGCCGACCGCATCATCGTGATGGACCATGGCCGCATCGTGGCGGTCGGAACGCATGACGAGCTGGTGGCACAGGGCGGCCTTTACGCGCGCCTTGCCCGGCTCCAGTTCACCGAGGGTCTTGCCGCCGAGTAGCGGCACGCCGATCTCGGTCCGCAAGGCCGCGCGGCCACTGCCACACGGGCCCGACCATCCGCCCCCGCGTCGCCGCAGCATGGCCCGGTGCGGCGCAAGGCGCCCGCGCTTCGCACCGGAACCGCGGCAGCACCGCCCCAAGCCGCTTCGTTCGCGCATTTCGGCACTTGCAGCCGGGGTATGCGCACCCATTTCCTACAACTGGGAATTGTCAGGCGGGTGGAGGAGGGACGGCGATGGGCATAGATGCCGAGTTCGGTGATGTGGAACACAGGTTCGCGACATATGCTGACCGCGACAGCGTCGAAGCCGAGATGCCCTATGGCGCCCGAGCCATTCCCCGCACGCTCTACGAGTTGCTGACCTTCGCCGTAGAAACCCACGCATCCCGCCCGGCGTTGAGCTTTCAGATTCTCTCCGACCCCGGCGCCCCGTCCGAAACCCTCACCTGGCGCGAACTGCACGGAAGGACAACCCAGGCGGCAAACCTGTTTCGTCGTCTCGGCGTGGGCCCCGGGGACACGGTGGCCTACCTTCTGCCCAACTGCTCGGAGACGGTGGCCGTGCTCATGGGCGGGGCCGTGGCCGGGATCGTGAACCCGATCAACCCGCTGCTGGAGGCCGAGCAGATTGCCGCGATCCTGCGCGAGACGCGCGCGAAGGTGCTCGTGACGCTGCGCAGCTTTCCCAAGACGGACGTGGCACAGAAGGCGGCCGCGGCCGTGAAGTTCGCGCCCAACGTAAAGACGGTGCTCGAGGTCGACCTGCTGCGCTACCTCACCGGCGCCAAGCGCCTCCTGGTGCCGCTGCTACGCCCGAAGAACAAGCTTGCCCACCACGCCGACGTGCTCGATTTCACGGCCGAGGCCGCACGCGAGCCCGCCGACGCCCTCACCTTCGATGACCCCAAGGAAGACAGGATCGCCGCCTATTTCCACACCGGCGGGACCACCGGCCTGCCCAAGATCGCCCAGCACCGCTATTCGGGCATGATCTACAATGGCTGGATCGGGCGGCGGCTGATCTTCAGCGAAGCCGACGTGCTGATGTGCCCGCTGCCGCTCTTTCACGTCTTCGCCGCCTACCCGGTGCTGATGTCGTGCCTCGCCAGCGGCGCCCATCTCGTGCTTCCGACGCCGGCGGGCTATCGCGGCGAGGGCGTATTCGACAATTTCTGGAAGCTGATCGAGCGCTACCGGGTGACCTTCCTGATCACCGTGCCGACCGCGCTTGCGGCCCTGATGCAGCGGCCCGTGAATGCCGACATATCCTCGCTGCGCGTGGCGATCTCCGGCTCCGCGCCGCTGCCCGTCGAGCTGATCAACCGATTCAGGACGACAACGGGCATCGACATCTCGGAAGGATACGGGCTCACCGAGGCAACCTGTCTTGTCTCGTGCAACCCGGCGAGCGGCATCAAGAAGGTCGGGTCGGTCGGCATTCCCTTCCCGCACACCGAGGTGCGCATCTTCGAATGCGACGACCACGGCGAGGTTCTCCGCGAATGCGCCACCGAAGAGATCGGCGAGATCTGCGTGGCGAGCCCCGGCGTGCACGAGGAGCGGACCTATACCCAGGACGACAAGAACACCGGCCTCTATGCGCGCCGCGTGTTCCTGCGCACTGGCGATCTCGGCAAGCTCGACAGCGACGGCTACCTCTACATCACCGGCCGCAAGAAGGATCTGATCATTCGCGGCGGGCACAACATCGATCCCTCCGAGATCGAGGATGCCCTCTCGGGGCACCCCCACGTCGCCTTCGTGGCGGCGATCGGCCAGCCCGACTCCTACGCGGGCGAGGTGCCGGCGGCGTATGTGGAGCCGATCGCGGGAGCGCGGCCCGACATCGCGGACCTCATGGATTACGCCCAGCGCCACATCGCCCAGCGCGCCGCGATACCCAAGCACATCGAACTGATCGACCAGCTTCCGAAATCGGCCGTCGGCAAGGTGTTGAAGTTCGAACTGCGCAAGCTCGCCATCGCGCGGGTCTTCGATGCCACATTCGAGGCGGAGGGGCTGGACGTGCGGGTACGGCGTGTCGTGGAGGATCGAAGCCGCGGGCTGGTGGCAAGATTGGAGCCGCCGAGCGCCGACACCGAGACCACGCGTGAGGCGGCGGCACGATGCCTCGGCATGTTCGCCATTCCCTGGGAGTGGGACGACTGAACACGCGCAGGCGCGCGCCCGGGCGGGGCCGGAGCCCTGCCCCTCAGCCGTCCTCCAGCCGCGCCTCGAAGAAGCCCCGAACGTCGCGCGCCAGCGGCCCCTCGGCGTCGGTCCACGCCCAGGTTCCGTTGTCCGCAAGGCGCAGGTCGCGCGCCGGATCGTAGTCGTGCTCGGTCAGGATCAGATACCGGCTTGCATACTGCCTGCTTTGCTTGGAGCCGTGCCAGAGGTGAATGACGTCGCCCTCGCAATGCCCGACGGTCCATCGCCGCCCCCCGAAACCTTCGACATAGCCGTGAATCTCGGCCAGATGCGCCGGGCTGAAAGGGCGCCGCCCCGCTTCGATCTTCCCGCCGCAAAACGCGGAAAGCATCACGCTGTCGCCGCCGCCCACGATGTTGCGATCGAAGAATCCCGTCCGGGCGATGCGTTCGCGCTCGGCAACCCACGCGTATCCGATCACCGGCAACGCCAGCTCGGCGCCGTGCAGCCTGATCGCCTCGGCGAGAACTGCCTGTTCGCCGATGAACGAGTTGAGCGCGAGATCGGGCGCCCTCTCGTGCAGCGCCGCGAAGGAGATCCGGCGTGAAACGTCCACCGG
>Ga0076929_100886_pt1 | contig 13558 bp, 10 predicted proteins | sample HotLakConUCCSL28_FD_87104 | JGI IMG/M metagenome (GOLD analysis project Ga0076929, IMG submission 87104) | Hypersaline microbial mat communities from Hot Lake, Washington, USA - Hot Lake Consortium UCC-SL28 (version 3) (version 3) | ecosystem: Environmental > Aquatic > Thermal springs > Hot...
CAGGTGAGGGGGCCGGGACGCAGGCCGGGTTCAGGGCGCGGGCCTCGGTCCGGGCGGCGGGCAGAAACGCATCACGAGCACCGGGTCCCCGTCTTCGCAGGGGCATTCCCGCAGCGGGCGGAACCCGGCGCGGGTGTAGGCCGCCACGGCGCGGGTGTTGGCGGGATCGGGATCGGTGAGCACCGACGGCGCACCGGACGCGACAAGCTCGAGCGCGCGCTGGCGCATGTAGCGCGCGGCGTGGCCGCGCCGGTGGAAGGCAGGCTCGCCGAGGAAGGTGTCGATCGCGCGCGCCCCGGGAGATTCGCCCGCGTACTGGGGCATGGGCCAGTGGTGGGCCGGGTAGTCCTGCACGTAGGCGAAGGGCATGTCCGCAAGGCAGACGAGGCGCATGTCGGTCGGCCCGGCGGCGAGATCTTCCTCCATGAGCGCGATCTCGGCGTCGGGATCGCCCCACCAGCCGCCGATGTGAGGCAGGCCGAGCCATCCGCGCAGAAGCGGAAAATCGTCTCGGGTGACGGGCCGGAACCCGTAGCGGGGTGCCGTTTCATGCGGGCACATCGGCGGTGACCCGGGTGGCGGCGCGTTCGAGGCGGGTGGCGGCTTCGGAGATCTCCGCTTCGGTGACCGTCAGCGGCGGCAGCAGGCGCACGACATTGTCGCCGCCGGGCACGGTGAGAATATGCTCCTGGTGGCCAGCCGCCACGACCCGGGCATTGGGTACACGGCACTTCAGGCCGAGCATGAGCCCGCTCCCGCGCACCTGTTCGAACACCGCGGGATGACCCGCCACCAGCCCCTCGAGCCGCTGGCGCAGGGCCCCCGCGCGGCTGCGCACGCCTTCGAGAAACCCCGGATCGGCGATATGGTCCAGCACGGCGAGACCGACCGCGCACCCCAACGGGTTGCCGCCGTAGGTGGAGCCGTGGGTGCCTGCGGTCATCGCCGCCGCGGCGCGCTCGGTGGCCAGAACCGCGCCCAGCGGGAAGCCGCCCCCGATCCCCTTGGCGACCATCATCACGTCCGGGGCGATCCCGGCCCATTCGTGGGCGAAGAGCCGGCCGGTCCGCCCCATGCCGCACTGGACCTCGTCGAGGATCAGCAGCGCCCCGGTCTCGTCGCAGAGATCGCGCAGGCCCTTCAGGCAGGCGTCGGGCAGGGGCCGGATGCCCCCCTCGCCCTGGACCGGCTCGATCAGGACCGCGGCCGTGCGCTCCGTCACCGCGTGCCGCAGCGCGTCGTGATCGCCCCAGCGAAGGTGCGTGAAGCCCGGCAGGAGCGGGCCGAACCCCTCGGTGAGCTTGGCCGAGCCCGCGGCCGCGATGCCCGCCGAGGAGCGCCCGTGGAAGGAGCCTTCGAAGGCGACGATCTCGGTGCGGTCGGGTTGGCCGGCGGCGAACCAATGCCGCCGGGCCATCTTGACGGCCAGTTCGCAGGCCTCGGTTCCGGAATTGGTGAAGAAGACGGTGTCCGCGAAGGTCTCCTCCACCAGCCGCTCGGCGAGCCTGCTCTGAACGGGGATCTCGTAGAGGTTGGAGGTGTGCCAGAGCTTGGCGGCTTGCCCGGTCAGGGCAGCCACCAGTGCCGGATGCGCGTGGCCCAGGGAGCATACCGCGATACCGGCGCCGAAATCGAGAAACCGGCGCCCGTCTTCCGTGACGAGCCACGTACCTTCCCCCCTGCTGAAGGAAAGCTTGCTGCGGGCATAGACCGGGAGAAGGGCGGGGATCATGGCAACGCTCGGATCGACTGGCGCCTGACACATGCGCGGCTCAGAGGTGCCAGCGCCGGCGCGTGCTGTCAATGAAGGGCGGCGGTTGCACCGCACCCGCGGCGGACCAAGGGGGGACGGGCCCGCTCGGCGCCGGGACGGTTTCGCCGACAGGTCCGCCGGAGCGTCATGGAGCAGGTGACACGCCTGCGACGGCCGGAAGGGGGGAGGGCGCTCGGGCGGAGAGTTGCGTGGCGGGGTGCGGACCGTGCCCTGCGGGACGGGCGGTCGCCGGGGCGCCACCGGCGGCCAGCACCGTCGCTTGCCAGGCCCGCCGCAGGGTGCGATGCCGGGCCATGGCGCTCGTTCCCTTCAGGCCGGCCCTGCCGGCGCCCGGGCTTGCGGCGGGCTCATGCTGGCCTCGACCGCGTTCATCGCTGCCACCACGCTCCTCGCCAAGGCGCTGGGGACCGCGACGCTTGGGCCGCCGCTGCACCCGCTGCAGGTCGCTCACGGGCGCTTCCTCTTCGCCTTCCTCGGGTTCGCCGCTGCGGCCTCCCTGGTGCGGCCCGCCATCGGGCGCCCGCACTGGCGCCTGCACGTCGCGCGGACGGTCTGCGGGTTCACAGGCGTTTCGCTGCTCTTCGCCGCGGCCGCGCGGGCGCCGCTCTCGGATGCCACCGCGATCAGCTTTCTCAACCCGGTCTTCGCGATGCTGCTGGCGATCCCGCTTCTCGGCGAGCGCGTCGGGCCCTGGCGTTGGGCGGCGGCAGCCATCGCGCTGGCCGGGGCGCTGGTGCTCCTGCGGCCGGGCGGCAGCACGCTGGCAGTGGGTGCGTTCTTGGCGCTCGGTGCCGCCCTCGCGCTCGGCCTCGAGGTGATCTTCCTGAAACGGCTCTCGGGGCTGGAACGGCCCTTCCAGTTGCTCCTTGTGAACAACCTGATCGGGCTCGGCATCGCCAGCGCCGCGGTGCTGGCGGTCTGGCAGGTGCCCACCGCGGCGCAGTGGGCTGCGCTGATCGGTGTCGGTCTGGCCATGGCGGTCGCACAAAGCTGCTTTCTGAACGCCGTCGCCCGCGCCGACGCGAGCTTCGTGGCGCCGTTCAGCTACGCCACGCTGGTATGGGCCGCGGCCTATGATGCGGCCGTGTTCGGGGTCCTGCCCGACGCGGTGAGCTGGGCGGGCGCCGCGATGATCCTCGGCGGGGCGGCCCTGCTGGCGTGGCGCGAGGCCGGTCGTGCCCGGCGGCCCCATGCCCGCCGGGGAGATCCCGCGAACTAGGCGCCGGTGCCGGTCAGTGCCCGCCGGGGGCGGCTTGCGTATCGCGGCCGGCGACCCGTCCTGCAACGGCCCGGCCGGAGCCGCCGACCCCTGGCCTTCATCTTGGCCGAAATACTCCGGGGGGGAGGGCGCGGCTCCGCCGGGCCCGGAGGGGGCGGAGCCCCCCTCTCGCGGCCGGGTCAGGGTGCCCGCCGCCGCAACTCGCGCGTCCGCGCCGCAAACGGCAGCCTCGGGTCGAAGCCCGGCCGAACCGCGCCTGCGCCGGGCAGCGGAACGGCTGCCTCCGGGCGCCCGCGGGCCGAGGGGACCGTCAGCCTGGCGCGTGGGACAGGTCGGGCACGTCGCCGGCACCCGCCGAGCCGCGCCCGGAGAGCGAGGGGTTCTCCATGAAGAAGCGGTGGCAGTTGAACCCGTAGCCGCCCTCGGGCACCGGGGCACGCAGGAAGCTGCCGTCCGAGGCCATCACCCAACTCTGGGCGGTATCGGCCATGTTGGCCGCCATGATCTGGCCGACGATCTGCGCCTTGACCGTGGGATTGTGGCACTCCACCAGCGTTTCGACACGGCGGTTGAGGTTGCGCCCCATCCAGTCGGCTGAGGAAATGAAGACCCTCGCCCGTTCCGAGGGCAGCGCGGAGCCGTTGCCGAAGCACACGATGCGCGAATGCTCGAGGAAGCGCCCGACGATGGATTTCACCCGGATGTTCTCGGAGAGCCCCCTGACCCCCGGCCGCAGGCCGCAGATGCCGCGCACCACGAGGCTGATCTCCACACCGGCCTGGCCCGCGCGGTAGAGCGCGTCGATCACGTCCGCTTCGATCAGCGAGTTCATCTTCGCCCAGATCACCGCCGGGCGCCCGGCGCGGGCATGGTCGATCTCCGCCTCGATCAGCTCGAGGATGCGCGGCTTCAGCGAATGGGGCGAGATCGCGAGATTCTCGAGGCCCGCCGGCTCGGCGTAACCCGACAGGTAGTTGAACACCTTGGTCGCATCGCGCCCCAGCGCCGGATCGCAGGTGAAAAGGCTGAGATCGGTGTAGATGCGCGCCGTGATCGGGTGGTAGTTTCCGGTGCCGTAATGGGTGTAAGTCACCAGCTTCCCGCCCTCGCGCCGCACCACGGTGCTGATCTTGGCGTGGGTCTTGTAGTTGATGAAGCCGTAGACGACATGCGCGCCGGACCGTTCGAGCTGGCGGGACTGGCGGATGTTGGCGGCTTCGTCGAAGCGGGCCTTCAGCTCCACCAGCGCGGTGACGGATTTTCCGTCCTCTGCCGCTTCGCAGAGCGCCTCCACGATGGGCGAGCGTTTCGATGTACGGTAGAGCGTCTGCTTGATGGCCAGAACGTCGGGGTCGCGCGCGGCCTGCTGGAGAAAGCGCACCACCATGTCGAAGGTCTCGTAGGGGTGGTGCAGAAGCATGTCCTTCTGGCGGATCGCGGCGAACATGTCGCCGTCGTGGTCCTGCACGCGTTCGGGCACGCGGGGGGTGAAGGACGGCCACAGCAGGTCGGGGCGGCTTTCGAGCACAAGCTCGGAGACGTCGTTGATGCCGATCATGCCGTCGAAATCGACGATCTCGTCTTCGGACACACCCATCTCGCTCTTGATGAGCGCGCGCAGCGCGGGCGGGGCTTCGGCGGAGATCTTGAGCCGCACCACCTCGCCGCGCCGGCGCCGCTTGAGCGCGACTTCGAACTCGCGCACGAGATCCTCGGCTTCTTCCTCCACTTCGAGATCGCTGTCGCGCAGTACGCGGAAGGCGCAATGCCCCACCGGCTCGTACCCCGGGAAAAGGCTCTCGATATGCTCGAGCAGGACCTCCTCGAGCGGAAGAAAGCGGTGGTGCCCGTCGGGGGCGGGAAGTCTCACGAAGCGGGCGATCTGGTGCGGGATCGGCAGCAGCGCCGCGAGCGGGGTTCCGTCCCGCCGTCGCTGCAGTTGCAGCGCCAGCGCGAAACCCTCGTTGGGCATGAACGGGAAGGGGTGCGCCGGGTCGATGGCCAGCGGCGAAAGCACCGGGAAGACCTGCGAGAGAAACACCTCCTCCAGATGCGCCCGGTCTTCGGCGGTGAGCATGGTGCGATCAAGGATGTAGATGTCCTGGGCTTCCATTTCGCGGCGCAGGGCCTTGAAGGCCAGCGTCTGTCGCTCCATCAGGCGCCGCGCATCCTCGTTGATCAGCACCAGCTGTTCGGACGGCGTCAGCCCATCGGCCGCGGGTGTCGTGTTGCCCGCCTGGGCAAGCTCGCGAAGCCCGGCCACGCGCACGGTGTAGAACTCGTCGAGATTGGTCCCCGAGATCGAGATGAAGCGTACCCGCTCCAGCAGCGGCACGCGCGGGTTCTCGGCTTCCTCCAGCACGCGCCAGTTGAACGCGAGCCAGCTGAGCTCGCGGTTCAGGAACCGCGCGGGGCCGGTGAGATCGGCGTCGAGCACGACCGGTTCGGGCAGCGGCGCCTTGAGGAAATCCGAAGTGTTCATGGCGGCTCTGTGACGGTCCTGTGTGACGGCAACATGACGCTCGGCGGGCGCGCCCGGGAGGGCATCGCGACCCGTGTTGCGGCGCCGGGCCCGGCACCGCCTTATGGGCCCGCGGGGTGCCCGCTGTCCAGCGCGCGCGCCTCCAGAACGCGGCGCGCAAGCCCGGTGGAGATCCTTTCGCCCCCCGAAAGCGCCGCCGCGTCGAGGGCGGCGACGAGCGCCTGGGCCTCGGCGAAGGAGCGGTCCATGCGCGCGGCGAGATAGTCCACCACCCGCGGAGCGGGTGCCAGCTGACGGTCGGCGAAGAGCTTGACCAGCACGGCGCGCAGAAGCGCGTCGTCGGGTGCTGCGAGCGCCACCGCTTGCGCCTGCGCGATGCGGCTGGCCAGATCGGGCAGGGCGAGGCCCCATGTCCCCGGGGTGCCGCGCCCCGTCAGAAGCAGCCGGCCGCCCGTCTCGGCGAGCAGGTTGTGCAGATGAAAGAGCGCCGCCTCGCCCTGCTCCGACCCGGCCACTCGGGGCACGTCCTCCACGGCGACGGCGCCGGCGGCTGCCAGCTCCGGGATGTCGGCCAGCGCGAGGGTGGCGGCCGGGGCCACCTTCCCACCGGCCTCTTCGGCCCAGATCCGCGCGAGGTGGGATTTGCCTGCGCCCGCCGGCCCGGTGAGCACCAGCTTGCCGAGCGGCCAGCCGCCCCGGCCGTCGAGAGCTTGCAGCGCCTCGGCATTGGCCTCGGACACGAAGAAATCGTCGCGTCCCGCTGCCGTGCGGACCGGGAGATCGAAGGCAAGCTGGCGCCCGCCGGGCCCGGTCATTCCGCCTCCCGGCCGCCGCTTTCCGACCCGTCCCGCTCGGCGGGCCGGGCGGCCGCGCGATCCTGCCGGGCGTCGAGGTCCGCGGCGGCCGCCGGGCCCGGCGTCAACACGTCTTCCGTGCCGTCGTCCGCGAGGCTCTCGAGCCCGCGGTAGAGCTTCGAGGAGCGGTACTGAGCCACGCCGAACCGTGCCAGCACCCCGAGCGAGGCGGCCACCGGGACGGCGACCAGCAGCCCGACGAAGCCGAATGCGGCGCCGAACACCGAGAGGGCGAAGATCAGCCAGACCGGATGCAGGCGCACCGAGGAGCCCACGAGCTTGGGTGTGAGAATGTTGCCTTCCACCATCTGGCCGATAACGAAGATCGCGGCGATGATCCCGATGCGCAGCCAGTCGGTCGTCATGCGCATGGTGTCGCCGTCGGGCACCTCCACCGTTCCCCAGAACTGGAAGAGCGCCAGACCGACGGCGAGCACGCCGCCGAGGATCGCACCGACGTAGGGGATGAAGGTCACGAGCCCGGCCAGGAAGCCGATGACGAGGCCGAACTGCAGCCCGGCGGCCATCAGCGCCACCGCATAATAGGTCCCGAGGATCAGGCTCACCGTGCCCATGCCCCTGATGAAGCTCGCGAGCGTGTTGTCGATCTCGCTGGCGAGCCTGCGGATGGTGGGCGCGTGATCGCGCGGCAGGAGCGCGTCGATCTGGACGACCATCCTGTCCCAGTCCAGCAGCAGGTAGAAGGCGACAACCGGCGCCAGCACGAGAAGCATGATCACGTTCAGGAGGGAAAGCGCCTGGTTGACAAGGCCGCCCACAAGCTCGCCGCCGCGCGACTGGATCGTCTGGCCCAGCTCGTCGAGCGATTGCCGCACGGTGCTGTCGGCATCCATAAGCACCGGGAAGCGTTCGGTCAGGAAAGTGGCGAGCCTGCGGGCGATGTCGGGGGCCGACGAGAACAGCGCGACGGTCTGGTCGATCAGCATCGGCACGACCTGGAGCGAGAACACCACGAAGACGAGCACCACCGCGACGGTAATGATCGTGGTTGCCATCGCGCGCGAGCAGCCCATGCGCTCCAGACGGTCGGCGACCGGATCGAGGAAATACGCGATCGCGCCGCCCAGGACGAAGGGCAGGATCACGTCGCCCAGAACCCACAGGAGCGCCACGAACACGGCCGCGGCAAGGCCCCAGTAGCGGAGTTGGACGTTGATCGGCAGGGCCATGCGGGCCTCCATGCGGGATGGCCCCAGTCTTCGCCCATGGGTACGGGCCATGCAAGGGCCCGGCCGCTGTCCGCGCCACTGGGCTCGCCGGTGCCGGCGCCTTGCGGGCCGTGCGTGCCGGCCCGGGCGGAAGGCCGGCGGCCGCGCCGGAAGTGCCCACGCCGGTGTGCGCGCCCGGCTTGCGCGGCCCAAGGCTCTCCCATAGACCGGCCGGGCCGATCCGAAGGGGAGACACTCCGATGCGCCTGAGCCGCTACTTCCTGCCCGTGCTGAAGGAGACGCCTGCGGAGGCGCAGATCGTCAGCCATCGCCTGATGCTGCGCGCGGGCCTCGTCAAGCAGGCGTCGGCGGGCATCTACTCCTGGTTACCGCTGGGCTACCGCGTGCTGCGAAACATCGAGCGCATCGTCCACGAGGAGCAGGAGCGGGCAGGCCACATCCCGATGCTGATGCCCACGCTCCAGTCGGCCGACCTGTGGCGCGAGAGCGGCCGGTACGACGACTACGGCGAAGAGATGCTCCGCATCACCGACCGGCACGGCCGGGACATGCTCTACGGGCCCACCAACGAGGAGCTGATCACCGACATCTTCCGCTCCCACGTCACAAGCTACAAGGATTTGCCGCTGACGCTCTACCACATCCAGTGGAAGTTCCGGGACGAGATCCGCCCCCGATTCGGGGTGATGCGGGGCCGCGAGTTCCTGATGAAGGATGGCTACAACTTCGACCTGACGAAGGAAGACGCGCTGCACGCCTACAATCGTCACCTCGTGAGCTATCTGCGCACCTACGAACGCATGGGGCTTCAGGCGATCCCGATGCGGGCGGATTCGGGGCCCATCGGCGGCGATGATACCCACGAGTTCCTCGTGCTGGCCGAGACCGGCGAGTCGGAGGTCTTCTACGACAGCGAGATCACCGATCTGCGCTTCGGCGACCGCGCGATCGACTACGACGATCCGGCCGCCTGCCGCGCCGTGCTGGAGGAGTTCACCTCGCGTTACGCCCGCACCGACGAGACGCACGACGAGACACTCTTCGCGCGGATTCCCGAGGAGCGCCGAAGGCAGGCGCGCGGCATCGAAGTGGGCCAGATCTTCTATTTCGGCACCAAGTACTCCGAGCCCATGGGCGCTGTCGTCACCGACCCCGAGGGCAACCGCGTGCCGGTCCACATGGGTTCCCACGGCATCGGCGTGAGCCGGCTCGTGGGGGCGATCATCGAGGCAAGCCACGACGAGAAGGGTATCGTCTGGCCGGAGGGGGTCACGCCCTTCCCCTGCGGGATCGTGAACCTGCGCCAGGGCGATGCGGAGGCGGATGCCGCCTGCGAAGGCATCTACACCGAGCTTGCATCGCGCGGCCTCGAAGCGCTCTACGATGACCGCGACGAGCGCGCCGGAGCCAAGTTCGCCACCATGGATCTCATCGGTCTGCCATGGCGGATCACCGTAGGCCCCCGCGGGTTGCAGGCCGGCGTCGTGGAACTCACCTCTCGCCGGACGGGCGAAAGCGAGGAGATGTCTCCTGCCGCCGCGGTGGACCGCGTCGCGCAGATCTACGCCAGCACCTGATTTCGCGCACCCGGAGGGTGAGCTGCGGGCCGATGCGCACCGAGAGGGTTGCGCGGGCGCCTTCGGCGCAGTCGGGCTTGCAGGCGCTCCAAGCGGCCGGCTAGGTTCACGCTCGGGCAGCATGCTGAGGGCAGCGGGCATGATCGGGCGTATCTTTGCCCTGGCGCTCACGGCGCTGGGGGGCGGCGTGGCCAGCCAGGGGCCCGAATTCACCCAGCAGTACGCGCAGCGCCTTGGCGGAGCCGTGGACGAACTCTCTCGGGTGGTCGCGGAGTTCGACCGCAACGCCGCCGACGAGGGCCTGAGCCGCGAGGCGGCGCTCATGCAGATGAGCGGCACCGGGTTCCTCGATCGTCGGCGGGAGGGGATGGAGGCAACCATCGCCCGGCACGCGCGCCTCTCGCTCCAGCTTGCCGATCTCCGGGCCGCCGGCAACGGTGCCGCACGCGCCGCCGCGGTGCTGCGCCGGCCAGATCCGGCCCTCGCAGGCCGGGTGTGGGAGAGCTACCAGCCCGCGGTCCCCCTTAACGCCACGGGGTTGGTCTTCACCGCGGTTGGCGGGCTCGCCGGATGGCTCTTCGCTGCGTTCCTGCTGCGGCTCGGGAGAGTGGTCCGGCGCCGGGGCCCCGCGCGGCGCGCACCCTGAGGGCGCCGCGGCATCGCCGGCGCTCGCGCCGGGCGCGCGGGCAAGGCGGCCCCGCGACGCGAAAAGGCCGCGCCAGAGCGCGGCCCTCCCGGCTTGCGTTCGGCGCTTTGCGCCGCGGTCAGGCGGCGAAACCCAGCTTGTGCACATGGATCTCGTTGATGGGATGGCTCTCCGCCCCCACGAGACCGGGCCGCGCGTTGCGGTAGAGCGAGCGCCAGTAGGGCTGGATGATCATGCCGTCCTCGCGGATGAAGCGCTGGATGCGCTCCATAACCTCGCGCCGGGCTTCGGCATCGGCGATGGCCGAGGCCTCGTCGAGCATGGCGTCGAACTCGGGCGAGGCGAGCCCGGTTTCGTTCCAGGCGGCACCCGAGCGGTAGGCCAGCGAGAGCACCTGCACGCCGAGCGGCCTGTGGCCCCAGTCGGTGGAGGAGAACGGGTACTCGGCCCAGCCGTTCCAGAAGGTGGACCCGGGCAGTACGGTGCGCCGCACCTTGATGCCGGCATCGCGCAGCTGCGCGGCGAGCGCGTCGGATGTGCCCCGGCGCCAGTCATCGTCGATGGAGATCAGCTCGTGCTCGAAATCGGCCATCCCCGCTTCCTCGAGCAGCGCAACGGCGCGCTCGGGATCGTACTCCGGCGGCCCGATGTCGGCATAGGCCGGATGGATCGGGCAGACGTGGTGGTTCTCGGCCAGCGTGCCGCGCCCGGCATACCCGAGTTCCAGGAGCACCGCGTTGTCGCAGGCCAGCGCCAGCGCCTGGCGCACCCGCTGATCGGCGTAGGGCCGCATGCCGTCCACCTCGGCGAGGCGGTTCGTGCGCAACACGAGCGTGTTGGCCGTGACCGATTCCGAAACCTCCCAGCCGATGCCTTCGTAAAGGTCCACGAACTCGCCCACCGTCTCGTAGGTCATGTCGATCTCATCCGCCTCGGCAGCGGCGAAATGGGCCGCGCCGTCGGTGCCGTAATCGATGAACTCGATCCGGTCGAGCCAGGCGCCGGCGCCCTCGCCCCACCAGCTGTGTTCCGTGTTGCGCTCGAGTACCGCGCGCACGCCCACCTCGAACTCGGCGAGGCGGTAGGGCCCGGTGCCCACCGGATCGTCGGCGGGGTTGCCCGACCAGCCGTCGGGCACGATGGCGGCGGCGTATTCGCTGATCGAGGGGATGATGGTGATGTCGGGGCGCCGCAGGTTGAGCCGCAGCGTGAGCGCGTCGACGATCTCGATCGCGCCCTCGGCGGGCCCGTCGCCGGCGGCGTTCTGGATCGAGGTCATGCGGCTGGCCATGGAGTTGCCTTCCATGGTGCCGTTGGTCCAGCGGGCGAAGTTGTAGGCCACGTCGGCCGCGCTCAGCGTGCCGCGGCCGTCGTTCCACTCCACGCCAGGCCGGACGCGCAGGGTGTATTGCGTGGCGTCCTCGTTGACCTCCCAGCTTTCGAGCAGGCGCGGCTCCATGGTGCCGTCGGTGTTGTACTGCACGAGATATTCGAGCCACCCGCGCGCGATGTTGGAGACCTGCGGCCAGTCGAAGGTGGGCGGATCCTTCAGCGCGCGGACATCCTGCTGTATGCGCAGCGTTCCCCCGGGCTGGACATGGGCCGCGGCCTGGGCGGGCGCCGCCACGCCAAGCAGGCCGTAGGCGACCGGCACCGAGGCGCCGAGAGCCGTCGCCCTCGTCAGGAATTCGCGCCTCGACATGGTGCCTTTCGAAACTTCGCGGGCGTAGGCGATAGCGGCTGAATGGACGGGTCTCATCTCGGTCATCGAAACTCAATCTCTCCTCGGCGTGCGTGGCGCCGCCGGGCGCACCGCACGTGCCCCTCGGGGCGGAACGGGTTATGCCGCTTTCGCGGCGCGGGGTCCGGCGACCTTCGCACCTCGGGAAAGGCGTGCAATCTTTGCGGCAGGTCGATCAGATACCACGAGGGGCATCCTGGCAAGCCGGTTGCCCTTTCATGCGGCGCCGCGCGCCATCCTTCGGGGCGTTGATGCCGGCGCGCAGCCCCGCGGCCGCGGCCATGCAGGGGCAAGAGCCCGGAGCGCAGCCGAACATGCGCGCGCCCCGCGAAGCCGCGCCGCTGACGCGCGCCGCCGTGCGCCCGGCATTGACCTCCCGCACCGGTCATGGGCAGGGTCCGCCTGCGCCGCCCGCACCGGCGTGCCCGTACCCCGACCGCCTGCGAGGCGCCGATGCCCAGTCGTCCCTTCTCGGTCCATGAGCGCATGATCGCCTGGCGCTACCTGCGCTCGAAGCGCGCGGAGGGCGGCGTGGGTGCGATGACGTGGATCTCGCTCATCGGGATCACGCTCGCGGTCTTCGCGCTGATCGCGACGATGTCGGTCCGGGCCGGGTTCCGCGCCGAATTCGTCGACACGATCCTCGGCGCGAACGCCCATGTCACCGTATACCGGAGCCTCGTCGTGAGCGAGACGGGCCAGACCACCCGTGCCATAGAGGATTTCGCCGCCATGGCCGCGCGTCTTTCGGCGGTGGACGGCGTGACCCGCGCTGCCCCGCTGGTCAAGGGGCAGGCCATGGCCGCGGCCGGCGGGCGCAGCGCCGGGGTGGAGGTGTTCGGGATCTCGGCCGCCGATATCGCCGGCATCCCGCGCGTGGCCGCGCCCGAGGCGTCGGCGGGCAGCCTCGATCTCTTCGGGCAGGGGGTCGCCATCGGCTCGGGCGTGGCACGCGAACTCGGCATCGGCGTCGGCGACAGCCTGCGCCTGATCTCGCCCGAGGGCGTCCGCACCGCCTTCGGGACAACGCCGCGCGTGAAGGCCTACGAGGTGGTCTACATCTTCACCGCGGGGCGCTACGACATCGACCGCACGCGCCTCTACATGCCGTTCGAGGAGGCGCAGGCCTATTTCAACCGGGCGGGTGCCGCCGACGAGATCGAAGTGATGGTGGCCGATCCCGAGCGGGTCGAGGAGCTGGGCCCGGCATTGCTTGCCGCCGCGGGCGAGCGGGCGCTGCTGTGGAGCTGGCGCGATGCCTCGGGGGGCTTTCTGCGCGCGCTCGAGGTCGAGGACAACGTGATGTTCGTGATCATGGCGATCCTCGTGCTGATCGCCGCGATGAACATCGTTTCGGGCCTGATCATGCTGGTCAAGAACAAGGGCCGCGATATCGGCATCCTGCGCACCATGGGGCTGACGGAGGGCTCGGTGTTGCGAATCTTCTTCATGTGCGGCGCCGCCATCGGCCTTGCGGGAACGACGGCCGGGGTGATCCTCGGATGCCTCTTCGCGCTCTACATCGACCCGATCTTTTCCTTCGTGAACTGGACCATGGGTGGCGGCGTGTGGGATCCCTCGATACGGGGCATCTACCAGCTGCCGGCAAAGCTGGAGCCTGGCGATGTGCTCGCGGCGGTGGCGCTTTCGCTTACGCTTTCCTTCGTCGTCACGATCTTTCCCGCGCGCCGGGCGGCCCGGATGAACCCGGTGGAGGCGCTCCGCTATGAGTGAGGCCGCGTCCCCCGGGATCGGCCCCGGCGAGGACGGCGCGGTGCCCGCGCTCGTGCTCGCCGGCGTCGCCAAGACCTACAATCAGGGCACCCCTGCGGCCGTGAACGTCCTGCGCGGCGCCGATCTTTCGCTCGCGCGCGGCGAGGTGGTCGCTCTCGTGGCGCCCTCGGGTGCGGGAAAATCCACGCTGCTGCACATCGCCGGGCTGCTCGATTCGGCCGATGAGGGCGAGGTGAGCCTCGGAGGCGTGTCGATGACCGGGCTTCCCGACAGGCGGCGGACGCAGGCCCGACGGCGCGAGATCGGCTTCGTCTACCAGTTTCACCACCTGTTGCCGGAAT
>Ga0076929_100889_pt1 | contig 13523 bp, 20 predicted proteins | sample HotLakConUCCSL28_FD_87104 | JGI IMG/M metagenome (GOLD analysis project Ga0076929, IMG submission 87104) | Hypersaline microbial mat communities from Hot Lake, Washington, USA - Hot Lake Consortium UCC-SL28 (version 3) (version 3) | ecosystem: Environmental > Aquatic > Thermal springs > Hot...
GGATTCACGTGATGAATCCCTCACGCGATTTGTGCAACAGAGCCCATGTCGTGCGCCCTGAGGAGTTCGAGGACCAGTTCGTAGTGCTGGACAATGCTCGTCTCTACGACGACGCGGCGGGGTTCTCGGCGGAGAACCCGGAGGATCTGGGAATGATGATGGCGTGAGGAGAATGCCTTGAGCTATGGCGTAAGATTGCATGTGTGGGGCGAATACGCCTGTTTCACCCGCCCCGAGATGAAGGTCGAGCGCGTCTCTTATGACGCGATGACACCCTCGGCCGCTCGCGGCATCCTGGAAGCCGTGCATTGGAAGCCGGCGATCCGCTGGGTGATCGACCGCATCCACGTGCTCAAACCCATTCGGTTCGAGAACACCCGCAAGAACGAGGTGGGTGCCAAGATATCCGCCCGCAACGCGAAAACGGCGATGGCGTCGGGTGACCTGTCGGGGCTGCACATGGCGGTGGACGACAACCGCCAGCAGCGCGCCACTATGGCCCTACGTGACGTGGCCTACGTCATCGAGGCGCATTTCGAGATGACCGATAAGGCTGGCGAGGACACGCCCGCCAAGCATCACGACATCTTTTGCCGCCGGGCGCAGAAGGGGCAGTGCTTCCACCGGCCTGCCCTTGGCCTGCGTGAATTCGCGGCGGATTTCGAGTGGGTCGACGAGGTGCCGGCCTCGGCGCTCTCCGGGCGGCAGGACTTGGGCTGGATGCTCTACGACATCGACTTCGCCAATGACCGCACGCCGCAGTTCTTCCGCGCCGACATGGTTGACGGGGTGAGGCGAAGTTCCGCAACTCGCCGTGCAAGGCGCCTCGCGATCGGCCCGATCTCCCTGTCGCGGCCGACCACGTAGTCGACGACAAGCAGCGTCGGCTTGTCCGGCTGCCAGGTCTTCCATTGATCTTCGCCAAAATCGTCAGCATCGGCTTTGGTCAGGAACCCCGCGTGCCATCCCTCATCACGTAGCGTCTGCATGAACTCGACGCCCAGTCGTGTCTTGCCCTGGCCACCGGCGCCGGCGATCTGCATCCACAGGAACGGCGCCGCATCCTGAGCAAAGCGATCAAGCCGGGCCACCTCCTCGTCACGTCCCAGCATCTCGACCGCGCGCAACGCGTAGTGACTGATCCGCCGCTGGTCAGTCGGTGGACCGCTCAGGGGGGGCTGGTGAGAAGACGGCTTGCTGTTGTTGAGCGGCTTGAAGGCGCCCTCGAGGGTGGCGCAACCATCGACGAGATCGTCGCCGCCTTGGACTGGAGACCGCACACGGTGAGGGGTGCGCTTGCCGGCGCGTTGAAAAAGAAACTCGGCCTGACGATCACCTCCGACAAGATCGATCCGCGAGTGGCAGGGCGTCGAGCACGTCGTCACCGTCACCGCGGACGGCTTCGAATGGCAGGGGCGGACCTCGGCATCGAATGCCTGAACGTACGGCTGCGCGTGGACGGCCTTAGCGGCCTCGCGCGCGAAATGCTGGCAGGAGATATGGGAGCGGCCGCATGACACGCGGCGCACCGATCCCCGGCGCCGTCACGCTCCACGTGCCGTTCCGCATCGTGAAGCGCGGCGGGCGAAAAGAGATGCAGATGCCTTCGGGAGAGCCGGCCCCCCGTGCGCGTTTCGACAACACCATGATCAAAGCCATGGCGCGCGCATTTCGATGGCAGCGGTTGCTCGACTCAGGCGAGTTCGCCACCATTGCCGACTTGGCAGAACACGAACGCATCGCAGCCCCTTACTTGACCCGGCTCCTGCGTCTTACCCAGCTTTCACCGGAGATTGTCGAGGCCATCCTTGAGGGACGACAGCCGCCCGACCTGACGCTTGAATCGCTGCGGGCGCAGTTCCCCATGGATTGGAGCAGTCAGCGCGCATTTCTGATCGTGTCGAACGGCGACCGCGCCCGCTACGGCTCGATTACCAGCGCGTGGGAGCATTTCAACGAATGGAAGCGGCTGGACGAGGGGGATGAAGGCAGCGTCGATGCGGAGCGTCTGCTGAATGGCATGCTGGCGCATGACCGGCTGCTCGATCTGGTCGAGAACTTCATCCTGTTCGACGAGAGCAAGGCGGGGGCCGCGCGCAAGGTGGTGGCGAGAAACCATCAGGTGCTGGGCGTGAACCGCGCCGTGGCCTCGGTCGCACGGCAGGAGGCGATCAAGGCGGAGATCCCGCCCGGAGAACGCCTGCGGCACCGCCTGGTCGAGCTGCCGCTGGAACGCAAGGCGCCGGCAAAGCGCAGGAAGGGCGACCAGGCGCTTGTGACGGCGGAAACGGTGCTGCCATCCTTCACCCGCGAGTTCCAGGCGCGGGCGGCCGAGGAACTGGCCCTGCTGTCGGAGGGATCGGCGATCGCGGAGATGTTGAGCGACTATGCAGTGATGCGTGACCAGGCGCGAGGTTGCTTTCGCTAACTTGCGGCTTCTCAATCAAATACGCATGTCGCGCATTCTCTCCGGCAACTCTCATCGTCGTTTTCTGGCGAGCCAGAGGCTTTCCGACGAAGCAAGTCGCCGTGTATCCCTCTGCCATCTGGCTCCGTCTTCAGTGATAGGTAATCACTCGGACCGCTACCTATTTCTTCTTGTGCTCGCCAAGATTGGTCAAGGCTTTACCCTTCGTGAAGTCGGCTGTGGCAACGACCTTTTCTTTCACCTTCTTGGGCTTCTTCACCTCACGGTTGCCGCGTTGCTTGTCACCTTTGGACATTTCGATTCCTCCTGGTTCTGAGTTTTTCTGAAGCAGTGCTCGGTGTTTTTTTTCATCAACACCGAGGATTGGTGTCCCGGGCTCCAGCCCGCAGGACGCCGCCGTTTACATCATTCCGCCCATTCCGCCCATGTCGGGCATTTCGCTGCCGGCACCGGCCTTCTCGGGCTTTTGCGCGACCATCGCTTCGGTCGTGATCAATAGCCCGGCTATGGACGCGGCGTTTTCGAGTGCGATCCGAACGACTTTCGTCGGATCGATGACACCGGCCTTCAGCATGTCGCCGTATTCTTCGGCCTGTGCGTCGAAACCGAAGCTCGGCCTGTCGTTCTCGATCACCTTTCCGACGACAACCGATCCGTCGACCCCAGCATTTTCGGCGATCTGGCGCAGCGGTGCCTGGATCGCGCGGCGGACGATCTTGATGCCGGCATCCTGATCATTGTTCTCACCCTTCAGCGTCGCCAGCATCTTGCCAGCGTGATCCAGTGCCACGCCGCCACCGGGCACGACACCTTCCTGAACCGCAGCGCGGGTAGCATTCAGCGCATCGTCCACGCGGTCCTTGCGCTCCTTCACCTCGATCTCGGTTGCTCCGCCGACCCGGATCACGGCAATGCCGCCGGCAAGCTTGGCCAGCCGTTCCTGCAGCTTTTCCTTGTCGTAGTCCGACGTGGTCTCCTCGATCTGCGCCCGGATCTGGGTGACGCGCGCCGCGATGGCGTCCTTATCGCCGGCACCGTCAATGATCGTCGTGTCATCCTTGGTGATCGCGACCTTCTTGGCGGACCCGAGCATGTCCATGGTGACATTCTCCAGCTTGGTGCCCATTTCTGCGGAAATCACCTGACCGCCCGTGAGCACGGCAATGTCTTCCATCATCGCCTTGCGGCGGTCTCCGAAGCCGGGCGCCTTGACGGCCGCGACCTTCAGCCCGCCGCGCAGCTTGTTGACGACCAGTGTCGCCAGCGCCTCGCCCTCAATATCCTCGGCCACGATCAGCAGTTGCTTTTCGGCCTGAATCACAGCCTCCAGCAGCGGTACCATGGATGCCAACGAGGTCAGTTTCTTCTCGTGCAGCAGGATGACGCAGTCATCCAGCTCGACGACCATCTTCTGAGCGTTCGTGATGAAATAGGGGCTCAGATAACCGCGATCGAACTGCATGCCCTCGACCACTTCGGTTTCGGTCTCCAGCCCCTTGTTTTCCTCGACGGTGATCACGCCCTCATTGCCGACCTTGGCCATCGCATCGGCGATCTGGCGGCCGATGGCGACCTCTCCGTTGGCGGAAATGGCGCCGACCTTCGCGATCTCGTCGCTGTCGCCAACCGGTCGGGACATGGTCTTGATCTCGGCCACGACCGCGGCGACGGCCTTGTCGATCCCGCGCTTGAGATCCATCGGGTTCATGCCGGCGGCGACGGACTTCATGCCCTCCCGGACAATCGCATGGGCGAGAACGGTCGCGGTCGTGGTGCCGTCGCCCGCCTCGTCATTGGTGCGCTGCGCGACTTCCTTGACCATCTGCGCGCCCATGTTCTCGAAATGGTCCGAAAGCTCGATTTCCCTGGCGACGGTCACGCCGTCCTTGGTGATGCGCGGCGACCCCCAGGATTTGTCGATGATGACGTTTCGACCCTTGGGACCAAGGGTGATCTTCACGGCGTTGGCCAGCGTGTTGATGCCTTTCAGCATGCGGTCGCGGGCATCGGTACTGAATCTGACGTCTTTGGCGGACATGATTGGCTGCTCCTGAGAGTGAAATTTCGGCGTCGCTGTCGGGGTCAGGCCATGACGCCGAGAATGTCGCTCTCCTTCATGATCATGAGGTCTTCGCCGTCGAGCTTGATTTCGGTGCCCGACCATTTCCCGAACAGGATCCGGTCGCCAGCCTTGACGTCCATGGCGATGCGCTCGCCATCCTCGTCCTTGGCGCCAGCGCCGACCGCGACGATCTCACCCTCCTGCGGCTTCTCTTTAGCGGTGTCAGGGATGATGATCCCACCTGAGGTATTCGCGTCACCTTCAATGCGGCGGACGAGAACCCGGTCGTGGAGTGGAGTGAACGACACGTAAGTGCTCCTTCTTCGGATGTCCAAGGGAGCATGGCGATGTTCGGATGTGCTTTGGCAATCGCCATACCGGAGTGCCACTGCCATTGAAATGATGGCTCAGCAGGGGTTCTGCAATAGCGTCTCAAAGAATATCTTTTGGCTTCGAATCAATTGATATCCATAACTGCTCCCGCAGTTCGACGAAGCTCGACTTCACAAGCGTCGAACTGAATTACCGCCGGAGATGATCGCATTGATCAGGTCCGCGACAGCTCGGTGGTTTTCCGTCTCATGGTCGGTGCCGACCGCGTTCTCATGGGTCGCTGCGGCGTCGCGAAGAACCCCCACGATCTCGTGCTCCGGCAGCACTCCGCGATCGTTCATGGCAAGCAGCAGCGCCTCACAGATCGAAAGGGCGGCTTGGCCTGCATGTTCGCTTGCGGTCGACATCCGGGTTTCCTTCCTTGGCATCGTGAACCGGTGGAAGGTGAGGCTCAGATGCATCCGTACTTTTCGCAGGAAGTGCCTTATGCTGGACTGATCCAGAGCAGTGTCCCGGCCGATTTCCGCTCTTGGGTCACGACACGCCCGGAGGCCCCATGAAATCAGTAGAACTCAGCCCCCTGACCCGGAAGCTCTCGGCCTTCGTCGCCCTGTCGGAGGTCGAACTGGCCGTGCTTGAACGACTGCACCAGCGTCGCCGGTCCTTCGTGGCGGGGCGCGATATGGTGCATCAGGGCCAGTCGGCCCAGGCGGCTTACATTCTGTCGGCGGGTTGGGTCTGTTCCTACAAGCTGCAGGCCGACGGGACCCGGCAGATCGTGGATTTCCAGGTGCCCGGGGACTTTCTGGGATTGCGGAGCGTCTTGTTGCGCACGTCGGACCACAGCTTCGAACCTGTCGGCGACATCGAGGCTGCCGAGGTGCTGACGAGCGACCTTCTTGATGCGTTCGCGCAGACCCCTCGCTTGGCGACCGCCATCCTCTGGGCGGCGTCAAGGGACGAGGCGATGGTCGTGGAGCATCTCGTCGGGATCGGTCGACGCGATGCGGACGCGCGTATGGCGCATTTCCTGCTGGAGCTGGGATCGAGGCTGGCGTTGGTGGGGATGGGCAGCAGGGAAGGCTACGACTGCCCGCTGACGCAGTACCACCTCGCCGATACGTTGGGGCTCAGCGCGGTCCATGTGAACCGCGTCCTGCGGCAGCTACGCGAGAGCGGACTGGTGACCTTCCGGGACGGCCATGTGGCGTTCCACGACTATGGAGGGCTGGTGGACCTTGCCGAGTTCGATCCGGCATATCTGGATCAGACCGGACCGCTCCTGAAATGAAAGGGCCGCCCTCCCGTGTTTGGCAGGCGGCCCCGGTGATCAGGTCAGGCGTCGGAGGTCACGCGAGGGCGTGGGTCGCCGCGTCGAGTTCCTTGTTGGTCTCGGCGTCGTTCTTCGCCGTGTGCGCCTTCTCGGCCGCCTGGTAGTGCTTCAGCGCCGCGTCCTTCTTCGGGCCGGAGGGCGCCTTGTCCCACGCGGCCTTGACGGAGGTCATCTTCTCGGCAGTCTTGTTCTGTTCGGGAGTCATTGGGATTGTCCTTTCTGGACGTTCCGAGAAATAAGAAGCACGCCGACATGCTGACCTTTTGAGGTCTGACACGCCCGCATGCTTCTCGGGTACTCGGAAAAAATGCCTTACCAAATATTCGGCGGGCACATCGCACCTAACCAATGTCGGCGCCCCGCCGCACTGACGCAGGTTAGTCCCGGCGCGGGCGGCAGGTCGAATGACACTGCGGCCTTCAGGCCGCCATGGTTTGCTGGTGGGAGATCCTCAGCCAGGTGTCGTCATCGTTGAGGTATGTAGAGGCGCAGAGCGCCTTGTAGATCGGCACATCGGGTTTCTCCGCCGAGACACGGTAGGTGAGAATGGCGATGTCACGACACCGCGTGACGCGCCGTTCGCCCATGACGACGGTGCGCCAGCCGGTCCTTTCACGAAGGTGGGTCCAGATCTGGTCGCCTTGGAGGATGCCGGGCGGATAGGGGAAAACCATGACGGCGTTGGTCGCAGTCGTTGCCCGCGCGTTGTCGGCGCCACTGGTCCAGAAGTGCTCCTCCATCTCCCAGAGAACGCCCTGTTCGCGCGGCGATAGTGTCCCGGATTTGTGTGCCGCATGTGCCGGTCTCTTCGCGGTCTCTATTGAAACGGTCATTCGCCTGACCCCGACCCGCCAACCATGAACATCTGAAACAGGACAAAGATGATTGCGAGCACCGCCCAGATCGATCCGCTTGTTCCCGGGCGGCCATCGGCCACCGTCGAGGCAGCGCGTTGCAGGGCACCTGATGTCGGTCCTTCGGGAAGCAGCTGGCTCAGGTCTCGTGCGATCCTGCCGTGATCGCTGGCGAGCGCAGGAACGTCCCTAAATCGGGCAAGCAGCGTTCCCAATCGTGTCCGCGCGGCGTCGCGCCCCAGCGTGACCAGTTCAGCGGTTTCTTTCCATGGATCGAGGCCAAGCCGCGCGAGCGTGGAGAGCACAGTCACGGCATAGCCGTTCCGGTCCTCTCCGACCGACGCATAGAGAAATCGCTCGAACTCGGGCGGGTGCGGGTTGAGGACATTGGGTGCGGCCATCGTCGTTCCATTCCTTGGGTGCAGGAACGCAAATCATCCCTGTTTCCCCGAAGGATACGCGCAGGTCGATCCTGGCGCCCTTACACAGGTCAGTGCCGGCGACGCTCCCAGAGAGATCGCAACCGGTTCGGCACCCGGGGCTAACATGTGTCAGCGCCAGCCGAATGATCCCGATGTACAAGAAGAGAAATCGTTCGACTGGTCAGGCCTGAACTCCAAGGGGCCGTCGACAGTCATGAGGGACGGATCTGCCAGCATCGCGGAGACCAGAGATGAATATGCGGTCGACCAGATCGACGGTGACGTTTTCGAACCCGTTTACCCTGTCGGGATACTCGGGCGAACTGCCCGCTGGAGATTACGAAGTTCTCGTCGAAGAAGAGCTTCTGCAGGGGTTGAGCTTCGAGGCCTACCGTCGGACGGCGACCTACCTGACGGTTCGCGGCAGGGGCCGTCATGCGGGACGCTCTGAGCTACGCGCAATTTCCGACAGAGACTTGAAAGAGGCGCTGAGCCGGGACCAGGGCGCAGCCAAGACGAACGATCACAGCGATGCGGCGCTTTCCCCGCAGGAGGATGGAACATGAACACTCCCGAATGGCTCAAACCCGGCATCTATGGCGCACTGATCGGCGCGGTCTTCGTCGGTGTCGTCGGATTCACATGGGGCGGCTGGGTGACCGGCGGAACCGCGAATGACAGGGCGATGGCGATGTCCCGAGACGATGTTGTCGCCTCCATGGTACCGGTGTGCCTCGACATGGCGCGCTCCGACCCGGCGCGGGCGGACAAGATGGAGACGATCCGGGCCGCCTCGACCTATCAGCGGCGCGATGCTGTCATGTCGGCAGGCTGGGCGACGGTTCCCGGAACCGATGCTCCGAACCGGGATATCGCGCAAGCTTGCCTGGCAGCCCTCGATGTCGATGGGTCGCCGGAGCCTGCGGGGACGGCGGTCGATGGAGGATGAACCACACCGTGCCAATGGCGTCCCCCGAGACCACCGACCTCGAACGGCGTGTGCTCGCCCACGAACGTATCCTGCAAGCGCTGATCGCCTACATGGCCCGCACGGAGCCGCGGTTCATCGATCATTTGCGAGTACGGTTCGTCGAGCCGATGAGTATGGCCCGGCACGAACATGACCACCGCGAAACCGACGACTACGCGGAAGAATTCATTCGCGCAGTGATGCTCATCGGAGAAGCCCGCGCGGCCAACGCGAAGGAGCAGGACGTGTCCGATAAGCAACCCGAGCCGCCGAGAAGCAAGGGAGCACAGGAGTCCTCCATGAACAGGCCAACGCCGCGTGATGGGGTTCAGGTGCGCGAAAGAAACGGCATCTGGGAGGTGCAGGTCGATGGCAAGTTCCGCGGCGACTACCACCAGAAGGAACATGCTCTTGCCGCTGCGGCCTTGCACAAGTTGTCGGCCCTATGACCGGTAGCACTCCGACAGTTCCGCAGGACTTCTCGATCCAGGTGGCCGAGAACGAAGGCATGCCATCGAGACCGAACTCAAAGGCCTCCCTAACACCGGTTGCACGCACCCGACGGCTGACCGGAACGCTCACGCTTGAGCTATCGAAGACACCCGCAGCAACCGGCGGAATCTGGTCCGCCAAGGAGCAAGCGGAGATGAGACATCCCCTCGCGAGGCTGATCGCGAGAACGGCAGCAATAGCTGGCGTGATCGCGTCCTTGGCCTTCCCAGTTCTGGCGCAGGATGGCACAGGCCCAATGCCCGAGAACGCTCAGCCGCGCAGCTATGGCAGCGGCTGGGTCTGCGATCTCGGTTACCGGGTGGAAGGCAACGAATGCCTCGCGCTTGATATCCCCGAGCATGCCTATCCAACCGGGCGCTCCTATGGGACGGGGTGGGAGTGCGACCGTGGGTATGAGGAAGTGGGCGGAACGTCCTGCAATCCCATCCCGGTGCCCGCCAACGCCTTCCTCCGGTCTTACGGCGACGATTGGCAATGCGAACGCGGTTTCCGGCAAGAGCGCGATGGTTGCGTGTCAATCGTCCTGCCAGACAACGCCTATCTCACCGACGACACCTCAGGCTCTGGTTGGACCTGCGAGCGTGGTTTCTCGGCCAGTTCCAACGCCTGCGAGCCGATTGCCGTGCCGACGAATGCATATCTGACCAACGCAGACTATGGCGCCGCTTGGGCGTGTGAGCGAGGGTTCGTCAAGATCGACGACCGATGCGACGCCATCGTTGTGCCGGCGAACGCGTTTCTCGACCAGGCATCCTATGGACCGGGCTGGCGCTGCCAGCGTGGATACGAACCTCTGAGCGGCGCCTGCGTCGCTATCGATTTGCCGTTGAACGCCTATCTTGACCGATCCGGCAACCGGTGGAGCTGCAATCGAGGCTTCCAACTCTCCGATGGGGCGTGCATTCTTGGACGGTGATCGTGACATTACAAGGCGCGGCCGCGCGTCTGGCATGCGGGTCAGCATAGGGTGTCGTCTGCGATACCACTTCCCCCAACCGACGCCGCTGATCGCGCTGCTGAACGTTCATTATTCGCGCTTCGGCGACCTGGAGCGCGCGGACTATCTCGTGACCTCCCCCAGCGTGCCGCTAGAAAGCTACCGGGATGGCTTCGGCAACTGGTGTACCCGGATGTTGGCTCCGGAGGGCGACTTTACCCTGTCGACAGACGGCATTTTCCGCGATACCGGCCGGCCCGATCCCGTCTTTCCTGATGCGCAGCAGCACGCGGTTCAGGATCTGCCGTTCGAGACACTCGTGTTCCTGCAGGGCAGTCGGTATTGCGACACCGACCTTCTGTCGGAGGAGGCGTGGCGCCTATTCGAGACCACGGACGCCGGATGGTCACGCGTCCAGGCGATCTGCGATTTCGTGCACGAACATGTCCGCTTCGACTACATGCAGGCGAAAGCGACGCGCACCGCATCGCAGACGATCGCTGAGCGGCAGGGCGTCTGCCGCGATTTTGCCAATCTCGCTATCGCCTTGTGTCGCTGCATGAATATACCGGCACGTTACTGCACCGGATATCTGAGCGACATTGGTGAGCCTCTCCCGCATCCGCCTGGCGACTTCTCCGCATGGATGGAGGTCTTTCTCGCTGGTGAATGGCACATGTTCGACCCGCGCAACAACAAACCGAGGTTTGCGAGAATTCTGATCGCGCGCGGCCGCGATGCCGCCGATGTGCCGCTGACCCAGACATTCGGGGAAAACACTTTGACGGAATTCAAGGTCTGGACCGATGAATTGGCCTAACTGACTTTGCTTTTCTTCGAAGTGCGCCGTCGTAAATTGAGTGGCTGGTCCCCATATATGTAGAACCGATGCCAAGCCTCCCAGTCCACCATGGACGACGAGTTTGCGCCGGCCAATCAAAGGATCGATGACATGTCCTTCAAGGACCTGACTGCCAGGGCTGCGGCCGCAATGAAGCCGAAGCCTGCGGAGACCGCGAAGACTCCTGCCAAAGCGAACGAGCCCAAGGCCGCCGGCAAGGAAGCGCCAACGAAATCCAAGACATCTTGAGACCTGCAGAGGCCACGTGCCCCATCCTCAAATGGGGCGCGGACCACCCGCAGCATCAAGGGAGAGGATCACGCCGATGGAAGATCTGACGAGCAAGACCGTCGCGGTGTTCGCCCGACCGTTCACTGTACCCGGCTTCAACGAGACGCTCCCGGCGGGAGAGTACGAGATCGAAACGGAGTTGGTTTCGCCCCCGGATCGAAAGGATCCCGCAGCCTGGAAGGCCTCCGTTCTGGTGAAGCTTCATCCCCGGATATCGCATCCCGGGCTTGCGCGGGCCCTGACAGTTTCCCTTATCGACCTCGACCACGCACGCGCCAGGGACAAGCTGACGGGCAAGGCTTTGTCCGACCTCTTTCTCGAGGAAATGTTATCTGATCCGATGGTGCGTCTTGTGATGAAGGCTGACGGAGTCTCAGAGGCGCATTTGCGACATCTCTATTCTGAACGTGGGACGCCTGATCCCGAACTGAATGTGCCGGGGTCGGCAACGACCACCCAAAGAACGCAAGACGATGCGTCAATCCGGGACGCCGAAAACGAAGGAATGCCTTCAGAATCAGAAACACCGTCGCTGTCGCGCAGCCGCCAGGTAGCTGGACAGGTTTGATGTCGGCCAGGACCATGGCCGAAGTCGCAATGCCATCCATTGTGACCGTAAGGGCCCGGCGCGACGTTCCGCAGGAACGCCAATGCCTGCGGTGCGAAACCTTGTTCTGGAGCGAAGGTTTCGGAGAGCGGATCTGTCGGCGCTGCAAGGGGTTGAACGCCTGGCGAAACGCAGTGCCCGTCAGTCCGGGCGCATCACGCCGTCGCTGATCCTCTTCGACGTGCGTGCCGTCTTCCTCGAACCACACTGGACCCTCAAATTTTGGCCTGCCTCGATATCCTTCACACCACAACCTACCGATACCGTCATGCGGTCTCTCTAGGACCGCACAGGATGATGCTGCGTCCGCGTGAAACGCGGGAATTGCGTCTTTTCTCGCACGATCTGTTCATTACTCCGACGGCGGTCGTAACCTGGGCGCATGATGTGGCCGGCAATGCGATCGCTACCGCCGTCTTTGACGATCCGACAGATCATCTGGTGATCGAAAGCCGCGCCAGCGTGGAACTGACCGCGCCAGCCTGGCCGGTCTTTGCTATAGCTGCGTCGGCTGCCCAGTACCCCTTTGTCTACGCCGCCGACGAATGGACGGACCTAGGTGCTTTGACGGTACCGCAATACGGCGACGTCGATGACCGCCTTGCCAGATGGATCGAGGGCTTTGTCATGGCGCGTCCGACAGACACGCTGTCTCTGCTGAAGGACATCAGCAATGGCGTGTTCACGCAGATTTCCTATCAGAGCCGCGATGACGAAGGCACCCAGTCGCCGATCGAGACCCTCGAAAGGGGATGGGGCTCGTGCCGCGATTTCGCGGTCCTGCTTGCAGAGGCGGCCCGCCGTCTTGGCCTGGGAGCCCGAATCGTCTCCGGCTATCTGTCCGATCCCGAAATAGGCCTCGTCGGGTCGGCGGGTTCAGGAACTACACATGCCTGGGTCGAGATGTTTATCCCCGGTGCTGGTTGGATTGCCTTAGATCCAACGAACCGGAGCGTCGGGTCCGGAAACTTGATACCGCTCGCAGTGGCCCGGAACATCGCGCAGGTCACGCCCGTAGCCGGCACGTTCCTCGGAACGAACGTCGATCTGCTTTCGATGGAGGTAATAGTAAAGATGGAGAGTGCCACAGCTCAAAACAACTCGCTTTTGGCCCAAGGAGTCGGGACGGACATCGCGCCTGTCTGATGGCGTTTCCGTGCGGCTGGCTTGCGGCGGCTATTTTAAATCAAGCAATGTCAATATCTTAAGGTCCGGAGAAGGTTGGATATCAGGCCCATCCCCTCCGCCACCTGCCCCCGCGAAAGCGTTCTCCCGATCTGGCTGCGGCCGGATTTTTCCGTTGTTTTCGAGGGTTATGCGGGAGGGGCTGAGCACTGGCGCTGCCGCCAAGAGCCCCGGAAGCGGTCTCTCAGGGCCGATATTCTCCGGACCTCTCGACTTCGCGGATTCGGTGTAGAGCTTGCAACATTATGAAAATCATAGATAAAATTTGAGCCCGGCCTAGTCACTTCGATGCCAGTGGCGCTATCGAGACGGAACCGGGATCGAACGCACGCAATGTTAAGCAAGCGCTTCTTAGCGTCGCTTGAAGATCTGGGAAGGAGATAGTCATCCCCCTATGTGGCCCCGGTTCTGCGGTGCGCTGGCAAGTGGTCAATGACCGTCCGCTGGGTATCTGGCTCCCAAAAATAGTAGATCCTGAGGCATCTTTTGGGATCGCGCACATTGCCACCGTTTTTCAGGTGCCAGGGGAGTGTCCTGAACTTTGTGTATCCGGGCCGGTCCATGCGGTTTGGGATACTCAAGCGTCGAAGCGCTCGCCGAACATTATGGCGAACTGATTGCGGGCGGCAAACCATTCTCGGACATTTCGGCCATCCTTTTCGAATTTGCGGATTGCGAGGTAGATCAGCTTGGTCGCGGCCTCGTCGGTCGGGAACGAGCCCCTTGTCTTGATGGATTTCCGGATGA
>Ga0076929_100890_pt1 | contig 13492 bp, 11 predicted proteins | sample HotLakConUCCSL28_FD_87104 | JGI IMG/M metagenome (GOLD analysis project Ga0076929, IMG submission 87104) | Hypersaline microbial mat communities from Hot Lake, Washington, USA - Hot Lake Consortium UCC-SL28 (version 3) (version 3) | ecosystem: Environmental > Aquatic > Thermal springs > Hot...
CCATTCGCTACATTCACCGGACGCTGCCGCGCGACCGCCTCGCTGTTCTCTACCGCACCGCCCGTGTCGGCCTCGTGACGCCGCTGATCGACGGGATGAACCTCGTGGCGAAGGAGTACGTCGCCGCGCAGAACCCCGAGAACCCGGGCGTTCTGGTCCTGTCGAGGATGGCCGGAGCGGCGGAGGACATGACCGCGGCCCTCCTCGTGAACCCCTACGACCTCGAGGACATGGCCGTGGCGATCGATACCGCTCTCACGATGCCGCTCGAGGAGCGCAAGAGGCGCCACGAGGAACTTCTGGCGACGGTGAAACGCACCGATATCACGGCGTGGCGCCGCAATTACCTGCATGCGCTGCGCCACGTCCAGTCCACGCTGCTGGCGTATTGAGGCGGTCGCCCCGGAGGCCTGGGAGGACGCAACGACCGCTCTTGCGCGCCCGGGCCCGTCCGGGCTATGCCGCGCGGGGTCGGGCGGTTAGCTCAGCTGGTAGAGCGCTTCGTTTACACCGAAGATGTCGGGGGTTCGAGCCCCTCACCGCCCACCAATAACATCAGCAACTTGCTAGAGATTTCTGAAGTGCCGCCGCAGGTGTCCGATTGGCATGGAGGCTCACCGTCCATGGCCACACGCTGCGCTATCCCAGGGCTGCGCGCGGCAACCCTCCGTTGCTCAAACCCCTGATCTGTCCGGTTTCCAATGCGAAGAACCAGCGCTGCGCCGCCTGCAGGTGTCACATCCCGCCAGGTCTTTCAGGCGGCGTCGCGTGGCACTTCGGTCCCCGCGATCTCGTGGCACAAGTCGCGCCAGCGGGTCTCTGCCCGAGGCAGATAGGTCTCGCGGTACCAGCGCGCCGCCGCCTTGCCGAGACGCTGAACCCGGTCGGGATCGGCGAGCAGGGCCTCCACCGCGGATGCGATGCCGGAAAGAGCCCGCTCCTCGACGAAGTCCTCGTCGCAGAACTCGGCAAGCCCGTAGCTCGATTCGGTCACCACCGGGCACCCGGCGGCGAACGCCGCGACGAGGCGGGGCACTTCGAGGTGGTTGGAACGCTGCGCATGAATGTTCAGGCAGCACAGCGACTTCGCCGCGAGCTCCTCCACGGCTGCGCCCGAGGACGGCGACAGCGCCACTCCGGCCTCTTCGAGCGCGTCGAGGACCGCCTTGCGCCGATCGGTGATGCCGCCGACGAAACAGGCCTGGTGCGACCTTTCGTGGACCGGCGCGGCATCGACGGGGGCTATCGCGAAATCGAAGCCCCTCACAGGAAGGCGCAGCTGGTGCGCGAGCAGCCTCGTCTGGGGCGCATAGAAGTCCAGCAGCATGTCGTAAAGCGGCAGTCGCGCGGCCAGCATGCGCCGTTTGCGGAACACCTGCCGGTGGCCGGACAGGCTCGCCGCGAAGGGACTGCCCAGCACCGAGACAACCGAGAAGTTGAGGTAGACATATCGGCAGCCCGGACGTCTGCGGAACGGGGGGAGGTTCTCGCCGATCAGGAAGACAATACCGTCCGGATGCTGCGCCTCATCCACGCTGTCGCATGCCAGGAAGGCCGCATCGGGGTCGAGATGGTGGCGCAGGACACCATGCAGGTACTCGGTGAACTTCTGCACATAGGTCAGACTGAAGCGATCGACGACGAGCGAGGCGCGCATAATTGAAGGACCCTCCGATCCAGTGAAAGCCGCCCGACCCGATGCGATGCTTACACGCGCATTGCCCGGAAACGGAGCAGATTCGCCCCGAAGGAGGGTCGGAATGGCAGGAACCTGCCGAGTGGCGCGGGCCGGTGCGGGATTCTGTTGCAAGTGCAGCATTTCTGACAAACGTCGTTTTTGGGTGCGGGGCGTCCGTCCTTGCCGGTTCGGAGGTCTTCCGGGGGCAGGGGCGAAAGACGCGGTGAAGTCATTTTGCAGAGACCAGCCAGAACGGCGCCGGTTCCGCTTATCGTCGTGCCCTGCCTTGACGAGGCGCGCCACATCGACCCGCTTCTCGGTCAACTGGCCGCCGCGCGGAAGCGCCTCGGCGGGCGGATCGTGGTCGCAGATGGCGGCAGTACGGACGGCACCCGGGCGATCGTCTCGCGGATCGCGGCACGGGAGCCCGGAATCGTACTGCTCGAAAATCCCGCCCGGATCCAGAGCGCCGGCATCAATCTCGCCGTCGGGCGTTTCGGCGCGGAGGCGACCCATCTCATCCGGGTCGACGCCCATTGCGCCTATCCCGGGGACTACTGCGATATCCTGCTCGCCGAAGCCGAGGCCACCGGGGCGGCCAGCGTCGTCGTCGGCATGGTCGCCGAGGGCGCGGGAAGGCTCCAGAGAGCCATCGCGGCCGCGCAGAACACGTCGGTCGGCAATGGCGGCTCGAAGCACCGGCGGATCGGAGCCGGGGAATGGGTCGATCATGGACACCACGCGCTGATCCGGCTCGACGCTTTCGCCGATGTGGGCGGATACGATCCGTCCTTCACCCACAACGAGGATGCCGAACTCGACCACCGTCTGACCATGGCGGGCCACCGGATCTGGCTCACCGGGCGGACCCATGCGGTGTACTTTCCCCGCGACGCCTTCCCGTCGCTCGCCAGGCAGTACTTCAACTACGGCGCGGGCCGGGCGCGCAATATCCTCAAGCACCGCAGCTGGCCGAAGCCGCGCCAGGCGAAGGTCATCGCGATAGCACCCGTCGTGGCGGCGGCGAGCCTCGCCCCCCTCCACCCGCTCTGCGCCCTTCCGTTTCTGGCATGGCTCACGCTTTGTGCCGCCAGCGGTCTCGCCCTCGCGGTTCGGGCGCGGGATATTCGCCTCGTCGTCGCCGCGCCGGCCGCGATGGTGATGCATCTGTCGTGGTCGGTCGGGTTCTGGTCGGAAGTCGGCGCGTTCCGGCGACCCACCGCTGCGGGGCAGGCATGAAGGCCGCGCCCGCAAGCATCGAGGTGGCGGTCTGCACCTTCCGGAGGCCGGACCTCGCGCGCACGCTCGCATCGCTCGACCGGCAGGACCGACCACGCGGGGTCGCGGTGTCGATCCTCGTCATCGACAACGACGCCGCCCCAACGGCCGCACCCCTCGTCGAGCGCTTCGCCTCGACCGCCCGCCTGCCGGTGCGCTATGTTCACTGCCCCGGCGCGAACATCTCCATTGCCCGCAACGGCGCGCTCGACCACGCAAGTGCGCGCCATCTCGCCTTCATCGACGACGACGAGGAGGCCGGCAGGGGCTGGATCTCCGCCCTCGTCGCGGCGGCGGAGTCCCAGAAGGCCGACGTCGTGCTCGGCCCCGTTCGCGCGCTCTACGAAGCCGGGGCGCCGACATGGATGCGCCGCCTCGACCCGCATTCGACGGCTCCCGTCGAAGTTGCCGGAACGATCCGCACCGGCTATTGCTGCAACGTGCTCGTCGACCTCAAGAGCGCCGCCGTCGCCGGGCTGCGCTTCGACCCCGCTCTCGGGCGATCCGGCGGCGAGGACACGGCCTTCTTCAGCGAGGCGTTCCGGCGCGGTGCGCGCATCGTTCACGCCCCGGACGCTCTGGTGACCGAGGCCGTCGTCCCCGAACGCGCCTGCTTCGCCTGGCTTGCGCGGCGCAGGTTCCGCTCGGGCCAGACCCACGGACGGCTCCTCGCCGACGAGGCGCGGGGACCGCGCCGGCTCGCCGAGATCGGGATCGCCGCCCTCAAGTTTGGCTACTGCGCATTCGCCGCCCTCGCGGCTGCCGCCGATACCGAGCGCCGCAACGCCGCGCTGTTGCGCGGCAGCCTCCACGGAGGCGCGATCACCGGCCTCGCCGGGATGCGACCCATCACCATCTATTCTTCAAGCACCGACGGGCAGACCGAATGACCGAACTCGGACCGAAGCCGATCACGCCGCGCGCCGTGTTCCTCGGCGAGCCCGCATCGAGGCCTGCAGGCCCGACGCTCGACATCGGGCTCATCCTCCGCCGCCAGCGCCTTCCGCTGACCTTCTGCGCGCTTCTCGGGCTGATCGCGGGCGCGCTGCACTACGCGACCAGTCCCGAACGCCATTACGCCTCGGCAATCGTGCTGATCGATGAACGCGCCACCGACCCGGGACAGGAATTCGCCTCAGAATTCCCGCTTCTGCGAAGCGAAACGGCGGTGCTGAACGAAATGCAGGTCCTGACCTCGCTCGAACTGGCCAAGCAGGTCGTCCGTGATCTCCGGCTTCACGAAGACCCGGCTTTCGCGGACCCGCCGGTGTCGGCGGCCCGCCACGCCCTCGGCGTTCTCTCCGCGACCCTGGCCTCGCTCCTGCCGGCCGAGCCGGTCACGGAGACATCCGCGGGCGCCCCGGCGCACCCGGATCAGGAGGTCATCGCCACGGCCGCGGCCTTGAAACGCGAGGTATCCGTCAACCGGGTCGGGCGCAGCTTTTCGGTGGAGATCGGCGTCCTGCTGCATGACCCGGAACTCGCCGCCCAGATCGCGAACGGCTATGCCGCCGCCTATCTCGCCGACCGCCAGCAAGCCAATCGCGACGCCTCCGAAGAGAGCGCGTCCTGGCTGCGCGCGAACATCGAGGAGGTTCGCAGGAGCGCCAACGCGGCAGCCATCGAGGCCGCCGCCTTCCGTGCCGAGAACCGCGCCTCCGACCCTCAGGGTCTGCGGGAACTCGAGCAGCGCGTCATCACTCTCAACGATCTCCATGCCCGCCTGCTGGAACGGCTCGAGATGATCACCATCGAGGGGTCGTTCCCGATGACCAACGGCCGGCTTCTGAGCGAGGCGCTCACTCCCCGCGACCCCGCCCTGCCGAGCGCGTGGCGGCTTCTGTCGGTGGGTCTCGTGCTCGGACTGACCGCCGGCCTCGCCATCGCGGTCCTGCGCGAGTTGCGCGAGACGGGCCTGCGCACCGGTGTGGACGTGCGTCGTCAGACCGGTCTGCCATTCCTGGGCTATCTGCCCCGATTGCGCCGGGCGCGCCTGAAGCGGGCGCTGCCGGTGGTCACGAGGCGTCAGGGCGAGGAAAGCGTGCCGATGCTGTCGTTCATTCGCGGCCCGGGTGGTGCGGGGCGCCACCGCACCGCAGCCTCAGATTCCCCCGGACCCCGCGAAGGGCGGGCACCGGCGCATTTCGACCCCATGCTCTACCTGCCCTCGGTCGAACCGGAGCTTGCCTACAACCACACGCTTCAGGCGATCCTCGCGAGGCTCGACAGGATCGCGTCGAGGCAGGCTTGTATCGTGGCGGTCGCCAGCATCGACGGCGGCGCGGGGCGCACCACTTTAGCGGCGAACCTCGCGCAACTCGCCGCTCTCGGGGGCGGGCGAACCCTTCTGATCGACGCCGACTTTCGGAACCCCGCCCTTTCGCGCCGGCTGGGCCTTGAAGCCACGGTCGGACTCGGCGAGGTCCTCGCCGGAAAGGTCAGCCTCGTCGACGCGGCAACGGCGCTTCCAGCGACGGGTCTCGATGTCCTGCCCTACCGCTCGCCACGCGATCCGTCGGGCGAGGCGGGCATCTTCCGCCTGCCGGGAATTCTGGAACTGGCTCGCGCGCATTACGGCCTCGTCGTCGTCGACACCCAGCCGCTCGCCGCCTCGGCGGATGTCGCCGCGATGCTCCCGGCGCTGGATGCGGCGGTGCTTGTCGCGGACTGGGGCCGAACCACGCCGGCCGCCCTTGCCGAAGCGACGGCCAACGAACCCGAACTGGCCCGCAAAACCGCTGGCGTCGTGCTCAACCGCACGCGCACGACGCGGTTGAAGAACTACGGGGTTCATGTCGATCCTTCCGCGAATGGCCGGCGGCGGAGCGTCACCTGATCCGCACCGAACACGCAATCGGCCCGGAAAAACCCACTCTCGGACATATCTCCACCCCGACCGCCGTCTAGTTCTTGGTCGCAGCCGCGTTCAAGGCGGCCTAGAAACGGCAGGAGGGCCGGGACCGGTGCAGTGCGGGAGAGCGGAGATGCGACTGGCGACGTTCATGGCCCTCGCCGTGTTCGCCTCCCTGACGGCCGGCCTCGTAACGCTCTTCAGTGGCGGTGGTGCAGCCGCAGCGTTCTGGCACGCCGTCCTCGTCCTCGCCGGCCTGCAACTCGCCTACTTCGTCGTGATCCTCGTCCGCACGTTCTTCGGCGCGCGGCGCGACGACGACTGACCGGACTCAAGTCCTCGCGGCAAGAAACCGGTCGAGCCCCGACATCGGGCGCCCGAGCAGGTGGATCGCTGCGCCCCTCAGCGCAAGCCGGGCCATTTCGCGCGGCCCTAGAGCGCCGCGCCCGTCGATCCGGCAGAGCGACTTCACGAGGCCCGTGGCCCGCATCGCCTCGGGATACCGGAACGCGCTGCCCTCGAGGAAGGCCGCCCGCGCCTCGTCCGAGGCCGTCGCCCAGACATGGCGCTGCAAGTGCTGCACCGAGCGCTTGAGCTTCAGTTCGCGGAGAAACCAACCCGCGGTCTCGCCGAGGTCGCGACCGGTATCGGCCCCGTTTTCCGCCCATACCGCAAGAGGTTCCATCGCCACCCAGACCGGCTCACGGATCGCGACGGTCCGGAGGTACTCCTGGATCGTCGCGCTGCACTCCATGCCGATCTCGAGGTCGCTCGCCGCACGGCGCGACCAGAAGAGCCCGCCGTTCGAGACCCCCATGTCGGCAAGGACCGAAAGCCGGAACGTCTCCGCCGGATAGAGCCCCTCGACGAACTTCGCGTCGAGAAGACCGGACCGGCCGAGGCGCGCTTGCGCAGTGCCGGCGTCATGCTCGACGAACTGGTTTCGCAGCACGATCTCGACGCCTTTTGTCTCGCAGATCCGGATATTCTCCTCGAAGAACGTGGGCAGGAGCTGGTTGTCGTCCTCGACAACGCAGAAATACTCCGCTCCGTGGGGGTTGAAGCGGGAAAAGCAGCGGTCAAGATTGCGCGATGCGAACCGGCGCGGGCTGTTGGCCGTGTAGCGGATACGGGGGTCGCCCAGGGCTTCGACCACACCTTTGCCGGACCGGTCGGGGTCGTCGTCATGGACATCGCAGACCCAGTCGGAAACCGTCTGCGCCCGGAGACCCTCGAGGGCGCGCCTCAGGGCATCGGGTCGCCGGTAAGCGGTGGTGCGCACGTGCACGAGGGGGTTCGTCGGGGCGGCATATCGCAGCGCACGGCCCGGCTCCGGCAGAAAGCCCTCGATATCCGCGCCTGCATCACCGAGCAGATAGACCGTGCAGGAGGGGTCGGCGGCGGCGGCGACCAGCCGCGCGCGCTCGTCAGGACTCATTTCGCCCACGGGCGAGAGCGTCATCGAGCGCCATGACCGGGGCAGCGCCTGCGCTCCGGCGCCGGGCGCGACGAGCACGAGATCGGAGGGTGCGGACGCAGCCGGGCGCCGGCGGCGTGTAAGCGCCAGGGCGGCGGTCTTCAGCGCCGAGGCTGCGGCGGCGGGGTCGCGGAACAGTCGCGCGGCGAAGTCCGCGGCATCGCGTCGCTTCAATGCCGCGACCGCTGCCTCCCGACGCGCGGTGCGCGACATCCGGGCGATGCGCGCGCCGAAGAGGCCCGCGAGGTCGGGCGGCAGCGGAGCCAGACCGGCGGCCAGTTCTTCCATCGCGCGCACCATGGCGGCGGCCGCCTCGGGGTCGAGCCTGTGCGACACCGAAGCTGCGTGTCGGCGGTAGAGGTACCACGCTTCGGGCACCACGGTCAGATCGTGGCCAGCGGCGGCGAGACGCAGGAGAAGGTCGAAATCCTCTCCCACGCGCAGGTCGGCGCGATAGCGAAGGTCGGCGAGCGCGCCTCGCCGGATCACCGGCTTCACGTAACCGAGGTGGTTCGGACCACCGGCGAACAGGGGAGCGAGGAGTCCGGCAAGCGACACCTCTTCCGGCCCCCGAAGCTCCGCCGTCCCGAGCAGGCGGCGCGGAGGTGCCGGCGCGTCGGTGGAAAAGTGGATGAGATCGTCGGCGATGACGGGCACACCCCGCTCCTCGGCGAGCCCGACGAGGCGTTCGAGTCTTCGGGGGTGGAACATATCATCGGCGTCGATCACCGCGATCCAGTCGCCCCGCGCGATATCGAGCGCACGATTGCGCGCAGTCCCGGGGCCGCCACCGGTTTCGGAGCGCAGGAGCAGAATCCGGGCATCTTCTCTCGCGAGGGCCTCTATGCGCGACACGCTGTCGTCGGTCGAGGCGTCGTCGACGACGATCAGTTCGAGGTCGGAAAGCGTCTGTCGGAGAACCGATCGAACGGCGGCGGCGATATGGCTTGCACCGTCGCGGTTGGCCATGACGACCGAAACGCGCGGCGCACGGGCTGCCGGAAGGGAGGGGTTGGGCAGGTCTCTGCCTTGCGTGGTCATGCTGCCAGTTCCTCTTGGTAACGACATTCCGGAACGGTGCGCATGCAAGACCCGCCCGATGCACGTCCCGTTGATCGGCACCGTTCCGCCGAGGTTCGGGCGTCGGGCGGGTGTGCCATGTTTCTGCCGAAATTCCCCGCCCATGATCCGAACCGTCTTCTCCCCTGCATGGCCCACGCCCGATGACGGACCTCACAGCGGCCTTCCCGCGCCTCGCCTTCCGGCTCGATCTCGGCCGCAACGGCGCTGCCGAGGTCGAACTCGGCGTGGTCCTCGCTGTGCTCGCCCTGATCGGCCTCGCCGTGGCACCCGCCGTCGGCACACCCGGGGCGGTCCTGTTCCTCGCCGCCGGGTGCATTCTCATCGCGTCCCGGCCAGGCCCTGTCCTCGCTCTCGCGTTCAGGGCATGGCCCGTGGTGCTTCTCGCGGCGTTCTGCACCCTGAGCTTCACCTGGTCGCGCGAGCCCGCGCTCAGCCTGAGATTCGGCCTGCAACTCGCCGCGACGGCGGCCATCGCGCTGGCGATCTGCGAAAGGCTCGGCCCACGGAGCTTCTGCCTCTGCCTCGCGCTGCTTCTCGGCGGCGCCATGGTCGCGAGTCTCGTCGCAGGGGGCACCAGCGGCGAAAGCAACGCCTGGACAGGCATCTACGGCAGCAAGAACGCCTTCGCGGGGGCCGCGGCGACCTTCACGATCCTTGCGCTCGGTCTCGCCCTCGGTCCGGGGCGCCGCGCCTTGCGGGCGGCCGCCCTCGCCGCGGGCGCCGGGGGCATCGGCCTTGCCGTTCTCGCCCAGTCGGTCGGCACGCTGGTGCTCCTGACGCTCACGCTGGCCGTCACCGGGGTCCTCCTCGTCGCGTCCCGCCTCGGCCGGGCGCATGCGGCTGCGGTCTTCGCCTTCATGGCCCTCATCGGCACGGCCCTCGCACTCTGGGCCACCGCGCATCTCCGCGAAATCTCGGCGTTCCTGCTCGACGCCACCGGCAAGGACCTCACCCTGACGGGACGGACGGAACTCTGGGCCGTGGCGGAGGTCCTGATCGCCGAGCGCCCGCTTTTCGGCGTCGGCTACCAGGCCTTCTGGGTGCCCGGCAACGCCGAGGCCGAGGCGCTCTGGCACATGTTCGGCATCGAAAGCCGAAGCGGGTTCAACTTCCACAACATGTACCTGTCGAACGCCGTCGAGATCGGAGTGCTGGGGGTGGGCCTTCAAGCGTTGATCCTCCTCGGAGCGGGCGTGTTCACCGCACTCTGGACCCTGCGCACCGGCGCGCCCGTCGCCGCCACGCTCTTCGCCCTGACCTTCATGGCGATCCTCGGCAGCGTCATCGAGGTGCCCGTGTTCTTCCAGTTCAGCCTGCGCACGGTGCTCGTCATCGCCGCATTCCACTATGCCCGCGAGGCGCTGGCCGCGGGCCGGTAGTCGGACACCAGCGCATCGAGAGCCGTGAGCGCGCGGTCGGTCGCTTCCTCGATCCGCGCATCGTCGCTGAGCCGGGGCTCGGCCCGGGCGAGCCGGGCGAGGCTACTTGCCGAGGCCATGCGGACCGCCGCGTTCGCCGGCGCGGCGAGCGGGCTGCCGAACACGGCGCGGGCTCGCGGCCCCGACCCCCAGCGCCCGGTGCGGTGCGCCCAGAGTTCACGCAGGTTCGACGGAAACACCTGCGCGGGGCGGTGCTCCATACCGAGCGAGGCGGCCCAGTCGTACCACTTCGAGCGATGGACGTGGTGCATCGTCTCGACCGCGATCCAGGGCGTGCGAAGGGCATCGGAGACTATGGCCCCGTGCATTGCCTCGGTGACGACGACGCGGGCACCCCGGATTTCCGCCAGAAGCTCCTTCGTCGGTCGCGTCGGGTCGAGAAAGTGGACCCCTGCCGCGGCGCAGACACGCTCCCAGTCGCCGCGCTCCACGCTCTCGTAATGCGGCATGAACGCGGCCCCGATCCCCCTTGCCGGCTCGGGCAGGTCGACGGCGCGCAGCAGGATCGCCGCGTCGGCGATGGCGAGGGCGGGATCGAGGCCGAGGAGGCGGCAGGTTTCGGGGCCCCGCACGAAGCGAACGTCCCATGTACCGTCGTGAAGATCGGGACGGGACGAATATGCCCCCGAGTAGCCCGACCCCACCACGACCTTCCTCGCCGCCTTGGGATAGATGTCCTGGATGATCGACCCGATGCCGAGAAAGAGCGTGTCCGGGTCGTCGTCGAGAAAGCCCGGCGGCAGGAGTTCGTGCCAGATCCAGGCGTTGAGCTCATCGCCGAAATTGGGCGGATCGCCCTTGAAATAGGTCAGTTTCATCGATGCGTCACCTTGTTGGGGCGGAGTGTCCGCCAGGCGTCGAGAAGCTGGCGGCGGCACAGCGCCGCGAGCAGCACGGGATAGACGGCCAGTCCTGCGGCGACCGCGACGGCAATTCCGCCCGGGCCGGGCATCGGGGGCAGCGACCAGACGACGGCGGCCATGCCGGCGGTGGCGAGGGCCGGTCCTAGCGCTGCGCCGAGGTAGGCGGTCGCCGACCCGCCGACGAGCCGCAGGGTCATCGCGACGGAGACGGGCCAGAGCACGAAGGTCTTCGCGACGATGGCCACGACCATCGCGGCCACGCCGAAGCGGAAGGTGAGCGCGATGGCGATCACGGTGCCGGCCTCCTGGGCGAGCTGGTACCAGAACCACCAGTCCGCCCGCCCCTGGCTGCGGATAAGCGCTCCCTGCACGACGCCGAGCGTCGCGAGAAAGCCCGCGGCGCAGAAGACCTGGGCCGCGAGGGCCGCCTCGCCCCAACGCTCGGGGAAGGCCAGCCGCACCACGTCGCCGAGAACGAGCGCCGCCCCGGCGAAGACGGGGAAGCCGAGAACCGCGGCGGCGAAAGTCGCCAGCAGGAAGGCCCGGCGGGTCTTTTCCGCCTCGTGCTGCATCGAGGAGAGCACCACGTGCAGCACCGACGAAAGCGCCCCGCCTGCAAGGCTCGCGAGCAGAAGGAAGATCCGCTGCGCGAATACGAGAAGACCGAGAAGCGCCGGACCGCCGAGCGCACCGGCTACGAGGTGGTCGACGCGAAGCGTGCCCAGCATCCGTTGGCCGGCCGCGAAGAGGCCGTAGCGCGAGAGGGCGCGGATATCGCCCGCCCGGCCGGCGAGGCCGGGCCGCCAGCCCGAGCACCAGAGCGCCACGGCGCAGATCACGACGCTGATCGCCACCTGTCCGACCGCGAGCGAGAGAATTCCGTGGCCGCAAAACAGCATGGCGAGGCAGATCGCGGCCCCCGCCCCGGTCCCCGCCGCCGTCCGCAGGGCGACGAGACGGAAGCGCATCGAACGGACGATCATCGCCGTGGGCACCACCGCGACAAGCTCGAAGGGCACCTTGAGGGCGAGAAGGGGGATGAGCCACGCGAGGTCGGGCGCGTCGAACCAGCGGGCGACCGGACCGGCGACGGCGACGAGCAGAACCGCGTGCGCCATGCCGACGGCAACGTTCAGCCAGAAGACCGCATCCGCATGGCCGCGCTCGAGTTCCGCGCGCTGAATGAGCGCCTCCCCGAACGCCGCGGTCGAGAATGCGAGCGCGATCGAGACCACGGCCGTCGCGATCGCGATCTGTCCGAAATCCTCCGGCGACAGGAACGCGGCACCGACGAGGAAGATGAGCGCGCTCGACAGGTTCGGCACGACCGTGTGCAGAAGCGACCACAGCGTTCCCGAAACCGCCGCCCGCGACCGTCCGCGGGTCAAGTGCGGCGCGAAGGCCTCGGCCTTCGCCGGAGCGGAGAGCACCGTCATTGCGCCGCCCTCAGCATGAGCCACGCGCGCCCAGCACCACAGGCACGGTGCGCATGAGGATCATGCAGTCGAGGGCCGGGGACCACTCGGCGACATAGCGGCTGTCGAGCGCCACCCGTTCCTCATAGGAGGTGTCGCTGCGTCCGCTGGTCTGCCACAATCCGGTGATGCCCGGCCGGGCGGCGAGGTAGGCCTCGACGGCGGGGCCGTAACGGTCGAGTTCGTCCGCGGTGACCGGGCGCGGCCCGACGAAGCTCATCTCGCCGACAAGAACGTTGATGAGCTGGGGCAGTTCGTCGACCGAGTAGTCCCGCAATGCGCGTCCGAGCCGCGTCACCCGGGGGTCGCTGCGCAGCTTGCGGTCGCGCTCCCATTCGGCGCGGGCAGCCGGATCGGTCGCCAGCACCTGCTCGAGCCGGGCTTCGGCATCGGTGACCATCGTGCGGAACTTCCAGCAGCGAAACGTCCTGCCGCCGTGGCCGATACGCCTGTGCCCGAAGAGCACGGGGCCGGGCGAGGACAGCTTCACGGCAGCGGCGACCATGAGAAAGAGCGGCAGGAACAGGACCAGAAGCAGCAAAGCGAGGCCGGCGTCCGGCAAGCGCTTCAGACTTCCGCCCACGGGCCTCGGTGAGCCGAGGTGTCCCCGCTGCACGCCGTCGGCGTTCGTCGGCGATGGGGGCGACCGCTCGCGGCCGTGCGCGAATCGCAATTGATTTGACACCGTCGGCTCCCTGAGGAGCCCCCACAGGTGAACAAAGGTCCGAGGTCGGGTCAATTCTCCAGAGTTTTCTGCCTTGCAGCGTCGATCTCGGCGAACTCTTGCCAAGCACCCTGCGCGACCGGGAGGTCAGGGCAGGGTGGTTCAGCGCGGCTGATGCAAGATGTTGCACTCAGCCGGGCTGCGACCGCAAGACCTGCCCGGAGCATGCGCACCCCGACTTGCAGTGGCTGAACGCGCGAATGCTCCTGCAATGGGCAGCGTATGAACGGCAGGGGCGGTTGCGGCCGGCTCAGGCCCCGGCGACGAGGGGGCGTGACGACTCGCCCGCGTCGGCGCCGAGCACCGGTTCCAGCGCGCGCCGGACGTCATCGGTCGTGAGCCGGAAGGCGGTTTCCTCCCTCGCCAGCAGTCGCGCGGACGCCGCATCGAGCGCGGGGCGGTCGAGCGTCGCCAACAGCTCGGCCAGATCGTCCGCGTCGGGCCGCGCGATCACGAAGCCTAGCCCGTCAGACGCCACCCGCCGGCCCGTCTCGGTATCCCCGACCGCGATCGAGGAACAGCCGTACCAGCCCGCCTCGTAGATGCGGTTCGGCAGCAGCCAGTCGGACTTGTCCCCGCGCTGCCAGAGATCCTGCGCCCGGACCAGGTCGCAGCCGAGCTAGA
>Ga0076929_100891_pt1 | contig 13477 bp, 9 predicted proteins | sample HotLakConUCCSL28_FD_87104 | JGI IMG/M metagenome (GOLD analysis project Ga0076929, IMG submission 87104) | Hypersaline microbial mat communities from Hot Lake, Washington, USA - Hot Lake Consortium UCC-SL28 (version 3) (version 3) | ecosystem: Environmental > Aquatic > Thermal springs > Hot...
CACTCATTTTTATTCCCTATAAAGACCAACTGACAAGCTTTTGACGCGATTATTTTCATCTTTTGTCAGTCAATCAGCCACGCAAGTATCCTGACCTAGTAGCCTAAAGCTGGGAAGGGGCAAGGGGAAGTCCGAAAGGGTTAACGCCAGTGAACCGTTGACGAAGCTTCGTCATGTGTCAATCAGTGAAATCAGGCTGTCACACTGAGACCAAAAGGTAAGTGGGTAGCTTAGCGGCTCGCCAATCCGCTAGGCGATGGGCTACATTCCCACCGGAGTATAGACGGAACCCGACCCGGACGCATCTCACACACTCGGAACTGCAGAAGCCCGATGGATTCTCTGATGTGAATCAGAGTAGGCAGACCGTAAGGAATGCACAACTATCCAGCGGGTAAAGGATGCCAGAGAAAGCGAAGGCTCTTGTGTAATGCAAGAGATAGGGGTTCGAGCTTTACCCTACATCGAAAGATGGCAGACTTCTGGCAGGTCTTTAACGGTAAACCAAAGTAAAGGAACCGTATCCCTTGTGAAAGATAAAGCCGTCTCGGCATCGGAGCAAAGGAAGCAGCTGCAACACTGGACCAGTATCCACTGGGGCCAGGTAAAGAAGCGTGTGAGGAACCTGAGACGACGGATTTATCGTGCCACTCAAAACGGTCAGTGGAATCGGGTGCGCAGCCTGATGAAACTGATGCTAAGAAGCTACTCCAACCTGCTGCTATCAGTGCGGCGCGTGACTCAAGAGAATCAGGGGAGACAGACAGCTGGCCTCGATGGTCAGACTGCCTTAACCGCTGAGAAACGAGTCCAACTAGTGAATCGATTGCAAGACCATTCCCTCTGGCAGGTTCGCCCGACCAAACGGGTCTACATTCCAAAAGCGAATGGAAAATTCAGGCCGTTAGGAATTCCGACGGTGTGGTCATAATGCCCCTTTCACAACTTACTTTCGGGATATAGAGCATTCCTGCCCTTGAGCTATTCCTAAGATACAGGATAACTAAAGGGGCAGAGTATTCATCGCTGGCTCTGGCCAAGCCGTGCTTGCCTAATTTTCTCTGTTCGTGGAACCTGTGCCCAGGCCGTCAACTCTTGATGTTTTGATTCGGAAATAACAATTTTATAAGTACCACAATGACTTTTCTGTGCCTGTAGAATGCCAGTTTCAAGCCAGTAGTAAACGATATGTGTGGATACACCATATCGTTGAGCGACTTGTTTAACAGTTAACTCACCTTGACGATGTGTTGGACAAACAGGGATGTCATGCTTATATCGCAACCACTTGACCATGCTAGAGGTAAATGGTTTTCCAGACGAGCTTTTGATATCCAATTGATTGAGCGTATCAGCAATGTTCCTATCGTGAAGCGTTCTAGCTAACTCTCTAATCTTGTGGATGGTCTTATCCGGGTAGCGCATCCTGTCTGCCTGTTTTAGAGGAATGGGAATGGTTAAGGACTCCTGCTTTCCCCCCTTCCACCGAATATGTAGCACCAGCTGCCGAGGCTGCGCTAGCCGCTCTACGGTAACATCCTCAATCAGCAAGCGAATAATCTGCTTTTTTTGCTTAGATTGGGTGTGTTCTGCATTCCAAAGTTGGGGTAAGTGCTCAGCCAACCTGAGAAGGTCTGCCTTATCAGTTTCACTCATCTGGTTGAGTGGTTGTGTTTGACGCTGTTGTAATCGGGCTTCTTTAGTTTGTTGCACTTTGAGCAGTGCTTGTTCCCATCGGTTTTCTAGCGTGGCGGCCACTAAACGGTTAGCCGGGTCTACCTCTTCAAAGCGCCGCTGTGCAATTTGGGCCTCATAATCGGCTCGCTCTAAGGTTAATTGCCACTGCTTGTCTACTTTGGCATAGTGCGCTTCGAGCTTGTCGAGCGACATTAGAGCGATTTCAAGCTGTTGTGGCTCTAGGGCTTCAAAAATCAAGGGAATGATGGCGTTATCAACGATGTCAGCACGAGTATTGAGACAGGAGCGCCCGGTTAGTCCTTCCTTCTTGCGCCAGTTGCACTCATATTGTGGCCAGAGGCCACCATTACCTGTGTAGCGCACCGTTAGCCTTCGACCACATTTGCTACAAATGAGTAGACCATGCAGAAGCGCTTTCCCTTCTCTAGCCGCACTGGTCACAGCCGTTCCTGCTCCGTTTGTCTGATTTTTTTGTAGGATATCTTGATTTGTAAGATATGTCTGCCAGCTGATATATGAGGCATGATGGTTCTGAATGATCACCTCCCAATTGTCTCTAGGCTGTAGCTTTAGCCTTGAGCTGAGGGTGCCATCAACGGATAGAGATTTCTCGACTTTATAGCGGCCATAAACATAAGCTCCTGTATAGGATGGATTTTTCAACAGTGTTATCGCTCTGCCATAGGTGAGCTTGCCCCAGATGATTTTTCCGTTCCATATGCCTCCATATGCTCGTTTTGGAAAGTCTATTTGTTGTTCCCCAAAGTATCGGGTGACCCCGTACGCACTTCTTTTATTCGCAAATACTTGAAAGAATAGCTCTATAACTTCACGTACCTGCTCATCATGGTCAAAGACAATTTGACCAAAATCATCATAGCAATAACCAATCGGCAGGGGAAATCGTAATTCTCCCTTCTTGGCTTTGTTCTGTTTCCCTCCGAGCAGTCGAGAGCGGATGAAGTGGAGTTCTGCTTGGGACATGGTGCCCTTCAACCCAAGCAGCAATTGATCATTGAAGTCACTGGGGTCATAGCAACCATCTTCATCAATGATAAGCACCCCTGAAAATGCACACAGCTCGACCAGTCGGCTCCAGTCGGCGGAAGAGCGTGAGAGTCTAGAGGCCTCTAATGCTAAGATAGCACCGACTTTGCCCATTGATACATCAGACACAAGTAATTGGAAGTCCTTGCGTGCAGTGCTTTCGGCTCCCGATAATCCTAAGTCGCCATCCAGTACTTCGATTAGTGACTCTGACCAACCGAGGGCAAGCGCACGCTCTTTGAGTGCATATTGCCGCTCAGTGCTCTCTCGATTCAGGCGTACTTGACCCATCGTTGACTGGCGTAGATAAACATAGGCTTTGCGATTCAAGTGAACAGGATGAATTTTTGACTGGTTCATGTTTCTCTCCTTTTGTATTTAGGAGAGCCTCAATATGTGTAAGAAGCATTTCAGCCACAACGGCACTGACTGAGGGAATAAAGTCCGCATCACAGGGCATCCTATCCATCCTTGTCACTCTCCCTTTTAAGCTGTTTTACTTAGGACAAGTTCAAGTGAACGAGCCTAGCCTCTTTCATATCGGGCTCACAGGAAATTATCAATATGGGTGGGAGTCTCTTTCCAGCTGCTGCAAAGCCAATAACAGCTCTTGAAACAAGTCTGGAGAAAGTCGCAACTCTGACTGATAGCCTATTGGCCGTTTCCGGTCGGTCCAGGACAAGGGAATAGAAAATGTGCCACTGATGCCACCTTTGACCAAAATCGTCTCTTGGCCTGAGACCCGACGGGCCTTCAGAACTTCAAAGGTTTGGCCGGAGTAGGGATGAAACGGATGGGTAATGGTGACAGATCCCAAATCCTGGTTGGGATACTGTGCAGTTTGATCTAATCGTGCCTGCTCTCGAAAATCGAGTCGCCCAGACGATAGTGAAGAATGCGCTTGAGCCTCATTGGGAGGCTCGCTTCGAGGCTCATAGTTATGGCTTCCGTCCCGGTCGCAGTTGTCACGATGCCATTGAGCAGTGCTTTCAGCGACTGAGACGAGGTCGTGATACCTGGGTACTCGATGCGGATCTAAAAGGTGCATTTGATAAAGTAGATCACCGTTTTCTGCTCGACACCATCGGCCCTGTGCCGGGTCGAGAGTTGATCAAACAGTGGCTCAAAGCAGGTTATGTAGAAGCTGAGATGTTTCATGCCACTCCTGAAGGTACGCCTCAGGGTGGTCCGCTTTCGCCATTACTGTTGAACATTGCCTTGACAGGGATGCAGGACTTGTTGTTGTCGTTCACAATAACTCGAACCTATCAGCCTTCCTCAGAGGCAAAGTATCAGTCGTTGCTTAAACGCACACTGTCAACCTATGGCTACTGTCGTTATGCCGACGACTTCGTGGTGACGGCAAAGAGCAAAGCAGACATCGAGGCGATTGTCCCTATCTTGCAGGCGTGGCTCGAACCACGCGGGCTAGCGCTGAATATGGAGAAGACCCAGATAGTGAATATCCAACAGGGGTTTCCGTTTCTGGGTTTTTCGCTTCGGCACTACAACGGTAAGTTTCTCAGCCGACCGCAAAAGGAAAAGGTCTTGGCCTTTCTAGCGCGGCTACGGAGCTGGTTGAAGCAGAATGCTTCGGCCTCTCCAGCGGCAGTGATTTACCACCTGAACCCAATACTGCGAGGCTGGGGCAACTACTACAAACACGGTGCCAGCAAAGGCGTGTTTAGCTACGTTGACCATCAGCTCTGGGGCGCACTCTGGAGATGGTGTTGTCGGCGTCACCCGAACAAGTCGAAGTTATGGATTAGAAGGAAATACTACCGCACCTTCCAAGGGCGTGCGTGGACATTCGCCACCCACGTTCCTGACCGAACAGGCGACCGGAAACTGCTGACGCTTCTGTGTCTAAACAGGATTCCGATTCAGCGTCATGTCAAGGTCAAAGGGACGGCCTCGCCGGACAATCCAGCGCTTCAAGACTACTGGCTACACCGTCAAACCCGGTATGGTAAAACCTACTGGCCCAAAGGCTCGAAGTACCGCAAGGTAGCTCAGAGCCAGAACTGGCGATGTCCAATCTGTCAGGATGCCTTGTTTAACGGAGAAGCCCTACACACCCATCATCGGTTGCCATTAAGAGACGGTGGCGGAGAGAATGAAGAGAATCTTGTTCATCTTCATCATACCTGCCATCGATTCTTACACAACAATGAGGATGTGGTTTTGAATGGCCAAAGGCTTGAGCGGTTTGATGGGATGACTGTCACGAGCCGTTCTTAGGGGAGGGGGACACGGTGACGTGCTCCCTCTTACCCGACAACTCATAGCTAGTCCTATGAAGCGTTGCCGTACAAGGGATTCAAGCAGACTTCAGCGCTTTGAATCGGGACACTCGCGTCTTAGCGATCGGTACACCGTCAAACCAGTTGATCAGACGGTCGAAGTTGATCGCCGCACCAATTGCCATGTTCTGTAAGTGCGTCTTCGCTAAGCCACGGTAGCGAGAGCGCCGTAATCCGCAGCTGCGGACACCCTGTGAAAGGGTGCCTTCAATCCCGGCTCTGCGTTTGTAGCGCTCTTTTCCTTCTGAGCTGCTATGGTTTGCCCTGGCCTGCTCTAGCGCTTCGTACTTCTGCTGGGGTAGGAATGCTACACTCCGCGCTGGACTGCGTGTACATAGCTCTTTTGCAGCACACACTGAACAGTCACTGCTGCTGAATCTAGTTTTAATGTATTCTCTATCGACATCTTTCACAAACGTCTTCCAGCTCTTAGATTGCTTTCCTTCTGGGCAGGTTACCGTTTCTGCCGACCAGTCAATGTAAAATCGCGTCTCGTCATACGCGCCTTCTGTCTTCGACTGCCAGCTAGCATTTTGACGGGTTGGTCCTACCATCTCAATCTGTTGTTCTTTAGCATCTACAAGAATCTCCGCGCTAACGTATGCAGAATCAACAAAATGTTCTGATGGCGACAATCGTTTGTCTGCTAGCGATTGATGAATTGCTTCTGTGCGCTGCGCTTCATGGACTGTTGCATCTGTTGTTTCTACATGAGTAATCAGGTTGCAACTATCATCATCGCAAGTCTCGCTGAAATGAACAGCGTAGCCAACCCAGTTCACCCCGCTTCGAGAGCGAAACCGAGCATCGACATCGTAAGGCGATTCGATACCGGCTTCAGCACGGGGTAGTTCCTTTTTTGACTTCCAAGTTGGTGTCTTAAGTTTTTCGCCACCTTTTCATCAGGGAGCTTTCGGTGTAATCCAGAAGAGTCGGACACAAGGAATCACTGGATATGCAAATCAGCGAGCGCGAAGCGCAAATTTTACGCATTCGAACCACGAGTTTTCAACCAGAACTATCAGCGGGGCTAGAATTGAAGCTTCGGCAAGCCGTCGTGGGTGTCACCAAAGCAACGCTAGAATCGGCGTTGGTGGAAGAATTAGCGGCAGAGCGATCGCGTCAAAACGGGAGGTTAGGTAGACGCTCAGGCTACTTTTCACGGGTGCTCGACACAGAGCATGGGCGGATAGAATCACTTCGGGTGCCGAAGTTAAGGTCTGGCAATAAAGCGCGTCAGTGGCAAATACTGCAACGCTATCATCGTGGTCTAGGCAGCTTATTGAACTTTACGCTGAGCCTGTATGTGATGGGGCTATCGCTGAGGGATCTCCAAGAAGCGCTGTATCATCTACTGGGCAGTGTACTGTCCGTGAGTGCCATCAATCGAGTGACGATAGAAGCTCAAATACATATGGACAGTCATCGCCAAGCCAAACTGACGAAAACGCCACCGATATTGATTGTTGATGGGGTATGGGTCGATATCCAGTATCCGTCAGTAGAGACAAAAGTAGACCGCGCTGGCCATGTTCGTCAAATCCGCCAAGCCCAAGAGCGAGTGGTTTTGACCGCGCTGGCCGTTTGGCCGGATGGGACTTATGAGACCTTGCACTATGAGATTGCCAAACAAGAAGATATCCAAGGCTGGGAAGCCTTCTTTGAACACTTGATTGAGCGAGGCCTTGACCCCTCAGCGGTTGAACTGGTGGTTAGTGATGGCACCTTGGGCTTACCTGCGGCGATGGCGAAATGGTTGCCACGGGCTAAGCAACAGCGATGCATCACCCACAAAGTGCGACGCATCAAAGATTATCTGAGCTACGCTCAGCTACCTGGACAAGATGAGCAGGGTCAACCGCTGAGTGTCTCTAAAGCCAAGCAGCAACGCCGCTATCAAATTCAAAATGATGCCTACGATATTTACAAAGCTGAGGATGCATCAGAGGCGAAACAGCGGTTAGCGACCTTTGTTGAAAAGTGGCAACCGATTGAACCGAAGGCAGTACAGACCTTTAAGCGAAATATCGAATTGACCTTCAGCTTTTATCAGTTTAATAAACTATTACATCCTCGCATTCGGACGTCTAACTTGCTTGAACGCTTGTTTGAAGAGTTTCGGCGGAAGTCTGATGAGATTGGGGCGTTCCCGAATGAGCAAAGCTGTCTAACGGTCTTTTTCCTTGTCGTTCAACGCGACCATGCTAAACATGACCGCTCAAGCATGGCGAAAAACTAAAGACACCAACTGAAATTCATAGGTTTTCGCCTATGTTCAGGACACTGTTGGCGAACTCCGAAAATGTCGAAAAGTCGTTAAGCTGAGGCGAATCTACCGCGATAGGAAGTGTGATCGCCATGTCTCTCAAGCCCCAACCAGACTCGCTAGTGCCTGCCGATACACAGCGAGTTGCCAAAGCCGTCTTCAAGAAAGGCCATCGGGTGTGACTTAAATATAATGTTACGAGCTGAATGTCATATGGTTAAAGGGTAGTGAAGAATATGCCAGATGAGTGCGCATATCGTATCGAGCGATGCCAATTCGGTCACCAAACAAGTCACGATTGAAGAAGAGAGTTCAATGCTCTCCAGTGAAGAGAGCATCCAAAGGGAGATAAACGCAGCAGGCGTGTTGGCCAGTGGCAAAGCCTTAGAACAATTTGATACAGACGGCTCGCCGCCCTCTCGCTCAACATGAATCCTGATTGCTGGCCTCTAGTTGTCAACCGGGGTGCGGTTAAAGCAATGCGCTCATCGCAAATGAAAAGACCCTGAGTAGAGCCTGTGAGAGATCTCCGGTAACCCTTCAGCAAAACTCAGCGAGCCCTTAAACAGGGCTAATTAGGCAATCGAGCCCAACTGGCATTCTTAAATCAATGAAGTTCACCCATTGATTCACTCAAGGAGCCAGATTATGAAACGCCAATTCTTTGCCGCCCTATTTTTGACTGCTGCCACTGTTGCCATCGCCCCCACTGCCAATGCTGCTGAAACGAAAGCTGTCGAGAATATTCAATCGACTCGGCTAGAGTTCCTTAACAATCAGACCAAAGCGGTTGATGATATCCAAGCTACTCGGTTAGATTTTCTCAGCAACCAGACTAAAGCGGTCGGTGATATTCAAGCGACTCGCTTAGATTTTCTCAGCAACCAGACCAAAGCGGTTGATGATATCCAGGCTACTTGGTTAGAGCATCTTGATATGCAAACCAAAGCGGTTGATGACATCCAAGCTACTCGGTTGGAGTTTCTCAACAACCAAACCAAAGCGGTTGATGATATCCAGGCTACTCGGTTAGAGCATCTTGATATGCAAACCAAAGCGGTTGATGACATCCAAGCTACTCGGTTGGAGTTTCTCAACAACCAAACCAAAGCGGTCGATGATATCCAGTCCACACGATTAGAGTTCCTCAACAACCAAACCAAAGCGGTAGAGGATGTTCAGTCCACTCGCCTAGACTTCCTCAATACCCAGACTAAAGCTGTCCTACGCTAATTGCGCGATCGCCTTGACTGCTGCTTTATAAACAATAGCCGATGAGATCGCCCTATCCACCTCCAGCGCTGAGCTAGACCTTTCCTGGCTCAGTGCTGGAGTGTTTCAAGTTTGGGCACCTGATGATTCCTTGAGAATTAAGTACTTCATTTTCTGGGTGCCCTTTCCTTTTGGAGAATTCTTGCGGAGACCCTAGCGTGAATGCTGCGTGAATCCTGTAATTAACAGGGAATAGGGGATAGGTGCAGCGACTACGGACGGACTCTATTTTTGTCCAGTGATGAGCGGTAGATCTGTTCTAAAGAAGTTAACGGCTGTCTGTCTGCCATCGATTCGGCAGAAGCGGTAGAGGCTGATGTCTGTTTTGTTTGTAGTTTTTTCTGTAGCTTTGCCTGTAGCTTTTGTTGTCAGTGGGGTTAATGCTTTGTCGGGGGGGTAGAGCGGCCCTTTCTTTTCGTCATACGTTAGCAGTTTTTGTTTGGGGCAATGTCCACTGTCCTAAATCGTTTTGTACCTCCGTATATTTTTAACTTTTTTTAATATGTTTTATACCGGATTATACGCAGATACACAGAGGAATTAAAGGTCTGTTGTCTATCGGTTGTTCTATGGCTGAAGTCTTTTACTCTCGCGAACAGATTGAACGCTGGCAGAAAACGTTAGAGGAGATTGCTCAACAACCCCGCACGAGTTTTGCTAAAAAGCAGGTGGTTGAGGAACTCATCGACACCATTGAAAAGGCGTTGCTGAATCGCTCTTATGACGAGGTGGCTAACGGGCTGAAGGATTGGGGTCTCGATATCTCTGCTGGGTCGCTTAGGCAGCATGTGACTCGTTACCGCAGAACGCATAGCAATAAAGGTAGATCTGCGAAGAAACCGGCAGCGAAGAAACAGACAGCTCAGAAACAGACAACGCAGAAACCGGCAGCTCAGAAACCGGCAGCTCAGAAACAGATAGCTCAGAAACCGGCAGCTCAGAAACAGATAGCTCAGAAACAGATAGCTCAGAAACAGATAGCTCAGAAACAGATAGCTCAGAAACAGATAGCTCAGAAACAGATAGCTCAGAAACAGACAACGCAGAAACCGGCAGCTCAGAAACGAACGACTCAGAAAACGGTAGCTCAGAAAACGGCAGCTAAGAAACGAACGACTCAGAAACCGGCAGCGAAGAAGGTATAGCTCACGCAGATAACGATCACAGGAATGGGAAATCCACAACTCGTTGCTTGGGTAATTGTACTAAGCGAGCAGAGAACAGGCGGCCCAATGGTCTTTAGAGATGGCTAAGGATTTGAGATTGATGAACAGGAATTAGGAGCTGATGGATACGGTACAAACAACGGTGCTGGCGCAGGCAGAGGCAATGGCGTAGGCGATGAGTACTCAAAATCAAAGCGGGCGCTAAGCGCCAACCCAGAAGCGCTTAGCAGGACTTCCCCAGGTGCGATCAGCGGTCGAATGCATTCGGGAGAATAGCCGATTGCTGCGAGAGTAAGGCGTCATTCAATCCGAGCTATCCGAACTGTTTGATTACCTCACCAAGACGCAGGCTCTAGAGTGGTTGTCAATCGAAAAAAAGTTTCGATATCTGGGCGGACTGTAGTGGAGCCATTGCATGAATCATTCGTCCTCGTTTTTACAGATTGCTGCAATGGTTTAGACAACACTGACGAAAAAAACTATATATGCCTTGCTGTAGTTACTTTGGCTTCTGTGCAAGCAGTGCCATCTGTTGAGGTGTCATTTGTGCAAAGTGTTCTCTAAGGAGATCGTGGATGAACCGATAGCGTCCTCCGGTTCTTTGAATAAATCTATGCTGAGTAGCGTGTTCTAGAAATAGTTTGAAATTCCAAGGAATAGAGCCTTTCTTCATTAAGAAGAGACGTAGGATAAAATGCTGGAGTGCAGCCCCCAGCCCGCCAAGCAGCGCGCCAAACAGCCCGAAAATCAGCCCGAAAATCAGCCCGAAAATCAGTCCGAAAATTAACCCGCCAATCAACTTTTCAATCAATCCGCCACCCAGCCCGACAAACAGCCAGTCAAACAGCCCGACAATTAGCCCGACACTCAGCCAGGCAAACAGCCCGCCACCCAGCCCGACAATTAGCCCGACACTCAGGCCACTTGTGATACTTTTTTTAATCCCTTGATTTGCGATCTGTTTCTGTTTAATAGCCTCATTACTCAGCCCGCCCGTCAGCCCGCCCATCAGCCCGCCCGTCAGCCCAAAAATCAGCCCAAAAATCAGCCCGCCCGTCAGCCCGAAAATTCGTCCGAAAATCAGCCCGAAAATCAGCCTGCCCATCAGCCCGCCCGTCAGCCCGCCCATCAGCCCGCCCGTCAGCCCGAAAATCAGCCCCTTACGAAGATTCCATTTTAGTCGTTCCTGCTGTTTTATCTCACTCAGTCCGCCCGTCAGCCCGCCAATTAGCCCGAAAATCAGCCCAAAAATCAGCCCGACACTCAGCCCGAAAGTTAGCCCAAAAATCAGCCCGAAAGTTAGCCCGACACTCAGCCCGACACTCAGCCCGACACTCAGCCCGACACTCAGCCCGACACTCAGCCTATATACCAGTCCCTGTCGCTTAGATGCTAGCCAGTCAGGCTGTAGGCTTTCAATCAAAAATTCAGTTTCATTCCTCTTTTTCAGCTGCCTGGCCAGCCATGTTAAGTAGCTTAGTGTCTGTTCAGGGGTTTTACCTTTGCCTGGGCGATAGGTACCTTGGTTCTTTTCCTCGTGTAGCTGCGTTTGAATATAAGCATCAAAAAGAGTGTTTCTATCTCGAATGGTCTGTTCTTGATAGGCAACAACCAACATGGTCAGGAATAAGGGAGAGCGAGCAAGCGCCAAGAGGTCAGGTTGGGTTTGGATATCCTTCCATATCTGTTCGCACCCTAAATCTTCCAAGTATTGCTGAATTTGCTCATTGTCTGCTGCCTGTAGATAAACCGCCCCCTTGAGTTGCTGGAGCTTTTTCCCACCCTGCTCATACTCCTCACGGCGACAGCAGACGATCGTGGAGAGCGTCGGATGCTGAGCTAAGAATTCTTCCAGTATCTCAATGCAATCGATCTGATTTTGGTGCCCGAGTTCATCTAAGCCATCCAATAGCAGCAAGATTTGAGTCTTTTGTATCCACAGCTGTGTGAGCGGTTCAGCGATATTTTTAGAAACGCCATAGGTCTGATGTAACTGCTGTGTCAACCATGACAGGAGCTGAGTACCAGGCGTCCAACTGGATAGCTCAAAGATGAGTGGAATCGGCTGATTGTTGTCGTCTGTTGCTGCTTCGACGAGTCGCTGCGTAACCGTTAGTAGCTCAGTTGTTTTCCCAGCTCCGGGCTCACCCAAAATAAGTAAGCGTTTCCCGACATCAGGGCGATGAAAGATGTTGTATGTTTTTTCTGCTGGTGCGACTGACGAAATCTCTGCACTATCTTGAAAGATGTCTATTTTTCTGCGACTGGAGCTTGCAAAAGGCTGTGTTCGCCTTGGCGAGGCCTGCGCTACTAACCTATCCGTGCGCCGTCCGACTTGATGCCGCTGTTCTTCTTGTTCGAGATCAACTCTAACGAGATTGTGTAGCGAATCTTCGAGACGCTGAGCGACATCGGATGTCATTTGCTTCAGCAACTGTTGGCGTAGAAAGATAAGTTCTTTCTCAGACAGTTTGGTCTCAGCCTTGCCAAAGTACTTTCTGAAAAAACTAACAATATTGTCGAGGTTACCTGTGAGCTTAGCAACTGCTGCCACTGCTATCGCGAAGATTACGAAGATCACGAGTCCCCACCCTAGCCTCGGCACCTGGTCTAACCAATTCGTGATTTGAGTAACCTTGTCAGGTTTATCCGGTAGTGTCCCCTCTGATAGCGCTCCCTCGGCCTGCGCCACCAGTTCACTGACAGTTGTGCTGATTACCTCTAGCCTTACTCCCATAGCCCACCTCCAGAACACTATTGTCTTCTCAACGCCGATAAAGCAATGAGCATTCCTCGAATTCTGCCACTTTCTGAGATCTTTCGCAGCCTAATCCGCAGAAGCGCTAGGTTCTCGCTATCCGCTGCCCGAGTGCCAACGCCTGACACTGGAGCGCCGGAGCGCTAACTCTCCAGTTGTCATCCGATGCTACTGGCTTCAGTCTGATTCATTTCTCAGCCCTGTGCTTAGTCAGCTGCTGCTGCCGCTAAGTATCTGTAGTGACCCCCAAAAATAGGACAGCGCTGAGAGAGAGTAAGCTGTAGTCCATAGGGGGCAGAGATCATGTCAAACAAGCCAAGAAATTACAGTAGCGAATTTAAGGCCAAAGTCGTCCTGGAGGTGATCGGCGGCAAACGGAGTGTGAGCGAAGCGAGCCGTGCTCATAAGGTTCATTCATCGGTGATCAGTCGTTGGCGTAACGAATTCGTCAAACAAGCCCATTTGGCGTTCGGCGGGAGCGGCATCGGTGAGGATTCAGCAGAACGGATAGCAGAACTAGAGCGGATGATAGGGCGCTTAACGATGGAGCTAGCCGTGGCAAAAAAAGCTTCAGAGCTGTGGAGGCTGAGCGGAAGCGAATGATGATTGAGCAGCTAAAAGCCGAGTATCCGGTAGGGGTCATTTGTAAGGTGATTGGCTACAGTCGTAGCCGCTACTACTATCAGCCCCGAGCAGAAAAAGAGACCGAAGAGGAGGCACTGAAAGCAGCGATCACGGATGTAGCAGGCCGATACCCCACGTACGGCTACAGGCGGATTACGAAGCAGTTGCAGCGGGAGGACTGGAATGTCAACCACAAACGTATCAGCCGCCTGATGCGCGAGCTAGGGCTATTGGCAAAAAGAAAGATTAGGAAAAAACGTACAACAAATAGCGTTCATGGCTACAAGCGATATCCTAACTTAGTCAAAGGGCTGGTTGTAGAACGGCCAGAGCAAGTGTGGGT
>Ga0076929_100896_pt1 | contig 13317 bp, 14 predicted proteins | sample HotLakConUCCSL28_FD_87104 | JGI IMG/M metagenome (GOLD analysis project Ga0076929, IMG submission 87104) | Hypersaline microbial mat communities from Hot Lake, Washington, USA - Hot Lake Consortium UCC-SL28 (version 3) (version 3) | ecosystem: Environmental > Aquatic > Thermal springs > Hot...
TGACGAGAACAGACGGACGCTAGCGATGCCCTGGATCGATGCCTGCGCGGCGAACGCGATCGGCGAGGAAGAAGCTCTCCGCTTCGATCACGAGGGCCGGACCTTCGCGATCTTCGGAACCACCGGGGCGAGGTCTTCTGCACCGACGGGCTGTGCCCGCACGAAACCGTCCACCTCGCCGGCGGGCTCGTCGTCGAGAACACCGTGGAATGCCCCAAGCACGCGTCGATCTTCGATTTCACCACCGGCGAGGTCGAAACACCGCCCGCGTGCGAGGACCTGCGAACCTACCCGACCCGCATCGAGAACGCGCGCGTTCTGGTCGATATCTGAAGGCAGACGGGAGCGCCGTCACATCCGGCCGGTTCCGTCCTCCCGCGGGTCGCGCCGGGTGGCCGTAGCGCGGCCTCGGTTCCGGCTCGGCCGGCCGCGGGGCAGGATCGGACGTCACCCCGAAACCAGGCCATCGCGCACCACGATCTGCCGCCGGCAGTGCCCTGCAATCGTCTCGTCGTGGGTGGAGATCAGGAAGGTCGTGCCCTCCTCGCGGTTGATCTCTTCGATCAGCGCCATCACCTGCGTGGCGGACTCGCGATCGAGATTGCCTGTCGGTTCGTCCGCCAGCACGAGTTCGGGCCTATTCATCAGAGCGCGGGCGACCGCGACCCGCTGCTTCTGACCACCCGAGAGATTGGCGGAGGGGTAGTCTACGCGGTTCTCCAGCCCCATCCGGACCAGCAGCTCGCGCCCGCGCGCACGAGCCTGCGCCGTCTCGCGCCCCTCGCGCACCGCCGTCGGAAAAAGAACGTTCTCCAGCGCGGTGAAATCGGGCAGCAGGTTGTGGAACTGGAAGACGAAGCCGATGTGCCGGTTGCGAAACTCCGTGAGGGCGCGCTCATCGGCGGCCACGAGGTCTACCGAGAGCATGCGATAGCGCCCCGCGGTGGGCTTCATCAACGTGCCGAGGATGCTCAGAAGCGTACTTTTTCCCGATCCCGACGGGCCCAGCAGCGCCGCCATCTCGCCGGCCTCGAGCTGCAGGGAGAGGCCGCGCAGTACGCGGGTTGCGGCGTCGCCGCTGCCGAAGGTCTTGTAAAGGCCGTCGGCCTCTAGGAGCGTCGTCATGGCCCGATCGCCGTGACCGGATCGACCCTCGCCGCCGCCCGTGCCGGCAGGATCGACGCCAGGACCGCGCCGATCACCGTGAGCGTGATCGCCAGCCCGTAGGAGCCCTGGGTGATGTCCATGGGCAGCGTGCCGGGCTCGAAGGCATCGCGGGGGGGAAACGGAAGCAGCGCCAGATAGCCCAAGGCGGCACCAGAAAGCCCCCCGAGCAGGCCAACCAGCGCACCCTGGGCCACGAACACGAAGACAACGAAGCCCTGACCGGCCCCCATCGCGCGCATGATCCCGATCTCGGGCCGTCGCCGGTAAGTCGAAAGGAGAAGCGCCGAGGCGACCCCGATCACGATGGTGACGAGTGCAAAGGATTTCAGGAAGTACCCAGTTTGTGCCTGGGCATCGAGCGCCTCCATCAACTGCTCCGCGCCGTCCGTCCAGGGCACCGCGTCGAGCCCTGTCAGTGCGGCAATGCGCTCGGCCGTCGCATCGGCGTTGTTCAGATCGGCGAGCTTGATCTCGATCCGCGTCAAGCCCTGCGGCAGCATGAAGAGAGTGCGTGCCGTCGACAGGCTGACGTAGACGCTGCTGCCATCGATCGTTCCGTTGCCCGTCTCGTAGATGCCTCCCACCGTCAGCACGGCCGAGGCCCCTGCCGAGGATTGCAGCCGCACCGTCTGCCCGAGCCGGAGCGAAAGCTCGTCGGCCAGTGTCTCCCCGAGAACGATCCCTCCCGTGCCCAGAAGCTCGGTGCCCTCCACCATGTAGCCTCGAAGGTTCAGGATCGCGGATTCCCGGCCGGGCTCCAGCCCGGTCACGCTGACCTGAGCAACCTGCGCGCCGCGCGTCAGGAACCCCGCGCCACTGACCTGTGGCGAAACGGCCTTCACGCCCGGCACCGTCTCGATCAGGGGGATGAAGGTTGCCGCATCCGAGAGCGTCGCCGCCCGAGCGCGCCCGCGCACCGGTGCCACCAGCACATGGCCTTCGCTCGTGACCAGCACCGCCGGGTCGCGATCCTCTGCGGTGATCGTGACGTGGCTGATGTCGCCCACGGTGCGCGAAACGATGAATTCGGCGAGCCCGCCGATCAGAGCCGACATGAAGATGAAGATGAACACGCCCACCGCCACGCCCAGCACGAGCAGCGATGTCTGCGCCTTGCTGGCGGTCAGATAGCGGGTCGCGATCTTGAGCGCGTAGAGCATCAGGGCCGCTCGATCCGCACTGCCTGCCCGGCCGTGAGGCCGGCAGCATCGCTGACAAGCACGTCGCCGGGCACGAGGCCCTCTGTCACGATCAGCCTGGCCGCGGGCCAGTCGATCACGCTGACCTCGCGGCGCTGCGCGATTCCGTCGACGACCACGAAAACAGCATCGCCCCCGTCGATTGCGGTGCGGGGGGCGGTGATCGCGGCAGAGCGCTCATCGACGATGATGTTGGTGGTCACCGTCAGCCCGACAGGAGCGGCGACCGGCTCGTCGAAGGATAGCTCCACGCCGAGCCCGCCGGTGCCTGCATCGACCCGCTGGGAAACGAAACTCACCTGACCAAGGCGCGTGGCGCGCTCCCCGGCCAGCTGCAGCATTGCAGGCTGCCCCTCCCGAATTCGGGTGGCGTAGGTCTCGTCGACATCCGTCTCGACGACCAGCCGCTCGAGATCGGCAATCGTCATCAGCACTGTCGCCTGGTCTATCGTCTGCCCCGGCTCGACGTTCAGCGCGAGAACCGTACCGTCCATCGGAGAATGGAGCGTGAAGTTCTCAAGCTGCGCCTGCGCCTCGTCGACTTGCGCGGAGGCGCGCGCCACCTCCTGCATCGCGGTCAGCAGCCCGCGTTCGGCGGCATCCCTTTCGGTGCGCGCGATATTCCCGCCCAGAGCCTCCGCACGGCCCAGCGCGTCGCGCGCCCGTGCCTCGGCGACGAGCGCGGCATCGAGCACCGCCACCGCCTGCCGCAACGCGGCACTCTGACCGGTGGAGTCGATCCGGGCGAGCACGTCTCCGGCCTGAACCATGTCTCCCTCGGTAACGCGAACCTCGCTCAGCGTGCCGCCGACAAGCGCGCGTACGTCAACGGACTGACGCGCGGCGATCCGCCCGTTCACCGCGAGCACCTGCGTCGCCGGGGCCTCCTCGACCAGTTCGACCGTCACCGGGACGCGGCCGCCCGCCCATGGCTTGAAGAAGAGGCCGAGCCCGGCGGCAACGGCAACAAGCAGACCGAAAGCCCGAAGCAGCGCCCGTCGCCACCGCGCTGGTGCGGTTGGAGCTGCACTCGAGCGTACCGCCGGCAAGCGGGGCTCCGTCGCCTGCCGCGGCCGGGAGGCGCGGTGTTCCCCCGATTGCCGGTCTTCTTCCTTTGTCGTCGCCATGTGGACCTCCGGGCCGGTGCCCGCCATTGGCAGGCACCCGGTCGTGCTCGCCGCGGCTGTCTAGTCCAACGCGCGGGGAAGGACCCTGATCCAAATCAGCAGCCGCGACAGGTTGCCATGGATGGCCCTGTTTCGAGCCTGGAAGCGGCTTTTCCGAGCGGGCGGATGGCCGCAGCCGGGCCGACCCTCGGTCGTGATCCCGGCGGAAAGGCATCGTCGCCGGGCATGGCGGCGCCTCGGCCTGCCGGCACCGGGGCAAGCCTGGCTTGCCCTTGCCTTCCAGCCCGGAGACACGGCGCTTCGGAGCGGGCGCAGCAGCACGTTCCGGCACGCGGTTCCTTTCGGCCTCATTCGCCGACCATGCGCTCCCCGCGCGCTTCCGGTGCTCCGGCCGGATCGCTCTCGCCGTGGCGGCCGCCGCGTTCTGCCCTGTTGCCGTCATCCGCCTTCTGCGACGGTGGCGCCCACCTGAGGCTGCGGTGATCGAAGTCGCCCGCGATATGCGGTTTCACGATCTCGAAATACGGAGACAGGTCGAAGTCCCGCGGTGCGAAAAGCGAATGGTGGCGGATATGCAGGATTTCCGCCCGCGCCTCGCGCGACCCCTTTCGAACCTTCACCATCGTCACGCTGGGCAGGATCGGGTATCGCACCGACTGGAACTCCTGCGCGATCAGCGAAGAGCAGATTGCCCGTGTCGGATCGCCCGAGCCCAAGGCGAGCATCCGCCGCCGCCAGCGTACGGGGACAGGCGGCGTGGGGAAGAAATAGCGCAACAGATCGAAGGTGTTGCGCAGGTCGTACTTGAATCCGATCCGCTCGATCATGAAGGTGGCGACCTGCGCGCGCTCGGCGTCGGTCAGGCCCACCGGCCTGCATATGCGGGTGTTGAAGGTCGCGTATTTCGAAAGCGGGGAGGAGACGCAGCCCTCGCCGAGATTCACCTCCACGGGATGGTGTTCCTCCGCACCCTCCGCCCGCTCGAAGAGACTCGGGCCCACCTACATCGCGGCATGCGACCATGTGGATTGCGTGAGATACTTTATCGCCGTGGAGACCCGCTCCTCTCCTTCAACGAGCAGGACATCTCCTGGGCGCAGGATTCGGCCGAGGGTCTCGAAGTCGGGCGGCGTGTGGGGCTTGCATCCCGGCGCGCTCCGGTGGAGCGCCGATGCGAGCCGGTGCCCGGTTCGGTCGAGCGCCCTGTCGAGCCACCTCTGCCTGATTTGCGCCATCGCTGCGCGCCTCCGGTTGCCGCCTGCCGAAAGGGCCCGCTCCATCTCCCGCCTGCCCGGCGCACGGCATCCGGAGAGCGATCTTTCGGGGGGATCCTTGCCCCGAACCCGCGCGATGCGGCAAGTGCGATACGGGATCCTCGAAGGGGGTGCCGAGATGATGTGCAGGCTTCGGGATGAGCCGAAGCCGGGCAGGGCGGGTCTCGCGCAACTGGCGACCGATGCGGTCGTCCCGGTGCCGATCCTGCCGCAGGGCATGAGCCCGGTCGAAGACCGGGCGCAACCGCTTCAACACGCAAGCTGCTGCCCGGCCTCACGCAGCTGCCTCGTTTTCTCGGGCGCCATGCCGGTCCGCGACACGGAATTCGAGATGGCCCGGCTCAAGCTTCGCCTCGCGGACGAGGCCGGAGCCGCCGTCTTGCTCGCCGCACGCGGCATCTTGCGCCGGGCCATGGCCGGCGCACTCTGAACCGTCTAGACTGGTACCGACAGACCGGCGGAGAGCGGCGCAGGCAGTACCAGGCCTACTGCGCACATGAAGGTGAGGCCGAACGGACCGTCGCCCCTTCCGCCAAAGACGTCCGCCAACGGACCCGCCTGCACGAGGGAGCCGACGTGGAGCTTCAATTGATTGTCCTCGGTCTCGTCGTCGGATCGAACAACTTCGCCACGAGCATCGCGCTCGGATCGCTCGGCCAGGCCGACCGGCGCCTGCGCATTCTCTCGGTGTTCGCGGCGTTCGAGTTCAGCGTTCCGCTCCTCGGGCTCGCACTCGGCCGCCGTATCTCCGGTCAGCTGGCCGAGTATGCCGGCTGGCTCGGGCCACTCCTGATCGCGGGCCTCGGCGTGTGGACACTGCTCGTTTCGACCCAGACTTCGCTCGACACGAAAAGGCTGGCCCGCTGGCTTTCGAGCTGGCGCGGTCTGCTCGCGCTTTCGGCAGGGCTGAGCCTCGACAATCTCGTGATAGGCTTCGGCCTCGGGCTGGGGGGCGGCGTGCCCGTTCTGCTGACGGCGACGGTGATCATGCTCTGCTCGGTCGCGTTTGCCTCGATCGGGCTGCAGCTTGGTGCGAGTGCCCGGCGCAACTGGGAGACCCCGACAGAGGTACTCTCGGGTGTCCTGCTTCTGGCCGTCGCATGGATGATCTGGGCTGGATGGCTTTGACAGCTTGGCACCGGGACCGGCGGCCCGGGTTCAGTGACCTGCCACGGTCCCGAGGTGACGGGGTGACACGCAGCCGGCGGCGGAAGACCCGCGCCGCCGGCCGGCATGAGCGTCTGCGAGAGCCGCCCGATCCCCGGTGCACCCCGCGGTTCGAGGGCGCGGGCCGGCACCTCTTTGGGGGTGATCCAGCGCGGCGTCGATACCGGTCTTCGCTACCGCGCGGTGTAACCGCCATCGATGACAAGTTCGGACCCGGTCACGAATTTCGCATCGTCCGACGCCAGATAGGCGATGCCGGCCGCGATATCGCCGGGCTCGCCGACGTGACCCACGGGATGCAGGTCATTAAGATGGTCGCGGAAGGCTTCGGGACCGACTTCGGACGCCTCGGCCATGGCCTGCACCAGAGGCGTCCAGATGAACCCGGGATGGACCGAGTTCACGCGAATGCCTTCCTTCGCATAGAAAACGGCGTCGGTCTTGGTCATCTCGCGCACCGCGCCCTTGGAGGCGTGGTAGGGCGGCAGATCGGCGGCGCCGACGATGCCATAGATCGACGACAGGTTGATGATGCTGCCGCTTCCGTTGCGGCGCATGTGCGGGATCACCGCCTTCGTGCAGTAGAAGACGCCATTCACGTTGACGTCGATGACCTTGCGCCATTCCTCGGCCGTGACCTCGTCTGTCGGCTTGTCGACGCCGGCGATTCCGGCATTGTTCACGAGAACATCGATCTTCCCCAGCTCGTCGGCGACTTCGTCGAACACCTTTTCGACGGCCTTCTCATCGGTCACGTCGAGATGCCAGTACCCGGCGGTCCCGCCCTGTTCCCGGATGCCGTCGCGCAGATGCCGGCCTTCGTCGTCTTCGATATCGGTGATCGCGAGCTTGGCGCCTTCTTCCGCCAGCCTCAGGCAGGTGGCCCTGCCGATGCCGTAGGCCCCGCCCGTCACGATGCAAACCATGTTTTCGAGCCGTTTCATCGATCTCTCCTTTCGCAATTCCGAATGTGAACCAGGGCCGCCGGACGCGCCCTGCGCCGGCCCGCGAGGCTTGCGAGCATCTCGCCGTAAGAGCGGTTCGGATGCGTCCCGAGCCTCAGTTCGTCGGTCGCGCGGGTAATCGCCGGCAGCGCGGGCGCCTCCAACGCGACGGAAAACCCGCTCCACCCGCCGACGGCGACGCGGCAGATCTCGGCCCGGCAGCCGCTGCGCTCGAAGAGGAGCCGCGACTTACGGACCGTCCGCGGGCTCACGCCGTTGCCACTCGTTCCGAACGCTGAGAGCAGATGCGCCGGCGACAGGCCGGTTTCCTGGCTTACCCCACCGCTCAGGCCGAGGGCTTCGCTGAGCGCCCCCCGGTGGCCGGCGGAAAGAGGAAACCCGGCCGAGAGCGGAGCCGTCCAGTGCTGGATGGTGCCGACATCGCGCATGCGCCGTTTGATTTCGAGTTCTTGCCCGTCACGCAACTTCACGAGGAACCGGCCCTGGTCCGGTTTCAGCAGGTAGATGTCGCTGCGCCGCTCGGCCGCGACAAGCTTCCAGCCGCACTGAAGTTGCGAAAGGGCCGGGTGCGTCGCCCCGGGCCACACACGATATTCATACCGGGTATCCGGTTGGCTCGGCGCGAGCCCCGGCCCATCAAAGTGGAATCCCGATCCGATCATGGCGAGGTCCTTTCCGCGTCTTCGCGTAGATCCGCGCGTTCGATTGCTTCCAGTTCAGCCCGCGCCCGCGCCGTCACCATCCGCAATAAAGGCTCGGGAGCCACATTCTGGGCCAACGCCTCGGCCGTATCGGGCCGACCCGGCCGGTGCGCCGCCGTGCGGGCCGGTTCGTCCATGAAGGGAAAGTGCCCGGTCCGGACGGACCGGTTGCCCCGCAAGAAGATGTCGGCCCCGACCTCTCCGATTCCCCTGAAAGCCTGGAGCGCCGTGCGCTGTCCTTGCGGATCGCGATCCGACGCGGCGCGCAGGCTCCGAAGGTCACCGTCGCCCTTCTCGCACAGCAGGCGTGCCGCATCGCCCGGCATGCGCGCCGTGCTTTCGTCGTAGCGTGCACAGCCGGCGCCGTTGAGGGTTTCGACCCGGTCTTGGCAGGTGCCGTCGGCCCTGCCTTCGGCCGATGTCCGCCCGGCCTCGGAAAGCGCGCCGGCGGCTTCGAGTGCGGTATCACGCGAGATGCGGGCACTCGTGAGAAGCGCCGCACAGATCCAGCGGAAGAGGGCCGACGGCGTATTGCGCGTCAGCTCGATCCCGAGCTTTTCGGAAAACAGCTTTCCATGGCGTTTGCCGAGGCGGTCAATCAGCAGATCGGTTTCGTTGGCGGGGCTGGTCACTTGGCATCCCTCCTGCCGCCCCAGAGAGCGAAGATTAGCCGGGTCTGTCGTTAACGAGCGTTAATGCCCGCGGTCGGCCAAGAGGTCAGGGTCGCCGTCGAGACATCCTGCTGTGGAAAGGAGGCACGCATGGATCGCCTGAGCATCGTTCTGACCTTCATGACGGGTTCCGTCCTGGTCGGCAGTCTCGTGATCGTGGTCCTGTCACTGGGATTCTACGACTGGCGTTCCATCGCCGTCGCCGGGGGCATCGGTCTCGTGCTGACCTGGCCTGTCGCTTACGTGATCTCGCGCTGGATCAAGCTGGAGGATCCCAACTGGCGGCTGCGCAGCGGCGCACCGAATGACTCCGAAGAGCGGCAGACCGACTTTCCCGAAACCTGAAGCCCTCGGAGACCACCATGCCAGACACAGACGTCGTACTGTGCCACGCCGTCCGAACGCCTGTCGGACGGTTTGGCGGCACGCTGAAATCGAAGCCGGCAAGCGAACTCGGAGCCGTCGCCATTCGCGCGGCGCTGGACCGCGGCGGGATTGATCTCGCGAGGATCGATGGCGCGGTGATGGGCAATGTCGTTACCGCCGGCGCCGGCATGAACCCGGCCCGACAGGCGGCCTTGAACGGCGGTTTGCCGGAAAGCGTTCCCGCGTTGACCGTCAACCGTGTGTGCGGCTCGGGCGCGCAGGCCGTCGCGACGGCAGCGCATGAGGTCTTGCTGGGGCAAGCCGACTGCATGATCGCGGGCGGCATGGAGAACATGGACCGGGGCCCCTACCTGCTCGACCGCGCGCGATGGGGATACCGCATGGGGCCGGGCACACTCGCCGATGCGACCCTGCGCGACGGCCTGAACGACGCGTTCTCCGGTGAGCACTCGGGCTGGCACACCGAGGATCTCGTCGAGGAAAGACAGATCACGCGCGAGGCGCAGGACGCCTGGGCTGCACGCTCGCAGAAACGCTTCGCCGAAGCACAGGAAAACGGCCGCTTCGACGACGAGATCGTTCCGGTTCAGATCGACGGCAAATCCGGCGACGCACGGTTCGAGGCGGACGAAAGCAACCGCCCCGACGCGACGCAGGAGGCGCTCTCGAAGCTCAAGCCCGCCTTTCGCGAGGACGGCACGATCACCGCGGGAAACGCCCCGGGCCTGAACAGCGCCGCCGCCGCGATGATTGTCGCCTCTCGCGATTTCGCCGAGGCCCACGGGCTCGACGTGGCCGCGCGGCTCGCGGCCAGCGGTGTGGGCGCGGTCGCGCCCGGGCTGTTCGGCCTCGGCCCGGTGCCCGCGGTGCACCAGGCGCTCGAGCGTGCCGGCTGGAGCATGGGAGACATCGATCGCGCCGAGATCAACGAGGCCTTTGCGGCAATCGCGATCGCGCTGACACAGCAGCTGGATCTGCCGGAGGACATCGTGAACGTCGATGGCGGCGCCATTGCCCTCGGTCACCCGATCGGTGCGACGGGCGCGATCCTGACGACGCGCCTGCTCCATTCAATGGCGCGCGACGGCCTGCGCCGCGGCCTCGTGGCGCTCTGCATCGGCGGCGGGCAGGGCATCGCGCTGCTGCTCGAACGTGAGACCTGACGCCAGAAACGGACAGTTCCGTAGAAGGGAGACCTGCATGGGAAACGGCCAGAGAACCGCGCTTGTGACGGGGGGGATACAGGGGCTCGGCGCCGCTGCGGCGCGCGCGCTCGCCGAGGCCGGCTTCAAGGTTGCCGTCGGCCACCTTGGCGGCGGCGAACGGGCCGAAAGCTTCGGAAACGAAACGGGCATCCCGGTCTTCGAATGGGACGTGAGCGACTACGAAGCCTGCATCGATGCCATCGCCGAGGTGGAAGAGGCCATCGGCCCGATCGACATCCTCGTGAACAACGCCGGCGTGAACCGCGACGGGATGTTTCACAAGATGGACCGCGACGATTGGGACGCGGTGCTGCGGGTCGATCTCGGCTCGATGTTCAACGTCACCCGGCAGGTGATCCGCGGGATGCGCGAACGCGGCTTCGGGCGGATCATCTGCATCTCGTCGGTGAACGCGGCGAACGGCCAGGCGGGCCAGACCAACTATTGCGCCGCGAAGGCAGGTGTGGAGGGCTTCACCCGCGCGCTGGCGCGCGAGAATGCCGGCAAGGGGATCACGGTCAATGCGATCGCCCCCGGCTACGCCGATACGCCGATGGTTGATTCGGTGCCCAACGACATCGTGAAGGGCATCCTCGACGAGGTGCCACTTGGCCGGCTTGCCGAACCTTCCGAAATCGGCCGCTGCGTAAGCTTCCTCGCGTCGGAAGACGCGGCCTTCATCACCGGGGCGACCCTGCCGGTCAACGGCGGCCTTCGCATGGGCTGAGCGGCCCAGCCGCGCCGCCCGCAACCAACCTCAGAAAGAGGATCATCATGCCCGACACGAGAGCGGAGATCGACGACCGGAAACCCGAGGACGCCGAGAGGGCCGCCGAAGAGACCGAGCGCGAGACCCCCGAGACCGAACGCTCCTCGGGGTCGGAGAATGCGGAAAGCGGCCTCGACGCCGAGCCGCCCGAGATCCTTCATACCTCGCCCATAGAGGCGCCCGATCGCTACAGCACCAAGAGTCTCGACCGCGCCGCCAACGCGCATCTGGCGCGCTTCACGCTTGGCGTGTCGCCTTACGGGCTGTCCTCGACCTTCTTCGACTGGTGGGTGCACGTTCTGGGCTCACCGGGCAAGCAGGTCCAGCTGATGGAGAAGGCCGCGCGCAAGGCGATGCGCCTGGGCATCTTCGCGGGGCAGGTTGCCCGCGACCCGCATGCGGAGCCCTGCATCGAGCCCCTGCCCCACGATCACCGATTCGAGCACGAGGGCTGGCAAAGCTGGCCCTACAACCTGATTTACCAGAGTTTCCTGCTGACGCAGCAATGGTGGTACAACGCCGCCTGCGACATCGACGGGGTCGGCCAGCGCGAGGAACAGGTCGTGTCCTTCGTCAGCCGGCAGATGCTCGACATGATGTCGCCCTCGAACTTCGCCGCCACGAATCCCGAGGTGGCTCAGGCGACGCTGAAGGAGGGCGGCACCAACCTCGTGCGCGGCTTCCAGAATTTCCTGGAGGACTGGGAGCGCGCGATCTCGGGCAAGTTGCCGGTGGGCACCGAGGATTACCTGCCAGGCCGCGACGTGGCCACGGCACCGGGCAAGGTCGTGTTCCGCAACCGCCTGCTGGAGTTGATACAGTATGCGCCGACCACCAAGACGGTGAAGCCAGAGCCGATCCTGATCGTGCCGGCCTGGATCATGAAATACTACATCCTCGATCTCAGCCCCGACAATTCGCTGGTGAAGTACCTGGTGGACCAGGGCTTCACCGTCTTCATGGTGTCCTGGCGCAACCCGAGCGCCGAGGATCGCGACAAGGGCATGGACGACTATTTCGCGGCCGTGGCCGAAGCGATGGAGGCCGTGGGGGCGATCGTCCCCGAGCGCAAGATGCACGGCGTCGGCTATTGCCTCGGCGGAACAATCATGGCCGCCAAGGCCGCGCAGATGGCGCGCGACGGCGACCACAGGCTGGCCAGCCTGACGCTTTTCGCCACCCAGACCGATTTCGAGGAACCGGGCGAACTGCAGCTCTTCGTGAGCGAAAGCGAGGTCGCCTTCCTCGAGAACATGATGTGGGACCAAGGCTATCTCGACACCAAGCAGATGGCCGGCGCCTTCCAGCTTCTGCGATCGGCCGACCTGATCTGGTCGCGCTATATCCACGATTACCTGATGGGCAAGCGGCAGGGCATGTTCGACCTGATGGCGTGGAACGCCGATGCCACGCGCATGCCCTACAAGATGCACAGCGAGTACCTCCGCAAGATCTTTCTCGGAAACGAACTGGCGGAAGGGAAGTACCGGCTGGGCGGCAAGCCCGTCTCGGTCAGCGACATCGACGTGCCGATCTTCTGTGTCTCGACCACCTCGGACCATGTCGCGCCGTGGCAATCGGTCTACAAGCTCCACCTGCTGGCCGACACGCCCGTGACCTTCGTGCTGACCAATGGCGGGCACAATGCCGGGATCGTCAGCGAACCGGGCCATGAAGGTCGCGAGTTTCACATCCGCACGACGGGCGAGCATGAGAACTATCTCGCGCCCGACGACTGGCGGGCCGCCGCCGAGCGCAGGAACGGGTCGTGGTGGCCCGCCCTGATCGACTGGCTGGAGGACAGGTCGGGCAAGGCGGTGAAACCGCCCAAGCTCGGGACCGGCGGGCCCCCCTACGCCGCCATCGAGACTGCGCCTGGTACCTACGTTTTCCAACGCTAGCGGCGGGAGGTCACATGGGGCCGAGGATCGAGAACCGGACAATCGACAAGCTGCGCGTCGGCGACAGCACCAGCGTCCGACGAAAGGTCGCGCGGTCCGACATCGGTACTTTCGCCTCGTTCGCGGGGGACGTTCTGGACGACGCGATAGACCGCGAACTGGCGGCCGACCCTGCCTTTCGCGCGGCGCTTTCGGCCGGCGGCGCCGCCTCGACGGTGCTGTGTGCGCTGGTTGCCGCCCGCCTGCCCGGCCCGGGCAGCCGGATCACCCGGTTGCAGCTGGAGATCGAGAACCCGCTCAGGCACGAGGACGTGGCCGTGGCACGGGCCGAGGTCGCCGAGCTCGGTCCCGCGCCGGGATCGGTGACGCTCGACGTGACGTGCACGCGCGACGACGGAACTCTGATCGTTTCCGGCCGGATCGAGGCCATCGCACCCGACACTCCGGTCAGCCGGCCTTTCGGGCGGGGGGTGGCGCTGGACGAGGCGGCCCCGCCCGACCGGCTCGAACGGATCGAGGAGCACGCCAAAGGGCTGGGTCCGGTCCGGATGGCCGTCGTGAACCCCGTCGACGAGCCCTCCCTGACGGGCGCCCTGGAGAGCGCCAGGGCCGGGTTGATCGCCCCTGTCCTCATCGGCCCCGACGCCGAGATGCGTGCGGCCGCCGAGACGGGCGGACATGACCTTTCGGGGCTGGAAACCGTCGATTGCGCGGATGGCGGGGCGGCCGCCGAGAAAGCCGCGGCACTTGCCGCAAACGGCGAATGCAGCGCCATCATGAAAGG
>Ga0076929_100903_pt1 | contig 13204 bp, 16 predicted proteins | sample HotLakConUCCSL28_FD_87104 | JGI IMG/M metagenome (GOLD analysis project Ga0076929, IMG submission 87104) | Hypersaline microbial mat communities from Hot Lake, Washington, USA - Hot Lake Consortium UCC-SL28 (version 3) (version 3) | ecosystem: Environmental > Aquatic > Thermal springs > Hot...
AGGCCGGGCGTGTCGCCATTGCCGATGAACACGAAGGCGCCGGGCACCTCGCGCAGGAAATAGGCGAAATCCTCGGCCCCCATTTCGCGGCCGGTATCGGCGGAGACGGCCTCGGGTCCGGCCAGGTCGCGCGCCACCTCGACCGCCAGCGCGGTGCTGGCCTCGTCATTCACCGTGGGCGGTTCGCCGATCGCGTAATCCAGCACCGCCTCGACCCCGTAGGCCGCGGCATGGCCGGCCACCAGCGCCTCCATCCGGGTCCGCACCATGTCCTGCACCTGCGGCAGGAAGGTCCGCACGGTGCCGCCCAGCCAGGCGCTGTCGGGGATCACGTTATGGGTGGTTCCGGCATGGATCTGGGTGACCGAGACGACCAGATCCTGCAGCGGGTCGTGATTGCGGCTGACGATGGTCTGGAACGCTTGCGCGATCGCCGTCGCCGCCGGGATCGGGTCGATGCAGTGATGCGGATAGGCCCCGTGGCCGCCCTTGCCGCGGATCTCGACCCGGAATTCGTCCACCGCCGCCATGATCGGCCCGGGCGTCGTGTAGAAGCCGCCCACCGGCGTGACGGGGGCCGAATGGATCGCATAGATCTGGTCGATCCCGAATCGGCTGATCGCGCCATCGGCGATCATCCGCGCGGCACCGTCGCCGGTTTCCTCGCCCGGCTGGAACACCAGCGCGACGCGGCCGGGGAAATTGCGCGTCTCGGCCAGATAGGCCGCCGCGCCCAGCAGCATCGCGGTATGGCCGTCATGGCCGCAGGCATGCATCAGCCCGGGCCGCTCCGAGGCCCAGTCGGCCCCGGTCGCCTCGGGGATCGGCAGGGCGTCCATGTCGGCGCGCAGGCCCACCGTGGGCCCCGTCCCCTGCCCTTCGATGATCGCCACGACACCGGTCTGGCCGATGCCTTCGTGGATCTGGTCGACGCCGATCTCGCGCAGCCGTTCGGCGACGTAGGCGGCGGTGCCGGCGCAATCGATCCCGGTTTCGGGGTGGCGGTGGATATGGCGGCGCCAGGTCGCCATGTCCTCGGACAGGGCGGCGATTCGGTTCAGCACGGGCATGGGTGTCTCCGGTCGTATCGGGCCACAGTGCCGCCTGTGGCGGCGCCTCGCAAGCACCCTTGGCGTTTCGCGCCGCCCATGCCATCCCTGCGCCATGACCGACCTGATCCATTCCACCGATCCCGCCCGCCAGATCGACCGCCTGCGGCAGATCATGCGCCGCCTGCGCGACCCCGAGACCGGCTGCCCCTGGGATATCGAGCAGGATTTCGCCTCGGTCGCGCCCTATACGATCGAGGAAGCCTACGAGGTCGCCGACGCGATCGAGCGGCAGGCCTGGGACGAGCTGGAGGGCGAGCTGGGCGATCTGCTGCTGCAGACCGTCTATCATGCGGCGATGGGCGAAGAGGCGGGGCTGTTCGACTTCGACAGCGTCGCCCGGGCGATTTCCGACAAGATGGTCGCCCGCCACCCGCATGTCTTCGGCGCCGAAAGCCGCGACAAGAGCGCCGAACAGCAGACCGCCGATTGGGAGCGCGTCAAGGCCGCCGAACGGGCCGCCAAGGCACAGGGCCGCACCCTGGACGGGGTCGCGGTGGGCCTGCCGGCGCTGCTGCGGGCGCTGAAACTGCAAAAACGCGCGGCCCGGGTCGGGTTCGACTGGCCCGATGTGGGCCAGGTCACCGCCAAGATCGCCGAGGAAGCCGCCGAACTGGCCGAGGCACGCGACAGGCTGGGCCCGGACGAGATCGAGGAAGAACTGGGCGACCTGCTGTTCGTGGTCGCCAATCTGGCCCGCCACCTGGGCGTCGACCCCGAGGCCGCCCTGCGCCGGGCCAATCACAAGTTCACCCGCCGCTTCGAAGCGGTGGAGGATGCGCTCGCCGCCCGCGGCAAGTCACCGCAGGACAGTGACCTGGCCGAGATGGACGCGCTCTGGGACCTTGTGAAACAGGCCGAAAAGCGGGGCTGACCCCGGGGCGTGCTGCACTGCGGCGCCCTGACGCATGGAATGCGAAGCGTTACCGGTTATCTGCGTGCCATGAGCATTCTGTCACAAGACCCGACCTCCGCCGCACCGGTTCAAAAGGTGCACAAGGAAACCTCCGGCGTGGCCCTGACCTGGTCGCTGCTGGCCGTGTTCCTGGCCGCCGTGCTGGCCGCCGTGTCGATCTGGGGCCTGCCGGCCCTGGGCATCGCCGCGCTGTCGCTGGTGCCGGTCGCCTATCTGATCCTGGTCATCCTCGCCCGGCCCTAGCCTTCGGCCTTTTCGGCCAGGGTCAGCCATTCCTCCTCGGCGGCCGAAAGCCTGTGCTGGCGGTCTGCCAGCGCCTCGGTCGCCTTGCGGAACTTCACCGGTTCGCGGCTGAACAGGTCGGGATCGGCCAGCAGGGTCTCCAGCTTGCCGATCTCGGCAGCCAGACGGTCGATGATCGCCGGCAATTCCTCCAGGCGATGCCGCTCGGTAAAGCTGAGGCCGGCCGGAGACGCGGCCTTTCCCTTGGGCCTTTCCTGTTTTTTCACAGGGGCTTGCGGGGCGCTCTTCGCCTTCGGCTCATCGCTTTGGCGCTGCGCGCGGTAGTCGCTCCAGCCACCGGCATACAGCACCGCGCGCCCGTCGCCCTCCATCGCAACGGTGGTGGTCGCCACCCGGTCGATGAAGTCGCGGTCATGGCTGACCAGCAGGACCGTGCCGTCATATTCGCCCAGGATGTCCTGCAGCAGGTCCAGGGTCTCGATATCCAGGTCGTTGGTCGGCTCGTCCAGCACCAGCAGGTTGGAATCGCGCGCCATCAGCCGGGCCAGCAGCAGCCGGGCCTTTTCGCCCCCCGACAGCGAGCGGACCGGGGCGCGGGCCTGGGCCTCGTCGAACAGGAAATCCTTGAGGTAGCCGACCACGTGCCGCGGCGTGCCGCGCACCATGACCTGGTCGGACCGGCCCGACACCCGCATCGACGGATCGGTCGTCAGGTTGTCCCAGAGGCTGGCCTCGGGGCTCAGCTGCGCACGGGCCTGGTCGAACACGGCCACCGCCAGGTTGGTGCCATGGGTCACGGTTCCTGAATCAGGATCAACATCGCCCAGCAACATCTTGATCAGCGTCGTTTTTCCGACCCCGTTCGGCCCCACGAACGCGACCCGGTCACCGCGCATCACGGTCAGGTCGAATCCCGTGACGATCGGCGCGTCGTCATAGGTCTTCGTCAGGCCGCGCGCGACGATCACCTTGCGGCCGGATTTCTGCCCCTCCTCAAGCGCCATCGCGGCGGTGCCCTGACGCCGGATCATCGCCGCGCGTTCGCCGCGCAGGTCCTGCAGGGCGCGCACCCGCCCCATGTTGCGCTTGCGCCGGGCGCTGATCCCCTCGACCGCCCAGCGGGCCTCTTCGCGGATCTTGCGGTCCAGCTTGTGGCGGGCAAGATCCTCTTCCTCCCAGGTCTTGTCCCGCCAGGCCTCGAAATCGGCAAAGCCGCGCTCCTGCCGCCGCACCTGGCCCCGGTCGATCCACAGGGTGGCCCGGGTCAGCGCGGTCAGAAAGGCCCGGTCGTGGGAAATCAGCACGAAGGCGGCGCGGGTGTCCGCCAGGGTCCGTTCCAGCCAGCCGATCGCCGCGATATCCAGGTGGTTGGTGGGCTCGTCCAGCAACATCAGGTCGGGCGCCTGGGCCAGCAGACGCGCCAGCGCCGCCCGGCGCCGTTCCCCGCCCGAGGCGGTGCCGACCGCCCGGTCCAGATCCAGCTTCAGCCCCTCGGCCGCGGCCTCGATCCGCCAGGCCTCTCCCGGGGGGAGGGCGGCTGCCGCGAAATCGCCCAAGGTGGCGAAACCGGCCATGTCCGGATCCTGCTCCATGTAGCCGACAGAGGTGCCGGGCGGCACCACGCGCGTCCCGCGATCCGGTTCAACAAGGCCCGCCACCACCTTGAGAAGCGTGGATTTTCCCGACCCGTTCCGGCCCACCAGCGCGACCCGGTCGCCAGGCTGAACCACCACCGACAGATCGGCAAAGACCGGATCCCCGCCGAAGCTGAGCGAGATGTCGGACAATTGCAGAAGCGGGGCGCGGGCCATGGCCGTCAGCTATCCAGCCGCCCGGCCGGACGCAAGCCCCTTGACGTCAGGATGCCGCCAGCGCCCGCAGCGCCCGTGCCCGACCCGGCGGGATCGCCGCGACCTCGACCGCGGTGAAGACATGCAGCGTGTTCATCCGCCGGTCGATCACCGCATGATCGCCGACCCATCCGCCCAGGCCCAGATAGCTGCGCAGCAGCGGTGGCATCTGACGCAACGCCGCCTGCGCGCACCAGCCCTCCGCGACCGTCAGCGGCACGGTTTGCGCCGCGCGTCGCCCCGGCCGCCAGGCCGCCGGCGCCCGGTGGCGCGCGGCCAGCAGACCGAAAGCGTCGCGATAGACCGCCGGATCGGTGCCCGGAAAGGACGCGCAGCCGAACAGCAGGCCGATCCCTTCGGCATCCACCAGCCCGGCCAGCGCCGCCCAGGTCAGGCGCAGGATATCCGCATCCCGGGCCAGGCCGGGGCGGATGCAGAACCGCCCGATCTCGGCCATCGGGCGGGGAAACCGCGCCAGGGCGGCCAGGTCATAGGTCTGCGCGGCATAGCTGTCGTCCAGCCCCGCTGCGCCGGACAGGACCCGCACCCGGCAGGTGGCCACAAGCGCGCCGCCGCGGGGATCCTCGACCAGCAGGTGACGGCACAGCGCGTCGAACCGATCCTTGTCGGGCGGCCGGCCCGGCCCGGCAAAGGCAAGCCCTCGCAACCGCTGCGCCGCGTCCAGGTCTTCGGCGGTGACGGCGTAGCGCACGGCGTAGCGGCCCCGGCCCGTCCGGCCCGTTGCCGATGCGGCGCCGGGCGGGGTCGGGCGGGCGGGCGCATCCAGCATCGCCGGGTCCTATTCGCTGCCCAGCACCCGGCTGGCGTCGAAATTGCCCAGCGCGCCCAGCAACTGGCGCAGGAAGGTGGTGTCGCGGACGGAGCTTTCGGTAACGCGCCGGGCCAGCGGCACCACGCGGCCGTCTTCCAGCGTGAACCGCTCGACGTTGCTGACAACGCCATCGGGCGAGAAGCTGATCGCAACCACCTGCCTGTCCACGACGCGCGGGGCGAGCCAGCCCAGCTGCTCGCGCCGGGAGGCGACGTAGAAATAGGCACTGTCGGTCAGCACGCCGGAGGCCGACGGCGGGCCACCACGTCCTCGACCGTCGCGCGCGTGTCGATGCCCACGAGGATTTCCTCGAGCTGGGCGTCGGTCGGCGCGTATCCGTGGTTGCGCACGATGGGTTGGCACGCGGCAAGCGCCATCAGCGCGGCCACCGCAACGCTCCGGCGCGCCAACACTCTCCAATCCGCCGCCCTGATCGCCGCATGCTTCATCTCGCCGACCTTGCTCCGCTGCGCCGTGCCGTCTAAGCGCAGTATCGCACACCGGTGCCTCGCTGCAACACAGGACCTCGCGCCATGGGCCCCGCGCCGCTCCGCCCCGCACAACTTTCCCGCCACCGGCCGCACGCCTTCGTGATCGTGCCCGACGCCGAGGCCTGCGCTGCACTGGCGGACGAGCTGGAGCTTCTGGGGCTGCGCAAGTTGCGGTTCGCCGGGGAGCTGCGCCCCGAAGGCGCGGCGGACTGGCGGATCGAGGCCCGTCTCGGCGCCACCGTCGTCCAGCCATGCGACATAACGCTGGAGCCCGTGACCACCCGGATCGAGGAGCCCGTCACGCGCCTGCTTCTCGCGGAACCGCCGCCCGAGCCGGAGGCGGGCGAAACCGAGATGCCCGAGGACGACACGGTGGAGCCATTGGGCCGCACGATCGATCTGCAACGCATGATGCGCGAGGCGCTGGCGCTCGCCCTGCCCGCCTTCCCGCGCGCCCCCGGCGCCGAGCTCGGCGCATTCGAGGCCCGTCCGCCGGGCGAAAAGCCGCCTGAGGCCACGCCGAACCGGCCGTTCGAGGCGCTCGCGGCCCTGCGCGACCGGCTCGGCGGCGCAGAGGACGCGGCCGGCACGGCGCGGCAAGAGCGCGAGGACGAAACCGGCGAGGGCGAGGGCGAGGGCGAGCCGAGGGACGGCGGCGATTAGGGCGGCGAGAAGGGCGAGGCCGCGTGCCCTGACGGGCATCCGCCGGCGCGCGCTCGACCTCTTGCCGCCCATGCGCCCCGGCCGGACACCGGCCGCGCGAAGCAATCGCGCCGCGCCGCGCATCCCCCGGAGGCACCCACCGGCCGAGGCAGGGAAAGGGCTTGCGCGCCCCGGGAATTACGCTATGTTCGCGCGCTCATTGCACCCGGGGCGCGGCACGGGGGCGGCGGGCGCCACCGGGCGTGGCGCCGCACCGCCATTCCGGTCTTCGGGCGGCAGTGTCCCTGACACCGAGAATTTCGAGGTTGAGACATGGCTGTCCCTCAGAACAAGGTCACGCGGTCCCGCCGCAACAACCGCCGCTCGCACGATGCGCTCACGGCGGACAATCCCAACGAGTGCACGAACTGCGGGGAACTCAAGCGCCCCCACCATGTCTGCCCCTCCTGCGGTCACTATGCCGATCGCGAAGTGGTCGCCATGACCGAAGAGATCGATCTCGACGAAGACGCCGCGGCGTAAAGGTCCGCGGCCGGGGGGCCTGCCGCAGCCCATGAGCACGACCGAACCACAACAGGGTTCCGGCATTATCCCGGGTGCCTCGGCGCCGAAGGTGGTGCTTTCGGTTGATGCCATGGGCGGCGATCTGGGCCCCGAGGCGGTCGTGGCTGGGCTCGCGCGCGCAGCCCGCAAGAATCCCGACATCGCGTTCATCCTGCACGGGCCGCGCGAACGGCTGGAGCCTCTCCTTGCGCGGCGCCGCCTCGGCGGAAGATGCGTCGTGCGCGACGCGCGCGGCGTCGTGGAGATGTCCGCCAAACCTTCGCAGGTCATGCGTCACGGCGAAGACACCTCGATGTGGTCGGCGCTGGAATCGGTGCGCTCCGGCGAGGCGCAGGTCTGCATCTCCTGCGGCAACACCGGCGCGCTGATGGCGCTCTCGATGATGCGGCTGCGCAAGCTGCCGGGCGTCGCACGCCCTGCCATCGCGGTGCTCTGGCCCTCGCGGAACGAAACCGGCGTGACGGTCATGCTCGACGCGGGGGCCGACGTGCGCGCCGACCCTCAGGATCTTCTGCGCTTCGCGCTCATGGGGGCATCCTACGCGCGCAACGGTCTTGGCGTGCGGCATCCGCGGGTCGGACTGATCAACGTGGGCACCGAGGAGCACAAGGGCCGCAGCGAGTTGCACGAGGCCCACGATCTCATCTCCGCGGTCGCCCCGGAGGCGAACTTCAGCTTCGCAGGCTACGTGGAGGGCGGCGATCTGACCTCGGATTCGCTCGACGTGATCGTCACCGACGGGTTCACGGGAAACGTGGCGCTGAAGGCGGCCGAAGGCACGGCCCGCTTCATCCGCGAAACGCTGCGCGCCGCCTTCGCGCACAGCCCGCTTTCCCGCCTTGCCTCGCTGCTGGCCTATACCTCGCTGCGCCGCCTCTCCAAGCGGATCGACCCTCGCCGGGTGAATGGAGGGGTCTTCCTCGGCCTCAACGGAACGGTGGTGAAATCCCACGGCTCGGCCGATGCCACCGCCGTTGCCGCCGCCGTCAAACTCGCCTGGCAACTCGGAGAATCGGGCTTCACTGAAAAGCTCGCGGCGCGGGTTGCAAGTGCCGTGGCACTGCAACAAGATGCCTCCTTACCGGAGGAAGAGGGCGGGCAGGACACATGACACGGCGCGCCGTCGTCTCAGGTACCGGGCACTACCTGCCCGAACGGATCGTCGAGAACGTCGAATTCGAAGCCTCGCTCGATACCTCCGACGAGTGGATTCGGTCTCGTTCGGGAATCGAGCGCCGCCACTTCGCCGCCGAGGGCCAGACCACGTCGGATCTCGCCGCCCGCGCGGCGCGGGCCGCGCTGGCCAACGCAGGCCGCACACCCGCCGACATCGACGCGCTCATCGTGGCGACCTCCACCGCGGACCTCACCTTCCCGTCCGCCGCGACCATGGTACAGGACGCCATCGGGATGACGCGCGGCTTCGCCTTCGACGTTCAGGCCGTCTGCGCCGGGTTCATCTTCGCGCTGGCCAACGCCAACGCCATGATCGTCGCCGGCCAGGCGGACCGCGTGCTGGTGATCGGCGCGGAGACCTTCAGCCGCATCATGGACTGGACCGACCGCTCCACCTGCGTGCTCTTCGGCGACGGCGCCGGCGCCGTGGTGATCGAGGTCGCGGAGGGCAAGGGCACCTCGGCCGATCGCGGCATCCTCGCGATGGATCTCAACAGCGACGGGCGTTTCCGCGACATTCTTTACGTCGATGGTGGCGTTTCGACGAACACCACCGGTTTCCTGCGGATGCAGGGCAAGGAAGTTTTCCGCCACGCGGTCGAAAAGCTGTCGAGCACCGCGGAGAAGGCCCTGCAGAACGCGGGCCTGCGCAGCAGGGACGTGGACTGGATCGTCCCGCACCAGGCCAACCTGCGCATCATCAGGGCCACCGCCAACCGGATGGGCGTGCCGATGTCGCGGGTGGTCGTCACCGTTCAGGATCACGGCAACACCTCGGCGGCGTCCATCCCGCTCGCGCTTTCGGTGGCGGCCGAGCAGGGCCGGTTTTCGCGGGGCGACGTGATCGTGACCGAGGCGATCGGCGGCGGGCTGGCATGGGGCGCCATCGTCTTGCGCTGGTAGTGCCTTACCCCGTAGCGCCAACCCCTTGATTTCCTGCCCTCCCAGTTGACGCGCTGCGGCAATGCGCCCTATGCTCGTCCGTACCTTGGGGAGAACAGAACATGTCGCAGAAAACCCTCACGCGCATGGACCTGAGCGAAGCCGTCTTTCGCGAGGTCGGCCTGTCGCGAAACGAAAGCGCACAGCTTGTCGAGAGCGTCCTTGGACACATGTCCGACGCGCTGGTACGCGGCGAGACCGTGAAGATCTCCTCGTTCGGCACCTTCAGCGTGCGCGACAAGGCCGCGCGCGTGGGCCGGAACCCGAAGACCGGGGAAGAGGTTCCCATCCACCCCCGCCGGGTGCTGACGTTCCGTCCCTCCCACCTGATGAGGGATCGCGTCGCCGCCGGCAACAAGTCGGACTGAGCATGTCGAAATCGCGCGAGGCCTTTCGCACCATCAGCGAGGTGGCCGACTGGCTGGAAACGCCGGCCCATGTGCTGCGCTTCTGGGAAAGCAAGTTCGCGCAGGTCAAGCCGGTAAAGCGTGCGGGAGGACGCCGCTACTACCGGCCGGCCGACATGGAGCTTCTCGGCGGCATCAAGCGCCTGCTCCACGACGACGGCATGACGATCAAGGGCGTGCAGAAGCTGCTCCGTGAAAAGGGCGTGCGCCACGTGGCCGCCATGAGCCCGCCGCTCGATTTCGTGGTGACCGAAGACGAGCCGGAACAGCGCGGCGTCGTTGTCCCGTTCGGCGCGCCGGGCGAATTGCCCTTGGGCCATGCGCCGCAGCGGCGGGCCGAAGCCGCCGAGCGCACCCGCCAGGACGCCGGCGCCCCCGCCGCTCCGGCCAGGTCCGAGGAAAAAGGACCGCCGCGCGCGCCCGCGACGGAGCAAGACCGCACGGGCAGCACCGCCGGAACGGCAGGAGCGCCGGAGGCCCCGCCGAAGGCCGCGCCGGAGATGCCGCCTGCCCGCCCGGGCATCAGGGTGCCCGACGACCCCGCCGTCGCCGATTTCCCGCCGCGCCCCGACGTGCTCGCCAGACTCTATCGCGCCGATACCGCCGAGCTGGCGGGCCGCGCGCCGGCACTGGCGGCCATCGTCGAGCGCCTCGCCGCCCATGTGCACCGGCTTGGCGAACGCGCACGGTGACGGAAGCACCCGAATTCGCTCTTGCTCCCGTCTCGCGATGAGGTATGAGGTGAGCCTCGTCGGGCTATGGCGCAGCCTGGTAGCGCGTCCGTCTGGGGGACGGAAGGTCGCAGGTTCGAGTCCTGCTAGCCCGACCAGACCACCCCTTCATCCGCCCGCAACAGCGGGCCTGACCGTTCCGGGTCCGTGACGGGGCTCCTTCCCAGCCAGCGCATCAAGGCGCTCGCGCGCTCGGGCGTGATCCGCACCGAGCGGCCGCTCGATGCCGGGCAGGTGCAGCCGGCCAGTCTCGATCTCCGCCTGGGCGCCGAGGCGATCCGGGTACGGGCGAGCTTTCTTGCCGGCGCCGGCCGAAAGGTCGATGAACGGCTCGAGGATTTCGAGATGCACCGCATCCCCCTTGCCGGCGGGGCCGTGCTCGAGAAGGGCTGCGTCTACCTTGTCGAGCTGCAAGAAAGCCTCGCGCTTCCAGAGGGTTGCACCGCGGTTGCCAATGCGAAATCCTCGATCGGGCGTCTCGATGTGCTGACCCGCCTCATCACCGATGGCGGCACCGAGTTCGACAGGATTGCCCCCGGCTACAGCGGCAAACTCTGGGCCGAGATCTGCCCGCGCAGCTTCTCGGTGCTCGTGCGCCCGGGCATGCGGCTGAACCAGGTGCGCTTCCGTGAAGGGCGCTCGGTGCTGACCGATGCCGAACTCCGCGAGCGCCACGCCCGCGAGCCCCTCGTCAGCGGCGCTGGCGAGGCGCCGCTGATCGACGGCGGTCTGAGCTTTTCGGTGGATCTCGCGCCGCGCTCGGGCCGGCTGGTGGGTTACCGCGCCAAGCCCCACACCGGGCTCATCGATCTCGATCTGATCGGGCACTACGACCCCGCGGACTACTGGGAGCCCGTGCAAACGGACCGCGGACGGATCATCCTCGATCCGGGTGCATTCCATATCCTCGTAAGCCGCGAGGCGGTGACGATTCCGGCAGACTGCGCCGCCGAGATGGCCCCCTATCTCGCCATGGTCGGCGAGTTCCGCGTGCATTACGCGGGCTTCTTCGATCCGGGCTTCGGGCTTGCCGCCGCAGGCGGCGCAGGTGCGCGGGGCGTGCTGGAGGTGCGCGGCCACGAAGCTCCCTTCGCGCTCGAACACGGCCAGACGGTGGGGCGCCTCGTCTACGAACGCATGTCGGAGGTTCCCGAAGCCCTCTACGGTGCCGAGCTCGCTTCCAACTACCAGGGCCAGGGGTTGCGGCTGTCAAAGCACTTTCGCCCCGCCTGAATCCAGACCATTATTTCAATATGCTTCAGGAGTTTGCCGGGCAGAGTTAACCCGCTACGCGAGCTGCGCAGCCTACATGCGCCCGGCGCGGCGCGCCATCCGCATGGCCTGCCGGGCGGCCTTCTGCGCCCCCGCACCCTTGCGGCCAGTGGGGCGCCCGCCTCCGGTGCCGTCTTCGGGATCGGCTGTCTCGCCACGACCTCCACGCCGGCCAAGGCCGGAGGCCACGTCCATGCCCTTGTCGATGCCGCGGTTGACCACGCGGCGCATCACTTGCCGGATGATCATGTTGATGATGCGGTCCATCACTCGTCCTCGCTTTCGCTCGCTCTGGTGAACATATCGTCTTCCTGCCCGTCTTCCACCCCTTCGCCCTCCTCGGCTGCCTCGCTCCCCGGCGGCGGCCGGCTTTCGAGCAGCCCCGAGGCCCGAAGCTCCTTCAGGCCCGGCAGATCCTTCGCCGACGACAGTCCGAAATGATCTAGGAAATTCTGTGTCACCACGAAGGTAACCGGGCGGCCGGGCGACATTCGCCGCCGCCCCAGCCTGATCCAGTCCATCTCGAGAAGCTGGTCGATGGTGCCTCGGCTCACCGAAACGCCGCGGATTTCCTCGATCTCGGCACGGGTGACCGGCTGGTGATAGGCAACGATCGCCAGCGTCTCGATCGCGGCGCGGGAGAGCTTGCGAAGCTCCACCGTCTCGCGGCTCATCAGGAAGCCGAGATCGCGCGCCGTGCGGATCGCCCAGGCGTCTCCCACCCGGCAGAGCTCCACGCCACGCCCCTCGTAGCGGCGCTGAAGCATCTCGAGCGCCCGGGCAGGATCGCAGCCGTGGGGCATGCGGCCGGCGAATTCGCGCAGGCTCACCGGCTCGGCCGAGGCAAAGAGGATCGCTTCGACCATGCGTTCCTGCTCGGCCGGGGGGGGCGCCTCGAAAAGGGATCGCTCCTCGGCCCCGGGCCCGGCCGACCGGCCGAGTTCCTGTGCCTCGCGGGGCTTCTCACCTGCCATCGGTCGGCTCCCGCCGGCGCAGGTGGAGCGGCGCGAATGTCTCGCTCTGGCGCAGCTCCACCCGGCCCTCCTTGGCAAGCTCCAGCGCGGCGGCAAAGGTGGCCGCGGTGGCCGAACGGCGCGCCGCGGGATCGTCCAGCCAGCCCTCGGGCAGGTAGGAGACGATATCGGTCCATTGCCCCGCGAAGCCGATCAGGCCGCGCATCCGCTCCAGCGCCTGCTCCATGGTGAAGACCCGATCGCGTTCGAACACGTAGGGGCGGAAATCGTCGTGGGTGCGGACCCGGGCGTAAGCCTGCAGCAGGTCGAGCAAGGTCGCGCCGTAGCGAACGTCCCGGATCCGGTACACCTCTTCGGGCAGCCCGCGGGAAAACCTGTCGCGCCCGAGCCTGTCGCGCGCCATCAGCGCGGCTGCTGCGGTGCGCATCGCCTCCAGCCGTTCGAGCTGGAACGCAAGGTAGGCGGCAAGCTCCTCGCCCGTGGGCCCCTCCTCCTCGGGATCGGGGGGCAGGAGCAGCCGCGACTTGAGAAAGGCCAGCCAGGCGGCCATCACGAGATAGTCGGCCGCCAGCTCGATGCGCAGCTTGCGCGCACGCTCCACGAAGGCGAGGTATTGCTCGGCCAGCGCAAGGATGGAGATCGCCCGCAGGTCCACTTTCTGGGTGCGCGAGAGGGTGAGCAGAAGATCGAGCGGGCCTTCGAAGCCCTCGACATCCACGATCAGCGCCTCTTCGGCGCGCGGGCCCTCCCCGGCCTCCCATGCGGCATCCTCGCCGGCATCGAGGGGGTCAGACACCATCGGCTCGAACCCCGTGGGCTCCGCTCGCGCGGGCGGACAGTGCGGAAAACCCGGCCAGCTCCGCCTCAAGCGCGGCGATATCGGCGTGCTCCGGCGGCCGCCGCGCTGCGAGCACGGCACTTGCCCGCGCAAGGGACCCGCCTTCGAGCCGGCCGGCCGCGGCAACCACCGCCGCCATCTCGGCGCGGTCGCCGTTGCAATGGAGCGCCACGTCGCAGTCCGCTGCGCGGGCGGC
>Ga0076929_100905_pt1 | contig 13186 bp, 7 predicted proteins | sample HotLakConUCCSL28_FD_87104 | JGI IMG/M metagenome (GOLD analysis project Ga0076929, IMG submission 87104) | Hypersaline microbial mat communities from Hot Lake, Washington, USA - Hot Lake Consortium UCC-SL28 (version 3) (version 3) | ecosystem: Environmental > Aquatic > Thermal springs > Hot...
CCTGGGTGATGCCGAAATGGTCGCGCAGGTCGATGAACAGCACCCCGCCGTGGTCTCGCACCCTGTGGACCCAGCCGGAAAGGCGCACCGTCTGCCCGACATGGGACGTGTCGAGCTGGGCGCAGGTGTGGCTGCGATAACGATGCATGGCATGGTCCTTGGCGAGTTGTACGCGCGCGGCGCGGTAGAGCCTGTGCGCCCCCGCATGTCAAGCAGGCCGGGACGGTGTGCAACGAGGGGGCTGGACTCCCGTTAACTATATGGCAATCTGTCGCATGAAGGGCGCCATGTGCCCGGTCCCACGGGCGGCGCACAGACCAAATATGGAGGGTCCGATGTGGGAATGGGTTTTGGATCGCATACTCGGAGCATGCCTCACGGAAGGGTGCGTCGAGGTGATTTACCCCAGCGGAAAGCGAGGCCGTTACGGCGCGAGCGGCAGCCCGGTGGTGGTGAAGGTATCGAGTGACACGGCCCTGCGCCGCATCGCGCTGAACCCCGATCTCGCCCTCGGTGAGGCCTACATGGACGGGACCCTGACGATAGAGAACGACGATCTGGAGGGCCTTCTCAAGGTGGCCATCCTGAACACGCGCGGCCGGTTCCCGTTCTGGTGGTGGCGGGCTGTCCAGGGCACGTCCATGGCCCTGCGCTGGCTGGAGCAGCACGCCCCGCTCCACAAGGCCAAGCAGAACGTCGCGCACCATTACGATCTTTCGGGCGAGCTTTACGATCTCTTTCTCGACGAGGACCGGCAGTATTCCTGCGCCTACTTCCCCACCGGGCAGGAGACGCTGGAAGACGCACAGATCGCCAAGAAGCACCACATTGCGGCCAAGCTCCGGCTCGAGCCGGGGATGCGCGTGCTCGACATCGGCTGCGGCTGGGGCGGGATGGCGCTGACGCTTGCGCGCGACTACGGCTGCCACGTGGTGGGCATCACGCTGTCGGAAGAGCAGCACAAGCTCGCCAACCAGCGCGTCCATGCCGCCGGGCTGGAAGACCGCGTGGATATCCGCCTGCAGGATTATCGCAACATCGACGAGAAGTTCGACCGGATCGTCTCGGTGGGCATGTTCGAGCATGTGGGGGTGCCTCAGTACCGCACCTACTTCCGCAAGGTGCACGACCTGCTCAAGCCCGATGGCGTGGCGCTGATCCACACCATCGGCCGCTCGGCTCCCCCCTCTCCCACCAGCCGCTGGATCACCAAGTACATCTTTCCTGGCGGGTACATTCCCTCGCTCAGCGAGGTTGCGGCCTCGATCGAGAAAGAAGAGCTCTGGATGACGGATGTGGAGATCCTGCGGCTGCATTACGCCGAGACGCTGCGCCACTGGTACGACCGCTTCATGGCGCATGAGGCGAAAGTGAACGAGATCTACGACCCGCGCTTCGTGCGGATGTGGCGGTACTACCTGAAAGCGTGCGAGACGACCTTCCGCTACGGCTACCAGGCCGTTTTCCAGATCCAGATCACCCGCGAGCTCGATTCCGTGCCCGTCACGCGCGACTACATCTACGACGGGCGGCGTATGCTGGAACGCGAGGGCGCGGAGATCCATCGGGCGGCGGAATAGCCGCCCGCGGCCACGGCGCCTCTGCCGAGCTCGAAGCGGCAGGCCTCGGCGCCGGTGGCGATGCAGCGGGTTTCGATGCAGCGGCTCCCGCGCGCCACGAGCCGGCCGAAGAGGCGCTCGAAGACTGCGGCGTGCCAGTGGCACACGGGCACGTCGGAGTGCTCACCCTTGACCACGGGGTTCTCGCGCAGCTCGAACACGCCGGGCGCGAGCACGATGAACCGGCCCGAGCCGGCGAAGGTCCACGCGTTCTTCTCGATGGCGCGGGTGAGGACCCAGCCGGCCGCGCGCGGCGGAAGGGCACGGAGCAGGTGCTGCGCCGCGCGCGGAATCCGGTGGGCCATGATGTAATCGGCGGTTCGCAGCCCCGCCTCCCAAGCGAGGCCCTGCGCGGACTCCGGAAGTTCCACGCGCAGGGCCTGGTGGAGGCGCGCGACCGGCGCCTCGTCCACCATCTCCTCTCCGGAGGGCAGCGCCATGATCCCGGCGGCCTTCAGCAACCTGTCCCGCAAGGGAGCACCGCCGGCCGCTTCGAGCACGGCCGCGAGCTGGAGTATCGCGTTGGGCCCGATCAGGCCCTGAGGCGCGCCTCCGGCGGCACCGGAACCGGCCGCCCCGGACATGTCACGCCTCTTCCATCTGCTGGTCGCCGCCGCCGCAGGCCTTGACCTGGGCTCCGTTGGGCAGGGTGAAGCCGGCCGCGCGTTCGCTGGCGCGATCCTTCATCTGGGCGCGCACGGCCTCGCGGCGCTCGGCCGCCCGGGCCGCGCGGTCGGCCGACGCCTCCCAATCCTCCATCTGCGCCTCGGCGATGGTGCGCGTCTCGTCGAAATCGAAATGCACCTTGTCCTTCGATTGCGGCCCCCAGTACCCGGCCTTGCCGAGATCGTAGAAAGTGCGCGCGAAACCAGCCTTGGCGAAGGCCTTCAGGCAGCCGAGCAGGTAGCGGCGGCGGAACCCGGTGCCCCGCCAGGGGTAATGGAAGAGGGCCTTCTTCATGTAGAAGCGGCGGTAGTTCTTCATCACGCCGTTGAGAAGCTCGCCGCGCGTCAGCGCGGCCGGCTTCATGATCGGCGTGACGAAATTGTACTTGGAGAAGTCGAAGACCTCGACCTTGTCCTTGAGCTCCTGGAAGAGCGGCGTGAAGGGCCAGGGCGTGTACATTGCCCAGTTGGCGAGATCGGGCTGCCAGTCCCACGCCATCCGGTAGGTTTCCTCCAGCGTCTCCTCGGTCTCGTTGTCGAGCCCCACGATAAACTGCGCCTCGACGAAGATGTCGGCCTCGCGCAGCAGGCGGATCGCTTCCTTGTTCTCCTCGACCTTGGTTTCCTTGTTGAACTGGTCGAGCTTCATCTGTGCCGCGGCCTCGGTGCCGAGGCTGACGTGGACGAGCCCTGCCTTCCGGTAGAACTTGAGCATCTCGCGGTCGCGGTAGATGTCGGTCACGCGGGTGTTGATGCCCCACTTCACCTTGTCGGGCAGGCCGCGGGCGATCAGCTCCTCGCAGAACTGCACGAACTTCTTCTTGTTGATGGTAGGCTCCTCGTCGGCGAGGATGAAGAAGCCGACGCCCTGCTCCTTCACCAGCTTCTCGATCTCGTCGACGACCTTGATCGGGTCGCGCACGCGGTAGTCGCGCCAGAATTTCCACTGGCTGCAGAACGAGCAGGTGAACGGGCAGCCACGCGCCATGTTCGGGATCGCCACCCGGGTGCCCAGCGGAATGTAGATGTACTTCTCCCACTCGAGGATCGACCAGTCGGGCTCGATCCCGTCTAGATTCTTCACCGTGCTCGCCGCGGGGGTGGCCACGATCTCGTCGCCGTCGCGGAACGCGAGCCCCTTGATCCGGTGCCTGTCGGCCGGCCAGCGGCCGTCTTCCACCGCCAGCATCAGTTCGGTGAGGATTTCTTCGCCCTCGCCCCGCACGATGACGTCGACCCACGGCGCCTCCGAGAGCACCTGCTTGAACATGAAGGTCGCATGTATGCCGCCGAGCATCCGAAGCGCATTCGGCACCTTGTCTCGTGCGATCTCCAGGACCCGCTCGGCCTTGTAGATCGAGGGAGTGATGGCGGTCGTCCCGATCACGTCGGGCTCGAGATCCACGAGGCGGGCGGCAACGGCGTCGTCGTCGAGGTCGTTGGTCATCGCGTCAATGAAATGGATGTCGTCGAAGCCCGCGCGCCGCAGGCTTCCGGTGAGATAGGCGACCCAGGCCGGCGGCCAGTTGCCGGCGATCTCGGCTCCACCCGAGCGGTAGTTCGGGTGCACGAAGACGATTCGCATTTGAGATCTCCCTGTAAACTTCGAAGGGCAGTCTATGCGCCGTCGTGTCAGATAGAATTGACACATATCAAGAAGGCGACGCGCCCGCCCTTCTCTGGCCTGCGGATCGGGGGGCTGCGGATCGGGGGGCTGCGGCGCTGGAGCCTTCGGCCGGCAATGCCGGATGCGGGCCGAGGGCCACTTGCCCATGGCACGCACCTCTCTATAAACCGCGCAGGTTTGACGCCCGGGGGCCAGTATGCCGAAACGCACCGATATCTCCTCCATCATGATCATCGGAGCGGGGCCGATCGTGATCGGGCAGGCCTGCGAGTTCGACTACTCGGGCACGCAGGCCTGCAAGGCGCTGCGCGAAGAGGGATACCGGGTGATCCTCGTCAACTCGAACCCGGCGACGATCATGACGGACCCGGGCCTTGCCGACGCGACCTACATCGAGCCCATCACGCCGGAGGTCGTCTCCAGGATCATTGCCAAGGAACGCCCCGACGCGCTATTGCCCACGATGGGCGGGCAGACCGGCCTCAACACATCGCTCGCCCTCGAGGAAATGGGCGTGCTCGAGAAATATGGCGTCGAGATGATCGGCGCCAGGCGGGAAGCGATCGAGATGGCCGAAGACCGCAAGCTCTTCCGCGAGGCGATGGAGCGCATCGGGCTCGAGAACCCGCGCGCGACCATCGTCACGGCGCCAAAGCGGCCGAACGGCAAGCGTGATCTCGATGCCGGCGTGGCGATTGCACTCGAGGCGCTGGAAGACATCGGCCTGCCCGCCATCATACGCCCGGCCTTCACGCTCGGCGGCACCGGCGGCGGCGTGGCCTACAACCGCGAAGACTACATCGGCTTCTGCCGGTCGGGCATGGATGCCTCCCCGGTGGGGCAGATCCTCGTGGACGAAAGCCTTCTGGGCTGGAAGGAATACGAGATGGAAGTCGTGCGCGACCGCGCCGACAACGCCATCATCGTGTGCGCGATCGAGAACGTCGATCCCATGGGCGTCCATACCGGCGACAGCATCACCGTGGCGCCCGCGCTCACGCTCACCGACAAGGAATACCAGATCATGCGCAACGGCTCGATCGCCGTCCTGCGCGAGATCGGAGTGGAGACAGGGGGCTCGAACGTGCAGTGGGCGGTCGATCCGCGCAGCGGACGCATGGTCGTCATCGAGATGAACCCTCGGGTCAGCCGCTCGTCGGCGCTGGCATCCAAGGCTACCGGCTTTCCCATAGCGAAGATCGCGGCGAAGCTTGCCGTGGGCTACACGCTCGACGAGCTCGACAACGACATCACGAAGGTCACCCCCGCCAGCTTCGAGCCCACCATCGACTACGTGGTCACGAAGATCCCGCGCTTCGCCTTCGAGAAGTTCCCCGGTGCCGAGCCCAATCTCACGACGGCCATGAAATCGGTCGGCGAGGCCATGGCCATCGGGCGCAGCTTCCACGAGTCGGTTCAAAAGGCGCTGGCATCGCTCGAAACCGGGCTCACCGGCTTCGACGAGATCGCCATTCCCGGCCTTCGCGCTGCCGGAGGGGGCGAGGGGTCCGAAAGCGCGCCTCAGGCCAGGGGCGAGCTTCACCCCGAGGATCGCGCCGCCATCGTCGCCGCGCTTTCGCGCCAGACGCCCGACCGGCTGCGCACCATCGCGCAGGCCATGCGGCACGGGCTGAGCGACGCCGACATCGAGGCGGCCACATCCTTCGACCCATGGTTCCTTGCCCGCATCCGCGAGATCGTTGAAACCGAGGAGCGCGTGCGCCGCGACGGTCTGCCGATGGACGAGGCCGGCCTGCGGCGCCTGAAATCCATGGGCTTCTCTGATGCCCGCCTCGCCACGCTAACCGGGCGGGAAGAAGGCCAGGTCGCCCGGGCACGCGAGCGGCTGGGGGTGCGTGCCGTCTTCAAGCGGATCGACACCTGCGCCGCCGAGTTCGAGGCGCAGACTCCCTACATGTATTCCACCTACGAGGCCCCCACCATGGGCGAGGCGGAGTGCGAGGCCCGGCCATCGGGGGCCCGCAAGGTGATCATCCTCGGCGGCGGCCCCAACCGGATCGGCCAGGGCATCGAGTTCGACTACTGTTGCTGCCACGCCTGCTTCGCGCTCACCGAGGCGGGATTCGAAACGATCATGATCAACTGCAACCCGGAGACGGTGAGCACGGACTACGACACCTCCGACCGGCTCTACTTCGAACCCCTGACTTTCGAGCACGTCATGGAGATCCTCCGGGTCGAGCAGCAGGCCGGCACGCTCCACGGCGTGATCGTCCAGTTCGGCGGGCAGACCCCCCTCAAGATCGCCGCCGCGCTCCACGAAGCGGGCATCCCGATCCTCGGGACGACGCCCGACGCGATCGATCTGGCCGAGGATCGCGAGCGGTTCTCCCGGCTCGTGGGCGAGTTAGGCCTGAGACAGCCTGCGAATGCCATTGCGACCTCGGACGACGAAGCGCGCCGAAAGGCTGCCGAGCTGGGCTTTCCGCTGGTGATCCGCCCCTCCTACGTGCTCGGCGGACGCGCCATGGAAATCGTGCGGGACGCCGCGCAGCTCGACCGATACATCTCGGAAGCGGTGCATGTTTCCGGAAAGAGCCCCGTGCTGATCGACAGCTATCTCGCCGGCGCACAGGAGGTGGATGTCGACGCGATCTGCGACGGAACGGAGGTGCATATTGCCGGTGTCATGCAACACATCGAGGAAGCCGGGGTGCACTCCGGCGACAGCGCCTGTTCGCTCCCGCCCTACTCGCTTCCGGCGGCGGTGGTCGACGAACTGGAACGCCAGACCACCGAGCTTGCCGGCGCACTCGGGGTCTGCGGGCTGATGAACGTCCAGTTCGCGGTGAAGGATGGCGAGGTCTTCCTCATCGAGGTCAACCCGCGTGCCTCCCGTACGGTCCCCTTCGTTGCCAAGGCAGTGGGCAGCCCGGTCGCCGCCATCGCCGCGCGTGTCATGGCGGGCGAATCCCTTGCCTCGATGCGCGCCGCCGGGCTGCTCAAATCGCCCCGGATCGAGGGCTTCGCCGTGAAGGAGGCGGTTTTGCCCTTCGCGCGCTTCCCGGGTGTCGATACCCTTCTTGGCCCCGAGATGCGCTCGACCGGCGAGGTCATGGGCTGGGACAGAAGTTTCCCCCGTGCCTTCCTGAAGGCCCAGATGGGCGTCGGCATCGCCCTTCCCGAAACCGGCCGCGCCTTTCTTTCGGTGCGCGAGGACGACAAGGTGCCTGCGCTGCTGGAGACCGCCCGGACGCTGCAGGCGCTGGGCTTCTCCATAACCGCAACGAGGGGCACGGCGGCCTATCTTGCCGAGCACGGGATCGAGAGCACCGTCGTCAACAAGGTCTACGAAGGACGTCCGAACATCGTCGACGTGATGAAGGACGGCGAGATCGCGCTGGTGATGAACACCACCGAAGGCGCCCAGGCTGTGGAAGACAGCCGTTCCATGCGCAACGTCGCCCTGATGGACAAGATCCCCTATTTCACCACGCTTGCGGCAAGCCACGCCATGGCACTCGCGCTGAAATCGCGCGACGAGGGCGAGCTTTCCGTCAGGCCTTTGCAACAGAGCTGAAAGGAAACCCCGTGTTCCCCATGCTGCGCCCCGGTCTCGCCTTCCTCGCCTGTGCCGTGCTTCTGGCCGGTTGCTCGGGTATCCCTTCGGTTCCCTTTCTCTGACATCGCCGGTTCGGCGGCGAGTCGGCCCCGGTGCCCGGGCGGCTGCCGGGCGCCAGCGCCCAAGGGTGAGCGCGCGGCCACGCGCCAAGAGCACGGAACGGCAGCGCCGAAGCAGGGCCCTTCGCGGATGCCGGGCGGCCCCGTACCGGCGCGCCTCCGTTTTCCGAGCAGGCGCAAGGCGATTTCCGTCCTCCGGACCCGTCCGGGAGTGCCGAACGGCCATGTCGGCCGCAAGCCCATCCAAACGAAACCTATAAAACGGCCCCATAAACCTCAGTTTCCGGCCATAAACCTCAGTTTATAGACCGGCGCGAGCAAATTCGGGCACATAACCCTCACGGATCCTGCGGAGCCACGGCGGGGTCCACGATACCAGATCTCTGGATCGGGCGTTCGTTTCCAGTAGCGGGCAAGCGGTCTGGCGGAATGATGTCCCTCGTGTCGCCGGAGGGGTCTGGACAACCCGACATCCCCGAAGGGTTGGAGCAGTCGGGCGAGTTGGCAAGGAGCAGGCCAACTCGCCCACTTTTTTTTCGCAAGCCCACGGCCCTCGTCCGAACCTGCCCAGGTGCCGGCCCTGCGCCGCTTGCGCGCCCGCCGCAGTGCGCTTTATCTGCGCCGCATGGCGAAGCTCTACTTCAACTACTCGACCATGAACGCGGGAAAATCCACCGTCCTGCTCCAGGCCTCGTACAACTATCGCGAACGCGGGATGGATACCTACCAGCTGACCGCGCGCTTCGACGGACGTTTCGGCGAGGGCAGGATCGCCTCGCGCATCGGCATCGCGAGCGAGGCAGACACCTTCGAGCCGGGCGAGGATCTCTTCGCAAAGATCGAAGCGCGCCTGGCAGAGGGGCCAGTGGCCTGCGTATTCATCGACGAGGCACAGTTCCTCTCCGACGAGCAGGTCTGGCAACTTGCCCGCGCGGTCGACGACCTCGGCGTTCCGGTGATGTGCTACGGGCTGCGCGTCGATTTCCAGGGCCGGCTCTTCCCGGGTTCGGCAGCACTGCTCGCACTGGCCGACGAGATGCGCGAGGTCCGAACGATCTGCCATTGCGGCAAGAAGGCCACGATGGTCGTCCGCCAGGATGCCGACGGGCGAGTGCTTACCGAAGGCGCGCAGGTGCAGATCGGCGGCAACGAGAGTTATGTCTCGCTTTGCCGGCGCCATTGGCGCGAAGCGGTGGGCGACGCGCCGCCTAACCCGGATCGCGCCAGCGGTTGACGATGGGGTAGCGCCGGTCGAGCCAGAAGGCCCGCGGCGTCAGCCGAGCGCCGGGCGCCGACTGGAAGCGCTTGTACTCGGCGAGATAGATCAAGCGTTCCACCTCGCGCACCGTCTCGCGCTCGTATCCCGCCGCCACACAGTCCGCGATGCTCGCATCGCGATCGATCAGCAGATCGAGAATTCCGTCCAGCACCTCGTAGGGCGGCAGGCTGTCCTCATCCTTCTGGTCGGCGCGCAGTTCGGCGGAGGGCGGCTTTTCGATCACGCGGGGCGGCACCACCACGCCCGGCGGCCCCTTCATCCAGGCACGGTGTTCTCGGTTGCGCCAGCGGCAGGTCTCGAACACCCGCGTCTTGTACAGATCCTTGATCGGATTGTAGCCGCCCGCCATGTCGCCGTAGATCGTCGCGTAGCCCACCGCCACTTCCGACTTGTTGCCGGTGGTCAGCAGCATCTCGCCAAACTTGTTGGAAAGCGCCATCAGCATCAGTCCGCGAAGGCGCGACTGCAGGTTTTCCTCGGCAAGCCCCTCCGGCAGTCCCGCGAAGAGCGGTGCGAGAGTTTCGGTCACGGCCCGGCGGGCCGGGCCGATGGGCAGTTCGTCGAGCCGGCATCCGAGCGCCGAGGCCGCCGCAGCCGCATCTTCGAGGGAGTGCGCCGACGTGTACTCCGACGGAAGCATCACGCAGCGCACGTTCTCCGGACCCAGCGCATCGGCCGCGATCGCCGCCACCAGCGCACTGTCGATCCCGCCCGAAAGGCCCAGCAGCGCACGCTCGAACCCGGTTTTCCGGAAGTAGTCGCGGGTTGCCTCGACCATGGCCCGGTAATCCTGCTCCCAGGCGTCGGGGCGCGGCGCGATCTCGCCCGGAACCGGGCGCCAGCCGGCCCCGGCGCGTTCGAAGTCCAGGTGCGCGATGTCCTCCTCGAACACGGGCATGCGCATCGCCAGCCCGCAGGAGGCATCGAGCACGAAGGAGCCGCCGTCGAAGACCTGGTCATCCTGTCCGCCGACCATGTTGAGGTAGACCAGCGGCAGCCCCGTCTCCACCACGCGGGCCACCATCCTGTTCATCCGCACGTCGTACTTCTCGCGGTAGTAGGGCGAACCGTTGGGCACGAGCAGGATCTGTGCACCGCTTTCGGTCATCGTCTCCGGCACGGACGGGTGCCATGCATCCTCGCAGATGGGCGAGCCTATCCTGATCGCTCCCACCGAATACGGGCCCGAGACCGGGCCGCTGCCGTAAAGGCGTACCTCGTCAAAGACCAGCTCGTTGGGGAGCTCGTGCTTGCGCATCGTCGCCGCGATGGCGCCGTCCTTCAGCACGAACCAGGCATTGTAGAGAACGCCGTCTTCGAGGAGCGGGGCGCCGATGCCCAGCGCCGGGCCGGAGGCGGTTTCCTCCGCGAGCAGGTAGAGATGGCGCCGGGCATCCTCGACGAACGCCCGCTTCATCACGAGATCCTGCAACTGGTATCCCGTGAGGAACATCTCGGGCACGGCGACCATCTGCGCGCCGGCGGCGCGGCCGGCCTCCCACGCCACGCGGGCCTTTGCGCGGTTGCCGCCGATGTCGCCCACGGTCGGGTTCAGCTGTGCAAGGGTCAGACGGAAACGCTCGGTCATCGCGTGGCATCCTCGGCAACTCCGCGCCGCTCTAGCGCGCCGGGGCGGCGGGCGAAAGCAGGCAGGCGCGCCGCGGGGAAAGACGTTGCCCCGTCGGTGACCGTCAACTAGGCTTCAGGACAGCTTCATCAACGCCATGTACGCGGCTGCGAAGAGGGGGGGGGAGGCGCGATGGACAGGCGAAGCGGAGCGGTGCGGGGCGCCGTTGCTGCGGCCGGGCTGGCGCTCGGCTTGCTGGCAGGGCCCGCCGGTGCCCAGGCCCAGGGCGAAATCATCACCCAGCAGTACGAGGACGGAGGCATTTACGAGGGCACCTTCCTCGAGGGTCGCCCCCATGGCACGGGCACCTACCGTCTGCCCAACGGCTACGAGTACACCGGGGAATGGGCGGAGGGCGAAATCCGCGGCCAGGGTGTGGCCCGATTCCCCGACGGCTCGGTCTATGAAGGCGCGTTCGCGGCCGGCAAGCCCGAGGGGCGCGGCACGATGACGTTCTCGAACGGCGGGGTCTACACCGGCAGCTGGTCCGACGGCGTGATCGACGGTTCGGGAACGTTCAGCTATGCGACAGGCGAGGTCTACACCGGCGGATTTCTAGGCGGGCAGCAGCATGGCGAAGGAAGGCTCGAAGGCCGCGAGGGGTATGTCTACGAGGGCGGCTGGTCGAACGGGGTGAAGGAAGGAACGGCCACGATCACCTACCCCGACGGCTCCACCTACGAAGGCGGGATGCGCGCCGGGCTGCGCCACGGCGAGGGCCGGCTGACGCTGACCGACGGCATGGTCTACGACGGCGACTGGCTCGACGGGCAGATCGAGGGCGAGGGCCGCCTCGTGCAGCCCAACGGCGATGTCTACACCGGGGATTTCGTGCAGGGCCGCCGCGAGGGGCGCGGGCGGGTCGTCTACGAGGGCGGCGACGTCTACGAAGGCGACTTCCTCGCCGATCAGCGCCATGGCCAGGGCACCTTCAGCACCGAGTCCGATGGTTACACCTACACCGGCGAATGGCGCGAGGGCGCGATCACCGGCGAGGGCGTGCTCACCTATCCCGACGGCACGGTGCACACCGGCAGCTTCGTCGGCGGTGCGGCCGAGGGCTTCGGGCGGATCGAGTACGCCGATGGCAACGTCTACGAAGGCGAGTGGCAGGCCGGCCTGTTCCACGGCGAGGGCCGGGCGGAGTACGCGAACGGCCAGGTCTATGTGGGCAGGTTCGTCGAGGGGCAGCGCGACGGAGCGGGCACGATGACCTTTCCCAGCGGCGTGCGCTACGAGGGGGAGTGGCAGGACGGGCTGCGCACCGGCACGGGCACGGAGACCCGCCCCGACGGCAGCAGCTACGCAGGCGAGTGGGAGGAGGGGCAGCGCCACGGCGCCGGTATCGAGACCTTCGCCGATGGCGGAACCTACGAGGGCGAATTCACCAACGGGCTTCGCAACGGCACTGGCACGCTCGAACTGCCCGGCGTCTTCACCTACACCGGCGACTGGACGGAGGGCGAGATGACGGGCGAAGGCGTTGCGACCTACGCCAACGGCGATGTCTACGAAGGCAGCTTCGAGAACGGCCGCCGCGAAGGTGCAGGCACCATGCGCTATGCCGACGGTGCGGTCGCAACCGGAACCTGGGAGGACGGCCGCCTTGCGGCGCTCGCCGACGGCACCTCGCCGGATGCCGAGGTGTCGCCCTCTGCACCCGCCACATCTTCGCAGGACGGCAGCGGCCCGACGGCGGAGTAGCCGGCCGCGCCGCGATGCGCCGCGCTAGACTGTTTCGCCAGCATCGAGGCGAGCGAGGATCGCCTTCGCCTCGGCAAGCACGGTTTCACGGCGCTCGGGGGCGAACCTGTCCCAGGTGCGGTAAATCGTGCCCATCCGCGGATTCGTCTCGAAGCGCTCCCGGTGCCGGTGGAGGAAGTGCCAGTAGAGCAGGTTGAAGGGGCAGGCCCCCGTGCCGGTCTTGCGCTTGACGTCGTAGGCGCAGCCCTTGCAGTAGTCCGACATCCTGTCGATGTAGGCGCCTGACGAGACGTAGGGCTTCGAGCCTACGACCCCGCCATCGGCGAACTGGCTCATGCCCAGCGTGTTGGGCGCCTCGACCCATTCATAGGCATCGGCGTAGACGGCAAGATACCACTCGTGCACGGCCTGGGGCGCAACGCCCGCGAGAAGCGCGAAGTTGCCGGTGACCATCAGCCGCTGAATGTGATGCGCATAGGCTTCCTCGCGCGTCTGCTCGACGGCCTTCGACAGGCAGCGCATGCCGGTTTCGGCACCCCAGTAGAGCGCCGGGAGGGTGCGGGTATGCCCGAGCGCGTTCCGCGCCGTGTAGCCCGGCCCCTCACGGAAGTAGACACCGCGCATGAATTCGCGCCAGCCAAGGATCTGGCGGATGAAGCCTTCGACCGCGTTGAGCGGGGCGCGCCCCGCGCGCCATTCCGCCTCGGCCCGGCGGCAGGTTTCGAGCGGATCGAGCAGGCCGGCATTGAGGTAGAACGACACCAGACCATGGTAGAGAAAACGCTCGCCGGCCAGCATCGCATCCTGGAAATCGCCGAAGCGGGGCAGCGCATGGGCCAGGAAATGCGCGAGTTGCGCCTCCGCCCCCGCCGAATCCGTGGCGAACCAGAAAGGCCGGGCTTCGCCGAAGTGCCGGCCGAACCTGGCCTCCACGAGCGCGAGCGCCTCCTCCGTCGTGGCATCGGGCTGGTGGCGGATCGGGGGCGCGAATTCGAGCCCGCGCGCTGGCGGCTTGCGGTTCTC
>Ga0076929_100906_pt1 | contig 13172 bp, 13 predicted proteins | sample HotLakConUCCSL28_FD_87104 | JGI IMG/M metagenome (GOLD analysis project Ga0076929, IMG submission 87104) | Hypersaline microbial mat communities from Hot Lake, Washington, USA - Hot Lake Consortium UCC-SL28 (version 3) (version 3) | ecosystem: Environmental > Aquatic > Thermal springs > Hot...
TGCGCGCGCTGGAGCCGCTGCGCGCCATCTTCACCGAGCATGCCGTCGGCTCCGCCATGGTAAAGACGATGGCGGACCTTGCGCGCGCCACCCCCATCCCGCTGTGCATCGGAGAGCGGCTCCACAGCCGATACGATTTCAAACGCGTGTTCGAGCTGCGTGCGGCACAGGTGGTGAACCCCGATACCGCCCATGTCGGCGGCATCTCCGAGATGGTGCGTATCGGGCACTGGGCAGAGGCCTATGACGTGGCTCTCGCGCCGCATTGCCCCATCGGGCCGATCGCGCTGGCCGCCTCCCTGCAGGTCGATGCGGTCTGCCACAACGCCTTCATCCAGGAACAGTCCATCGGCATCCACTACAACGCCGGCGCCGACGTGCTCGACTACGTCATGCCGGGCGGCCTGGTGATCGAGGAAGGGCACCTGCAGATCCCTCGCGGGCCGGGGCTCGGCATCGAGGTGAACGAAGCGAAGGTCGAGGAGATGGCGCGCATCGGTCACCGCTGGCGTGCCCCAGTCTGGCGGCATTCCGACGGGTCCATCGCCGAATGGTGAGGCGGTTCGACGGCATCCACGCGGTTCTCTTCGCACTCTTCGACGGCGAGGAACGGCTGGACCGTGGCGCCATGGCGGCACAGATGTCGTGGGTGCGCGAGGCGGGCGCCGAGGGTGTTGTCGTCCTCGGGCTTGCGACGGAGGTTGCCAAGCTCTCGGATACCGAGAAGCGGCAGGTGATCGACTGGGCCGCCGAGGACAGCGGGCCGCTGCCGCTCGGCGTGACCATCACCGGCAACTCCGTCGCGGAGCAGCGATCCCTCGCCGCCCATGCGGCGGCAGCGGGCGCCGACTGGCTGATCCTTCAGCCCCCGCTCGCGGGAGCGTATGGTGCGGCGGAGTACCTGGAGTTCTTCGCACGGGTGGGCGCGGGGCTTGTGCTGCCCTTCGCGGTGCAGAACGCCTCGCAATATCTCGGCCGCTCGCTCTCGGGCGGGGATCTCGCCGGCCTCGCGGAGCGCTGCGAGGGGTTCACCCATGTGAAGGCCGAGACGAGCGCGGGCGATCTTGCGGGGCTCGTGGCGCTGGCGGGGCAGCGACTGACGGTACTCAACGGGCGCGGCGGGCTGGAGATGACCGATTGCCTGCGCGCGGGCTGCGCGGGCTTCATCGTTGCGCCCGATGTTCTGCCCGGCGTGCGCATCTGCATGGGACGCTGGCGCGCGGGAGACGAGGCGGGCGCCGAGGCTGCCTATGCCGCGTTCCTGCCGGCGGCCACCTTCGCGATGCAATCGCTGGAGCACCTCGCGTGCTACGGCAAGCGCATCTTCGGCATGCGCGCCGGCATGGAGATCCACGACCGCGCCCCCGCGCTGCGGCCGACCGAGGCGGGGCTTGCCTTCGCGCGCCGCTGGGCCGGGGCGGACGGGCGGGTGCTTTAGGCGGCCGGCGGCGGAAAGATGGCGCGCCCGTTCACTTTGATCTCCACATCCACCCGGTATTTCTCGAGCGCCTCTTGATTGATCTCCACGCCGAGGCCCGGCGCGTCGGGCAGGTGGATCAGCCCATCGGCGTCGGGGGCGATGCGGGTGCGGGTGAGGTCCAGCGCCAGTTGGGTGAGGCCTGTGGGATACTCGCAGATCCGGTGCTCCTCGAGTCCGGCGTAGGGCTGGAGGGAAGCCGACAGTGCGAGGTTCGACGTGAAAGTGTGGTTGATGTAGGTTACGCCCCGTTCGGCGGCATAGCGTGCCACGTCGGTCGCCGGGCCCAGCCCGCCGATGCGCCCGCAATCGATCTGGACGAAACCGACACCGCCGAAATCGATCAGGTGCTCGGCCATGTGCCGGTTGTGCGCGGCCTCGCCCCCCGCGGTACGCACCCTCGACGAGCGCCCGGACAGCGCGCCGTAGGCCCGATAGGAATGGCCGTGAAACGGCTCCTCGAAGAGCAGGACGTTCGCGGCTTCCATGGCCGGCAGCCGCGCGGCGGCGGCCTCGACGTCCTCGCCGAAGATCTGGCCTGCATCAACGAGAAGGATGCCATCGGGCCCCAATCCCTCGCGCGCCGCGGCCACCTGCTCGGCATCCGCCTCGACGGAGGCGCCGAAGGGCGCCCAGCCGAACTTGGCCGCGCGAAAGCCCTTGGCGCGGATATCGCGGGCGCGGGCAAGGGTCTCGTCGGCCGTCGCGCCGAAAAGAACGGATGCATAGGGGGTTTTCGCATGCGCGCGTTCCCAGCCCAGAAGGCGCCATGCCGGAACGCCGCGAGCCCGCCCGAGCAGATCCCACAGGGCCATCTCGATGCCCGACCAGGTGTGCGCTGCCTGCAGGAGATCCATCGAATCGTATTCGACCCGTGCCGCGATGGCGCGAATGTCCTCCGGCTCCTCGATGACGGCTCCGAGCACCGCGTCGGACACCGGGCGGCAGGCGCCGTGCGACATCGGGCAGACGAAGGCGGCGATCGAGGGCAGCGGAGCGGCCTCGCACTCGCCCCAGCCCTCGAAATCTCCCGCGCGGACCCGCACGACGAGCGCATCCTGGCTGCCGTCCACGTCCGTCGTCACCTCAGGCATGGACAGATAGAAGAAATCCACGCTCTCGATCTTCCTGGGCTGCACCGCCTGTCCTCCCGCTGACTCTCCGCCGGCATAACGGTCTCGGCGGTCGGCGGCTGTCAAGGCCCGAGCCTGCCGCGGCTCGCGTGCCGTTCTCCGCAGCGCATGCCGGGTGGGCCACGCGCTGCGCATGGTTGCCAGCCGCGTCCGGCGGCGCGATAGATCGATCCTGAAAGGCCCTGGGAGGAGCAAGATGAACACCTACGATCTGAATGGCCGCCGCGCGGTCGTAACCGGAGGCTGCAACGGGATCGGGGCGGCGATCGCCGAGCGCATGCTCGCCTCGGGGGCTCGCGTCATGCTGTGGGATCGCGATCCCGGGGACATCGAGGCCCGGCTGCGGGACCGTCTCGGCGAAGATCTGCGCGTGCAGGGTGTCGACGTGAGCGACCCTGCCGCCGTCGAGGCAGCGGCGGCTGCGACCGAGGCCGAGCTTGGCGGGATCGACATACTCGTGAATTCGGCCGGGATTGCCGGGCCGACGCACGCGCTCGCCGACTATCCCCTCGATGCCTGGAGAGCCGTGCAGGACGTGAACGTGAACGGCACCTTCTACTGCTGCCGCGCCGCCGTGCCCGGCATGCGCCACCGCGCATACGGGCGGATCGTGAACATCGCCTCGATCGCGGGCAAGGAGGGCAATCCGAACGCCAGCGCCTACTCGGCATCGAAGGCGGCCGTGATCGGGCTGACCAAGTCGCTCGGCAAGGAGCTGGCGGATACGGACATCGCCGTCAACTGCGTCACCCCGGCCACGGCGCAGACCCGCATCCTCGAACAGGTGAGCCCCGAGTTCATCGAGTACATGCGCTCCAAGATCCCGCGCGGGCGCTTCGTGACCGTCGAGGAGGTCGCGTCCATGGTCTGCTGGCTGGTTTCGGCGGAGAATTCCTTCACCACCGGCGCCGTGTTCGACCTTTCCGGTGGGCGGGCAACCTACTGAAGGCGCGCCCGGCAGCCAGGCCCGGGCGCTGCCATGGCGCGCGGCCCGCACCTGCGCAACTCCGGGGCCTTGCAGCCGAAAAACCCTTGCGCCAGGCGCCCGCGCCTCCGCGCGAGCAAGTACCCTTGCTCCCGTAGGCTATCTTGACTAAAAAAGTAAAGAATGGGGTACTTGCCCCGGCCAGCAACGCCTGGAAAGCCGCGGCGGAGCCAGCCTGCGATCCCTCGAAACCCAGATGAGTGGGGCCGGATATGGCGGCAGGACGGTGTATTTCCTGGTGGCGTGCGGCGCGTGCCTCGTGCCGGGCAGCGACGGTGCTACGAAAGGCGTTTCTCGTGGCAATCCTCGGTTTCGGTGCCGTTCCGGCGCGGGCAGAGCCCGCCGAGCGCGTGCTCGCCCTTGGTGGCGCGGTGACCGAAATCGTCTTCGCGCTGGGGCAGGGGCACCGGCTCGTCGCGCGCGATTCCACATCCAGCTTTCCGCCCGAGGCCGAGGCGCTGCCCGATGTGGGCTACGTGCGCGCCCTTTCTCCCGAGGGTGTCCTCTCGGTCGATCCGGATCTGATTCTCGCCATCGAGGGCAGCGGTCCTCCCGAGACGATGGAGGTGCTCCGGAACGCGGACATCGCGCTCGTGACCGTGCCCGAAGGGCATGACGCCGACGCGATCCTGCGGAAGGTCACGGTTGTTGCCGAGGCGCTGGGCGTGCCCGACGAGGGCGCGCGCCTCGCGTCCCGTGTAAGTGCCGAGCTTGCCGAAGCCGTGGCGGGCGGCCAGGCCGATCCCCCGCCGCGTGTGATGTTCATCCTGTCGATGCAGGGCGGGCGGATCATGGCAGCCGGCAACGGCACATCTGCCGAAGGCATCATCACGCTGGCCGGCGGCATCAACGCGCTGGAAGGGTTCGGCGGCTACCAGCAGGTGAGCGACGAGGCCGTGCTGCTCGCGGATCCGGACGTAATCCTGATGATGGACAGGTCCGGCGATCATGCCGCAGACGATGCGGAGATTCTCGCCCACCCCGTCCTCGGCCGGACACGCGCGGCCGAAAACGGGGCCATCGTGCGCCAACCGGGGCTCCTCCTTCTCGGTTTCGGGCCGCGGACGCCTCTGGCCGTCGAGGCGCTGCGCGACGCGTTCCACCGCGGGCGAGGCTGAGCGGGCGTGACGTTCGCGGCGCTGACCGATGCCGAGGCACCCGGGCCCTTGGCGGGCGACAGGCAGGGGCGCGCCCGGAGGGCGATGCTCGCGCTTATCGCGCTGCTGGCCGCGACTTCGGCGATTTCGCTCGGCGTCGGGGCGTCAGGTGCCAGCCTGTGGGCCGCGCTGGGGCAACTCATGCGCGGCGAGCAGATCGGAACCCGTGAGGCGGTCATCCTGTTCGACATCCGCATGCCGCGGCTGGCGCTGGGCATCCTCGTGGGTGGAGCGCTCGCCGTCGCCGGCGCGGTGATGCAGGGGCTGTTCCGCAATCCGCTGGCCGATCCGGGGCTGGTGGGCGTGGGCGCCGGTGCGGGTCTCGGGGCCATCACGGCCATCGTGCTGGGCGGCCTTCTACCGCTGGTCCTACAGGATGTGCTGAGCTTCTATCTCGTGCCGTTCGCGGCCTTCCTCGGCGGCTGGTTCACCACGCTCCTGCTCTACCGGATCTCGACGAGCCGCGGGCGCACCTCGGTGGCCGTCATGCTCCTGGGCGGCATTGCGCTCGGCGCGCTGGCCGGCGCGGTTTCGGGCGTGCTGATCTACATGGCCGACGATGCGCAGCTGCGCGACCTCACCTTCTGGGGGCTCGGTTCGCTCGCCGGCGCGAGGTGGAGCAAGGTGGCGCTCGCCGGGCCGCTGATCGTGCTGGCGCTGCTTGCAACGCCGTTTCTGGCGCGCGCTCTCAACGCGCTTGCCTTGGGCGAGGGCCCGGCGGCGCATCTGGGCATCCCGGTGCAGCGCATGAAGAACCTGTCGATACTCAGCGTTGCTGCCGCCACCGGAGCCGCCGTTGCCGTTTCCGGCGGGATCGGCTTCGTGGGGATCGTGGTGCCGCATCTTCTGCGCATCCTGACCGGGCCCGATCATCGCTATCTGCTGCCGAACGCTGCGCTTCTCGGCGCGACGCTGCTGATCGCGGCCGACATGATCGCGCGCACGATCATTGCACCCGCGGAACTGCCCATCGGCATCGTCACGGCAACGCTCGGCGGGCCGTTCTTCCTGTGGATCCTCCTGCGCAACCGCAGCCTTCTGGATCTCTGAGCCGATGCTGAGCGCCACAGACATCCACGTCAGTCTCGCGGGAACGTCTGTGCTCCGCGGCGTCTCGCTGATCGTGCGGCCCGGCGAGATCACCGTCATCGCCGGGCCCAACGGTTCGGGCAAGACGACCCTTCTGCGGGCCATGACGCAGGAGCTGCCCCACCGCGGGACCATCCGGCTGGATGGCGCCGACATCGCCGGCCTGCCCGGCTGGCAGCTGGCCGCGCGACGGGCGGTCCTGCCACAGGCGAGCCGCATCGCCTTTCCCTTTACCGTGCTGGAGATCGTCCGGCTCGGGATGATGGCAAGCGCGGCCCCGGCGCCCGGCGCGCGCGCCTCGCAGGCGCTTGCCCGCGTCGGCCTTGCCGGCTTCGAGGGGCGCTTCTACCAGGAGCTTTCGGGCGGCGAACAGCAACGCGCGCAACTGGCGCGCGTGTTGTGCCAGGTCTGGGAGCCGGTGGGCCCCGACGGCCCGCGCTGGCTGTTCCTCGACGAGCCGGTCTCAAGCCTCGACATCGGACATCAGCTCGAGGTCATGAACCTGTTGACCGAGTACGCGCACGCCGGCGGCGGCGTGATCGCGGTGATGCACGATCTGAACCTGACCTCGATGTATGCCCGCCAGGTCGTCCTGCTCGCGGAGGGGGAGTGCCTTGCCGCGGGTCCGCCCGAAAAGGTTCTGACCGATGCGGTCTTGAGCCGCGCCTATGGCTGCTCGCTGCGCGTCAACATCGCTCCGCCGCCGCCGGCGACATATCTGTTGCCGCACATGGCCCGCAGCGCCGGCTGAAACCTGCCGGCCCACGGCGCTTCGCGGGCAGAGGCCAAGCCACATGCCCGCGAAGCCCGGTCGCGGTCAGAACGTGAAGCTCGCGGAGACTTCCACCGAACGGCCGGGTTGCGGCAGGCCGTTCGGATAGATGGTGTACTCCTCGCTCAGGACGTTATCGATCCCGAAGCGGATGGTTCCGCCGCCGAGGGGTCCGCTCTGCGGCGCCCAGGTGGCGTAGAGGTCGAGCACGCGGCAGCCGTCGCCCGGCGTTCCCTCTGCCGGAACCTTGTCCTGTTCGGCCGCGAAGGTCGCGCGCGCGCCGATCTCCCAGGACTCCCACGGGCGCAGCCCGCCCTCCAGTGTGAGGCGGTCCTGAGGAATGGAGCCGAGCCAGCCACCGGCCTCGTTCTCGCCACGCGCGATGGAAAGGCCGGCGCTCGCGAACCATGTCTCTGTCTCGTAGTCCAGTTCCGCCTCGGCGCCCCACAGCTCTGCGTTGGCGACATTCGCGCTCGTGGTGGTGCCGGCGGCGATGTTGACCGTCTGCTCGATGTAGTCTTCGACATCGGCGTAGTAGGCGTTCGCGCTGAAGCCGAGCCGATCGCCGCCGCGAAGGACGTTTTCGCTCTCGAAGCGCGTGCCGATCTCGAACTGCGTTGAGCTCTCCGGGCGGAGGTCGGGGTTCGGGACGAAGAAATTGTCCGGCGGAAACGGTCCGGGAATCGCGAAATGAAGGCCGCTGTTGTAGAGTTCGCTCAGCGTAGGGGCGCGATAGGCCTGCGCGATGTTGCCGAAGACCTGCCAGCTTTCGTTCGGGCGGTAGCTGATCCCGATGCGCGGTGAGAAGAACTGCTCCGAAACAGGTGCCTGCGACGCGTCGTCAGGCTCGCGCTCGTAGCTGTCCAGGCGGGCCCCGGCGATGAGGTCCAGCTGATCCGAGAGGCCGATGGTCGCTTCCGAGAAGACCCCGAGGGTGGTGGCTTCCGCGTTCGGGAATGCCTGGCGCGGCCCACCGTCCCGCAGCCCTTCCTGCGTGTCGCGGAATGCCTCGATCCCGTAGACGAGATCGACCGGAACGCCGATGTCGAACGAGGAGCGGTTGACGATCTCCAGCCCCAAGGTGTCGTAGCGCGTTTCGTCGAACCGGGGAGCGTCGGGCGGGACAACCGCTTCGTCGATGTCGATGCGTGTGCCGTAGACCAGCACCGAAAGGTCGAGCCAATCCGAATCGGCGGGCGTGTAGTCCCAGTTCAGACGAAGATCGTGCACCTGGGCATCGCGGTCCACAACCGGGTTTCCCCGGCCGGCGCTGCCGCTGGAATTGGCGGGCACCAGCGCGCTGTCCTCGTAGAGTGCGTATGTCAGCTGATACCGGCTGTCTGACCCCGGCTCGAAGCCGAGTTTTAGCAGCCCGTTCGCCGCGTCGATCTGGGAAAAGGCGAGAGCCGTGCCATTTCCCGACTCGATGTCGGACGCGATGCTGCGGGCCGCGAGGGAGAACAGCACGTCCATGGTGCCGTAATCGGCATAAACCGTGCCGGAGGCATTGGATTCCGAGCCGTTCGAGCCGAATCCGAGCGCCACGCGCCCGCCGATCGTCTGCCCGGGAGCCAGCAGGTCGGTCGCGTTCAGGGTTTCGACCGAGATGACTCCGCCCAAGGCGCCGGAGCCGTAAAGCGTCGAGCCGCCGCCTCGCACCACCTCCACGCGCTCCACCAGCGCCGGATCGATGAAGAATCGCCCGCGGTGCGCCTGGCCGAAATTCATGCGCCCACCGTCGAAGCGCAGCACGATCTGCTCGTCCCGGAACCCGCGGATGTTGGGTTCCTGCGAGATGCCGCGCGGACCGCCGTCTATCGTCAGCCCGGGAATGTCGCCGATGAGCGCCTCGAAATCGCCGGCCTGCCGCCTGGCCAGTTCTTCACCCTCCCGGACAGAGGCGGCGACGGGTGTGTCGAGAATGGCGCGGTCGTCGCGGAAGGCCGAACCCAGCAGGAGCGGATCGAGCGTGAAACCCAGATCCTGAGCCTGGCCGCTGCCGCCGGCCATTGCCGCGAGTGCGGTTGTCAGAAGAAGTGAACATCGACGCATGTCGCCCCCAAGTCTTGCTTGCGTTTCACGGATCGCAGGCCTGCCTTGGGGGGTGGGTCGCGCTCTTCGAACCTCTTGATAGAAAAGGCGACAAAAACTGTCAAGAAGTACCGTCGGCGCCTGCGGAGCCGCCTGTCACCGCCCGCGGACCGTGACGTTGAAACTGCGCTCCGCTCCCGAAGGAGGGGGCGGAAACGGCGCGGCGTTCCGGATATGGGAAAGGGCGAGCCGGTCGAACTCCGCGTTCCCCGAGGAGCGGGCGACGGAGATCGCCGCCAGGCCGCCGCCGCTCGAGACGGTGAAGGAGACGATGGCGGCCCCTTCGAAACGGGTGCCGGGCCGGCGCAGGCGCGAAAGGTGGCGATTGACCAATTGCGGGTAGCGTGCCGCCGCCGCCCCGTCGGCGGCCGCCTCGCCCCTGGCGCCGCTTCGGGTCTGTGGGGCGGTGCCTTCCGGCGCGCCTCTTTCCTGGCCCACGCGCGTGGTTTCCCGCGCATTGCCCGGGCCGTCGGTCGGCGCCTCCCGGTGCGGCCGAGGCGGCGGTTCGGCGTGCTCCGGGGGGCGCGCCGGCCGTCGTTGGGGTCGCGGAGTATCCGCGTCGGGCTCGCGTGCCGCGGGCGGTTCACGGGCGGCGATTGTCTGCGCAGGCGCGGTTTCTGTGGCACTGGCACGCACGTTGGGAGCCGTCGAAGAGACGGCGGCCGGTGCCGCGATGTCCGCGGGCGGCGAGGGTGCGGCTCCGTCAGGTGCGGGCGGCATCTGGGCGCCAAGGGTCGTCCGCTCCGCCATGTGCGTCGCTGCAACAGCGGCCTGCGGCACGGCACGCGTCGCGGGCAAGGTTTCCGCCGGGGCGGCCGGCGCAACGGTGGTCGCGGGCTTTGACAGGACTGCCGCGTCGGCAGCGTCGGGTGGCGATGCCGCCACGGTCGCGAGCGCGGGCTTGACGGGGCCCACCGGTTCCGCATCGGTCGCCGCGACCGTGGAACCGGCCACGGCGTCTTCGAAGCTGTTGCCGATCATGGCGAGCTGCGACTGACCGCCGGCAAGGGATTGAGGTGCTGCAGGGGTGAGCGCAATGAACCCGCCCGCGTGCAGCCCGAGCGAGGCAATCCCGGCGCCCAAGGCAACCGCGAGTGCCCGCCCGCCCTGCTTCATTGCAGGCCCCTCTCGGTTACGATCCAGATTTCCTCCGCGCCTGCATGGCGCAACTCGGCAGCGATGCTCACCAGCCGGGTGGCGGGCAGGTTGCGGTCGGGCACCAGACGCAGGGCGACCGTACCGGATTGTTCGGAGAGCCGTGCCGCGAGATAGGCCTCCGAGGTGATCTCCGCCCCGCGGTAGATCATCTTTCCGTCGGCCCGGATCACGGCGGCGTCAGGCGGCGCACGGCCTTCGATCCTGTCGGTCTCGGCCAATTCCAGCTGACCGTCCAGCGGCCGCGCAACGGTTGCAGCGACAAGGAAAAAGACCAGCATCAGGAAGACGATGTTGATCAGCGCGATCATCGGCTCCTGGCGGCGACGGGTCGGGGCAGCGGCGAGGGCCATCCCGGCTACTCCAGCACGCTGACGGCAAGCTCGGGGCGGCGGCGCAACTCGCCGAGGAGATCGACCAGGCGTTGCGAGGTGACGCCCTCGGCGATGGAGACGAGCACGGTAAGGTCTTCCTCTCCGGGCGCTGTCTCCGCGATGGCCGCGCCGAGTTCGTTCATCGGCATCGCCGTGCCGTTCAGTGCGACGTCGCCGCTTCGCAACTGGATGAATACGGGCGTCGCTCCGCCTGCCGTTCCGCCGCCCGCGTTCAGCAACGGCAACTCGCCAAAGCGCGTGAACGTCGAACTCAGCATGAAGAAGAGCAGCAGAAGGAAGATGACGTCGATAAGCGGCGTCAGTGTCACCGGTCGGCGACGCCATGCGCGAGCCTCAAGCGCCATGGGCGAGGCCGCCTGTCCGTGCTGCCTGCGGCGACGCTGCCCTGCCGGGCGCTCCTGCACGCATCGGATGATAGAGCGCCTCGAGTGCAAGGTCGATCCGGGCGCGCTCGCGCGCGGCGCCGCTTTCGAGGAAGGTGAGCGCCAGCGCCGTCGGCATCGCCACGGCGAGGCCCGCCGCCGTGGTCAGCAACGCGACCCAGATGCCGCCGGCCAGGACCGAAGGATCGACCGCGTCGCCTGCCGTCTGAAGAGCGCGGAAGGCGTCGATCATACCCAGTACCGTGCCGAACAGTCCCAGGAGCGGAGCAACCTGCGCGATGCTGTCGAAGAGGCGGAAGCCGCGCGTGATCTCCGCAAGACGCGCTTCGGCCATGGCGATCATCCTCGGCTTCGCGGAAGCGTCGCCCTGCAGGGCAGTGGCGAGAATCGGTGCGAGGTGATTGCGGCTTGCGGCAAGTGCGGCGGCGGCACCGTGCCTGTCGCCGGCATCCAGGGCGGCCATCGCGCTGTCGATGGCCGCGTGGCTCCCCACGCCGAGCGCATGGAACTGCCAAAGCTTCCAAAGGAAGGCCGCGACGACAAGCACGGAAAGCGCCAGCAGGATCGCGATGACAGGCCCGCCAAGATCGACCAGGGCCGTCATCCGTTCGGCAGCGACGGAGATCGCGTTCATCCGATCACCTCCACCTCGGTGCGGCTCGAAAGATCGAGATTCTCGGCGCAGGCAGTGCCTTGGCTGCACTCCGTGATACCGTTGATCAGAACGCGGCCAAGGCTTTCGCAGTCGAGGCCGGGAATATCGAACTGGCGTACCCGCGGCACGCCGTCGGGCAGCGTGCCGAACGCGAAGAGCGTCAGTCGTTCCACTCGCCCCAGCGTATCGATGAGCACTGTCTCGACGGTCAGCGCTTCGAGATCGGATCCGAGGGAATTCTCCGCAAGAAAGGTCAGTCGGCAGGCGCCGTCGAGGGGATCGACCCGGTTCAGTTCGAGCCTCAGGCCCGTGGTGGTATCCTGGGCGAGGCCCGGCGCGGCCGAAAACAGCAGGGCACAGAGAGCAGACGAAAGCAGCAGGCGCATGGTGCGTACCATCCGGGTTCGGAAAAGGCGATTGGCTGGCACCTTGCGGGCTTGCGCTGCGCCGGCGAGCGGCATCGCGACGCCGCCGGCTTGTGTGGGCTACAAAAGCTGATTAAAAGTGTCAACAACAGCAAGGTGCCTGTGGAGACGCAGCCCCAGCCTATCATCCTCGATTGGAGTGCATAATGGGCCTTGCCGATACCGTTTCCCGATTCACGGCCGCCGAGCTGCGCGCGGCGCTTGCGGACGCCAACCTCCGGCCGCGTGATCTTGCACACAGTCTAGGGGTGAGCGAGGCCGATCTTCTGGCCGCGCAGGTGGGCCAGGGCGCGACCCGTATCGCTGCCGATCCCAACCGGTTGATGCCCGCTGTCCAGACGCTGGGCGAGGTCATGGCGCTGACCCGGAACGACAGCGCCGTGCATGAGCGCGTCGGTGTCTACGAGGCGTGGCACCCCGGCGATCATGCCGCAATGATCCTCGGACCCGAGATCGACCTGCGGCTTTTCCCAGCGCACTGGGTTCACGCTTTCGCGACCCGGAACGAAAGCGGCAAGGGGCCCGTTCGAAGCATCCAGGTCTTCGACGCGAGTGGACAGGCGGTGCACAAGGTCTATCCGCGCGAGGGCACGGACCTTGTCGCGTGGGACAAAGCGGTTGCCGCGCTGGACACCGGCGACCCGTCGGACACGCTCGATCTTGCGCCGCCGGAGAGTGTCGAAGGCGCGAAGGCCCGCCCGGAAAAGGCTGCCGAGCTGCGCACCGCTTGGGCGAAGATGACCGATACCCACCAGTTTCTGCGCCTTGTGTCCCGCATGAAGATGAACCGGCTCGGTGCCTACCGGATAGCGGGTGCCCCCTTCGCGGTCCCGCTCATGCCCGAGGCGGTCAACGCCGCGCTGCGTGCCTGTGCCGGCGAGGCCGTTCCGCTCATGCTTTTCGTCGGAAACAGGGGGTGTATCCAGATACATTCGGGCTGCATCGGGGCGTTGAAGGAGATGGGGCCCTGGCAGAACGTGCTCGATCCGCGCTTCAACCTGCACCTGCGGCTCGATCACGTGGCCGAGGCCTGGCTGGTCGAGAAGCCGACCCGGCGAGGCCCCGCCCTGAGCATCGAGGGCTTTACCGCCGAAGGAAGCCTGATCCTGCAGCTCTTCGGATACCGCAAGGAGGGCCGGGAGAACACCGAAGCCTTCGAGCAAATGGCCGCGGCTTTGCCGCGACGCGAGCAGGTGGAGTAGGCGTCGGCCCGAGATCGAGCAGGCCGGACCGCGGTTGCGGCGTTTCTTGGGGCGACCGAACGGGGCTGGCGCGCAGGCTTGCGGCCTGCCTCCCCGGCGGCTCCTCCTCGTGTGATCCATGGAGCCGAAGCGCCCGTGTCGGAGCAGTCGGGGCAGGCCGGGATCAGGCCCCGATGTCGCGTTCCGCCTCCGCAAGATGAGCGAGCAGCGCCATCAGACGCCGGTCCCGCCAGCGATGGCGTTCGGCGACCTC
>Ga0076929_100908_pt1 | contig 13115 bp, 18 predicted proteins | sample HotLakConUCCSL28_FD_87104 | JGI IMG/M metagenome (GOLD analysis project Ga0076929, IMG submission 87104) | Hypersaline microbial mat communities from Hot Lake, Washington, USA - Hot Lake Consortium UCC-SL28 (version 3) (version 3) | ecosystem: Environmental > Aquatic > Thermal springs > Hot...
TATACTTAAATATAAAAATAATTACTTCATCCATTATTTTACCCTTGATTGGTTCATACTTAAGTAAAGTGACTATACTTAAATTTTGCTGATACGGTAAATTTTTATCAGCGGTGATAAAAACATCGAAAGGGTGATTTTCTGCTAAATCAATGATCTCCTTATCTTTTAAGCCACGCCATCCCATATCATTGACGTTATAAACTTCATAACCTTGATTCAGAAATAGATGCTTTAATTTTTTACTTAAAAGATTTTCGTCCAATTGTATAATCATTAAAAACAAAGTTCTTTTTCAATCATTAACCTAGTGATACATTCCAAAACTTTCATGGTTTGAGTTTTTAAGTATGGAAAATCATCTAGGAATTCTATTAATTCCCCCTCCTCTTGCATATAGTCAAATAATGTTTGCAAAGGTACACGAGTACCAATAAAAACTGTTGTACCACTCATGATTTCAGGATCTGAATGTATAATTTTTTGACTTTCTAATAGTTGGTATAAAGTCATATCGTTTTATTTATAGGGTATGATTTTATGTTTCCATTTTACCAATCAGACTTTAATAATAAAACTTCAAAAAACTTAACCTAATCACCCTCGATTCCTAAGATAAGTTTAAATTCGCCCCCAAAATCAAAAAACTGCCATAAGATGCAAATTAACGACTTATTTGGGAGCAAACATGACAGCAACATTAATAGATGATCAAGAAGTTGATGCGAAAAAAACATCTTTAAAAATAGCAATTCTCAGAGAAATTTATCCGAATGAATGTCGAGTTTCTGCCACCCCCGACACCGTCCAAAAATTGCAAAAACTCGGTTTTGAAGTGTTAGTAGAAACAGGGGCAGGGGAAAGAGCAAATTTTGACGATCGCCTTTATACCTCCGCAGGATGTAAAATAGTTGAAAATAGAGAAAAATTGTGGCAAGAAGGAAACATAATTCTCAAAGTACGTCCTCCCGAACCAGAAGAAATAGAATTATTAACAGAAGATAAAACCCTTATCAGCTTTATATATCCGGCTCAAAATCCTGACTTATTGGCACAACTAGCCGAAAAAAAAGCCACGGTATTCGCCATGGATGCAGTGCCTCGTATTAGTAGGGCTCAAAAATTAGACGCTCTTTCTAGTATGGCAAACATCGCTGGTTATCGTGCCGTCATCGAAGCCGCTAACAATTTTGGTAGATTTTTCACTGGGCAAATTACCGCCGCAGGAAAAGTCCCCCCCGCCAAAGTCTTGGTAATTGGGGCAGGGGTAGCAGGATTAGCCGCCATTGGGGCTGCCAAAAGCCTTGGGGCGATAGTTAGGGCTTTTGATACTCGTTTAGTGGTAAAAGAGCAAATCGAGAGCCTTGGGGGTGAATTTTTAGAATTAGAATTTGCGGAAGATGGCTCTGGGGAAGGGGGTTATGCCAAAACCATGAGCAAAGAATTTATTGATGCCGAAATGGCTTTATTTGCTGAACAAGCGGAGGAAGTAGATATAATTATCACCACTGCCCTTATCCCGGGAAAACCTGCTCCCAAGTTGATTACCGAGGAAATGGTGAAAACCATGCGCCAAGGTTCGGTAATTGTGGATTTGGCAGCCGGGCAGGGGGGAAATTGTGAGGTGACAAAACCTAATGAAATCTATCAATATCATGGGGTAACCATTGTCGGTTTAACGGATTTACCCAGTCGCATGGCGAGTCAATCTAGTCAGTTGTATGGTACTAATTTATGGCATCTGCTTAAGGATATGGGGGGCAATGATAAATTTACCGTCAACCTTGAGGATGAAGTAATTCGAGGTGCGTTAGTTGCCCATCAAGGGGATGTTACTTTTCCACCACCCAAAATTGCTCAACCTTCCCCTGCCACTCCAGTTAAATCTGAGGCAAAAATTGTCACCTCAGAAGATAAAACAAGTAAGTCTGGTAAAGGTGGTTTGTTATGGGCGATTTTAGCAATCTTGGCTTTAGTGGGTATTGGTATCGGGGCGCCAACGTCTTTCCTATCCCATTTCACGGTGTTTATTTTGGCTTGTTTTGTTGGTTGGCAGGTGATTTGGAATGTTGCCCCTGCTTTGCATACTCCTTTGATGAGTGTTACAAATGCCATTAGTGGCATCATTATCATTGGTGGTATGTTACAGATTTCTGGAGATATTTCTTCCCCTACTACTATTCTAGGGGCGATCGCAATTTTGGTGGGTACGATTAATATCTGTGGGGGATTTTTAGTAACTCAAAGAATGCTCAAAATGTTTAGAAGAACTGATAATGGATAATTGATAATGGATAATTAGTTTCATTTTTTGTTACTTGTTATCTATTCTTTTTTGCAGTATTAATAATACTTGTAAGTAGTTTAATTAATTCTTCTATATCTTTAAACATGGAATTAAATGCTATTTTGTCCATATAGTCGGTTTCATTAAGTAAAAGAATCCAATATTCAGTTTCTTTAGCTTCTTTCAGTGCGATCGCCATTTTATGAATAAAATCAGCCCTACTTTCCCCTTGTTGAGCTTCTCTAACTAATGCACCAATAGCAGTACCGCTTCTCAATACTTGCTTTGATAAAACATACTCTTTTTTTTCCAAAGTGAGATATTTATAAAAATTTACGGCTCTAATCGCAAACTTAAATGACTTTTCTTGAATTGCATTACTTTTCATGGTTGTAATCTGAAATCAATCATTATCAACTATCAATTATCAATTATTAACAATATGAACTCCAATTTAATCACCGTCGCCTATATTGGCGCCAGCGCCTTATTTATCCTCAGCCTAGCAGGATTATCCCAACAAGAAACCGCTAGAAAAGCTAATATATATGGCATCGCAGGAATGGCGATCGCATTTATAGCCACCGCATTTAGTTCTCAAGTAGGCAACTATAGCTTATTAATAGGGGCGATTATCCCCGCCGTCATTATTGGTGCAATCCTTGCCTCACGGGTAGCCATGACATCCATGCCCGAATTAGTAGCTATCCTCCATAGTTTTGTGGGTTTAGCTGCCGTATTAGTGGGAGTGGGTAACTATCTACAACCAGAAACAGGGTTACTCCCTGCCGAAGAATTTATCCATCAAATCGAAATTTATGTAGGGGTATTTATCGGTGCCGTCACCTTCACAGGCTCAATTATCGCCTTTGGAAAATTACGCGCTATCATTAGCTCAAAACCTCTCATGTTACCAGCCCGACACTTTCTCAATTTGGGTATGTTAGGGGCTACGATTTACCTTGGTTATAATTTCCTGAATACCGAAACAGGATTACAACCCCTCCTCATCATGACAGGGATTGCTTGTTTATTGGGTATTCATCTTGTGGCAGGAATTGGGGGCGCTGATATGCCCGTAGTTATTTCCATGCTCAACAGTTATTCTGGATGGGCCGCCGCCGCCGCAGGTTTTATGCTCAATAATGACTTATTAATTATCACAGGGGCTTTGGTAGGTAGTAGTGGTGCCATCCTTAGTTTCATTATGTGTAAAGCCATGAATCGTTCGTTTATCAGTGTGATTCTGGGTGGTTTTGGGGAAGGTAACAAAAAAACTGCCTCTGGGGAAAAACAAGAGGTAGGAGAAGCGGTGGCAACTAACATCGATGAGGTGGCAGATATGTTAGTAGAAGCCAAAAGCGTAATTATTACCCCTGGTTATGGCATGGCAGTAGCCCAAGCCCAGCATGGGGTTTCGGAAATTACTAAAATTCTTAAAAGTCGTAAGGTAAATGTGCGTTTTGGTATTCATCCCGTGGCAGGACGTTTACCGGGGCATATGAATGTATTATTAGCGGAGGCGAATGTATCCTATGACATCGTTTTGGAAATGGATGAAATTAATGAGGATTTCCCTGAAACTGATTTGGTGTTAGTGATTGGGGCTAATGATACTGTTAATCCTAGCGCATTAGAAGACCCTCAAAGTGCGATCTCAGGTATGCCCGTCTTAGAAGTATGGAAAGCTCAAAATTGCGTAGTCATGAAACGGAGTTTAGCCACAGGTTATGCGGGGGTAGATAATCCTTTATTCTATAAAGAAAATACTAAAATGCTCTTTGGGGATGCTAAAGTTAACGTCGATTCTCTTTTGGTTGCCCTACGGGAAAAAACTGCTAGAAAAGGTAAGGTTTTAGTCTCTAGATAGGGATTAATAAAAAAGTTTTTTAGTGAGGGGGGCAAGAGGTAGAAGGTAGGTTATCTATTTTCAATCATCCATAACCCTCACCCTCAATACTTCCAGCTTCTTATTTAGCTCCTCCTGTCTCAATCATGATTGCCAAAATTCCATCGCCCCTTCAGGTAATTGTGCTAGTAAATTATCAAAGGCTTCCTCATCTACCTGTCTTCTCAATGCTTTGGCAACATCTTTAATTGCTGTTTCCGTAGAAAAATTATGATCTTTTCGCAGCAACTTTACTTCCTCTGTCATTTCCTCAAGACTGGTAAATAGCTTCTTTTCCTCATCGACATCCCAATCACTCACAAATAAAGCCCTTAGACAAATGGGTAAAATATTGGCAAATGCGATCGCATCTTTCGTGGAAAGCCGACGACGAAATACTTGAAAAACCCCCTGAGTCATAGTATATGTTACATGGGTACTCCAAAAACCTGCCGTATCCCGTGCATCCACAAGATAGTCGTAAAATTGGTCAGAAGCTCGTTGATATTCTGCTGGTACAGGCATATTACGTTTAACTTAACTCAACAATTTTTAAACTCACCAATAATATTCTCTCATTTACGGTAAAAACATAAGCTATCATAACTGACAGTGTCGAGAAAAAGAGGAAATAATGTACATTTTAATTGGTGGTGCAGGAATGACGGGCTTAGAATTGGCAAAAGCCCTACTAGCCATAAATCATACTGTAGCAGTTATAGACGCTGATCCTCTTGCTTGTCAATATGCCAGAGAAAAAATTGGGGTAATGGCTTTTGAAGGTAGTGCCGTAAATACCACCCTACTAATGGAAGCAGGTATCAGTAAAGCAACTTCTGTCATTGCTGCCCTGCGGGAAGATGCCTTAAATTTAGCCATGGTAACTCTCTCTAAACATTATGGAGTACCCCAAATTGTAGTGAGGATGAATGATAGTGATTTTTATGAGCCTTACCTTTTAGCAGGTGCTACCCATATCATTAGCACCACCCAATTGGCTATTAATCGAATGATAAATGCGATCGAATATCCTCAAGTAGATGCCATGATGCATTTTGAACAAGGACAAGTAGAGGTTGTAAAACTTTCTATTCCAGATCAGTGTTATATTGTAGGTCGTAGTCTTGCCGAACTAGCGCAGGACCCTCGTTTTCCAGCAGGTACTCTCATTATCGGTTATCAAGCTCATCCCCACGAAGATTTAATGATACCGAATGGTAATACTATTCTTGAAAAAGGATCAACTATCCTTGCGGTAACAAAACCAGACTTAGTCAGAAAAGTAATTGACTTTATCTCAATGTGTGCTTAATATTCGTCTTTTGTGACAAAAATACAAGAAAAAATAAGGGGTAAAAATCCCTTGTGTAAGATTATTCATTGTTTAAGCAAAAGACTAATTTTGATGATTTTTCCATCTACTTTGTAGTCTTTGAATAGATGAGTCAAGATATTCTTTTTTTGGGTTAAACTGCTTATTATTTTTCTGGTTATAAGGAATGTTTTTATTAAGTAGGGCGGGGGTATACCTATAATCAGGTACATTATTCTCTACTTGTATTACATTCTCTTGATTTACCTTACTGATTAAGACTTCAAAATTAACCAAGTTACCGTTATCGTTAATTATTTTCTGTCTTGATTGACAATAAAAATAATTACAATAAACTTGATCAAGTTTTGTTGTTCTATCAATCATCCAATCCTCAATAGTTACTCCCGTTAAATCTGCTTTTGCAAAATTTGCACCCACAACATTAGCATTACTTAAATCTACATTAGTTAAATTACTCTGGACTAACTTTGCATCCATTAAATTAGCCTGAGTGAGATAAGAGTTATTTAAGTTAGTTTCCTGCAAAATCGCTAATTTTAAATTTGCCTTAATCAAATAACATTCTATCAACTCAGCCTTCGTGAGATTACTATGGCTTAAATCCACACCGCTAAAATCTGTATTATTAATATGACTTTTTGCTAAATTTATACCAGCCATATTAGCCTTACTAAAATTACTATCATCAACAATTGCTTCTGTTAAATTTGCCCCTTCAAAATTAGCATTACGACAATTAGCATTACTCAAATTAACACCAGTTAAATTTGCTCGTAATAAAATTGTCGAACTCAAATTAATATTCCTTAAATCTTGTTTTGTTAGATCAACTCCGCTTAAATTTGGGATAACATCGGGATTTTCTTTTCTCCATTGATTCCATTCAAAGATACTGTTAGAAAGGATTAGACTTGTTGGAGTATTCATACTTTTAATATTTTCTTAAGATTTAGCTACATATTAAAAGATATTTATTGGTTTTGTTGTAATAGTCAATACATTTTAGGAAAAAATTATAAAATAACTTTGATGTAATACAATAAAAGTGCGAGGTTAGTACAAATACTACGTAATATGTATTGTAAAAGTATGTGCATCAGTTTCATAAAAAAATAAACAGTAATAAAAAAATAGGTCTATTTTTAAATAAATAAAATGAATCTATTACATTTCCATTGTGGAAGATTATTTTTTGATAAATCATTTAAAATTACTACAATTAAATAATAGTTTTACAAGTAAAACAGAAAAAAGTAACAACCATAACTTTCATGTTGTATATTTTTCAAGGTACAATTGCCTTACAAAAGTAATCAGTAATAAAAAGAAATCTTATGGAATGGACCTCAGAAGCTGAAGCAAAGTTGAAAGAAATACCTTTTTTTGTGCGCCCTGCAGCGAGGAAAAAAATTGAAAAGTTTGCCCAAGAAAACGGAGAAGCAACTATTACGGTAGAAGTTTATCAACGGGCAAAAGCTAAGTTTAATTAGGCTGTGATTAAGGGTTGGTATGGTCGTAAATTAATAACAATCAATTCTCGATACATAGAAATCCACAACGGGGTTGTTTTTTATTGATTGTCGATCATAATATGGACAGAATCAGATTAAATAAAAGATGATGGATAATTTACAATTGTGGCAACGTTATCAAGACTGGCTTTATTATCATGAAGGTTTAGAGCTTTATGTTGATATAAGTCGCATGGGTTTTGATGATGATTTTTACAACAATCTGCAACCCAAATTTGTTGATGCCTTTGATGCGGTAGAAAAATTAGAACAAGGGGCGATCGCCAATCCCGACGAAAAAAGAATGGTAGGGCATTATTGGTTACGCAATGCAGACATAGCACCTAATCAAGAAATCAAAAAAGAAATTAACGATAGTTTAGCAAAAATAAAAGCATTTACCACAGATATTCACTCAGGCAAGATTACCACCCCTAACGGAGAAAAATTTACTGATTTACTATCTATTGGTATTGGAGGTTCAGCTTTAGGTCCTCAATTTGTATCTTCTGCCCTGACAGACACCCATCCTCCTTTAAAGATTCATTTCATTGATAACACAGATCCCGCAGGAATCGATCGCACCTTAGCCCAAATCGGAGACAAGCTAAAAACTACCCTTGTGCTAGTAATTAGTAAATCAGGAGGCACTCCCGAAACCCGTAACGGAATGTTGGAAGCCAAAAAAGCCTATGAAAATAAGGACTTAAATTTCCCTGACTATGCCGTAGCCATTACCATGATGGATGATAGCAGTAAACTATATAAAGTTGTTCAAGAAGAAAAATGGCTTAATTGTTTCGCCATGTTTGATTGGGTAGGGGGGCGTACCTCAGAATTATCCGCCGTAGGATTATTACCTGCTGCCCTTGAAGGCATAGATATTCAAGCCATGCTAGACGGGGCGAGGGAAATGGATATGGCTACCCGCATCCCTGATGTGAAAAAGAATCCTGCGGCCCTCCTTGCCCTTGGTTGGTATTATGCAGGGAATGGTAAAGGGGAGAAAGACATGGTAATCTTACCCTACAAGGATAGTTTATTGTTGTTTAGCCGTTATCTACAACAGTTGGTAATGGAGTCTTTGGGTAAAGAAGAAGACTTGGACGGCAATAAAGTTTATCAGGGTATTGCTGTATATGGTAACAAAGGTTCAACGGATCAACACGCTTACGTACAACAGTTGAGGGAAGGGGTTGCTAATTTCTTTGTTACTTTTATTGAGGTATTAAAAGATAGGGCTGAAAATTCCTTGGAATTAGAGCCTAACATCACCAGTGGTGATTATCTTTCGGGCTTGTTACAGGGTACTAGAAAAGCTCTCTATGACAATGGTAGAGACTCCATTACTGTGACTATTAATGAAGTTACGCCAAAAATGGTAGGTGCTTTAATTGCACTCTATGAAAGGGCTGTAAGTATTTACGCTTATCTAATTAATGTGAATGCCTATCATCAACCTGGGGTTGAGGCTGGTAAAAAGGCGGCTGCTTCTATTTTAGATTTACAAAGGAGAGTTTTAGAAGTAGTTAAAAGCTCTAATAATTCTTTGAAAATTGCTGATATCGCTAATAAAGTTGATCCTCAAGAAGTAGAAGCTATTTATAAAATTTTACGCCATTTAGAAGCTAATAATAGAGGAATAATTCTTAAGGGCGATCGCAAAGGGAGCGGCTCCGCAGGACTCACTATACCTAGCCAATTAACAGTAAATTATCATCAGTAAATATAACCATTAAAGTTCCCTATTATGGGGACTTGACGAGGGAAATTTGTTGTTCAAGTTTTTTATAATGGGATCTAATATCGAAAAATAAATAAACTAGAAATAAATTATTTATGTAAAAAAATAGATGAAAAATATCATCAAAACAATATGGTTTTATATTAAATTTATCATTTTTTCTCCCCTATTAATTCCTTATTATTTGACCACAGAAAAAGAATTAATAAAAAAGGATATAACAAAGTGGATTGAATGCTTATCCATAGAAGCAAATAGCTCAAATATTCAACTAATCCACATACTTCAAAACTCTCCAGAATATCGTAACTTATATTACTTTCGTTTATCAAAAGGGAACTTATCCGCCAAAATATCTATGTATATTTTGAAGATAATTTATCGCCCCTGTGGCTATTTTTTCCTAGACCAATCCTGTAATATTGGTGGGGGATTATTCATTCAACATGGATTTAGTACCATTATCATGGCAGACATAGGAGAAAACTGCTGGATAAACCAACAAGTAACCATCGGCTACAAAGATAAAACAGGCCGACCAAATATTGGTAATAACGTCAGAATTACCGCTGGGGCAAAAGTATTCGGTAATATCGACATCGGTGATAACGTAGTAATCGGTGCCAATGCCGTAGTGACTAAAAATGTACCCCCTAACTGTGTAGTGGTAGGAATACCAGCTTATATTATCAAAAAAGATGGGGAAAGAGTAAGACAAGAGTTAGTATAAAAATAATCAGCCATGAGTAACTATTTTGAAACAGAAATTATGCACGCATTATCAATTCCCACTTGGATAGTCCATGTTTCCAGTGTCATTGAATGGATTGTCGCTATTTGGTTTATCTGGCGTTATGCCGAAGTGACAGGGGAAGATAGTTGGCGTTGGTTGGCATGGGGTATGTTACCCGCATTAATTAGCGCCATGTGTGCTTGTACTTGGCATTTTTACGACAATCTTCCTAGTTTAGAATGGTTGGTTACTATTCAAGCCTTAACCACCGTTATCGGCAACTGTACCCTTTGCTTAGGTGCTTGGAAAATTTGGAGTTTCGCCCGTACTACCGAGGAATAATAGACAATCTGTGCAGAAATTTGTTGACCCCAGCGCCCCTTAAAACAAATCAGACCATTACATTTTCTATTTTGAGATTTCCTGTAAAAAAATAGCCTCGAAAGAGCAATCGATAACTTAGACAAAATAATAACAGAGATCACAGAAAAATCTGAAAAATATCTGAAGATCCAACCATAATGAGTTAAGATCCTTAACATAGAAAATCTTAAATTACTATAAAAAAATTTTAACGGAGGCAATTTATGGCTTTAGTTCCTATGAGACTTCTGCTCGACCATGCAGCAGAAAATGGCTACGGCATCCCCGCATTCAACGTTAACAACCTAGAGCAAATTCTTTCTATCATGGAAGCAGCTCATGAAGCTGATAGTCCTGTAATTTTACAGGCTTCCCGTGGCGCTCGTAAATACGCTGGAGAAAACTTCCTTCGTCACCTAATTTTAGCAGCGGTAGAAACCTACCCTCATATTCCTGTTGCTATGCACCAAGACCATGGTAACAGCCCTGCAACTTGTTATTCTGCTATCCGTAATGGGTTTACCAGCGTTATGATGGACGGTTCTTTACAAGAAGATGCTAAAAGCCCTGCGACTTTTGAGTATAACGTTAATGTAACTGCAGAAGTTGTAAAAGTTGCTCACTCTGTAGGTGCTAGTGTAGAAGGAGAATTAGGTTGTTTAGGTTCTCTCGAAACTGGTATGGGTGAAGCAGAAGATGGTCATGGTTTTGAAGGAAAATTAGATCATTCTCAATTACTAACCGATCCTGAAGAGGCTGTGGAATTCGTAGAGCGCACCCAGGTTGACGCTTTAGCAGTTGCCATTGGTACCAGCCACGGTGCTTACAAATTTACCCGTAAGCCTACTGGTGAAATCCTAGCTATCAGCCGTATTGAAGAAATCCACGCTAAGTTACCTAACACCCACTTAGTAATGCACGGTTCTTCTTCTGTACCCCAAGAGTGGTTAGATATGATTAACGAATACGGTGGTAAAATTCCTGAAACCTATGGTGTACCTGTAGAGGAAATCCAAAAAGGTATTAAGAGTGGTGTTCGTAAGGTAAATATTGACACTGACAACCGTTTAGCTATTACTGCTGCTATCCGTGAGGCTGCGGCTAAAGATCCTTCTAACTTCGATCCTCGTCACTTCTTGAAACCTTCTATGAAGTACATGAAACAAGTATGTTTGGATCGTTATGAGCAATTCTGGACTGCTGGTAATGCAAGTAAAATCAAGCAAATTGGCTTAGATGAGTTTGCTGCTAAATATGCCAAGGGTGAATTAAGTGCTACTACCAAGAAAACCGTAGCTGTATAGTTTTAACTCTGTAGTATAGTCTATGGGGAGCGATTCATTTCGCTCCTTTTTTTTGTGTTTCACTGTTTGACACTTGACGATCTCAGTTAAACTAAAAGATAGAGGTTTATTGTTATTTATTAATTACGTAATGAGTGAAGAGAAGAATAAGACGGCTTTTATTGGTGGTTTGTTATTGGGGGGAAGTATAGGTGCGATCGCATCTATTTTTTTAGCTCCTAGAAGTGGTAAAGAAAATCGTCAAATTTTAAAAAAAACTGCCCAAGCCCTACCCGAAATGGCCGAAGATTTATCCTCTACCCTCAAAATTAATAGTAGTCGTCTGTCTGCCTCTGCCCTCGATGGTTGGGAAAATACTCTCACTCGGTTAAAAGTTGCGATCGCCGCAGGACTAGAAGCCAGTGAGGAAGAAACTAATCCCAACGAAACAGAAAAAGAAGAAGAAAAATAAACATCTATGAATAATCCCATCATCTGGTTAGGATTATCCTTTGCCCTAGTAGCCATTAGCCTCTGTGGCGTTTTGGTTGCCCTTATTCCCCTCGCTCAACAATTAAGTAATACCGCCCGTAGTGCTGAAAAACTGCTAGATACCATCAACAAAGAATTTCCCGATACCCTCGAATCCCTTAAAGCTACCAACTACGAAATCACAGAATTAACAGGGGAAGTAAAACAAGGGGTAAAAAGTGTTTCATCCGTCACAAAGCAAATAGATAATAATCTTACCCAAGCAAAAAAACAAGCTAAAAATGTACAACTCAAAAGCCGAAGTTTTTGGACAGGGTTAAAAGTCGGATTTAACACATGGAAAAATTATTCCTCCTTACCCCAAGACCAAGACTCTAGCCAAGAATAACGAAAAATGTTATCATATCTTATGGTTAACGGGATGTGGCGCAGCTTGGTAGCGCACTTCGTTCGGGACGAAGGGGCCGCAGGTTCAAATCCTGTCATCCCGATGTTGATGTGCACAGTGCCAAATTATTTGTCATCGGTGACAGATTCTTGTCGTGATGCCACATTAGGTGTAGTGATGACTAATTCTTGTCGTTGAACTGCCAGTGACAAATTATTGTCGTCTTTCTTCTGGAAATCAATATTCATTCTATTAATATCATTAGTTGCAATATTTAACATTATCCCGAACGAAGTGCGCCTTTCAATCTATCCTTACATGATTATATCGTATTTGATTCTTTGTTTAAAGAGGAGGACGACGAGATAGATTCCTTACTTTTAAACCCCACTGTTTTTAATTTTATGGACCTAAGTTTTTCTACTTATCCCTCTTTTGTCACTTTCCGAGATAATGAATCTTAAAAGGATAAATTTATCCGCTCAAAAAATAATTCATACAATTATTACTATACTCGAGCAAATTATTAAAACCTATCCAAATGACATCATTTTTCATCATTCTTAACCATGGCAATACTGCTCCAAATATTAATATTGGTTGAACCATGATTCTGTAATTTACTAATGTATTTTTCCAACTATTAAAATTACGCCAGTCTTGATTATTTATTCTTTTTTCTTCCTTGTTCCCCTCTCTGTTTTTCTGATTTATTAATTGTTTAACTGGCTTAGTTTTTACGCTAATCATCCAATAAACACTATTAATTATTTCCCACCATTTTAAAATGTCTTTTCCTTTCGTTAAACGATAATCTGTCCAACCTAGTTCTTGTTTACACTGGCGAAATCCATACTCCACCCATGTACGCTCACCATATAAATTTCCTATAGTTTTTTTTTGTTCATTTCTACTTCCTTTAATATTTGTCATCACAAAACTTGTACTATTTTTTGGCATCGTTTCTGGGTCTGTCGTCAGTTCCCAATAAGTTATTTCTTTTCTTTGACCATGATATTGTCGAGATATATAATCCGTAGTATTTCCTTATCTTGGTGCGCGTTCCCTTGCGTCTTTCGCCGACGCGGGG
>Ga0076929_100909_pt1 | contig 13104 bp, 10 predicted proteins | sample HotLakConUCCSL28_FD_87104 | JGI IMG/M metagenome (GOLD analysis project Ga0076929, IMG submission 87104) | Hypersaline microbial mat communities from Hot Lake, Washington, USA - Hot Lake Consortium UCC-SL28 (version 3) (version 3) | ecosystem: Environmental > Aquatic > Thermal springs > Hot...
GTTTATGTCCTTGACCAAGCAGAACCATAATACGTTCTCTGTCATGAGCTGTGAGTCTTTTGTGTGTTGCCATAGGTCGAGTTTAGCATTAAACTCAACGTGTTGCATTAAAAACTTGAGACCGCCATGCGCGCACCGGAGCGTAACGTGTAAAGGCAATGACAGCCGCCTGATTATAGGCGGTGCGCAGGTAGCGGTTTCCATCTTTGTAGCCACTGCGATGGCGCTGTTTACCGCCACTGTCGCGGCTGCCGGGAACCAATCTGCAATAGCTGGTGAACTCACGAGCACTGGGAAACCGGGTGATGTCTCCGATTTCGGCCATGACCGTCCAGCTACACACCAGCCCAAAAAACCGGGTAAATCCTTGAGCAGATCCACGCCTGGATTGAACACGGACTGAGTGGTGATATCCTCTTCGATGAGCGTCACATCGTGTTGAACCTGTCGGATTTGGCCGATGAGCAGGCGGGTTTCCAAGTGAACAGCCGCAGGGATCCGGGACAACAGATAGCTTTCCACCTGGTCCAGATACCGCCATCCTACCTGGTCGATCATGGTGTTGTATTTGGCGGCTAAATGCCACAGCTGTGATTGAAGGTGACGACGATGCTCAATCATGCGCAGTCGGGCACGGGTTCGCTCGCGTAATTCACGCTGCATCAATGGGGGCTGATGGGCGACGGGAATCAAGTCCGCACGCAGTAGATCGGCCAGTGTTCGGGCGTCCACCGCGTCGGTTTTGACCTTCGCGTAGCTGATGGCCTTGAGCATCTTGGCGTGGGCTATACGCAGGGGATATCGTGGCCAGAGCACCAGTCGGCCAGCCAGAACCAAAAACTGGTGCATTCCACCACGGCTTGCACGGGGCGGGGCAAATCGGCAAAGAACTGCTCGAGCAGTACAGCAGAATTGGTGATTTTGCGTTCGGGGAGTAATTCACCGTTGTCATTTACAGCGGCAAGTGTCATATTACGTGAATGAAGATCGATTCCTACGTGAATCATGATGTCCTCCCTGGTTTGGTGATTGTTGTGAATTACAATCTAGGGCAGGACATCCTTTTAGGAAAGATTAAGCGTTTCGTACGGACTCGCCTCGGTTTCGGGGTTTTGCGGCGGGCGTTTGCATCAAAGGGTAAATCCATTAACTTAGTTCGAACGGCTCGCCGCACAAGCGCAAGGCCGTTTTAGGTATTTAAATCACTAACTAACAAGAAAGAGGTCATTCATGAAAAAGTTAACAATACTATTCGTATCAATTTTTTTAAGCGTTGGAAGTGCCTTTGCACAGCAATATAAAATTAACAGAGAGTCAGATAGTCCCTTTTCCTTTTCAATAAGAGGTGTTGAACTCAATGAAGGGTCTTCGCTGAATCGTGAAAGTATTTTACTTAATGATCCAAACTCACCTGTTCAAATAACTTCACATTCAATGGAAATTACTTATGTTGATAGGGGATTTAGATTTGGTGCTTCAACTAGTATTTCTGTTGACCAATCAATTACAGGTCTACAATTAAGAACAATACAGTATGATGCTTTTGGGCAACACATTCAAAACTTAGGAAACACTGAGATCAAGGATTTTAGTCCAGGCAACGCAGATGTAAGTGCTATATGGCGTGCAAGAGAAGCACATATTAGTCGTTTTCTTACCTCTGTTACTTATGTGGCTCGTATTAGACTTGAAGATGGTACTCTATGGGTTTATGATGAAGATGAATTAATTGCTGCACTTAGAAGTCTAAATCTTGAGCAAATAATTGGGGATGATTCTGATCTTGAATAAATGATTGATGAAAATATTATTTCACCATTTATGAAAATCTATAACCAGTGTTTCATGCGGACTTACCTCATACTCGAAGTTTCAAAAATGGGTGTTTGGCAAATACTTCAAAGGTTTAAACTCCTTCCTAGGCTCGCCTCACGAAACACGGTGCCGTTATACTTCATCAAAAAACAATGAACCATTAGAATTAATAAAGGGTAATATGGCTTTGAAAAAATGCAAAGAGTGTAAGAAGGAAGTTAGTACAAAGGCAAAAAATTGCCCCCACTGTGGTGCTAAAAAACCAACAGAAAATAAATTCCTAAGCTTCATAGTTGGTGTAGGAGTCGTTGTTTTTTTTGTTTGGCTTTTTAGTGGTGATACAGATGAACCAATCCATACCGAAGCTGATCGCTTTTCAATTTCTAATTTAAATGTAAGATTTGGCCCTGGAACTCATTTTGATCCAGTATCAGCAATATCACCCGGAGAACAATTGAAAGTTTTAGGAGACTCTGTTGGTTGGTTACAAATTAGATCACTTGACAATGACACCGAAGGTTGGGTTTCGGAAAGATATACTGCTGATATTTCTGAAATTAAAACTTGGAGATTAGAACAACGTGCCGAACAACAAAGAATACAGCAAGAAGAACGTGCAACTGCTTGGCTAAGACAAGACAACTCATCTATGGCATATATAATGATTGAAGATCATGTGAAAAACAGACTTGTTTCTCCAGCATCTGCAACATTCCCAAGTCGTTCAGAAGGTCGGATGAATCATGTACAAAATCTAGGAAACCAAAGGTATCGTATTAACTCATATGCTGACTCACAAAATAGATTTGGAGCTACACTGAGAACTCGCTTTGTTGGTGAAATTAGACAAATATCCAATGATACATGGCGTCTTGAAAGCTTGGAATTACTTGAAAATTAATATCTAACAGCATAACACCCAAATCAAGCGGACTAAGTCACGTAAGGCATGATTTCAGAGTTTTCAGGTTTGTAATACTTCCAAGTAAACCTCACATTGGTTGCTCGAGTGGCTTAGCCTCTAATTTAGCAAACCGTTATAAGCGGAAACCAAGATGTATATTTCTAATCAGTACTAGGTAAACTTTAATGAACGATTCTGCTGGAACTGCACTCCTGTTTTTGATCTTTGTTGGTTTAATTTGGATAATACCATTAATGTCAATTCTGTTTTCAAGAAAAACTATGGGTAGTGAAAAGCTAGCTTGGGTTCTAGCTGTACTATTCGTTTCCTGGTTTGCCTGGATATTTTATCTTCTACTTGCTCCATTGAAAAAGAAAAACCGATATCAATTATAAATGAAATTTGCACTAATTGAAGGTAAAAGAACTGAAGCTACAAAAGGAGCTAAAGGAAGCTGCCCAAGTTGTGGTTCGGAATTAATAGCTAGGTGTGGGGAATTGAAAGTGAATCACTGGGCGCACAAAAGTATTCGGAAGTGTGACTCGTGGTGGGAGAAAGAAACAGAATGGCATAGATCATGGAAAGCTCATTATCCTAATGATTGGCAAGAGATCGTTATGTCAGATGAAATAACAGGAGAAAAGCACATAGCTGATGTGCGAACTATTCACAACCTTGTGATTGAATTCCAACATTCACATATCAAAACTCAAGAACGTATCTCACGAGAGAAGTTTTATAAAAATCTGATTTGGATTGTTGACGGAACTCGATTACAGAGGGATTATCCACGATTTCTAAGAAGTTTTGAAAGCTTTAGACAAGTCCAGGAGGGTGTTTTTATCGTGGATTTCCCCGATGAAGTTTTTCCGAAAAGTTGGCTCAAAAGTACCGTACCCGTAGTTTTTGATTTTCATGGATTTTCAGCAAATGGTCACGATGAAATTAAAAATACCTTATGGTGCTTATTACCTCAACAGCAGAAAACACAAGCGGTTGTCATTGGATTAAAGAGAAGTGCCTTTGTAAAGATTACACATAATCATGAAAAACTGTTTATAACAAAAAATAAGCCAGAACAGCAACAGCCGCTAACCAGCTTAACATCAAGTAGGAATATCCAAAGGAGAGGTCCGCTCATTGACTACATAGAAAAACGGCAGTCATCGAATCAACACAGAACAAGAAAAGGGAAAAGAAAATGAGTTAGCACAGTATACTGTTCGAGTTAGTAAGCAGGCTACTGCCAGTAATGACTTGAGATACCAATTGAGATTTCCGGAGACTCAATGAACCGCCGAGCAAAGAACACCAACTTCCCCACTTTAATCAAAGACAATAACCTTAACTTACAATCTCTAATCACAAACGTAGCTAGTTAGGGGAAGCTTTCAGTGGGGCGTTCCTGTTTTGATGTATATAATCATAGACATAGTTGCCCCTCTTATTTGCCAAACCGCAATGCGATTAAAATAGTTCTTAATGAGTAAATTGTTGGCACATGGTAATAATATTAAAATAAAACTGATTAAATTGTTAAAGCTAGATATTCAATATAAGAACCTGAGTTGAGTATGGAATTATGGTTATTCTTATTTGGGGTGCTATTTTTATATTTTGTTTTTAGATTACAAAAATCATCACCGAAACAGCAAAGTCAAAAATATGTAGACGGTGGCCACAAAAACAGGGGGGAGCGGACTCAACCTGGAATCAACCAGGTGCTAGCGGACTATGATGAGAAGCGTAGTCTCGCTACATTTTCTATCTCCTATGGATATCAAGAGGAAGAAAGTAAGAATAATAAACCTGCTAAATGGCTAAAAACAGGGGAAATAATCAATGTAAAAGGCCTGCAGATTGCTGGAGGGATGTTCTACTTTGGTGGAAAACTTCCATCTCTCGATGGTTATGGATCAGAAGCATCGTTGGTTGACGATGCGCTGAAAACGGTAATTCAACCAATCACATATGAAGATGATAGCTTAGGCTATTGGCCTAAATATATTTCAATTTCGGAACATTGTCGAGGAGCATACCTTAACTGGCTTGCAAGCAACCGGGACAACCCCGAAACACCCCTAGGATATATCTTTATTTATTTCTATGGATTAGAAAGGCGAATTGTTGTTGATTCATTACAGGATGACGTTGAGGATTCTGAATACAAAGCAATCTTTGATGAGCTGCTTCGTCTTATAGAAATATATGGCAATTCTAACTCGTTTATGAATTACGCCGTTCGTCTATTGGAAATCATGTGTTTGCTGCGTCCAAGTGTCGTATCTCACTCTGAAATCGAGAATAATCCCAAACATGACTCCATTTTATTTAAATATCGCCTTGCAAAAATTGTCAAAGTTGGGAAGCCAATCCCTGCCGATTTGGCACTTGCATGGCTGAAATTCAACCCTGACTATAACCTTAAAAAGCCCGCAATCAGATGTTCTCAAGAATTCAGTGAAATGTTTACCCATTTGTATACAAATAAGTATGGAGATGGTATTATTATAAGACCTAATAAAACCCGTCTTAACCTTGAATATTATCCAGCAAGTTCCTCCTTAAGAGGGGTTACAATATCACAAGAAGATCTTCCTGATCCCAGCAATTTGAAAGGTCCGATTAAAAAGTTGATATCTATTGCAGAGGATTGCTCGATTGCGTTGGATTCCTACAGTCGTTATTTAGGAAAAGAGAATACTTCTCGATCTGATATTTCAGCTATTTTATTGCTTCCAGAAGAACTGAAAAATGTGGGAGTAATTCATGGTTTAAATAAATTTGAAAAGTGGGCAGAGGAGAGCATTTCAAAACATGGTGGATTGGTTGATTTCAGTGAATTTTGGGAATTCACCCTACTTCCCCTCCCATCAAAGGTTAATAATAAAGAGTCGGATTTGATCCAATTATTTTCTGAGAAAGCTGGTTTTGGTCTTGTACCAGATAGAAGATATCACATGACCAAACCTCATGTGGACGGCAAGTTGGTGCTTTTCAGGGGTGGACATGGAAGGGATTTTGAACCCTCAAAAGAATTCAATGAAATGGGAATAATCTTGCGACTTGGCGCAATGGTCGCAACTATAAATTCAAATATAGATCAAGCACAAATTTCTTTATTAAAACAGCTAATTAATCAGGATAAAAATCTATCATCCATAGAGAAGCTCTCATTACAATCATATCTTATTTGGAGAATTAATACCCCATCCAATGTAACGGGACTAAAGGCTCTCTTACAGAATTATAGATTTAATAAAAAGGTGGCCGTAAGTCGGATACTTGTTAGTGTAGCCTTAGCTGATGGGAAAATTGACCCGGCAGAAATTATAATGCTTGAGAAGCTATATGCAATATTGGATTTGGACAAATCACTGGTCACAAGCGATATTCATAGCATGACTATAGGTAAAGCGAGTACTCGTAGTAAAGCTAAACCTTCCGACCCAATTAAAGTACCTTCTGAGTATTTCCATTTAAATGAGAAGGAACTTGCTATATATGAATCTCATACAAAAGATGTTCAAAGTATGCTGAATGCAATATTTGTAGATGAAGAACCAAACTTGGAGACTTCTACAGATGAGGCTGACCTAGAAGAAATAGGTATAGATCCTTTACATTACTCACTGTATGAGCAACTTGTCAATAAAGACAGGTGGACGCTTGAAGAATTAGATGAGTTATGTAAAAAGATGGGCTTAATGATTAGCGGAGCTATTGAAACTATTAATGAATGGTCATTTGAATGGGTCGATGCACCTGTTTTGGAAGAGGAAGCTGATGCTGTGTATATTGATCGGGATATCGTTGAAGAACTAGAAAAAATAAATTATGGATAAAAGAATACGGCTTAGAGAGAGAGACGCAATCATTCAATCATTAAAATCTGGTGTGACTCCTAAGATAGGTATCCAACATATCCAAGTAGGTCGCAATAATGAAATAAAAGCACTGTACAAGGATATAGAAAGAATAACTGAAGGTGGAGCTGCTTTCCGATTAATTATTGGTGATTATGGGTCAGGAAAAACTTTTTTCCTAAGTGTAATCCGTTCCATTGCATTGGAAAAAAAATTAGTTACTCTAAACGCTGATCTATCACCAAACCGTCGTATTCAAGCATCCTCCGGTCAAGCACGTAATTTATATTCAGAATTAATCCGTAATCTTTCTACTCGAAATAAACCGGATGGCAACGCATTAACAAGTGTAGTTGAACGATTTATTACTGGGGCACGTAAAGAGGCTGATCAAACTCAAGCAGAAGTTTCTAATATCATTCATGAAAAACTTGGCTCTCTTACCGAATTAGTGGGTGGGTATGATTTTGCTAAGGTAGTAGATGCTTATTGGATAGGGCATAAAACCGAGAACGAGGATTTGAAAACAAATGCTGTTCGATGGTTGCGTGCAGAGTACACCACAAAAACTGATGCTCGAAAGGATCTCGGTGTAAGGACCATTATTTCTGATGACTCCTTCTATGACTCACTAAAACTGATGAGTCTCTTTGTTCGTCTGGCAGGTTATAACGGATTACTAGTTAATCTTGACGAGATGGTCAATCTCTATAAACTAAGGAGCACTCAAGCACGTACTTCAAATTACGAACAGATATTGGGAATTTTGAACGATTGCCTCCAAGGTTCTGCGGAACATATAGGTTTCCTTTTAGGTGGAACCCCTGAATTCCTACTCGACCCAAGAAAAGGTTTATATAGCTATGAAGCGTTACAATCCCGACTGTCAGAAAACAGTTTTGCTCAACGTGCAGGTGTAATAGATTATTCCTCACCTGCTCTTCATCTTGCCAATCTAACACCAGAAGAGATATTTATCCTACTAAAAAATTTACGTCATGTATTTGCTGGCGGTGACACGTCAAAATACCTTATTCCGGACGAAGCACTAAAAGCTTTTCTTCATCATTGCAGTAAGACGATAGGTGATGCTTACTTCAGGACGCCAAGAAATACAATTAAAGCATTTATTGATATGCTCGCTGTGCTGGAACAAAACCCATCCATGAAATGGACAGAGCTAATAAATGAGGTTACTATTGAGATTGAGCGGCCAAGTGACACAGACGAAATTTTAGTAGAGGAATATAAGGAGAGCTCGGATTCAGATGGTTTGACTAGCTTCAAATTGTGATGGATGCCTATAATAAATTAGATAAACGTGTCCAAAAATGGATCTTCAGGCAAGGATGGGCAAATTTACGTGAGATCCAATCAAAGGCGATACAACCAATTCTATCTGCTGATAGGGATGTACTCATTAGTGCTTCCACCGCTGCAGGAAAAACGGAAGCTTTTTTTCTGCCTGCATGCAGTGCCATTGCAGATCAAGAACAAGGCTTTGGCATTCTGTATGTCAGCCCCTTGAAAGCGTTGATAAATGACCAGTGCCGAAGATTGGAAGAATTGTGTGACATGCTTGACATGAAAGTCACTCCCTGGCATGGAGACAGTCTGCAATCGAAGAAGAAACAGGCGAAGAGCAAACCTTCGGGAGTTTTATTAATCACGCCTGAGTCATTCGAATCATTACTTGTTCGAGAACCGGGTTGGGTAAAACAGTCTTTTGGCAACTTGAAATATATTTGCATCGATGAATTTCATGCATTCATTGGAACTGAACGAGGACAACAGTTACTTTCTCTTTTAAACAGGTTAGAGCATCTTCTGAATCGGATCTCTACACCAATCCCAAGAGTCGCCTTAAGTGCAACCTTAGGAGAACTCGAAAAAGTGCCTCTATCACTTAGGCCTAATCAAACCATCCCGTGTGAAACAATCACTTCTAGTAAAGATCGAAGCACTTTAAAAGTCCAGGTGAAAGGTTTTAATGAACCAATTGACCTCACTCGGAGCGACTCAACTGAGCCTGCGGAGTACCAAATATGCCAGGAAATTTATAGACTATGCCGTGGGGGTTCGCACTTGGTATTTGCCAATAGTCGAAATCGCACGGAAAGTATAGCCGCACAATTAACCGATTTTTCAGAGCAGAAAGTTGTTCCCAACGAGTTCTTTCCACATCATGGTTCGTTGGCTAAAGAATTACGAGAAGAACTTGAATTAAGGTTACAGAAAGATACTATACCGACGACTGCTATCTGCACCATGACGTTAGAACTTGGAATTGATATCGGTAAGGTAAACTCAATTATCCAAGTGACAGCCCCTCACTCCGTATCCAGCTTACGACAGAGACTTGGGCGCTCAGGTCGACGCAATTCCCCGGCTGTTCTTCGAATGTTGATCTCAGAAAACGAATTGAATGTTAATTCAAACATCATTGATAAGCTGAGACTTGAACTATTTCAATCTTTAGCAATGATACGCCTGTTGATTGTGAGAAATTGGTATGAACCTGCCGATACCACTCAGATGCACTTGTCAACTTTACTCCACCAAACTCTTGCTGTTACAGCTCAGTGGGGGAGTATCAGGGTTGAACAACTTTATTCTTTACTATGTGAACAGGGGCCGTTTAACGTTATTACCATCCCACATTTTAAGCAACTTTTAACCCAGATGGGATCAACTAAGCTTTTGCAACAGTTACGTAGTGGGGAATTGGTGTTGGGAATTGAAGGAGAGCGTCTTGTCAATTCCCATACATTCTATGCAGTTTTTAATACACCGGAAGAATATCGTATCGTTACCGGTAACAAAACGTTAGGATCTTTACCTGTCAATTCACTAATTCTAAAAGATCAGCACATTATCTTAGGAGGTAGACGGTGGAGGGTCACAGATATAGATGAGGAAAAGAAAGTTATTAATGTGGTGTCAACAAAAGGAGGAAGACCACCAAAATTCAATGGAAGTGGTATGTCAGTCCATGATGTCGTACGACAGGAAATGTTTAACATCTATACTTCCGGTGATTACCGTATAGAACTGGGAGATCAAAAAATAAACTTTGTGGATGATAATGCAAGGCAATTATTTCTTGAAGGATCGGATTTTTTTAAAAAATCCGGGTTGAATTATCAATCAATTGTACAAAGCGGCCAACATTGTTACCTGTTCTCATGGATGGGTGATAAGACTGTAAACTCGTTGACAGTCTTACTGATGAGAGGCGGATTTGTTGCTAGTTCATTTGCAGGTGTTATTGAGATACAAAAAACGAGTCCGGCTGTAGTAGAACGTTATCTACTTGATGTGATTAATGACCATTTTCCGGACGAGACGGAACTGGCAGAGGTGTTACCCGAACAACAAAAGCAGATTGAAAAATACGATAAATATATAACCGAGGCTTTGTTATCGGAAGGTTATGGTAAAAAAGCTTTTGATTCTCTTGCTGCAAAGAATTGGATTCTTGATAATCTTAGCAGTTAGAAATTGTATCTAATCGGTAAAAGGAACTCTGAGGAAAGAATAAGATATCACACAACTGATATTCTGTCCGGAAGTGTAAGTAATTGTTGTTAAATTATTTAAGTCTCATTACGGCAAATAAATGTTAGATTGTTAACCACCTTAAAAACATCATACTTTCTAATCTATTTGAATCTGACCTAGCCCCTCCCCACAAATTACTATCATTAGAAAGAATAGGATTCAGGTTTTTGCATCGGTGTAATTTTGCTCAGACTACCTATACAACGTAATAATCGTCGCTTCCTGGCTTTCTCCTGCTACGATTCGGTGGAGGGCTCTCGTCCATCTCGCTAAGGCTTCGCGCTTCTCGGCCAGATAATCGTGACGGTTGTAGATGGCGGTAATCTGATCGGCTCCAGACAAACCTTTGTGATTGAGCACATGGCCGATAATCGACTGGTCAATTCCTAACCCCGCCATGTGGGTTGCCATGGTTCGCCGTAAGTCGTGCATGCGGAAATCCGGAATCCCTCCTTCTTTGTTTCGTATCCGTCGAGCTACATTATCCGGGTATTTCAAGTGCTCTCCATCACACCGCGTTGAGCTGAATACATATTCCTGATTGCCGGTGATTTCTTTCAATGATGTCAGGAGGTCTATGGCATCATCAGGCAGTGGCAATATGTGCTCGTTGTTGGTCTTTGAGTTCTCTGCCGGAATACGCCATAGTCTGCGCTTAAAATCGATGTGATCCCACCTGGCTTTCACGGTCTCGGACTTCCGCTGACCCATATAAAGCAGAAACATGTAATACGATCGCTCAGGATCAGGCTCCTGCTCCAGGTGATTCCAGATGATCACGAGCTCTTCTTCATTATAATAGCGGTCGCGCTTAACCCGACCTTCTTTGCGCATTTTCACATCCTTTGCCGGATTCGAAATGTTCACGTACTCTCTGTCGATGGCAAAACTGTAGACAACCGATAGAACGGCCTTCACTCGGTTTGCTGTCGTGGGTAGTCCTTCCTCGTCAGCGATGAAATCCATCAACTCGATCACATCCCTCCTCCTGATACCCTCCGCAGACAGCTTTCCAAATACCGGAAGCAGATATACGTCGATGAGTCGATTATACTGCATCTGTGTTGGCTTGCGTATGGAGGACATATACGACCTTCTGAAACGATCCACAATTTCAGCGAAGGTTAGTCGCTCGTTAAATTCCCTTACCTGCTGCTCTCTTTTGAGTTGAATGGCAATAACAGGATCCTCTCCCTCCCTGCGTTGTTGCTTGAGCTCCTCCACACGCTTGCGTGCGTCGCTGAGGGATAGTGCGGGCCAGCTACCGATGGTGAGTCGGCGGAATTTCTTCCGGTCTTCTGCAAAGTATCGGTATTGAAACGTTTTTCTGCCAGCCGGGGAGGTTCGCAGGATTAATCCGTCGGTTACTTCGTCCCAGATATCCGTACGTTTCTGGACCTTCAGATTTCGGATGTGTGCATTGGTAAGTTGACATTTTGGCATCGTAGCTCCAGCTAGGTTTCATTGAAAATGGGGTTACAGTGGGGTTACAAAATCCATTGGTACCAGATTTTTTTTTACATTACTTTGTGCCGACTACGACGGCATCTGCTGAATCCGATCACACATATTTTGTGTGAATTATACTGACTAATATCTCGGCACTATGAGTAGTACAGGTAATTTGGGAATTATTGAAAGTTTACTGAGTCAAGTCCTGTCTACTTCGAGTGAGGTTCCAGCTCCTAGAGCCTATAAAGGTGAAAAACCATAAAATACTGGAAAACTTTAGTGGTAATTATATAGTAGTACGGGGACAGGGGTATACGTGCTAAGGTATATACGCAGGAATGTTTTTCAACCTTTTTTTACCCCTAAATCACCTTTTCCGGCCTTAGTTGCGCGTATGGGGCGATTTTGAGGTGATTAGAAGGTGATTTTGGACCACGAAAAGGTGGATTTCGAGGTGGAAAAAGGTGGAAAACGTACTCCCCCGCGACCACACCTCCGTGTCGAAGGGGGCAAGGGGGGGGGTAAACCCAATCTTGAGGATTTAGGTTCCATAGCCCGGTGGGGGTGGCCACCTGGAATCGACTGACTAAAAGGTCAGCCTAGAAAACCCAGGCAAAAACGAAAACTAAATTTTTTTGGGGAAAATTCAGCTCGCCTCTATACCCAATTTTTCAGCTAAAAGTTAAAGACCGTTTAACCTGACTCACCCTCTTCATCTACGTCACCTATTTCGATGACCACAAGTTTTCTTTTCAAATACCCGAAATTCTCATCAGTCGGGTTTTTATGGCATTGATTTAGTTTCTTTAAAAACTTACTCTTGCTGTCAAACTCACCCCATGCTATTTGCTTATCATAGGATTGCAAATACATATTGGTAATTAGGCGTGCAATACGCCCATTACCATCATAAAATGGATGCGTTCGCACAAACTTCTGATAAAACCGTATAGCGCGATCAATGCAATCCTCATCAGATCCTGCCGTGAGGAACTCAAATGCCTCAATCACTTCCTCCTCGATATTATCTGGATTACTTGCTGGAAAAGCTTGTTTATGTTTTTGGGAAGGTACTCCACCAAATCCGACGTTACCTCCACCTGGATCGGATTTCTTCCTGTATTCACCCGCAAAAGTGAATAGATTTCTATAGATAAATAGGTGCAGGAGGCGGGGAATATCATGAAATTGCACACTCAGATTCCCCTTCAGAAAGGGTAGTCTATCCACCAAGGTGGTATATCGCTTCCAGGCCTCTCTGTAGATATCTTCAGGGCTAACACTATCACTAACTGCAAAGTCTTTGAGCAGATCTCGAATTGATTCGATTTCCTCGCTATCAAATTTAGCTTGTTTGCTCACTGACGAATTGCGTTAAATCATCATTTGATCCCTGAAGCTCCATTACATATTCTTCGATACTATCAAATTGTGGGATATCCTCATCCTCCATATCAAATGTGAACATATAATGACTTGCCATTTTGGGTGGGTAGAAGCCATCTT
>Ga0076929_100911_pt1 | contig 13083 bp, 13 predicted proteins | sample HotLakConUCCSL28_FD_87104 | JGI IMG/M metagenome (GOLD analysis project Ga0076929, IMG submission 87104) | Hypersaline microbial mat communities from Hot Lake, Washington, USA - Hot Lake Consortium UCC-SL28 (version 3) (version 3) | ecosystem: Environmental > Aquatic > Thermal springs > Hot...
CGTCGCCATCGACGGGGAGATGATCGACATGCCCCATCTCAAGCGCGCGCGCCGGCTCATGTCTCGCGTTTGAGATCGCCGCCGCCCGGGGGGCGGGTGATGGAGAATTTCGTCGAATCGTTCGCGACGAAATAATCCTTGTAGCCCGCCCGCGCGATCGGCTGCATCCCGGCGGTATCGACCATGCCGTCATGGATGAAGGCGTCGTCGATATGGATGCCCACCACCTGGCCGATCACCAGCGTGTAGCTCTGTACGCCTTCGAGAGATTCCAGCGGCAGGATCCGGATGAGCTTGCATTCGAGGGCCGAAGGGCTCTCGGCCACGCGGGGCGGCTTGACCAGGCGCGAGGGTGCCGGGGTCAGGCCTGAGAAGGCGAATTCGCTCTCACCGCGCGGCAAGGGTGCCGAGGTCGCGTTCATCGCGTCGCGCAGATCGAAGGTCGCCATGCTGCAGACGAACTCGCCCGTCTCCTCGATGAAGGCAAGCGCGTCCTTGTATCCACCAGAGGAGAACGCGACCATATGCGGCTTGTCGGAGACTGCATTGAAGAAGGAATACGGCGACAGGTTCAGCGCACCGGACGCGCTCATCGCCGTGATCCAGCCCACGGGACGCGGCGCAACCAGCGCCTTGAACGGATCGTAGGGCAGCCCGTGGCCCTGCGCGACTTCATAGAACATCGGATTCGAACTCCCGCGGAGATGGTTTCATCTGCAACCTATACCGCACCGGCGCGCTGGGAAACCGTTGCATCCCTCACAGGCGCGCAAAGCCACTTTGCAGCAGCGCGACCGCATGGTGCGGGCTTATAACCAGGTGACGATGTCGGCAAGATCAGGCCGCGCGCGCGGACTACGCGGCGCATCGCTCGACCCGACATGAACGAAGCCGGCGATCCGCTCATCGGCGGTGAGTCCGAGTTCTTCGAGGAAGCGGCGGTCGAAGGCGATCCACTCGGTGATCCAGTTGGCGCGAAAGCCCATCGCGGTGGCGGCGAGGATCAGGTTCTGGCAAGCGGCGCCGGCGGAGAGCACCTGCTCCCATTCCGGGATCTTGGGATGCGGGCGCGCACGCGAGACCACCGCGATGACGAGGGGGGCACGCTGCAGCAAGCCGCGCGCCTTCTCGATCTGTGCCGCATCGCTGTCGGGATTGTCGGCCTTGACGATGGCGGCGGCGCTCTCGCCGAGCCGGGCGCGGGCCTCGCCAGAGATCACCACGAAACGCCAGGGCGCGAGCTTGCCGTGATCGGGCACGCGTGCCGCAATGGTGAGCATGTCCTCGATCTGCGCACGATGCGGTCCCGGTTCGCCGAGAAGGCGGGCGCCGGTCGAGCGGCGGGTCCTCAGCAGGGTCAGCGTATCCGGGCTGTCGCCGCTGAAATGGGTCTCGGCTTCCGTTGCTGGCTGATCGCTCATTGTGTCCTCCCGCTTGGCCGTTCCGGCATATCCGAGGCGGGAGGGTGTGCGCAAGCCACAGACGACACCCGATCAGCGCCGGCGGCGCAGGAATTCCTCGAGATTGGCGATGGCCGAGCGGCGCTCGGTTTCACTCGTGGCGGTGACGGCTTCATCGTAGAGCTTGTGGATCCAGGCCTCGTGCCCCGGATCGGCGGCGTCACGGGCGAGCGTCAGCCACATCAGCCCCTGCGCGCGCTGGCGCGGGACGCCGATACCGTTGATGAGCATGTGACCCAGCACGGCCTGAGCGGGATAGTGGCCTTTTCCCGCCGCAAGGTTGAACCAGCGTGCTGCAGTGCGCGGATCCTCCGGTACGCCTTCACCGTCGAGATGCAGGCGCGCGATGGCATATTGTGCATTGGCGTCACCGAAGAAGGAGGCTGCGTAATGGAACATCTCGTAGGCGCGTGAGCTATTCGCTCGCACATACGAGTCGGGAATGCCTTCGAGAAAATAGCGCCCCAGCGCCACGAAGGCGGAGGAGACCACGGAGGCCTCTCCCGAGCCGGGGAAGGGATCGTGGTTGGAATCGACGATCCGGGAGAAATATTCGAAGGCGCGCAAATCGTCATGCGGCACCCCGTCGCCCGCCGCATACATCGAGCCCAGCTTCCACAGGGCCAGCGTATGGCCCTTGCCGGCGGCGAATTCGAGGGCGCGGACCGCCCCCGTCTTGTCGCCGGCATTGTATTCGCGCACGCCCTCGCGCAACGCCTCACGTACGGAGGCGAAGGGCGAATCCTCCGGCAGGGGCGCGGCGGAACCGCGCCCGTCGAGCGCCAGAGCAGGGCCTGCTCCGATCAGGAGGAGGCAGAGCGTGGCGAGCGTCGTTCTAGATATCCGCATAGCACTGCTTTTCCGCGGCGCCGCCCGGATGGGTCACCGCGCCTTTCTTTGCGGAACCGACCACCTGCGCGAATTTCCACAGCACACCCGAGGCGAATTTCGTCTCGCGCGGCTGCCATTCGGCGCGGCGGCGTTCGAGTTCCTCATCCGAGAGATGGACATCGAGACGGCCCGTCACCGCATCGATCTCGATGATGTCGCCGTTCTTCAGGAGCCCGATCGGCCCGCCCACGGCGGCTTCCGGCCCGACATGGCCGATGCAGAAGCCGCGTGTGGCGCCCGAGAAGCGTCCATCCGTGATCAGGGCGACCTTGTCCCCCATACCCTGTCCGTAGAGCGCGGCTGTCGTCGACAGCATCTCGCGCATGCCGGGGCCGCCCTTGGGGCCCTCGTAGCGGATGACGAGAACCTCGCCTTCCTCATACTGCTTGTTCTTCACCGCCTCGAAACAGGCTTCCTCGCCGTCGAAGCAGCGGGCCGGACCCTTGAAGCTCTGCTTGTCGGCCGGCATGCCGGCGACCTTCACGATGGCACCTTCCGTCGCGAGATTGCCCTTGAGGCCGACGACGCCGCCGGTCTTGGTGATCGGCTTGTCGGCGGGGCGGACCACGTCCTGATCCGGGTTCCACTTCACCGATTCCATGTTCTCGGCGATGGTGCGTCCGGTCACGGTGAGGCAGTCGCCGTGAAGATAGCCGTGATCGAGCAGCGTCTTCATCAGGAGCGGGATGCCCCCGGCCTCGAACATGTCCTTGGCGACATAGCGCCCGCCGGGCTTGAGATCGGCGACATAGGGCGTGCGGTAGAAGATTTCGGCCACGTCGAAGAGATCGAAATCGATGCCGCATTCATGCGCGATCGCCGGCAGGTGCAGGGCCGCATTGGTGGAGCCACCGGATGCGGCGACGACGGTCGCGGCATTCTCCAGCGCCTTGCGGGTGACGATGTCGCGCGGGCGGATATTGCGGGCGATGAGCTCCATCACCATCTCGCCGGCGGTCATGCAGAACCGGTCACGCAGCTCGTAAGGCGCGGGCGCGCCTGCGGAATACGGCAGCGCGAGGCCGATCGCCTCGGAGACGGTCGCCATCGTGTTCGCCGTGAACTGCGCACCGCAGGCGCCGGCGGAGGGGCAGGCGACCTTCTCGAGCTCGGCCAGATCCTCGTCCGACATGTTGCCGACGGAATGGCGGCCCACCGCCTCGAACACGTCCTGCACCGTGACCGGCTGGCCCCGGAAACTGCCGGGCAGGATCGAGCCTCCATAGATGAAGACCGAAGGGACGTTGAGGCGTACCATGGCCATCATCATGCCGGGCAGCGACTTGTCGCAGCCGGCGAGGCCGACCAGTGCGTCGTAGCTGTGGCCGCGCATGGTCAGTTCGACCGAGTCGGCGATCCAGTCACGCGAGGGCAGCGAGGAATACATGCCCTGGTGACCCATGGCGATGCCGTCGGTCACGGTGATGGTGCAGAATTCGCGAGCCGTGCCGCCGGCATGGGCAACGCCGTGCTTGACGGCCTGGGCCTGGCGCATCAGCGCGATGTTGCACGGGGCGGCCTCGTTCCAGCAGGTGGCCACGCCGACGAAGGGCTGGTTGATCTGCTCTTCCGTCAAACCCATGGCGTAATAGTAAGAGCGGTGCGGCGCGCGCGCCGGCCCCTGCGTCACGTGGCGGCTCGGCAGTTTGCTCTTGTCGTATATGCGCTCGCTCATCGCCTTCCTCTGCTCCCTGGATGTGGCCTTTTATCGTTTGCCTTCATAAAGAAAGCGTTCGATCCGCGCCACGCCCACGCTTGCCCCGAGCTGATGGCCCAAAACCGCTTCAGCGCAGGCGCTAACCCGCGCCAAACAAGGGCTTCTATCATTAAGCCCTTGAAAAGTAAGTGTTTTATTTCACCGCTAGGATGGCTGGCGTTTATGGCGCAATCGCGGCGAGAGCAGTGCGCGAGCATGGCATGATCCGGATCGTTCCAAGGTGTGGCGCGCGCGCCACAGACTGGGTCAGCCTCGGTGCGAGCAGGGCGCAGGACGGGCCTGCTGGGGGATGCGGGCAATTCCGTAAAAATCTTAATCAAGGATAAAGGAGTCCTGATGCCAGATTGGCATGATCCGAGTGATTGCACAGTGATTCGAAAACGAGGCGCGGCAGGCCGACCATGAGCGATTCCAAAGCCCTCACCCCGATTGCGGAGGCCGATTACGAGGCCATCGAAGGCGCCGTGATGGAGACCCATCGGGGACGCTGGTTCCTGAAGGAATATGCGCGTCGCAACCGTGCAGCCGATACGCAGATGCTGCTGCAGGCGATCGAGCGGCTCGAAGGCATGGTCGTGCAGAACCGCGAGACCCATGAAAAGGATCGCCTGCGCATGGATCTGATGGAGATGGCGCGTGCCATCTCCCGCACGAAATCCGAAATCGCCTCCCTGCGTCCGCAAGGCACCGATAACAACGAACTCGGCGTGGCCTCGGAAGCGCTCGACGCGATCGTCCGCACCACGGAGCGTGCCACCTCCGACATTCTGGAAGCGGCCGAGCATGTCCAGGAAGCAGCCTGGACCCTGCGTGAGGAGGGCGCCAACGAGGCGATGTGCGACGAGCTCGACCGCCGCGCCACCGATATCTACACGGCCTGCTCCTTCCAGGACCTCACTGCCCAGCGCACGACACGGATCGTCAACACCTTGCGTTATCTCGAAGGGCGCATCGAGGCGATGATCGAGATCTGGGGCGAACCCGAGGGCCAGGGCGAGAGTGGAACCGAAGCCGCGACTGAAGGCGCCGGTGCAGGCGCGGCCGGGCGCGCGCGTGATCTTTCGGACAGCCTCGATGACTTCAACGGCCTTTGTCAGGACGGGATCGACGGCATGATCATCGATGAGGGGGACGGCGACCCGGTCGATGCCTATTTCTTCGAACGGGGGGAATCGGTCGATCCGGTCGAGATCGTGAGCCCTGTTACGGATGACGGCACCGCCGAAGCGCAGGTGGGAATCGAGGACGATCCGGTTCTGTTGGCCGATGACATCGCCGTCATCAACACCGAGGTTCCCGCGGCGAAGGAGCTGGATAGCAGCGATCTGTCCGCCGAGAATATCGAAGACACGATCGTGGATTGGCAAGAAGACGAGGAGCAGGAAGCCCAAGCGCGAGAGGATGCGCCACAAGCGGAACGCGCCGCACCGCAAGTCGAAGCCGACGCCGGTAACGATCTCGATGTGGAGGTCGAAACGGCGTCCGCTTCCGCAGATCCGGGCCCGCTCCCCGAGCTCGATGCGCTCGAGACCCGCGAAAAGCTGCGACGTTTCTCGTAGGAACCAATCCGCGCCACGCCGATGCGGCATGGCCAACCTGTCTCAGTAGAGACGCCCGCCCACGACGGCATCCCGCGACGGGGTGATCAGCACCACTTCACCCGCCTCGTCCGGTACGCCCAGCGTCAGCACTTCCGACATCATCGGACCAATCTGGCGCGGCGGAAAGTTCACCACCGCAAGCACCAGCATGCCCGGCAACTCGTCGAGCGCGTGGTTGCGTGTGATCTGCGCCGAGGAGCGCTTCACACCGATATCGGGTCCGAAATCGATGCTAAGCTTGTAGGCCGGCTTGCGGGCCTGTGGAAACGGCTCTGCCTCGACGATCCGCCCGACGCGAATATCGACTTTCAGAAAATCCTCGAAACCGATCTGCGGCGTCGCGCCGTTCTGTTCCCCCATCGTGTTCCCCAATCTGCCCGCTATCTCTCAGATCGCCGCTGCCGGATCACGGCTGTCGCCGTCATCGCGATCGCCCGGCCTCGTCTGGTCATCGTCTGACGGCATATCCTCCGTCCGATCCTGCCTGCGTTGCCGGAGTCGCGTGCCGGTATCCATGATTGCCTGGCCAATCGCCCGGAACGGCGCCGACATGCGCCGGAAATCCTCGGCGCGTTCCATGAAACGTTCTGCGCGGCCCAGTTCCTTGTCCAGCCGTGCCATGGTCTTTGCCATGTCGGGATCGTCGTCCTCCAGCCAGGTCTCCATGGTCCGCGCAAGGGTCAGCACGGAGCCCTGCAGCTTCATCGGCCCCAGCGAATCCTCGGTGGGAATATGGGCCGATGCGAGGATGAAACGATGCGAATTCAGCGCCACCTGGTTGAGGGCCGCCAGCGTCAAGGGTTCACGCCTGACCGCATGAGCGATCCGCCGCAGGGCCGGCTTGTAGGGCGCAAGTGCATCGAGATAGCGCATATAGACGTCGAACAGCCGTTCGCGGGCCGGCTCGCCGATCAGGTCGTCGGAATGTCCCGCCAGCACCTGCAGGTCGATCTTGCGGGCGAACCCGCCCAGAACGGCCCCTTTCGAAGGGAACATCTCGCGGAAGGCCGACAGGCTCATGCCCGCAGCTTCAGCAATGTCGCCAATCTCGATATCATCCCAGGGCCGTTCCACCGCGAGCCGCATCGTCGCTTCGATGATCTCGTCGCGCCCCGGTGCCGGGGCGGCTTTCGCCGTGCTGCCTTTGGCCATTCTCGTCTCCGCTTCGTGCCGCCCGATCGGGTGTGCGGGTCATTCCTGCCGGACCCGCGTTCAAGGCACCATGATAACGCGCGCTGCGGTCCTGTGTAGGGCCGCGTGACGCAAAAGCGTCAGCCGGACAATTCGCCTGCACGCCGTTTTGCTGCCGCGACGGCCTCACGCATCAGTGGGGAGAGCCCGTCCTCGGCCATCAGGACTTCCAGCGCAGCAGCAGTGGTGCCGCCCTTCGAGGTGACGTTCTCGCGCAAGGTCGCTGCGGGCAGGTCGCTCTGGTCGAGAAGAGCCCCGGCGCCGCAGATCGTGGCGCGTGCGAGTCGCGTCGCGAGCTCTTCCGGCAGCCCCGCCGCCATGCCGGCCCTGGCCAGTTCCTCGCAGAGCAGGAAGACATAAGCCGGCCCGGAACCCGAAACCGCCGTGCAGGCATCGATCAATCCCTCGTCCTCGACCCAGGCGACGACCCCGACGGCTTCCAGAAGCGCATCCGCCATGGCCTTGCGCTGCGGATCGAGCCCCGGTGAAGCGACGGCGCCCGTCGCCCCACGCGCGATCGCCGCCGGCAGATTGGGGATCGAGCGCACGATACCGCCACAGCCGGGGACCGCTGCATCGAGATTGGCGATGGTCTTGCCGGCGAGCACCGAGATCAGCGTGGTGCGGGAATCGACCAGCGGCGCGATTTCCGGACCGACATCGCCGAGCACCTGCGGCTTGATCGCGAGCACCAGCGCCTGCGGGGGCGCAATCGTGTCACGCGCCGGATTGAGGGCGACGCCCTTGTGGTCACAGATCTGCATCAGATCCGCACTCGGCTGCGGATCCAGCACCGTGGCCGCCGCACCGGGCAGGCCGACATGCAGCCAGCCTTCCAGCATGGCCGAGCCCATCTTGCCGCCGCCGACGAGCAGAAGGGAGGAAGGGAGATTTTCCGGATCGATGGTCATGACGCGCTCTCTCGTGCTTTGACGCCCGCTCTACAGGTATGTCCCGGGGCGGCTGGTTTCCTCCGGCGCGCGAAAAACCCGCGCCTTCAGGCCTCACCTTCGGTCTCGAAGAGCACGCTGTCCAGAGCCTCGCGGGCCGATCGTCCGGCCCAGAGCACGAACTGGAAGGCCTGGTAATGGCGCTCGCAGGCATCGACGGCCGAGCGCATCAGCATTTCGCATTGCGGTCGACCCGGCATCGCGCCGCCTGTCAGCAGCAGGGCATGGCGGTACATCACCACCTGTTCGGCACTCCAGAGATCGAAATGTCCGACCCAGAGCTGCTCGTTGATCATCGAGACCAGATGGATCAGCTCGTTGCGCCGGCGTTCATGGACTTTCAGATCGAAGGCGCAGGCGATATGGAGCGCCTCGACCTCCGGGATCCAGGTGAAGGCGATCTGGTAATCGCTCCAGCGCCCGGTGAGGGAGACGCACATTTCGTCGGCGTCGAAACGCTCGAAAGCCCATTGTTCGTTCGCGGCGAGCCGTTCGACTTCGTCGAGCGGGTGTTCGGCGCGATCGTCCTGAAGCTGGAGCTGGGTCATTGTCATCCGTCGGGCTCGTGCGAGCGTTTCAAGGAGGGGCGGGACGCGAACCGAAAGCGTTGGGCAATCTGTTTTTTGCCGCCGATGCACGGGAGACGAAGAAATCGGTCTCCGGTTCCCGCGAATCACCTGCGCTTCGACTATATCCCGACCGACTCCCGTCAATCAAAGTGCGATCAACGTCGAAGATTCGCTTTCGACAGACAATCTGTACCGTTGCGGTTTCCACAAAGGATACGGGTACGCGCTGATCCCTGGCGCATAACGGGCTCACACGGGTCTCTGGATGCGGGTGAATGACGAAAAACGGTGGATGACGTCGTTTTTCCGTGGCTGATAGCCCGAGCCCGATCGGCGCGGGAGAATCAGTGCCGTGGAATGATCAGAATCATGCTCGTGAAAGGATCACGGCCCCGTCAGTTCCGGCCCAGTGCCCGCCAGCCGATATCGCTGCGGCAGAAGCCTTCCGGCCAGTCAATGCGGGCCACCGCCTCATATGCGCGCTCCCGCGCACGGGCGACATCATTCCCCAGGGCCGTGATCGCCAGCACACGCCCGCCATGCGCCCGAAGTATGCCGTCATCGCAGCGGGTTCCGGCCTGGAAGACCTGGACGCCCTCGATCCGACCGGCATCCGCGAGGCCCCGGATGATGCTGCCGTTCTCGACCTTGCCCGGATAACCGCGCGTCGCCATCACCACGGTCAGTGCAGCCTGCTTGCGCCAGCGGATCCGTACATCGGACAGATCTCCGAGGGCCGCGGCATGCAACAGGGCCACAAGATCCGATTCGAGGCGCGGGATCAGGACCTGCGCTTCCGGGTCACCGAACCGGGCATTATATTCGATCAGCTTCGGCCCCTCGGCGGTGATCATGAGCCCGGCATAGAGCACGCCCGTATAGGGGCAGCCCATCTCGCGCATGGCCTGCATTGTGGGTGCGATGATGCGCTCCATCACCTGCGCCTCCAGCGCAGGAGACATCACGGGTGCGGGCGAATAGGCGCCCATGCCCCCGGTATTCGGGCCGGCATCGCCGTCGAAGGCGCGCTTGTGGTCCTGCGCCGAGGCTAGCGGCAGAGCCGTCGTGCCGTCGCAGATGGCGAAGAAACTCGCCTCTTCGCCTTCCAGATATTCCTCGATCACCACGCTTGCGCCGGCATCGCCGAGCCCGCCCTCGAACATGAAGGCGATCGCCTCCTCCGCTTCCGCCTGGGTCATCGCCACGACGACACCCTTGCCGGCGGCGAGGCCGTCGGCCTTGATCACGATCGGTGCGCCCGTCTCGCGGATATGGTCAAGCGCCGTGTCGCGATCCTCGAAGCGGGCGTAATCGGCAGTTGGAATATCGTAGCGTCGGCAGATCTCCTTGGTGAAACTCTTCGAGCCCTCGAGCCGCGCAGCCTCGCGACCCGGGCCGAAACAGGGGATGCCCGCCTTCGTGAGATCGTCGGCCAGCCCGGCGACGAGAGGTGCTTCCGGGCCGATGACGACGAGATCGACGGCATTGTCCGCGCAGAAGCTGAGCACGGCGGCATGATCGCGGACATCCAGCGCGACATTCTTGCCGAGCGCAGCCGTGCCGGGATTGCCGGGGGCGATGAACAGGCGCTCGCAGAGCGGGCTGCGCGTAAGCCCATGGGCAAGAGCGTGTTCGCGTCCACCGGAACCGATCAAGAGCAGTTTCATCGTATGATCCTCGGCATAACTTCCGTCGCGCATACGCGCTTTCACTGCGTGTCCTGTCGCGTATCGCCGGCAATCGAGTGACTCAACCGGCGCGGCGGACGAGTGACGGATAGGCCCGGTGAACCGTGAGCGCGACTGATGCAGCGACCACGGCCTTGACGATATCACCGGGTATGAAAGCCGCCGATCCTGTCAGCGCGCCCCAGAGCGGCACCCCGGCGACGAGGGAAAGCCAGGCGATACCGCCGGCATAGATCACCACGACGCCGCCGGCGAGGTTGAAGAGGATCGCCGTAAAGAGGTTCACCCGCTCGCGGAGGCGCTCCATCAGAAGGCCGATGACGAAGGCGCCGATCGGCCAGCTGAGCAGGAAGCCCGCCGTGGGACCAAAAAAGACGCCAAAGCCGCCGCGTCCGCCAGGCAGCAGCGGCAGGCCGATCGCCACGAGCAGAAGGAAGACGAGGACAGCAGCTGCGCCCTTGCGGCTACCCAGAATCGCACCCGCCAGCATGACCCCGAGCGTCTGGGCCGTGATTGGCACCGGTAGAAAGGGCAGGGGGATCGCCGGCACGAGGCCGAGCGCCGCGATGATGGCGGCAAACAGGGCAATATGGGCGAGATCGCGGGTCTGGCTGATGGCGGGGTTCATGTGCAGGCCTTCACTTGAGATCATGGCGGATTGGGTTATGCGCGGGGGAGGGTGGTGTCAATGCGTTCCCCTGGTGTTCCCCACGGGCATGTGCATGTTCTTGCATGGGTTTTTTGACGGCATGGTGGAGCGCATCGCAATCCACGTCATCATCTTCGATGCTGACCCCTTCGGCCGTCCCTTCGGCCGCTTCTTCGCCATAGCCACGCGCATGTAATGCTTCGGCCACAGTATCGGCCATGCGCAGGCCGCGCAGGATCGCCGGGACTGCAACCGCCACAAGGGAGCGCTCCAGTCCGCGCGCTGCCTGGACCTCGCGGATCGCGCGGATCTCGTTGGCCATGACGGGCACAAAGCGGATCGCCATTGACAGGCACAGCGCGATCGGGGCCGGATCGATACCGATCCTGCGCAGGGGGGCCAGCCCTGCTCCGAGCGCATCGACCATATCCGAGGCGCGGGTCGTCAGGGTAACGAGGCTCGCCGCGGCAATCACGATGAGAAAACGGCTGAAAACAAGCGCTGCCACGCGCCACTCGCCCATCACGAGATGCAGGGCCACGATCAATGCGAGGACGAAAAGTGCCGGGCGGATCTGCGCGAATGCCGTGCGTGCACCAATCCGCGCGATGGCATATCCGACGGACACCAGCCCGGCGATCGCAGCGAGGACGAGGAAAGAGTGTGTCGCGAAGGCAAGGGCCGCGAGGACGAAGAGCATGATCAGCTTGATCCCCGCGCGCAGGCGGTGAATCGACGTCTCGCGATGCTGATAGAGGCCCAGCATCACGCCCCCATCAGTGTCTGATAGTGCGAGATCGCTGGCTGTGGTGCGCCATCAGCTGCAATGCGACCATGATCGAAGACGAGCACCCGGTCAAAATCGGCGAGCAGATCAAGGTCGTGGGTCACGAGAATGATCTGCTGTGGCAGTGCGGAGAGAATCTCCATGATCCTTCGCTTGTTGCGCAGGTCGAGCAGGGTGGTCGGTTCGTCGAGAACGATCGTGCGCGGCTCCATTGCGATCACGCCTGCAAGGGCCAGAAGCTGTTTCTCCCCGCCGCTGAGAGCATGGGCTGCCTGATGGCGCAGAGGTTCGAGGCGGAAACGGTGGAGGGTTTCCCCGATGCGCTGTGTCAGATCGCTGCCGCGCAGGCCCGTATTCTTCAAGCCGAAGGCAAGGTCTTCCTCGACTATGGGGTAGACGATCTGGTGATCGGGATTCTGGAAGACGAAGCCCACCTTGCGCCGGACTGCGCGGCCTTCGCGGCTTGTATCATGACCATGCGCGATGACGCGTCCGGTGACAGGGATCACGAGCCCGTTGAGCAGGCGGGCGAAGCTGCTCTTGCCAGACCCATTGGCGCCGATAATACCGATACGCGCTTCAACGAGGTCGCACGAAAGGCCGGCGAGGATCACCTTTTCCTCAAGACAATGCTGTACGGCTTCGACGGTGATCACGGCGGCAGCGCTCCATGGTTCATGCCTGAAAGCCTGTTGGTTGAACGCGCAAGCAGCATGAATTGCAAGCCCGATGGGCATCGCAGGTCGCCACGGAACTCTCAAAAGCCTTGTTTACCCAAGCCTCTCGAGATGGTTGTCATCTGCGTTTCACAAAACGTTGGAAAAATGACCGAAAATTGCGCATTTTTCTGATTGACGAGACCAGGCCCCGGGCGTAGAACGCTGGGCATCGGCGCCGGCGCTTTTGAGCGTTTTCGGCGGCTTCGCTTCCTCTGGAGTGTTTGCGGGATTATCCCGGTTTGTTTTGCCGGGGTTTTGACTGTTTGCGCTTTTTGGGTTGCGGTGATTGCGGGCTCTTTCGGGTTTGTGGTCTTTTGCTCTTTGACATTGTTGGGAAGGAAGAAAGGGAAGCGTGGTCGGCGTTGTCCTTGCGGGTACTGGGTGCTCTTTTGGGGTATCTGGTACTGATTGGGATAGTGTCGGATTCGACGTTTCTTTCTGGAAGCCATCATCTGTATGGGCGCCGTGAGGCGTTTGTATGGTGTATGGATTTCCGTTGATTCGATTGAGTTCGGCCTGGATTGATCTCTTCAACTTGAGAGTTTGATCCTGGCTCAGAGCGAACGCTGGCGGCAGGCCTAACACATGCAAGTCGAACGCAGTCTTCGGACTGAGTGGCAGACGGGTGAGTAACGCGTGGGAACGTGCCCATCGGTTCGGGATAACCAAGGGAAACTTTGGCTAATACCGGATACGTGCGAGAGCAGAAAGATTTATCGCCGATGGATCGGCCCGCGTCTGATTAGCTTGTTGGTGAGGTAACGGCTCACCAAGGCGACGATCAGTAGCTGGTCTGAGAGGATGATCAGCCACACTGGGACTGAGACACGGCCCAGACTCCTACGGGAGGCAGCAGTGGGG
>Ga0076929_100912_pt1 | contig 13080 bp, 11 predicted proteins | sample HotLakConUCCSL28_FD_87104 | JGI IMG/M metagenome (GOLD analysis project Ga0076929, IMG submission 87104) | Hypersaline microbial mat communities from Hot Lake, Washington, USA - Hot Lake Consortium UCC-SL28 (version 3) (version 3) | ecosystem: Environmental > Aquatic > Thermal springs > Hot...
CGTTGTCGGTTCCAGGTCGCAACCCGAACCTTCTCCGAAGATCGACGATGACCGCCAGCGTCACCCGCGGCCGCGCGGCTCGCGCTACGCCGAAGGCTCCGCGCGCGGCCTCCTACACCATGTGCTGGGACACTGCCTCTTCAATCATTTCAACTCGGAGCGCAGCTTCTACTCGAGGGCAAATTTCAAGAAGAACCGCGCCGCCGCTCTCACCGAGTGGCGTCAGCTCGGCGCGGCATAAAGGGGCAGCCATTCTGCCCTTGCTGAGACGAGTTCGAATTCGTCTGACACCACCCAGATCCCGCATCGAAGACCTCATGCCGTGGCGCTACAACGAACCGTCAAGCCTCGCCGCATAGGGCCGCCGCGGCGCGCTTACCTTCATCAGGACCAACGGTCAGACGCACCGCGCGCCCAGGCCGGACACATGACCGCACCCCGCAACGATCATTCTCAGCTCAAATCAACCCTTGCGCAAACGGAGCCGTCCACACATGACACCAACCAGCCAAATACTGGCAACTCGTAGAGACATGCTTCATGATGTCACAAATGCTGGAGCAGGTTGCAAATAATGCTTGGAAACCAATTTGGTTAGGTCGCGCGTGTCCGTGGGCATCATCGGTTGCGGATCGTTTTCGCACTTGGCTCATATTCCAAACCTAGCCTCCAGTCATCGGGCCGAAGTTATCGCAATCTCGGATCCAAGGGATGCGCGGCGGGCAAGTGCGCTGCCGTACTTTCCACGCGCGAGTGCGTACTGCGATGCGCAGGACGTCATCTCGAATCCAGATGTAGAGGCCGTGGTTATCGCGGTGCCCCCTTTGGTGGCCGCGGATCTGGCGATTGGTGCATTCGAGGCGGGCAAACACGTGCTTCTCGAGAAACCCGGCGCCGTAACGGTCGCAGAAGCAAAAGCAATCTGCTCGGCTTGGATGCGGTCGGGAAAAATGGGTGCGATCGGGTACAACTTTCGGCGACACCGGGCCGTGTTGGACGCGAGAAGACGCATACTGGCGGGACAGATAGGAGAGATCATCTCAATCATGGGGCTCTTCACGTGGTCGGGTGGGGGCGTGGGCGGGTGGCGTGCAGACCCGAAGTCTGGGGGCGCCCTTCTCGATCTAGCCAGCCATCACGTCGATCTGGCTCGGTGGTTGGTGGGCAGAGAGTGCGAGACTGCTCAGACCGATACCCGTTCTGTTCAAAATCCCCAAGATACCGCGGACATCCTTCTGGGCTTTGCAGGCGGCGCAAATGCCATGTTGCATGTGTCTTCGGCAGGGGGGAGGAATGCCAATCGGATCTATGTGCTTGGTCAAACCGGTCATATCGAGGTCGACTTGACACAGGCCGAAGCCTGCCGAGTTTACCGGGGAGAGCCGCCGCGTTCACGCCTTGCGCGTCTGAAACATAAGCTCGCCGGCTTTGACCCGAGGGCGCTCCTTGCTTCGGGAAAAGAGCCCTCGTTTGCCCTTCTTCTTGAAGACTTTCTGCAAGCATGTGCGACCGGGAGCCCCATAACCCCGGATTTCGACGATGCACTTGCCGTCCTTTCGGCTCTCGAAATGGGGCGTGACGCATCCCGGCATGCCCGTCGGTCGCGCGCGAATGGCTAGGCGATCACCCAGTCGAAGACGGCCAAAGAGGGTGCTGCTGCTCCATGATTATGGGGGCGATCGAGGGGGGGCTGAGCAAATTGCACTCGATTTTCGGCGCCTGCTGCGCGAACGCGGGATAGATGCGCGATTGATGGCCAGCGATGCCGACCCCTGGGACGATACATCGGCGCCGGACATCGTGGCGAAAGGCGGAAAAGGCGCGTTTCACACGTTGCGTGAGGCATGGAACCCCGGCGCGGGGCGGCGGCTAGCGCGAACTCTCGAAGACTTCCGACCCGATATTGTGCAGATCGTGATGTTTCTTTCGCAGCTTTCGCCCGCGATCCTGTCGCATTTGCAGAATGTCCCTACGGTCTATGCGATCAACACCTACCGAGCAGTCTGCCCCACCGGTCTCAGATGGCGTCCGGGAGCTGGCATCTGCACGCGCGACACAGGAACCGGATGCATGGCTATGGGTTGCGTCACCCCATTGGGGCTCCTGCCGCGCCTAACACAACTCGCCATGCTTCGCCGGGGCAGTTCTGCGATCGACAAGACAGTCGTACCCAGCAACATGATGGCAAATATCCTGAAGCGCCATAACTGGCCCGTTACGGACATTGTCCCTCATGCGGTGCCGCCCCACCAGCGCCGTCGCGAAATGTCTGCGTCGAAGACACTGGCATTTGCCGGACGCCGCGTTCCTGAGAAGGGCGTGGACTGGCTGCTGCAGGCTTTCGCGCGGGTGGCGCCCGACGTTCCGGGCGCGACACTCCAGATCATAGGTGACTGCCCGGACCGGCCAAGGCTGGAGGCCATCACCAAGAACCTCGGGTTAGTGGAGCAGATCGAGTTCACCGGCCACCTCGCGCGAGAGGAAAGCCAGAAACTGCTGGAAGTGGCTTGGGTTCAGGCGGTGCCCTCGCTCTGGGCCGAACCTTTCGGTCTGGTCGCGGCAGAAGCGCTTGCCCGGGGCACTCCGGTCATCGCGAGCGATGCGGGGGGGCCCGCCGAGATCGTGGATCATGGGTCGACCGGGTGGATCGTGAACACCGGGTGCGACGTCGGGCTCGCTGAAGCGATCCTTGAAGCGCTCGACAGTCGCGAGCGCAATCAGACTATGGGTGGACGCGGTGCGAAGGTGGCCGCGGAACGATACAATGAAGGCGTCTGGATAGAGCGCTACATCGAAATTTATTGCGAACTGCTTGACGACCACGCAGCCCTTGGGGCGCCATGACGCAGGGCCGATCAAAGGACACGCTCACACGCGGTACAGCACTCGGTTTATTGTCTGAGGCAATGATCCTGCCCACGGGCATCGTGAGTGCTGCCGTCCTGACCCGCAGCCTCGGACCGGATGGTTATGGCCTGATCGGCGTCGTGATGGCTGCGATCAGCCCGGTCGCGTGGTTGATCACCTCAGTCCTCGGTTTGCGGTCATCGGTCAAAATTGTGGGTGACGCGAACAATCCGCTAGAGGCAGCCAGTGCCCTGCTGCGTGCCAATCTGATTCTGGGATCTATCGGCGCGGTGCTCTTTGCATTCGCAGCGCCGTGGATCGCTGCGGCGCTGGGTCATCCGGGAATTACCCTGGCGCTTATCCTGGGGTCGTTCGAGATCTTGCTCATGCCGGTTGCACGGTCCCATCGGGATGCCCTTGTTGGGGTCCGGTCCTACAGCAATGCGGGGATCGCGGGCGGTGTGTTTCATGTCGCAAGGCTTGCCGCGATTATACTGCTGCTCTTGCTGGGCGTTGGCATCGAGACTGTTGTGTGCGCTCACATCGTTGGCCGCCTCGGGGAAATTCTTTGGTGCAGAGCCCACGTCCCGGTGCCGCTGTTGCTCAAGTTCAAGCTCGCCACCCCGGCCACAGCACGGATCGTGGGTCCGACCTTCGCCAACGCGGTTTGCCTGCGCATAGCGGATTCGGTCGATCTGCTTCTGCTATCCGCTCTGGGTGCCGGAACAACGGTGTTGGGGCATTACTCGGCTGCGATGATGCTTACGCAGATTCCACGCATGCTGAATCTGATCGTCGGCCCGGGGCTGATTGTTGCCATTTCCTCAGCTCTGCGGGCTGGAGATACGGCACTGGCCGCCGCCATCCGGGAAGATGCCTCCCGGCTTGTGGCGGCTGTCCTGGCTTGCCTTCTTGTAGGGGCGGGTGCCGCGCCAACGGTTCTGACCGTCTTGTTCGGAGCACCGTTCGAGGCGGGAACCGGTATTCTGCGACTGCTACTAATCGGTGGGGCCGGCATCATCGTCTTCGGCATGACGACAGCGGAATTCGTCGCCGAAAACAGGCCATGGGCACCTGTCGCCATCTCCCTCCCAATGGTGATGCTGAATGTGGCACTCCTCTTCGTTCTCGTTCCAAGATTTGGCGCGGAAGGGGCGGCCCTTGCGACGTCGGTGGCGTTCGTTGCGTCGGGTGTGGCGTCGGTGTGTTTGATGGCAGAGGGGAAGGGTCGGCGCGTTCGCCACCTCAGTGCTGGTATCATCGCAGGCTTGGCCGGCGGTGGGATCGCCGCCGGCCTTGCGGCCGCAGTATTTCCAGTGCTGGACCTGGCCACCGGATCACTTGTTGCCTTGCTGGTCCTTTCCGCCACCGGCGTAGTTGACCGAGAAATCGTATTGCGCTTCACTCGCAGTTATCCTTGGGCGAAGGAACGCGGTTCGTGACCATCGCAATCGACGCGCCGGCAGATCCACGGCTCAGCATCGTTCTCGTGGGTCGCGATGGAATGCAAACCCTTGGGCCGATACTCAGCTGCCTGTCCGCGCAGACTATCGCGGCAGAGATCGAGCTTATTGCGGTTCTCCCCAAGCGCGCGTTTTCCGACGATGCCTTGGTCGATTGGCAAAGCAGCTTTCACTCCGTCCGCACGGTCTGTGTACCCGCCATCGGGAACAGGGGCAGGGCAGCGGCCGCCGGCGTTCGGCTCGCGCGTGCGCCCATTCTGGCGTTCACCGAGAACCATTGCTTTCCCGATCCTGCTTGGGCGGATCGGCTCTGTGCTTCTCATTCGGAGGCCTATGTGGGCGTGGCCCCTGTGGTTCTGAACGCCAATCCGCTTTCGCACCTGAGTTGGGCCTCGTACGGAGGAGGCTATGCGGAATTCGCGGATCGCGGCGCGCCTGAAGAGATCGCGGAAATGCCGCTTCACAACACGAGCTACTTACGAGCCGCCCTCGCCCCTCTCGAGAATGAACTGGAAGAGTTGTTAGAACATGAGGGAAAGCTTCAGGCACGCCTGGCCCAAAACGGAGGCCGCTTTCTTCTTGAGCCCGCTGCGAGGACCTCGCACATCAACGAAGCGACCTGGCTCTTGGTGCTGGGCCTGAGCTACTTCAACGGTCGCCGCTATGGAGGCAATCGCTGTGCCCGCTGGGGGGTTGGTCGACGGTTTCTTTATGCGGCGCTTTTTCCGCTTCTCAGCGTCAACGTCACGCGCAGAACCATTCATCGCCTAAAATCCTGCGAAGCCGCCCCGTCGCTATCACCGGGCCTGTTCGCCGTCGTCTGGCTGCAGTCCATGGCGCATGTGGTGGGAGAAGCTGTCGGCTACCTCCGCGGTCCCCGACAGACATTTGCGTTCGTCGATCTTGAGGAATTCATGATTGTAGAGCGGCTTGGTGGCCACCCAGTTCCCGACCTTCGGCTGGCGGGGTACATCGCCGGGGCCCGGCCGGTCGATGGCCACCTCCTCTGGGGTGAGACTACTTGAAGACTGCAGATCAAACAGAACCATCGGTTTCCATCGTGATTGTGACCCTTGGCGGGCTCGCAGAACTCGGTTTGCCCATGCCTGGCATTCTGGCCCAGACTATTGCGGATCAGATCGAACTGATCATCGTGGCGCGTGCGGGAACGGTTAGCGAGGCAGACCTGTTGTCCCTTTCCGGCTTGCAATCGGTCCGCTTGGTCGAGAAGCCCGTGATAACCAACCGGGGACTCGAAGCGGCTGCGGGCATTGCCGTGGCAACCGCAGATTTCATTGGCTTGCATGAGAACCACACCCGCGCAGAGCCTGAGACCTACGAGCGTCTTCTAGCGGCCTTCAGGGCCGACGACGCGGCCTTGGTGCCGGTCATGTATCCGGCAAATTGTGAAATGCCCTGGGGACAGGCGATGTATGCCGTCGCCCATCACCATGCAAGCCCGCCCAATACAGCCGAGCCAGTATCGCAACTCGTCCTTCATCATGGGCTCTACAGAACTGAACTGGTGCGCCCTTTCGGGAAAAGGATGAAGAACGAACCGAGGGTCCAGACAGAGCTAATCGATGCGGGATATCACCTGCGCTACGTCCCCCAGACCGTGGTTTGGCACCTGAACGAAGCGCGGCCACGTAGCGTGGCTAAGGTCGTCTTCGCGCTCGGCCGCTTGTATGGTTTTGGCAGACAGTGCGAGATCTCGGTCTTTCACCGCATCGCCAGATTGTTGGCTTCGCATGCTATCATCGGCCTTCATGTCCTGCGATGCGCGCGCATCGCCAAGCGGCAGGCCTTCACTCGGCGTCGGTTCGTCAGGTGCCTGCCGAACGTGATCTTTGCCGGCTCGGTCTTCGGCATTGGCGAGGTCATTGGTTATTTCGACACCAAGAGCGCCTGGCTCGATGACCACGAGTTGACCGAATTTGACGTTCTCGGGCGGCTGGCGGGCCGGGAACCGGCCATGCGTTGGCTTCGGGAGGTCGTTCACTCTCTTCCTGCGGATATGCCGTGAGACACGCCTTGGGCGACACGATCGGGCACCGTCGCGCTTAAGCTCTTGCGGGGCAACCCGCGCCTCGCGAAAGTCTTAGGCGGCGTTAACGAAACACTCGATTACCAGCTGCGGCCTCGGGAATACTACGTGAGAAGTTCCATATCTCTTCTGGGTGAGTATCGGCATGATGATTTCGGATATGTTGTCCCGGAGTTCGCCCGTGCGGCTTCTGTCGACAGATAGGCGTAGAGGCTTCATGGGGGATATGGCACAGAAGCCGACAGGTGTGGCGAGCCGTATGTATGCAGGGTGAACGAGGCATGGAGCGCGACGACAGTCGCGAGGTCCTCAGCTTCGAGGTAATCGTACCCGCTTACCGAGCGGAAGAAACGATCGGAGCGTGCCTCGCTGCGCTTTTTGCGTCCGGATTTTTGGCCTCGGAGATCACGGTCGTTGATGACGGGTCGCCCGACCGCACAGGTGGGCTCGCAAGGGATGCCGGCGTCCGCGTCGTTTCAAATGAGACGCCGACACGACCCGCGCGCGCGCGGAATAGGGGGGCGGAACATGCGACGGCGGACGTGCTTGTTTTCGTCGACGCGGACGTTGTGGTGCATGGGGGATTGCGCGAGAGGCTCGAGACGCACTTTGCCGACGAGAGCCTCGTTGCTGTCATCGGCTCGTATGACGACGCACCGGCGGCACCTTCGGTGATCAGCCGCTATCGCAACCTCCTTCACCACATCACACATCAGGACTCCGCGGGTCGGATCGCGACATTCTGGTCTGGTCTCGGCGCGGTCCGCCGGTCGGGCTTCGATGCCGTGGGCGGATTCGATCCGCGCTGGGAGGATATCGAGGATGTCGAATTCGGACTGAGGCTTTCGGCAGAGGGTGCGCGTATTCTCCTCGATCCCCGGATGCTCAGCACACACCTCAAGGACTGGACACTGGTCGGTATGTTCCGGACCGATCTGTTCGGCCGAGCCGTTCCCTGGACCCGGCTTTTGCGGTCTGGTCGGATGCCGTTCGGCACCCTGAATACCTCACCTGCCAACGCTGTTTCAGCCGCCGCGGTCGGCGCGACAGCATCGGCGTTGGTCGCCGCTATCGTCTGGACGCCCGCGCTCTGGGTTGCGCTTTGTGCAGCAGCTGTTTTCTTCGCCGCGAACCTGCGCCTGCTGACGCGTCTCGCGCGCGTTGGTGGGGTCGGTTTCGCGATGCGCGCATTGCCGTACCATGTGATCCACAACGCGGCTGGCCTTCTGGGGTTTGCAAAAGTGCGGTTCTTCGAACGAGGGCTGCCATGAGACCTGCGGCAAGTGTCATCGTGCCAAGCTATGCAAGGCCGGCTGCGCTCGCAGAATATCTGCGCGCGCTCGCAAACCAATCGGTTCCAAATCTGGAGATCATTGTTGTCGATGATGGCAGTCCGGAGCCGCTTGCTCCCGTTTGCGACGCTTTCGAGGCTGTGCGGTGCATTCGTCAGGAAAACGCCGGTCCGGCCGCTGCGAGAAACCACGGCGCACGAATGGCAAGCGGCTCCTTTCTTGCATTCACTGACGACGATTGCCGCCCTCGGTCTGACTGGATGGCCGGACTAATTGCGGCTCATGGCGGTGCACTTGAGCGGCTCGTGGGAGGGCGCGTGGAAAACGGACTTGCCGAAAACCCTTTCGCGATGGCCAGCCAAGACTTGTGCGACTTCCTCTATGATTGGTTTGGGGCGACTGAAGGCACAATGCCGTTCTTCACCTCGAACAACATTGGCTGTTCTCGTGAGCGCTTTCTGTCGCTGGGCGGGTTTGACCAGACCTTTCCATTGGCGGCGGCAGAAGACCGTGAGTTCGGTCTTCGCTGGCGTGAACAGGGCGGGGAACTCATCTACTCCGAAGCGGCCGTGATTGACCACTTCCACCCACTCACCTTGCGTCGTTACTGGCGTCAGCACCACAACTATGGCTGCGGCGCGTACCACCTGCACAAGGTCCTCGACACGCGCGGCTCAAACACCCCAAGGCGCGAGCCGCTATCCTTCTATATCGCCCTGGTTCTAGACCCCATCCGGCGCCGTGGCATTCGGGGTTTCTGCGGAAGCGGCCTGGCGGTCTTGTCACAAATAGCCATGATCGCAGGGTATTCGGCCGCGGCGAGACGATAGGTGCCCCGCTGCTTCAAGGGCTAAGACTGGAAGAACCGGCATCAGCCTAAAGCACTTGTGGCGACGGCACTCGGCCTGCCGCGGGTATCGCGATTGTACTGCAGCCGACCCGGTTGACGTTGAACCCAAGCGGGTATGCGAGATTTAACCGCCCCGGGCCAATACGCCAAATGGCGCTTTGGAGGCTGCCGTTATCATGGTTATGGTGTAATCCACGCCGAGGTGCTCAGAATTCACTGTGCGGCGAGAGCGTTTTGCTTCTTTCGGTCAACCTCGAAGTCCTCGTGATAGGAGCGCTCCACGTTCACGTCCCAAACGTCGTAAGCATGTCCCAGGGTGTTGCGAGCGGCATACATCGCCGAAACCATGGAGTGGTCCTGATTGTTGTAGCGATGCAGCCCGGCGCGGCCCACCGTCTGGAAGTTCGTGAGGGTCTTCAGCCAGCCCGATATGACATCGAGGGCCTTGCGATAATCCCCATCATAAACCGGATAGGCTTGGGGCTGCCGTATGATCGCGAAATCTGTGACAGTGGCCGCATCGGCCAGACCCAACTCTTCCAACTCCAGCGCTGCGAGATCGCGAAGCCCCTCATCTTCCATGTCCCAAAGATCGTCTCCCCGATTGCAGAAGTATTCCATGCCGATCGAAGACGTGTGGGGGTCGGCAAGCATGTCCGGGGACCAGGCACGAAAGTTCTGGATGCGCGCGACACGAACATCCGGGCTATGAACGTAAATCCAGTTGTCCGGGAACGGATCGGCATGGTTCAGGCATAGTGTGACGATCAGAAAGTCACGATATCGGAGCTTTTTCGCAGCCGCGACCACGTCGGAAGGCGGAGCGGGATCGAAGGCCGCGACCAGTTCCCTCAGCGGCATGCTGTTGATGAAGTGTTCGCCCTCGATCCTCGTGGTTCCACAATCCTCACCACTTGCGCTCCAGCATCTTGCATCGACGGATGTCACTCTGTCGCCTGCACGGTTGATGCGAACTACTTCGCGACCCATGTGCACTTCACCGCCCTTTTCTTGGACGAGGTCGCGCACGCGCTCCCACATCATCCCGGGGCCGAGCCGCGGATACTGGAATTCCTCGATCAGACTCGATGTATCGTTGGCCCCGGAAACGGCGTTCCAGATCGCTTTCGGCAGGGATAGGTTTTTGATGCGTTGCGCGGCCCAGTCCGACCGTATTTCGCTGGGGTCAATCCCCCAAACCTTGCGTGTGTAGCTTTGAAAGAAGTGTTCATAGAGCCGCCGACCGAACCGGTTCACGACCCATTGTTCGAACGTGTCCTCGATGCGGGACGGGCGCACCTGCCATTTGATGTAAGACATCAGGATGCGCGTAGCCTCGACCGGCCCAATGTTCGCCAGCGCATTCATTGGCTTCAGGGGATACGCGAAGTACTTCCCCTGATAATATATGCGACTGAGCCTCGGGACGGTCAGAAACTCATCCCGGAGGACCTCGTGCCACATGGCCTCGACCTCGGGAACCTTGGTGAAGAACCGGTGGCCACCGATATCAAAACGATTGCCGTTCTTCATTTCCGTCCGGGAAATCCCGCCAACCATGTCAGACGCTTCGAGAACCACAGGGCGAAGCGAAGAGCCGCAGCGTTGTAGTTCGTAAGCCGCTGTCAGTCCCGCGGGCCCTGCACCGATCAAGACACAATCGGTCCCCGAGCGCTCGCCATAAGAGCTTTTATCCATCAGATCGCATCAAAGCCGGTCTCCAGAGTCGACATAGCAAAAACTAGACCGACCCGAGGTGAAACTCAGTCCGGAACGAGATAGGGTCGCGGTTTGGGACTTCATGATCGGCCGACCCGCACCACTCATAACTAATACGATCACAATCAGGAACCAGTAGTTGGGCCAGGGTTGACTATGACCGCCTTCGAGGCAAGGTGTTGTCTGTCGGGGAACGCGAAAATGCCAAGGCTTTACGATAGTCGAAAACGGGTGCTCGTCACTGGTGGCGCAGGTTTCATCGGGTCACACCTGACCGACAAGCTGTTGGCAGAGGGCCACGACGTACTCTGCGCAGACAACCTGTTCACCGGGACAAAGCGGAACATTGATCATCTGCATGGGAACCAGCGGTTCGAGTTCCTTCGGCACGATATAACGTTTCCCCTCTATGTCGAGGTTGACGAAATCTACAACCTTGCTTGCCCGGCATCTCCCATTCACTATCAATATGATCCGGTCCAAACGACGAAGACGTCGGTGCTTGGCACCATCAACATGCTGGGTCTGGCGAAACGATTGAACTGTCCGATTTTTCAAGCCTCGACGTCTGAAGTATACGGCGACCCGTCACAGCACCCTCAAACCGAGGCATACTGGGGTAACGTAAATCCGATCGGGCCCCGCTCATGCTACGACGAGGGAAAGCGCTGCGCCGAGACGCTTTGCTTTGATTATCAGCGCCAGCACGGAGTCGACATAAGGGTCGCACGGATTTTCAACACCTTTGGCCCGCGCATGCACCATGCCGATGGTCGCGTCGTTTCGAACTTTATCGTGCAGGCGCTCCACGGCGAGGCGATCACAATCTACGGAGATGGCCGTCAGACGCGAGCGTTTTGCTTTGTCGATGACCTTGTCGAGGGGATCCAGGCGATGATGGGGGCCGGCAATGCCGCTACCGGTCCGATAAACCTCGGCAATCCCGTCGAATTCGAGATCGGGCAGCTCGCAGAACTTGTGATCGAATTGGTGGGGTCGGGCTCCACGGTAATCTACCGGGACCTTCCTCAAGACGACCCGACCCAACGTTGCCCCGATATCACGCAAGCCAGATCCATTCTTGGCTGGGAACCTAAGACGGACCTCTTGACAGGACTCAAGCAAACCATCGGCTTTTTCTCGCGCACGCTTGCCAAACTCGAGGGTCGCAACGCTCTTGAGCCCGTGTTGTCTTCCGATGGCGACATGGCAAGTGTGGGCGGAAATGACGAGTGATGTAGCCAATCACCAACGGCAAACCGCCCGTGGCGGCTTACTTGGCTTTCTCTCTTGCCTCACGGGCACCTGTCTGCTCGAGAAAGGGGTCGTATCTCGGAGTTGGTGGAAATTCGAGGGCGGGGTAATCTCCGGGTGAACCAACACCCACCCAACCGGCGGCTGCAACCGCCAGGGAGATCACGCCATGAACCAGATTACCGACACTGCGAGCTTTGCGCTACTGGCCCATGAGGCCGGGTTTGACCCGATCGAGGATCGGTTGCGGGCGAACGTCCGTGCGACCATCGAAGCCGTGTTCGAGGAGGAGCTTGCCAGCTTCCTCGGCCGTCTTCGCTATGACCGGGCACCGAGAACGGCAACTCACCGGCACCTTCGGGACCGAGACGGTGCGGGTGCCTCGCGCCCGGATCGAGGATGAAACGGGCAAGGTCACGGAATGGCGCTCGAATGCGCTGCCCCGTTACCAGCGCCTGACCAGGAAGGCCGAGGCCCTGATAGCCGCGGTCTACCTCGCCGGCACCAACACACGGCGCGTCAAGCGAGCGCTGTTCGGGCTGTTCGAGGGCGCCGTCAGCAAGGACGTGGTCAGCCGCGCCCGGCGCAAGGTGAAGGTCGACTGGGACGCGTGGTGCGCGCGCAGCCTCGCTGATGAGGACATCGTTCGCATCATTCTCGACGGCATCGTGATCAAGACCCGGCTGGACCGCAAGACCACGAACATCTCGGTGCTGGCCGCCATCGGCGTGCGCAGCGACGGACAGAAGGTTCTGTTACCCATCGGAAACATGGGCGGGGAGAGCACGGCCGCCTGGCGCCAGTTCCTTGATGATCTTGATGCCCGCGGCCTGAAGCGGCCCGAATTCGTGATCGTCGACGGCGCCCGGGGACTGGAGGCCGCCCTCGTGGCGCTGTGGGGCGAGGACCTGCCGATCCAGCGCTGCACGGTTCACAAGCACCGCAACCTCCTGGCCCATGCCCCGAAGCACCTCCACGACGAGTTGACCGAGGACTGCCGCGACATGATCTATGCCGACACCGCGGCCGAGATTGAGACGCGCCGAAAGGCCTTCCTGCGCAAGTGGCGGCTCAAGTGCCGGGCCGTCGCCGATAGCCTGGAGGAAGCTGACGATCGGCTCTTCACCTTCACCCGCCATCCGAACTTGGTTCTGCATAAATCTCCAACTTCGGTATTTGTAGTTCTTCAGACCGGATGCGAGTCGATCACCGGGAATTTCGAAGACTATAATTTGCCGCGCGCTTTGAAGCCATTTCAGAGATTCATCGGATTTAAGTGCCTGCAGGTTCGCGACTGTAGTGCCATTGGAGTACACCTTTGCGGCGAACTCTCCATATTCGCCTAGCGTCGCTACCTCTTTCAAATAACGAGAACGCACCTTTCGGACGAGGGTGGACGCGAGAATCTCTCTAAGATCACTTTCATCGAACGATCTAGGGTTCGTACTCAATTAGCGGATTCCCCGTGAGCCATTGGTCTGATTCACTTCTGTCGGAAGCAGGCAGGAGATTTCCATGACAAAGAACCTCTTTTTGGCTCAGCGATGCGCAGTGGGCTTCGATCCAGCCGCACCTTCCGAGCGGGCGGCGCGGGGCACGGTGTGTGGA
>Ga0076929_100913_pt1 | contig 13080 bp, 10 predicted proteins | sample HotLakConUCCSL28_FD_87104 | JGI IMG/M metagenome (GOLD analysis project Ga0076929, IMG submission 87104) | Hypersaline microbial mat communities from Hot Lake, Washington, USA - Hot Lake Consortium UCC-SL28 (version 3) (version 3) | ecosystem: Environmental > Aquatic > Thermal springs > Hot...
CTCCTCGAGCGACCAGCCGCGGGGGAGGTAGCCGTTGACGGGGTCGTGGGCGCTCGTCTGGTCGGTCACGATGTCGGGGTGGACGCCGCGCGCCACCAGCTCGGGAAAGATGTCGGCGGCGTTCCCGAGGAGCCCCACCGAGCGGGCCTCTCCGGCGGCGGTCCAGCGCTCGATCAGGCCGAGCGCCTCGTCGAGGGTTTCGGCGCGCTCGTCGAGGTAGCGGGTGCGCAGGCGAAAGTCGATGCGGGAGGAATCGCACTCGACGGCGAGGCAGCACGCCCCCGCCATGACGGCGGCGAGGGGCTGCGCGCCGCCCATCCCCCCGAGCCCCGCGGTCAGGATCCAGCGGCCCGTGAGGTCGCCGCCATAGTGCTGGCGCCCCGCCTCGGCGAAGGTCTCGTAGGTGCCCTGAACGATGCCCTGCGTGCCGATGTAGATCCACGACCCCGCGGTCATCTGGCCGTACATCATGAGGCCGGCGCGATCGAGCGCGTGGAAGTGCGCCCAGTTGGCCCACTCCGGCACGAGGTTGGAGTTCGCGATCAGCACCCGCGGCGCGTCGGCGTGGGTGCGGAAGACGCCGACCGGCTTTCCCGACTGGACGAGGAGCGTCTCGTCCGCCTTCAGACGGCGCAGCGTCGCGACGATACGGTCGAAGTCCTCCCAGGTGCGGGCGGCGCGGCCGATCCCGCCGTAGACGACGAGCTCCGCCGGGTTCTCCGCCACATCCGGGTCGAGATTGTTCATCAGCATCCTGAGGGCGGCCTCGGCGCCCCAGGTCTCGCAGGTCCTCTCCGGGCCGCGGGGGGCGCGGACGGCTGGGCGGTTGTGGCCGAGGCGGGTCATCGGGCGGCCTCGACGGCGGGCGGGGCGAGGCTCATGGCAGAAGCTCCAGCGGCGGGACGTCGGCGGCACGGGCGAGCGGCCCCTCGACGAGAGGTCTCGCCGAGGCGATGTCGGGGGCGATGAGGCGGTCGTCCTCGAGGAAGGGGACGACCTCGCGGATCGCGGCGCGGGCGGCGGCAAGGCGCGGGCTCGTCGTCAGGGGCGCGCGAAGGTCGACCCCCTGCGCCGCGGCGATCGCCTCCACGGCGAGGATGCCGGCGAGGTTGTCCGCCATGTCGCCGAGGCGGCGGGCGCCGTGGCAGGCCATCGAGACGTGGTCCTCCTGGTTGGCCGAGGTCGGGGTGGAGTCCACCGAGGACGGCACGGCGCGCTGCCGGTTCTCGCTCATGAGCGCCGCCGAGGTCACTTCCGCGATCATGAGGCCGGAGTTTATCCCGGGCCGCGGCGTGAGGAAGGGGGGAAGGCCGAAGGAGAGGGCGGGGTCCACGAGGAGGGCGATCCGCCGCTGTGCGATGGACCCCATCTCCGCGAGCGCGAGCGCGATCTGGTCCGCCGCGAACGCCACGGGCTCGGCATGGAAGTTGCCGCCAGAGACGATCTCGCCGGTGGACAGCACGAGAGGGTTGTCGGTCACGGCGTTCGCCTCGACGGCGAGCGTGCGGGCGGCGGCGGACAGGAGGTCGACGCAGGCGCCGAGCACCTGGGGCTGGCATCTGAGGCAGTAGGGGTCCTGCACCCGCTCGTCCCCCTCGCGGTGGCTCTCCCGGATCGTGGAGCCGTCGAGGAGCGCCTCCAGCCGCGCGGCCACCTCGATCTGTCCGCGATGGCCGCGCAGGGCGTGGATCTCGGCGCGGAACGGTGCGGTGGAGCCCATGGCGGCGTCGGTGGAGAGGGCGCCCGTCACGACGCTCGCCTCGGCGAGGCGCCGGGCGCGGAAGAGGCCGGCGAGGGCGAGGGCGGTCGAGACCTGCGTGCCGTTGATGATGGCGAGCCCCTCCTTCGCGCCGAGCACGACGGGGCGGATTGCGCAGCGCGCCAGCCCGTCGGCGGCAGGCATGACGATGCCGCCGACGCTCACCTCGCCGATGCCGACGAGGGCGGCGCCGAGGTGCGCGAGCGGGGCGAGATCGCCCGATGCGCCCACTGAGCCCTGCGCCGGGATCACCGGCAGGCAGTCCCGCTCGAGAAGCGCCTGGAAGGCCTCCAGCGTCTCCCAGCGCACGCCAGAGGCGCCGACCGCGAGCGCCTCCACCTTCAGCGCGAGGATGAGGCGCACGATCGGCGCCGCGAGGGGAGGGCCGACACCCGCCGAGTGGGAGAGGATGAGGTTGCGCTGGAGCGCCGCGGTGTCGGCCGCGCCGATCCGCCGGCTCGCGAGCTTTCCGAAGCCCGTGTTGATGCCGTAGACCGCCGCGTCTCCCTCTGCGGCGGCCCTCACCACAGCGGCAGCACGCTCCACACGCTCGCGCATATCCTGCCGGAGCGGCGGCGGCGCGCCCCCGTCGAGGACGCGCTCGAGGTCGGCGAGGGTCAGCACCGGCAGCCTCCGCGATGCCCGCCCCCCGCTCGCCGCGATGCGCGAGGGGACGTCATGAGCGCTGCCCGCCGAAGTAGCGCGCCTTCAGGGGCGTGTCGCCGATGCGATAGGCGAGCTCGGCCGGCTCGCCGACGTCCCAGACAGCGATGTCCGCCGCCGCCTTCGGCGCGATCGTCCCCACCGTGTCGGCGAGGCCGAGCGCGCGTGCGGCGTTGCGCGTCGCCCCCGCGAGCGCCTCCTCCGGCGTGAGGCGGAAGAGCGTGCAGGCCATGTTGAGCGCGAGCGTGAGGGAAAAGAGTGGGGAGGAGCCCGGGTTGCAGTCGGTGGCGACGGCGATCGGCACGCCCGCCTCGCGCAGGGCCGCCACGTCCGGCGCCTTCGTCTCGCGCAGCGTGTAGAACGCGCCCGGCAGCAGGACGGCGACCGAGCCCGCCTCCGCCAGCGCCAGCGCGTCGTCCGGCGTGATGTGCTCCAGATGGTCCGCCGAGAGCGCGCCGAACCGCGCGGCGAGCGCGGTTCCGCCGGAGTGGCTGAGCTGCTCGGCGTGGAGCTTCACCGGAAGGCCGAGGGTCTGCGCATGGGTGAAGACGCGCGCCATCTCCTCCGCCGAGAAGGCGATCCCCTCGCAGAACCCGTCGACGGCGTCGACGAGGCCCTCCGCCGTCGCCGCGTCGAGCCCGCCGACGACGACGTCGTCGATGTAGCCGGCGCGGTCCGCCCCCGGGGGCAGGGCGTGGGCGGCGAGCCAGCTCGTGACCACCCGGACCGGCCGCTCCCTGCCCACCTGCCGCGCGACGCGCAGCATCTTGAGCTCGTCCCCCACGGTGAGGCCGTAGCCGGACTTGATCTCGAGGGTTGTGATGCCGCTCGCGAGGAGCCGGTCGACCCGCGGCAGCGTCTCGGCGAGGAGGGTTTCCTCGTCGGCCGCCCGCGTCGCGCGCATGGTGGAGAGGATCCCGCCGCCCGCCCGCGCCACTTCCTCGTAGGTGGCGCCCTCGAGCCTCATCTCGAATTCGCCGGCGCGGTTGCCGCCGAAGACGACGTGCGTGTGGCAGTCGACGAGGCCGGGCGTGATCAGGCAGTCGCCGAAATCCTCCACCGGGAGGAAAGCATACTCCGAAGGCACCTCCTCGCGGGGGCCGACCCAGGCGACCGTTCCGCCCACCACGGCGACGGCGCCACCGTCGATGCGCCCGTACCGCCCGGCGCCGGGCACCATGGTGGCGACGACCCCGCCGGCGATCAGCCCGTCCATCCGCAAGCCCTCCGCTCTCCTCGCCTGACTGGTTTCCATGAACGTCGTTCCGGGGCAAGGGTCGCGTGGCTTCCGCCCCTTGACGGGTTGCCCGGCCGGCGGCTTGTGAGGATGCGCCGACGGCGGCTCCTGTTCGGCCGGGTCCTCGGGCCGGCGGGGACGACGTGGCACAGCCGGCGGCGCGCACGGGTGGAGGGAGGCCGATGCTGATCGCTGCCGGCGAGGCGCTGACGGAGGACGGCTGGCGCCGCGACGTGACCGTGGAGATCGCCGGCGGGCGCATCGCCGCAATCCGCGACGGGCGCGGCGGCGCCGACGTCGTGGCGGACGTCCTCGTCCCGGCGCCCGCGAACCTTCACAGCCACGCCTTCCAGCGCGCACTCGCAGGGCTCACCGAGCGGGCGGGCCACGGGCCGGACGACTTCTGGACGTGGCGCACGCTGATGTACGCGTTCCTTGAGCGCCTCGACCCGGACGACGTCGAGGCGCTCGCCATGGGCGTGCAGATGGAGACGCTGGAGAGCGGCTTTGCCTCCGTCGGCGAGTTCCACTACCTCCACAACACGCCGGACGGGACGCCCTACGACGACCCGGCGGAGCTTTCCGTGCGGATCGTGGCGGCGGCCGAGGCGACGGGGATCGGCCTCACCCTCCTCCCGGTGCTCTACCGCGTCGGCGGGCTCGACGGGCGGCCGCTCGAGGGCGGACAGCGCCGCTTCGGCGCGACACTCGACGCCTTCGGAAGGATCCATGCCGGCGCCGGCCGCGCGCTCGCGAGGCTCGCGCCTGATGCCCGGCTCGGTCTCGCGCCCCACTCGCTGCGCGCCGTCCCGGCGGAGGACCTTGCCGCGCTCGCGACACTTCCGGGGCCGCGGCACATCCACGTCGCCGAGCAGGTGCGCGAGGTGGAGGAGGTGCTGGCGGCGACCGGCGCGCCTCCCGTCTCGCGGCTTCTCGATCTCGTCGACCTCGATGCCGGCTGGACGCTGATCCACGCCACCCACGGGGGCGAGGACGAGCTGGCGCGGGTCGCTGCGGCCGGGGCAACAGTCGGCCTCTGCCCCGTGACGGAGGCGAACCTCGGCGACGGCATCTTCCCGGCCGGCCCCTACCTCGCGGCGGGTGGCGCCATCGGCATCGGCACGGACAGCAACGTGCGCATCTGCCTCGCGGAGGAGCTGAGGCTTCTCGACTACGGCCAGCGCCTCGCCCTGCGTCGCCGCAATCCGCTGGCGCCTCCGGGAGGCTCGTCGGGCCGCGCGCTCCTCGTCGCGGCGGCACGGGGCGGTGCGCGCGCGCTCGGCAGGGACGCCGGCGGGATCGCCATCGGCCGCCTCGCCGACCTCGCCGCCCTCGACGGCGCCTCGACCACGCTCGCCGGCCTGTCGGGCGACGCGATCCTCGACGCCTTCGTCTTCGCGGGGGACAGGTCGCTGGTGCGCCACGTCTGGAGCGCCGGCCGCCACGTGGTGCGGGACGGCCGGCACGTGGCCCGCGACGCCCTCGCACCGCGCTTCGAGGCGTGCCTTCGCCGCCTGCGCGCCGCGGCGTGAGCCGTGATGTGCCCGTCGGCTCGGCGCGCGGCGGGCGCCGCCGCCGCGAGGCCGCCGCCGGTGAGCGTCCTGCGGCAGATCCGGTCCATGGTCGTTCGCCCCCGGTCATCCTGCCGACGTCGTGCCGGCCGTCGTGCCGGCCGTCGAGGGGGCGCCGGCAGTGGCGCTCGCGCAACGGCGGACGGGTGCGGGCGCGCCGAGGGTCCCGGCGGGCGCTTTCTCGGTTCGCGCCGCAGGTCGTGGGCCGTGGCACCTTCCGGGCGCCGCTCCCCGGCCCGCCGCCCCGCCGCCCACGCCTTGTCCCCAGCCGTCCGCCACGGCAAGCTTTCGTGACAGGTCCGGGGCCGCTGGCGGGACGGTGATGGTTCGAGGAGGGGGCGCGTGGCCGGCGTGACGATCCGTCCCGAGGAAGCCGGGGACGAGGTGCGGATCCGGGAGCTGACCGAAACCGCCTTCGCGACGGCGCCTCACGCGGATGGGCAGGAGCAGGAGATCGTCGATCGCCTGAGGGCGGCCGGCGACCTTTCCCTCTCGCTGGTGGCGGTGGACGGTGAGGCGATCGTCGGCCACGCAGCGTTCTCGCCCGCCGCCATCGGGGGTTCGGGCGAGGGATGGTTCGCGCTCGGCCCTATCTCGGTGGAGCCTTCCCGGCAGCGGCGGGGGATCGGCTCGGCGCTCGTGCGCGAGGGGCTCGCCCGCCTGCGCGCCGGCGGAGCGCGGGGCTGCGTCCTCGTGGGCGACCCCGCCTACTATGCCCGCTTCGGCTTCGTGGGCGACTGCGGCCTCGCATTCGGCGGGATCGACCGCCGCTACGTCCACCGCCGCTACGTCCACCGCCGCTACGTCCAGGGCCTCTCCTTCGGCGGGTCCGTTCCGGCGGGCACGTTGCGCTTCGCGCCCGCCTTCGGCCTGGACTGAAAGCTGCGGCGCCAGGGACCGCCGCGTCAGAGCCTGCCGCAGTTCTCCAGGATGTGCCGGCCGGCGGCCTGCGCATCGGGCCGGGGACTTCCGGAAAGCACATTCTCCCTGAGGAGATCGCGGGTCGCCTTCGTCACGGCGGTGCGGACACTGCCCATGTCGCGGCAGATGGTGTTGATCTGGTTCGTCGCCTTGACGCGGGCGAAGATCGCCTCCGCGGCGGGTGTCATCGCGACTGCCGCAGGCGCCGCCGCAAGCATGGCGACGACGACCGCCGCCGCGATTCCGGAATGTGTTCCGATGGTCATCGAAGGTCTCGTCCCGTTCGTTGCCGCACGTGCCCGGCGAGCTTGCGGAGACTACACGAAGACCGGCCGGTCACCCGTGCCATCCGCGCCGCAGGCCCCCGGTAATCATCCCCCGCCTCAGGCCTCGGCGATGCCGGGGGCACAAGCGGGCTCGCCTCGTCTCCGGGCGCGCCTGCAGGGCGATCGGGTCGATCCGGCCAACGGCAGGGCGCGTCAGGCCTCGCGCCGCGCCGCCCGCGCGCCGGCGGCGATGAGGAGGCCCACGAGGGCGAGCGCGCCGACAGCCGCCCGCGGATGCATCTGCGCCTCAAGGTAGAGGCTCGACCTGCGCGGGTGGACCTCGTCCTTCTCCGAGCGGGTCGAGAGATCGCGCCTCGGCGCATGGAGGTTGTCGCGCGTTCCCTCCCGCGGAGGCGTGCGCCCGGTCTGGGTCGACTTGCCGAGAAGCTGCATCGCGACGTCCGTCACCGCGGGGAGGACGTTCGCCCCGATGGCGCCGAGATAGGCGGCTCCGCCAACGACGATATCCCGCCTGTCGTGCTCGGCGGCGTGGCAGATCGCCTTCGCGACGAGCTCCGGATGGTAGGCCGGCGGCGGGTTCTTCGTCGCCTCCGTGTCGAACAGGTTCCTGGCGTGCTCCATGTAGGGCGTGTCGATGGCGCTCGGCTTGACGAGCGTGACGGAGATCGGCTCCCCCGCGGCGTGAAGCTCCATGCGCAGCGCATCGGTGAAGGCCTTCACGGCGTGCTTGGAGGCCGAGTAGGGGCCCTGGTAGATCATCGCCCTGTCGGAGAGGACGCTGCCGACGTTGACGATCTTGCCCGGCGTCCCCTGACGGCGGAACACCTCCACGGCGGCGAGGCAGCCGGCGACGACGCCCCAGTAGTTCGTCTCGAAGAGGCGCCGCTGGTCCTCCCACGCGGCGTCCGTGACGGCGCCGTAGATGGCGACGCCGGCGTTGTTCACGACCGTGTCGAGGCCGCCGAAGCGCTCGGCCGTCTGCCGCGCGATCTCGCGCATCCTCTCCCGGTCCGCCACGTCGCCGGGCATCGCGACCGCGGTTCCGCCTGCCTCGCCGATCTCGCGGGCGAGCGCGTCGAGCGCCTCGGCGTTGCGGGCGACGAGGGCGACCCGCGCGCCCTCGCGGCAGAGGCGCCGGGCGGTGGCGAGGCCGATGCCGCTGGTGGCGCCGGTCAGCACCACGGACTGTTCTGACAGGGGCTTGAGGCCGGTCATCTTCTCACTCCCTCGCCGGCGGCGTCGCCGGCGCTCGCGACGTCATGGGAAGAGAAGCCGGCGAGGGAGGCAGGGTTCCGGGAGGGCGGCGGTGTGCCCCGGTCGCAGGCTCAGGCGGCCCCGGGGGAGGCGGGAATGCGGGTCAGGGTCGCGATCCTGTCGAGGAGGGGTGGCGCGACCGGGGCGATGGCGGCGAGGAAAGGCTGCAGCGGCCCGTGGCACAGTCCGCGGGAAAGGAGCGCGGCGAGGCGCACGCGGGCGGCCACCAGACGGGCGAGGCGCCGCTGGAAGCCTGTGGCGTCCTCCCCTGCGAGGATCGCACCGGAGGCGAGGCGCGCCGAGGCGAGGGCGATCGCCATGCCCTCACCGCAGAAGGACGGGATCACGGCGGCCTGGTCGCCGAGGTGGTAGGGTCCGTCCGAGCGGGCGCGCACGAATCCGTAGGGCACCCTGCCGACGGCCGCGGGGCGGTCCCCGAGGAAGCGCGCACCCGACAGGAGATCGCCGGCCCGCTCAGCCCCGCGCCGGACCGCTTCGAAGGCAGCGTCGGCATTCCCGCGGTGCGCCTTCAGGAAAGCCTGCTCCACCACGAGGCAGACGTTGACGCGCCCACCCTCCACCGGCTGGATCCCGCAGTAGCCGCCGGGGAAGAGCGCCACCTCCACGGCGTCGCCCATTGCCGCCATTGCGGCCGGTGAGAGGACGGCTAAGCGCTTCAGCCCCACGAGGCCGGGGTGAATGCCGGCTGCGCGCCTGCGGCCGGCGACGTCGGCCTTGCCGGAGGCGACGACGATGCGCCCGCCCCGCGCCTCTCCGCCCGCATGAAGGGCGCGCCATCCGCCGCCACCGGGCGTGAGGGCGCGCACCGTGACGCCGCGGCGCACGTCGGCGCCCGCCTCGGCCGCGGCGATAAGGAGCGCCTCGTCGAGCCGCTCCCGCGTCAGGGAGGCGGCCGGGAAGGAGAGCGAGCTCTCGGCGGTGCGGCGGCGGGCGGAGAAGCGGGTGCGCGACAGCGGCACCGCGCCGAGCGAGGCTGCCGGAACGCCGAGCGCTGCGAGCTCCGCAAGGGCCACACCCGACAGGAACTCGCCGCAGACCTTCGTCCGCGCGCAGCTCTCCCGCTCGAACAGCGTGACCGATGCCCCTTCCCGCGCGAGGCGGAGGGCTGCTGCGGCGCCCGCAAGTCCTCCGCCGACCACGACGACGTCCGCAGCGTCAGCCAAGGCGGGATCCCTTCTCCCCGCGGCGCATGCGCGAGACGCGCTGGCGGACGACGGCCTCGTCGTGGAGCTTCTCGACGCACAGGCGGAACGGTGCGCCGATGAAGATGCGCGCCCCCGTGACGCCAGCCTCGGCGAGGAGACGCTCCCAGTCCGCCCGGCGGAAGGCGCGCGCGAAGGAGACCGGGCCGTCGTGGCGGACGATCGGGTGGCGCAGCGTGAGCGTCGCGAGCGCGCCGAAGCCGCGCGCCGCGAAGCCGCTCCGGTAGAGGTCGTTCACGAACCAGCCGATCCGAGCCGTCTCTTCCATGAAGCGCAGGAAGGCGACGATCTCGGCGTCCTCGAGATGGTGGCAGAAGAGGGCCGAGACGATGGCGTCCGGCGCCTCGGCGGCACCGAGCGCGCGCGCGTCGCGGGTGACGTAGCGGATCGACACCCGCGGCGTGTCGGGCGGCGGCGCCTTCGCGGCCGCGCGGGCGGCGTCGGGGTTGAGGTCGGCGCCCGTGAGCTCGGCCGGAACGGCCAGGGTGTCGAGCCGCCGGGCGAGGGCGCGCAGGGTATCGCCGTAGCCCGAGCCGACGTCGAGGATGCGCAGGGGCCGCGCCCGCCCGTGCCGCTCCACCACCCTCTGCGCGAACCGCAGGGTCGGGCCGTAGCCGAACGAGGCGCGGTTGACGCTCGCAAGGCTCGCGAGGCAGTCGCGGAACGTCTCCTCGTCGACGGCGGGATCCTCCATCCGCTCGCTGAGGGCGGAGGGCGCCGTGCGGGTCGCGAACGATCGGCGCAGCGTCACGAGACGGCCGAGAAGCGCATCCCTTCGGCGGTAAGGCCGGGGCCGAACGCCATGGCGAGCCCGCGCGCACCCGACCCCGGCACCCGCCGCATCATCTCGGCGAGCACGAAGAGGACGCTGGGCGAGCTCATGTTGCCGTAGTCCCGCAGGACCGTCCGTGAGGGATCGAGCGCATCGCCAGGCAGATGGAGCGCGCGCTCGGCCGCGTCGAGGACTGAGCGGCCGCCCGGATGGATCGCCCACAGGTCCACCGCCCGCGGCCCGCCGCGCACGAGCTGGTCCACCGCCCCCGGCAGCGCCTCCCCGAGGGTGGCGGGCACCTCGCCAGAGAGGCGCATGTCGAAGCCGAGGTCGCCCACGTGCCAGGTGATGAGGTCCTCCGCCGCCGGCATCACGGCCGTGCCGAATCCGTCGAGCCTCAGCCCCCGCGGCTCGGCCGAGACGAAGGCGGCGGCGCAACCGTCACCGAAGATGGAGAAGGAGAGGATCACCTCGAGGTCGTCGGTCTCCTGGATGTGGAGCGTGCACAGCTCCACCGCCACCACGAGGACCTTCGCCCCCGGCTCGGAGAGGACGATCGAGCGGGCGAGGCGGAGCGCGCTGATCGCCGCATAGCAGCCCATGAAGCCGACGAGGGTGCGCTGCGTGGTGAGGGGGAGGCCGAGGCGGCGCAGGAGCTGAAGGTCCACCCCCGGCGCCGCGAAGCCCGTGCAGGACGTGACGATGAGGTGGGTCGTCTGCGCCACGTCCACCCCGTCGAGGCTGCGCACCGTCTCCTCGGCGAGGCCGGCGGCCTCCCGGTCGTAGAGGCGCATCCGCGCACCTGTCGACGGGAAGGAGCCGAACGCGAAGTTGCCTTCCACGTCGAGCGCGTGGGCGTTGCTTCCCTCGGGCAGCGGCTCGAGGACGGAATAGCGCCGCTCGACGCCGGAGCGCTTGAGCATCCGGTCGACAAGGGTCTTCCGGCGGTCCGTCACGAGGCGGCGCACGAAGCCGTCGAACAGGCCGTGGACCTCGTGGCGCGGCACGCGGGCGGAGACTGCGTTGATGTGAGCGTCCAGCACGGGGAACAGATTGGGCTTCCGCGAAGGCGTTGGCAACGTGCAACTGGCGCGCACCACCGCGTTTCCTGCGTGATTGTTTCGTGATCCGTGCGAAAGGCGCGCCAGCCCCGGCGGGACGCACCGGCGAGGCGTCAGGGTTCGGGGGTGCGACGGGCGCGGAAGAAGTCGACGAGGAGGGCGGCGCATTCGGTCTCCGCGAAGCCGCCGTAGACCTCCGGCCGGTGGTGCGTCGTCGGCTGGGCGAACACGCGCGGCCCGTGCTCGACGCCTCCCCCCTTGGGATCCGACGCGCCGAAATAGAGCCGGCGTATCCTTGCGAAGGCGATGGCGCCCGCACACATGGCACAAGGCTCGAGCGTGACGTAGAGATCGCATCCGGTGAGCCGCTCCGACTTCAGCGTCGCGGCGGCGGAGCGGATGGCGAGAATTTCGGCGTGTGCGGTAGGATCGTGGTCGGCGAGCGTGCGGTTTCCGGCGGCGCCGACGACGCGGTTCTCGCAGACGACGACGGCGCCGACGGGCACCTCGCCCCGCTCCGCCGCGGCCCGCGCCTCGGCGAGCGCACGCTCCATGAACGACATCAGGACCGGTCCTTCTCCATGCCCACCGACGACGACGAGCGCCCGGACGGCGCCGCGGAACCGAAATTCGAGGGCGAGCGCGTCGCCAAGGTGATCGCGCGCGCCGGCGTCGCCTCGCGGCGGGACGCGGAGGCTCTCGTGGAGGCGGGACGCGTCTCGGTCAACGGCGTCGTCCTCGAGTCGCCCGCCCACAACGTGACGCCGGACGACGAGATCCGCGTCGACGGCGAGCCGATCCCGCAGAGGCTGCGCACCCGCGCATGGCTCTTCAACAAGCCGAAGGGGCTCGTGACCACGAGCCGCGATCCCGAGGGGCGGCCGACGGTCTTCGATTCGCTGCCCTACGGCATGCCGCGGGTGATGTCGGTCGGCCGGCTCGACATCAACACCGAGGGGCTCCTGATCCTCACCAACGACGGCGGGCTCGCGCGGGTGCTCGAGCTGCCGGCGACGGGGTGGACGCGCAAGTATCGCGTGCGCGTGTACGGCGCCATCGACGAGGCGGCGCTCGCGCGGCTCGCCGAGGGGACGGCCGTCGACGGCATCCTCTACGGCCCGATCCACGTGACGCTCGACCGCGTCCAGGGGGACAACGCCTGGCTGACAGTGTCCCTCGCGGAGGGGAAGAACCGCGAGGTGAAGGTGGTGCTCGGCTCGCTGGGGCTGTCGGTGACGCGGCTGATCCGTGTGTCCTTCGGGCCGTTCCATCTCGGCGACCTTCCGCGCGGCGAGGTGAAGGAGATCCCGACGCGCCAGCTGAAGGAGAATCTCGGCCCGCGCCTGTCCGCCGAGGCGGGGGCGGACTTCGAGTCTCCAGTGACGGCACCGCCGAAGCGCTCGCGGCCGGCCGACGCGCGACCGCGGCGCGGCGGTTCCGCGACCCAAGAGGCGCCGGCGCGGCGTGAGCGGCCATCGCGCGAGGCGTCCGGCGCCGACAGGGGGCGGCGGGTCCTCGGTGTCGCGGGCGGGCAGGCGCCGATCGGCCCGGCGCCCGTTTCAAGCGATCGCACGGACAGGGACGGCGCGCGCACGCGCGACAGGCCGGACGGTCCCGCGAAGGCCGGAAGGTTCGGCAAGCCCGCCGTGTCCGGCAATGGCGACAGGTCCGGCAAGCCCGCCGTGTCCGGCAAGGGCGACAGGTCCGGCAAGCCCGCCGCGTTCGGCAAGGGCGGGAAGGGCGGCGCGAAGGGGCGCGGCGACGATCGCGGGCGCCCGGCGCGGGGCGCCGGAGAACCGGCACGAGACGGCGGGAAGCCGTGGCGCAAGGACGGTGCGCCCGGCCCGTCCCGGACCGGCGAGAGCCCGTCCGGCCGCGGCTTCGCGCGAACCGGCGGGCGGGCCGACCGCCCAGGGCCACGGCGCGACGACGCCGAGGCGGCCGACGGCGGGAAGACCGGCGACAGGCGCCCCGGAAGAGGCGGACGCGGCCCCGGCGAGGGCCGTTCGGCTCCGGCATGGACACGGCGGCGCGAGGACGATGCGGCGCTCGGAGAGGACCGGCGGGAGGACGGGCGGCGCTCGTCCGGTCCGGCTGAGGCCGGGCGGGATCGTCCCTCGCGCCCGGGTGCTGACGGCGCGCGGCGCTCTCACGCCGGGAGCGGCCGCGCACACGACGCCGAGAGGCCGAAGCACGGCCGCGGCCCCCAGCGCGAGGGCGCCGGCGGCGGCGACACGCGCCACCGCAACGGCGCCTCCCGCGACAGCGACACGCGCCAGCGCAACGGCCCCTCCCGCGACGGCGGCACGGCGCGGCACGGGAGCGGCTTCCC
>Ga0076929_100922_pt1 | contig 12905 bp, 9 predicted proteins | sample HotLakConUCCSL28_FD_87104 | JGI IMG/M metagenome (GOLD analysis project Ga0076929, IMG submission 87104) | Hypersaline microbial mat communities from Hot Lake, Washington, USA - Hot Lake Consortium UCC-SL28 (version 3) (version 3) | ecosystem: Environmental > Aquatic > Thermal springs > Hot...
AGCACATGCTGCGGGTGATCCGCAACCACCGACGCGCCGCCCATGGCGAGACCGAGGGGTACGAGGGGCTCGCGGTGACGCCGGTGCCGCTCGATCACGCCGCCTGCCCCGACCGGGGGCTCGTGGAGCTGGCCATGTCGGCCTGGGACGAGGCCCTGCGCCTCGGCGAGGCCCACGGCTACCGCAACGCCCAGGCCACGGTGATCGCGCCCACGGGCACCATCGGGCTGGTGATGGACTGCGACACCACCGGCATCGAACCCGATTTCGCCCTGGTGAAGTTCAAGAAACTCGCCGGCGGCGGCTACTTCAAGATCATCAACCAGTCGGTCCCGGCAGCCCTGGAAAAGCTCGGCTACAAGCCCTCGGAGATCGGCGAGATCATCGCCTACGCCGTGGGCCACGGCACGCTGGGCAACGCGCCGGGCATCAGCCACACGGCGCTGCTCGGCCACGGGTTCGGGCGCGAGGAGATCGAGAAGATCGAGGCGGCGCTGCCATCGGCCTTCGACATCCGCTTCGTGTTCAACCAGTGGACGCTGGGCGAGGAGTTCTGCACCCGCGTGCTGGGCATCCCGGCCGCGAAGCTGAACGACCCGGGGTTCGACATGCTGCGCCACCTCGGCTTCTCCAGGGCGGCGATCGACGCGGCCAACGATCACGTCTGCGGAACCATGACGCTGGAAGGCGCGCCGCATCTGAAGGACGAGCACCTGCCGGTCTTCGATTGCGCCAACCCCTGCGGCAAGAAGGGCAGGCGCTTCCTCGATGTCGACAGCCATATCCACATGATGGCCGCCGCGCAAAGCTTCATCAGCGGGGCGATTTCCAAGACCATCAACATGCCCAACGACGCCACGGTCGAGGATTGCAAGCGCGCCTACGAGCTCAGCTGGTCGCTCGGGGTGAAGGCCAACGCGCTCTACCGCGACGGCTCCAAGCTCAGCCAGCCGCTCGCCGCCGCGCTGGTGGAGGACGACGAGGAGGCCGCCGAAGTGCTCGAATCCGGCACCGCGCAAGAAAAGGCCGCGGTGCTGGCCGAGAAGGTGATCGAGAAGATCGTCATCAAGGAGGTCGCGAAACGCCACCGCGAGAAGATGCCCGACCGCCGCCGCGGCTACACGCAGAAAGCGGTGGTGGGGGGGCACAAGGTCTACCTGCGCACCGGCGAGTACCGCGACGGGTCCCTCGGCGAGATCTTCATCGACATGCACAAGGAAGGCGCGGGCTTCCGGGCCATGATGAACAACTTCGCCATCGCGGTGAGCGTGGGCCTGCAGTACGGCGTGCCGCTGGAGGAGTTCGTGGAGGCCTTCACCTTCACCAAGTTCGAGCCCGCGGGCATGGTGCAGGGCAACGACAGCATCAAGAACGCCACCTCCATCCTCGATTACATCTTCCGCGAGCTGGCCGTGAGCTACCTCGACCGGACCGATCTCGCCCATGTCAAACCCCAGGGGGTGAGCTTCGACGATCTCGGCCGGGGCGAGGAGGAAGGCGTCGCCAACGTCGCCGAGATCTCGGAGTCGGCGGCGAACCGCAGCCTCGAGGTGCTCAAGCAGGTGAGCTCCTAGGGCTACCTGCGCAAGCGGTTGCCGCAGGAGCTCGTGGTGCTCCAGGGCGGGCAGGGGAGCGCGGCCATGGCACTCGATGCCGTCGGCTGTGCGCTGGGGGCGCTGGAGACGCTGGTGCCCGAGGCGGCCGGCTACGTCGCCGCCAGCACCAGCACGACGACCCTCGCCGCCGCCACGGCCGACCCCGCCGCGAAGGCCCGCATGCAGGGCTACGAAGGCGAGGCCTGCGGCGAATGCGGCAACTACACGCTGGTGCGCAACGGCACCTGCATGAAGTGCAACACCTGCGGCGGGACGAGCGGGTGTAGTTGAGGGGTGCGGAGATGCGGAAGAGACCAATTCTCTCAACCAGTAGGGCGGTAAGCGCTTTCAGAGAAATGCTTGCTGTTCGACGCGAATACCGAGCTGACAACCAGTACTTTCGAATGGATCAATTCTGGAAAGACTTGACGGAGGATGATGCCAATTGGTCGATTAGGACCTATAACTCAGGGTCGCGCGCGGACTACGAACTCAGAGCTGGCGTTATCGCTTTTGGTGACCGTGCAATACTCTGCGCCGATGGTAAGCTTCTTGATTTGGCAGGAAAAGGTCAGTGGATGGCCAACTTCGTGCTCGCGCATGAGGCGGCTCACGTAGGGCTCGGACACTATGAAAGAAGTGCTGTAGTCAAGAACTTCCAGTTATTCTCGGGCCGCAACGGCCTCATGAATCTGCCGCCAACCGTTGAAGAACTGGAGGCAAACTACGGCGCGGCGTTCTTGCAATGTGGCACCGCTCTTTTTGATGAGTCGATGAGCGCCCTAGAGTTGGCTCGTAGAGCGAGTTCGGACGTTCGATATGTCGAGAAGGCACAGCGTATTCTACGGCTCGAGCCATTTAGACGTGAGCTTTGGCGTCAAAGCAGAAGCAAGGGGAGGGTAATCCTCTAAGGTTCCGGGGCGGGTGCGCTCGCCCCTGACGACGTTCAGGCCGCAGGCAGAAACCGGGCGGTACAGCAGAATGAGCCTGAACGGCGAAACTCACGGGGAGGCGGCAACGTCTCCCCGTCTTTCTGTCCGCTATGCGCGAGATTTTCCGAGGCCAAGCGTCCCGCACCGCCGCGCCCGCTTCGCCGCTTCGGCCATGGGCCATTGAGTATTTCTGCCAAGATGAAGGGGCAGGGAGCGCGCCGGGAGGGGGCGGCGCGCGTCGCCCCCCTCATCTTGGCTCAAATACTCGACGGCGCCACATCGGCAGCCCGCGAAACGGCGGCAGCGGCATTCAGGCCTCGCTGCCGCGGGCGAGCGCGGCCACGCCGGTGCGGGCGACCTCGACGAGCCCCAGCGGGCGCATCAGCTCGGCGAAGGCATCGATCTTCTGGCCGGTCCCGGTGATCTCGAAGACGAAGCTGTCGAGGGTGGAATCCACCACGTTGGCGCGGAAGATGTCCGCAAGGCGCAGCGCCTCGACGCGCTTGTCGCCGCTGCCGGCCACCTTGAAGAGCGCCAGTTCCCGCTCCACGCAGGGCCCCTCCACCGTCAGGTCGTGGACCTCGTGGACCGGCACGATGCGGCCGAGCTGGGCCTTGATCTGCTCGATCACCTGCGGCGTGCCGGTGGTCACGATGGTGATCCGGCTGAGGTGGCCGGTGTGGTCCACCTCGGCCACCGTCAGGCTGTCGATGTTGTAGCCGCGCCCCGAGAAGAGCCCGATCACCCGCGCGAGGACCCCGGCCTCGTTGTCCACCAGCACCGCCAGCGTGTGGCGCTCCTGCACGTCGGAGAAGCTGGGGCGCAGGTTGTAGGCGGAGCGGCTCGTGGAGCCCTTCGAGATGTTGAGCGCGGACATGGGGCGGGGGCCTCGCGGGAAATGGCAGTCGCTCCGGCGCTCTTATCGCAACAGCCGGCTGCCCGCCAGCCCCGCTTCCGGGCGCGAGCGGTCTTCGCCGCGCGCGCCCGGAGTGCCGCCGCCCGGGCGGCGGGCCCGGGCGGCGGCGGGTCTCACGGGCGGCTCAGCGCGGCTCGGCCATCAGGCCGCGCAGGATGGCCCAGCACATCACGAGGAGCACCAGCGCGAAGGGCAGTCCGGTGGAGATCACCATGGCCTGCAGCGCGGCCAGTCCTCCCCCGAGCAGCAGCGCTGCCGCCACGAGCCCCTCGAAGGTGCACCAGAACACCCGCTGCGGGACCGGCGCGTCGACCTTGCCGCCGGCGGTGATCGTGTCGATCACGAGGCTGCCGGAGTCCGACGAGGTCACGAAGAAGACGATCACCAGCACGACCCCGAGGGTGGAGGTGATGGTGGCCAGCGGCAGGCTTTCGAGCATCGCGAAGAGCGACAGCTCCGGCGAATAGGCGTCGATCACGTTGGCCTTCACGGCGGAGGTTTCGGGATTGGCGATCATGTCGTTGATCGCGGCGCCGCCGAAGACGGCCATCCACAGGATGCACACGAGGCTCGGGATGATCAGCACGCAGGTGACGAACTCCCGCACCGTCCGGCCGCGGCTCACGCGGGCGATGAACATGCCCACGAAGGGGGACCAGGAGATCCACCAGGCCCAGTAGAAGGCCGTCCAGCCCTGCATGTAGCCGGTGTCCTCGCGCCCGAACGGGTTCGACAGCGGCACCACCTCCTGGGCGTAGGCCACTAGGCCCGCCCCGAACTCGGTGAGGATGGCCACCGTCCCCGCGGTGAAGAGCACGAACATCAGCAGCAGGAAGGCGAGGCCCATGTTGATCTCGGACAGCACCTTGACCCCGCCGTCGAGGCCCCTGAGCACCGAGACGAGCGCCACCGCGGTGATCGCGGCGATCAGGATCACCTGCACGGTCGTGCTCACGGGCACCCCGTAGACGTAGTTCATGCCCGCGTTGGCTTGCTGCGCGCCGAAGCCGAGCGAGGTGGCAAGCCCGAAGAGGGTCGCGAAGACGGCCAGGGTGTCGATCACGTGGCCCCACCATCCCCAGACGCGCTCGCCGAGGAGCGGGTAGAAGGCCGAGCGGATCGTCAGCGGCAGCCCCTTGTTGTAGCTGAACAGCGCCAGCGCCAGCGCGACAACGGCGTAGATCGCCCACGGGTGCAGCGCCCAGTGGTAGGAGGTGGCCGCCAGCGCCATGCGCCGGGCTTCCTCGACGTTGCCCGCGATCAGCGCGCCGTCCTCGGCGAAGGGGCGCACGGTGCCCAGCGGCGCGTCGCCCCAGGGCGTGCCGAAGTAGTAGGCGGGCTCGAGCACGCCGAAGAACATCAGGCCGATGCCCATGCCCGCGGCGAAGAGCATCGCGAACCAGCCGAGATAGGAATAGTCGGGGGTGGCGTCCTTGCCGCCGAGGCGCACCGCGCCCCAGGGCGAGACGATCAGGAAGAGGCAGAACAGCACGAAGGCGTTGGCGGCCAGCAGGAAGAACCAGTCGAAGCTGCTGGTCAGGGTCGGGCGAAGCCAGCCGAAGAAATCCGCCGTCGGTCCGGGAAAGAGAAGCGCAAAGGCGGTGAAGAGCACGATGCTGCCCCCGGAAATCGCGAAGACCGGGTTGTGGATGTCGAACGCGACCGAGGCGAAGCGGCCTTCGACGTTGTCCTGTCCGATGTCGTATTCGGTTTCGATCAGGTCCGTCGGACCTTCGGGTTCAGGGATCCCCTGTGTCGTATCTGTCATTCCGTTTCCTTCTTGCTGTGACCTTCGAAATGGAGGTCGAAACGGCCGCCTGAGCCCGGTGCAGGCGTCAGCCGCGCACCAGGAGCACGCTCGCCGAGGCGTCGCGCGCCACCCGTCCGCCGTTGGACAGGATCACCTTGTGGCCGGGCCCGGGGATGTGGGACGCCATGACGATGAGATCGGCGCCGGTCTCGTCGGCGGCCCTGAGCAGCGCCTCCTCGAGATCGGCCGCGGGATCGTGCACGATCATCGGATGCGCTTCCACAGGCTGGCCGTGGGCCGCGCCCTGGGCTTTCGCGAGGTTTTCGAGCTTGTGGGAGAATTCTTGCGGGTTGTGCGCCACCGCACCGGGGGCGGAGGAACTCACCCCTACATAGGCGATGGATGCACCGCTGCTCCGCGCGATCTCGCCGGCCACCGAAAGCGACTTCTGGAGGCTTTCGGCATGGGCGAGGTCCACGGGAACCATGAGGCGTTCAAACAAAACAAGCCTTTCCTTTCCACTACTGCATAGGTAGAGGCCCCAAAACGGGGCCAAAGCCATGTGCAACGCATGGCTTGGTTTCCTTTAACGCATATCTTGCCGGGTCGGGGCCAGAGCGAATCCCAAATTTCTTTCGCGGGATAGCGGCCGATGTTTCCGTGCCGCGCCCTCGGCGCTCCGGACGCCCCGGGCGCGCCGGACGCCCGCGGGGGCCGCGGGTGCGGTCGCAGGCCAGCGAGGCGCGCAGGCGCCGAACGGCGCGAACGACCGTGAAGCTGGCGCGAACGAAAGGGCGGGCGCGTCATGCGCCAGGCCGGGCGCGCCGGCGCGAGTTCCGCAACGGGCAGGGCCGCGGAGAGCGCCGGGTGGGGGATCGGCCGGGCTGCGGGGGTGCCGCCCGGCCGCGGCGTTCAGACCAGCACCGAGCCCGCGGCGTCGATCGCGCCCTGGGTTTCGGCCTCGCCCAGCAGCATCTCGTTGTGGGCCTTGCCGCTGGGGATCATCGGGAAGCAGTTCTCGTGCTTCTCGACCACGCAGTCGAAGATCACCGGGCCATCATAGGCAAGCATCTCGCGGATCGCCTCGTCCAGATCGGCGGGGTTGTCGCAGCGGATGCCCTTGCAGCCGAAGGCCTCGGCCAGCTTCACGAAATCGGGCAGCGCCTCCGACCAGCTGTGCGAGTAGCGCTCGCCGTGCAGCAGCTCCTGCCACTGGCGCACCATGCCGAGCCGCTCGTTGTTGAGGATGAACTGCTTGACCGGCAGGCGATACTGCACCGCGGTGCCCATCTCCTGCATGTTCATCAGCCAGGACGCCTCACCGGCGACGTTGATCACGAGCCCGCCCGGATGAGCCACCTGCACGCCGATGGAGGCCGGCACGCCGTAGCCCATGGTGCCCAGCCCGCCGCTCGTCATCCAGCGGTTGGGATCCTCGAAGCCGAGGTACTGCGCGGCCCACATCTGGTGCTGGCCCACCTCGGTGCAGATGTAGCGGTCCGGGTGGTCGCGGGTGAGCTCTTCGAGCCGCTGGACCGCGTGCTGGGGCTTGAGCGTGCGTTCGGAGGGGCGGAAGGCGAGGCAATCCGTCTTGCGCCACTCGGTGATGGTTTCCCACCAGCGCGCGACGGCGGCGGCATTCGTCCTGCGCCCGCGCGACTTCCAGACCTTCAGCAGGTCTTCCAGCACATGGGCGATATCGCCGACGATGGGAACGTCCGTCTTGATCACCTTGTTGATGGAGGAGGGGTCGATATCCACATGCGCCTTCCGCGAGCCGGGCGAGAACGCATCGATGCGCCCGGTGATCCGGTCGTCGAAGCGGGCGCCGAGATTGATCATCAGGTCGCAGCCATGCATGGCCATGTTGGCTTCGTAGAGCCCGTGCATCCCCAGCATCCCGAGCCAGTTCTTGCCGGAGGCGGGGTAGGCGCCGAGCCCCATCAGCGTGGAGGTGATGGGAAAGCCGGTGGCATCCACCAGTTCGCGCAGCAGCTGGCTCGCCGCGGGGCCGGAGTTGATGACCCCGCCGCCGGTGTAGAAGATCGGGCGTTCGGCCCGCTCCATGAGCTCCACGAGTTCCGTGATCGCGCCGATGTCGCCCTTTACGCGGGGGTTGTAGTGGCCGCTGGGCTTCTGGGGCCCGGTGTAGGTGCCGCTGGCGAACTGCACGTCCTTGGGAATGTCGATCAGCACGGGGCCCGGACGGCCCGAGGTAGCGACGTGGAACGCCTCGTGGATCGTGGCGGAGAGCCTGTCGGTCTCCTTCACGAGCCAGTTGTGCTTCGTGCAGGGGCGGGTGATGCCCACGGTGTCGGCCTCCTGAAAGGCGTCCGAGCCGATCATGAAGGTGGGCACCTGCCCGGTGAGGACGACGATGGGGATGGAATCCATGAGCGCGTCCGTCAGCCCGGTGACGGCGTTGGTCGCGCCCGGCCCGGAGGTGACGAGCACCACGCCCGGCTTGCCGGTGGACCGCGCATAGCCTTCGGCGGCGTGAACCGCGCCCTGTTCGTGGCGCACGAGGATGTGGCGGATATCGTTCTGCTGGAAGATCTCGTCGTAGATGGGCAGCACCGCGCCCCCGGGATAGCCGAAGACCGTGTCAACACCCTGGTCGCGCAGCGCCTGCACCACAATTCTCGCTCCCGTCATCTGAGCCTGCATCTGTGTCTCTTGCTCCTGTTCCGGTCGATCGGGCCGTGTCGTGTCGGTGTGTCTCGTCATGGCGCCGCGCATAAAAAAGCCCCCGGCGGTCCGTCGGGGGCGCATCGGGGGGGATATGGGAACCGCTACCGGCCCATGCGCCATTTCCACAAGATGATTACGAGCGACGCCATGCCGACACCTCCAGTTCGCCCGTCACGTTATGGGGCCTGCCGGGGGGCGTCAATGCTTCGCGCGCCGCGCGGCGGCAAAAAACGACAAGATGTTGCGCCGGAGGCGGTCGGGGCGAAAGGATACGTCGCGGGGGCCGTTCCCGGCGGCGGGCCCGGGAGACGCTCGCTCAGCGCGCCCCGAAGATTAGAATCTCTTCATAAGTGTAAATAATCATTAATCTGTTTCACGTGAAACATCGGAAAATGGCCGCCGGATGCGCCTTGGCCGCCGCCGGCCGGAGGGGTCTCAGTCGCGCTCGCCCACGAAACCGCCCACGCCCTGCAGTTCGATTTCCGTGCCGCCCGCGAATGTCACCTTGCCGTCGATCACCGATGTGCCCGACGCCTCGTCGTGATCGGGGCCGTAGAGGCGCCCCTCGATGGTGCTGTCGTCGACGCAGTTGTTGGTGCAGGAGTAGATCGCACTCATCACGCCGAGATCGCCGTCAAAGCGGTTTCCGTTCAGATCACCATTGGTGATCTCCCAGGTGACGTTCTGCGAGGTCCCGATGTCGATGTCGCTGTAGAGCGCGTTCACCTCGCCGCGCACCTCCTCGTCTGAAAAATCCACCAGCAGGGAGATCTCTCCCTCGGAGCTGAAATCACCGTCGTAGATGCCATTGAACTGGATCACCCCGTAAGCGGCATAGGGCCCCTCGTAGGTGGCCGAGCCGAGGCGGGGCAGGCCGGCCGGGTCGGTCTCCAGCCCCAGCACGAAGAACAACTCCTCGTAGATCCCGCCGTCGAAGGTGTAGAGGTTGAGTGCGTCCGAATAGGCGCCGGGGTTGCGCGCGCCCAGAACCTGGCGCAGCGAATCGAGCTGGTAGAGCAGGCCCGAGCCCGGATCGTCGTTGTTGTCGGCGGAGTCGAAATCGAAGACGACCCCATTGATGTTGATCCTGCGGACGAAGAGCGTCCCGCCTGCAGTCTCGCCCATGGTCACCTGCGCGTTGCTGTCGAACTCGCCCAGGATCACCTCGTCGCCCTCGTTCGAGAACATGCCCTTTACCGGAACGGTGAAGACCGTGCCGTCGCCAACCCCTCCGGAGAAATTGGCCGAGCCGTCGGCGTAGGGAACGCCGTTGCTGCCGAAGCGGATATCGTCCCCGGTTCCGGCGCCGCAGGCGGCGAGCAGGCCGAGCGCGGCGATGCCGGCTCCGGTGCGGGCGAATGATGCCATGAGGGGTCTCCCGGGCTGTGGCGAGCAGATGCCGGGAAGGTGTGGCGGCGTTCTGCCCCGGTCAAGCCTGAACTGGCGCGGCCCGGCTCAGGGGGTGGCCGCCGTGGCCGCGAAGCCGCCAACGGCCTCGATTCCCCGCCGGGTGCCGCCGGTGATCTGCTCGAACTCGATCGCCGCCACCCCTGCCGCCTCCGAGGCCCCGGGCCCGTAGAACGCCCCGTCGACCCTGGAGGTGCCGAAACAGCCGGTGGTGCAGCCCCGGCCCTGGGCGACGTCGATGCCCGCGGAGAACTGCCCGCCGTCGAGCTGCCCGTCGGACAGCGCGTAGACGCGGTCGGCCACCTCCTTGGAGATCGGCCCGTCGCTGTCCACGGTCTCGGTCACGGCGATGCTGCCGGTCACGCTCTCGGTGCCGAAGTTCGCGCTGATCGATATGGTGCCCTCGGCCGCGTAATCGCCGACCACGGCGCCCTGGGAGGTCGCGTTGCCGACCGCCTCGAAGGGGCCGCTCCAGCTTGCGTTGCCGCTGGCGGGAAGTTCGGAGGGGCGGGTCTCGAAGCCGGTGGCGACGTAGCTCTGCAGCCCGCCGTCCTCGAGGGAAAAGACCCGGAAGCCGAAGCTGGAGCCGTTCTGCGCGAACCTGTCGAAGCGGATCTGCTCGCCGTCGAGCACTCCGGCGCCGTTGCTGAAGGGCACGAGCCGGCCGTCGGGCAGGCGCAGGCTGCCGATGGTGAGCGCGCCGGTCTGGGTCTTCACGAGGTTCAGAAGGCCGCCGTCCTCCAGCGCGAGCCGGTAGCCCGTGCCGGACGGTTCGAGCTGCGCGAGCGGAACGAGAAAGAGCGTGCCGTTGCCGTCGCTCACCTCGACGCCGGGCCCGGCATAGAGCGCGCCGTTCTCGCCGAAGATCTCCGGCGGATCGGTGTCGCCGCCGTCGTCGCCGCTGTCGGTCGTGGTCTGGCAGCCCGCGAGGGCCAGTGCCGAAACAAGGAGCAGGGCGGCATGGGAGCGGGGCGGCATCTGGTTCTCCATCGAGGCCGCGCGGGCGGCGTGCTGGTGATGGCCAGTGCTACACGCCGCGGCGCCGGACGGCAATCGCGCCGCTGGCGCCGGGGCGGATTACGGCTGCCGGCGGCACGGGCATTTCGCCCATGCAGCTGCCAGAAAATAATCATCTGCTGAAGTGTAGTGCACCCTTCGAAGTCAAATTCTCTGTGCAAACCGCAGATCGGCTATTCCCTAGATGCATTGCCGCGGCTAGCTTCCGTCGCACTCGAAGTTCGGCCGGGAGTGCACCGGGCCAGTGATATTAAAAGTCCTTTGGGAGGGTTCAAATGGATCGCCGTTCTTTTCTGAGAACATCCGCCGTCGGCGGAACCGCCGCCGCCGCCAGCTCGCTCGCCGCGCCTGCCATCGCGCAGGGCAACCGCACGCTGACCATGGTCACCAGCTGGGCCCGCGGCTCGGCCGGGGTGGGCGACGCGCAGCAGCGCGTGGTGGACACCGTCAGCGCGCTGTCGGGCGGCACGCTCACCGTCGACCTGCGCGCCGCCGGCGAGCTTGTGGGCGCCTTCGAGGTGTTCGATGCCGTGGTTTCCGGCCAGGCCGACATGTATCACGCCGCAGACTACTACTTCCTCAACCAGCACCCTGCCTACGGCTTCTTCACCGCCGTGCCCTTCGGCATGACGGCGCAGGAGATGGCCAACTGGTACTACCACATGGGCGGCATGGAGCTGCACGACGAACTGGGCCAGATCTTCGGCCTCAAGGCGTTCCTTGCGGGCAATACCGGCCTGCAGTCGGGCGGTTGGTTCCGTGAGGAAATCAACTCCGCCGAAGACTTCCAGGGGCTGCGGTTCCGCATGCCCGGTCTCGGCGGTCAGGCGCTGGGTCGTCTGGGGGCATCGGTCCAGAACATCCCCGGCGGCGAAGTCTACCAGGCGCTGGCCTCGGGCGCGATCGACGGCACCGAATGGCTCGGCCCCTGGGCCGACCAGTCGGCCGGTTTCCAGGAAATCACGCCGATCTACTACGCCGCAGGCTTCCACGAGCCGGGCGCGGCGCTCTCGCTCGCCGTTAACCGCGACGTCTTCGAGGATCTGAGCCCCGCGCATCAGAAGATCATCGAGATCGCCTCGGCCGAAGCGCACCAGTACAACCTGGCGCAGTTCATGTCCAACAACGGCTCCTCGCTGCAGCAGCTGATCGCCGGCGGCGTCGAGGTCCGGACCTTCCCCGAGGACGTGTGGGATGCGTTCGGCCGCGCTTCGCAGGAAGTGCTGGACGAGAACATGGGCGACGAACTCTTCGCGCGCGTCCGCGAAAGCGCGATGACCTCGATGGCGGCTTCCTCGTCCTGGATCGAGGCCTCCGAGGGCCTCTACCGCCGTCAGCGCGACCGCGTGCTGGGCTGATCGCTCGGACGGAATGACACCCAGTTCCCGGCCCGTTCAAGCCAGATCGAACGCGCCGGGACACCGCATGAACGGAACGCCACGGGCCCGGTAACGAGCCCGCAGGCCACCTGGCATGATCGGTTTTTCCGAGGGATGATACGCAGATGGTCGACCAGTTCCTTTGGGTTCTCCAGAACTTCGCGCTTGCGCCGTATCACCTGTTCGTCGCCATCACCAACCCGCAGCTCTGGCTCGCCTGGGGGGACCGCGAGGCGCTGGCGCGCTTCATGTATTACGGCGCCTCGGTGGAGCTTTTCTTCGTCTTCCTGACGAGCTTCCTCGTGCTGACCGCGGTGGGCCTGTGGCGGCCGGGCTTCATGTGGGGCAGCGTGCGGGTGCTGGAGCGGGTGGCCAACACCGTGGGGCGGGTGATGGCCTGGACCGGCCTCGTCATGGTGCTCCAGCAGATCGTCATCGTCTTCATGCAGCGCGTGTTCGCGGCCTCGGAGATCAGCCTCGGGTTCGGCGCCGCCTTCAGTTTCGACGTGTCCTGGTGGGCCGAGAGCCTCAAGCTGCACAACGCCATCATCATATGCCTGTGCGTGGCCTACACCTTCGTTCAGGACGGCCATGTGCGGGTGGATCTCGTCTACTCGGCCGTCTCCCACCGCGCCAAGCGCATCATCGACATGCTCGGGTGCATCGTGTTCATGATCCCGATGGGCGTTATCATATGGCTTTACGGCTGGTTCTTCATGTGGCGTAGCCTCGTTGTGCCGAACCCGGCAGCCTCGTCGACCCTGGATCGCATGCTGATGCAGTCGCGTGCCCTGCGCTGGAACGTCGAGACCATCGGGTTCTCGCCCAACGGCTTCAACGCCTACTTCCTCTTCAAGATCCTCATCGTGGCCTTCGCGCTGATGGTGCTGATGCAGGCGGTCTCCTTCTTCTGGCGCTCGCTCATGGAGCTGCGCGAGGGCGAGGAGAGCGCCGGGCGTTACCGCGATCGCGATGTCCTGGGCGACGAGGCCGAAACCATCGCCCACGACATTCACAGCGGAGCGACCTGAGCCATGCTCTTCGGTCTAGACGGCGTCGAGCTCGGGCTCATCATCGTGTTCCTGTGCCTCTTCGGGGGCATCCTCTCGGGCTTCCCGGTGGCCTTCGCCATCGGCGGCGCGGCCATCATCGCGTTCGGGATCATCGCCGCGCTCGACAGCGCGGGGCTGCTGATCCACCAGGCGATCGACACCAACG
>Ga0076929_100927_pt1 | contig 12833 bp, 10 predicted proteins | sample HotLakConUCCSL28_FD_87104 | JGI IMG/M metagenome (GOLD analysis project Ga0076929, IMG submission 87104) | Hypersaline microbial mat communities from Hot Lake, Washington, USA - Hot Lake Consortium UCC-SL28 (version 3) (version 3) | ecosystem: Environmental > Aquatic > Thermal springs > Hot...
GCGGGCGGGCGTTGGAAAGGACCCCTCAACCGGACGTTACCCGAACAGGCTCACGGGGCAACCGGGGAAATGCGCGGCAGCACTCAGTTGTCCCGCAAGCCGCGGATCCTGTTGACCGGGTGTTCCGGGGAGGCGTTGACCCGCTCGGCCTCGGCAAGAAGCGTCAGCCGGGCGGCCGCGATGTCGCCCCTGAGATCGGCAAGCTCGTAGCGGTCGGCGAATTTCTCGAGTTCGGCGAGAAGGTCGTCCATCCAGCGCAGGCGCTCGTTCGGAAAGTCGGGTTGCGGGCCCATCTGGGTCCTTTCAGGTGTGCGTTCCGGCGATACCTGAAGGGTCAATGGGGTGGTTTCGGTCTGGTGCTGTGGCAATTTGAGGGAAATTGTCTGTTTACGGGTCGGGCTTGAGATCGGGCCGGGGGGTGCCCCGCTCGTCGGCAGGTTGCGCCGCGCCGGCCCGGCGTTCGAGCTCCTCGCGAAGAATGTCCTCGATCGCGGCAGCCGTGCCGTCGAAACCCGACGCCCGGGCGCGCAGGGCCGCAGACCTCAGCCGCGACAGGAAATCCTCTTCTGGCGACACCTGTTCCGCACCCTCGGACCGGCAATACAGGGGAGCAGTGTAGCAAGCGGGTCCGATCTCGGCACCACATCGGTCGACATGCGCTGAAAGCCGCCTACGCGGGGGGTCAGAAGCGCTCGCTGCGCTCCTGCATGGCCGGGCAGTTCGCCCCGAAGATCATCGCCACGAGAACCGAAACCGTGCCGATGCCGGCGTAAGCTGCGATGGCCGTCAGGAACCCGAATCCGGAAACACCGAGAGCGATGGCGCCAACGAGGCCGACGAGAATTCCGAGCGCAACATATCCGACGACCATATCGATTCCCCTTCCGTCGTCGACGACGCTAGGGAAGGAAAATGGCCGAAATTGGGCACACCCAAGTCGCTCGGAGGGCAGGCTCAGACGCGCTCCCACGCGAGGGTGTAGGTGTCGAGGACCTGTTCGAGCCGCGCCGATTCCGTGCCTTTGGGGGCAATCCGCGCAACGAGACCTCTTTTCTTGTCCTCGATGACGCTCTCGACCCGTGCCGGCAGGCCCGCCTCCGCGAAGGCGCCATCGAGCACCCGCGTGATCGCCCTGCGCCGGAGGTCGGGTTTGAAGACCTTGCCGACGGCGGTCTTCGGCAATTCGTCCAGCACCTCGACGTGCTTCGGCACCGCCGCGCGCTCCGCGATGTGCCGCGCGGCGAATTCGGCGAGTTCCTCGCCGGTCACGCTCTGGCCCTTCACGAGTTCGACATAGGCGCAGGGGATCTCGCCGGCATAGGCGTCGGGCTGGCCGATCGCCCCCGACATCGCCACCGCCGGGTGTTTCAGGAGCGCGTCCTCGATCACTGCGGGGTCGATGTTGTGACCCGAGCGGATGATGAGGTCCTTCGCGCGGCCGGTGATCCAGAGATAGCCGTCGGCGTCCATCTTCCCCAGATCGCCGGTGCGCAGATAGGTGTCGTAGTGGAAGAGATGGCGGTTCTTGTCCTCCTGGGTGTAGATCGAGCCCGGGTTCACGCCGGGGTTCGCGACGCAGATCTCGCCGATGTCGTCGGGCGGCATCTCCGCGACCCCGTCGTCGGAGGTATGCACGAGGATGCGCACGTCCGTGTAGGGCAAGGGAATGCCCACCGACCCGACCTTCTTCGTGCCCTCGTAGGGGTTGCAGGAGACGAGGCAGGTCGCCTCGGTGAGCCCGTAGCCCTCCATGATCTCGACCCCCGTCGCTTCCCTGAAGCGGCGGAACAGCTCGACCGGCAGCGGGGCCGAGCCGGAAATCGCGGAGCGGACGCTCGAGACATCGGCGTCGACGGGGCGCTGCATCAGGGCGGCGACGGCGGTCGGCACGGTGATCACGAAGGTCGCCTTGTGGCGTTCGATCAGCTTCCAGAAATTGTCGAACACGCCCTCGCCCCGGTAGCCCTGCGGCGTGGGCAGGACGAGGTGACCGCCGCAGGCCAGCACCGCGTTCGTGAGGATCTGCGCGGCGAAGACGTGAAACAGCGGCAGCGGGCACATCAGGTTGTCGGTCTCGTCGAAGATCAGCGTCTCGCAGATCCAGGCCTGGTAGGCCATGCCCTCGAACCTGTGCCGGGCGATCTTCGGCAGACCGGTGGTACCGCCGGTGTGAAAGAGCGCGGAAACCCGGTCTTCGGTTCCGGGAGTGAACGACAACGTCGTCGGGCGCTTCTTCCGCTCCAGGTTGAAATCGAGCACGCGCGCCTTGTGCGAGACCGGGTTCTTGGGGCGGATGAGCGGGACGATCCAGCTTTTCGGCGGCGTGAGGTAGCGCAGGAGGTCGACCTCGAGCACCGTCTCCACGTTGGGCGCCAAGGCCACCGCGGCGGCGACCTTCTGGGCGACGTCGGTCTTCGGGAAGGACTTCAGCGTCACCACGACCTTGGCGCCGGTCTCCTTCAGAATACCGCCGATATGTTCGGCCTCGAGCAATGGATTGATCGGGTTGACGACGCCGGCGACGGCCCCCGCGATCAGCGTGAGAAAGGTTTCCGTCGCGTTCGGCAGGACGAAGGCGACGACGTCCTCCTCGCCGATGCCGAGGTCGCGGAAGAGGTTCGCGGTGCGGTGGACCTCGTCCCTCACCTCGGACCAGGTGAGCGTCTCGGCGGGGTCTTTCGGCCCCGACGTCAGCTGGAAGGTGACCGCCTTGTTCCTCCCGTGGCGTTCGGCGACGCGGGTGAGCAGGCCATGGGTCGTGCGGGGAATGTCCTGCGCCTCCCAGGTGGCCTCCTCTTCCAGCGCCCTGACATCGGCCGGCGTCGCGAATTTCCGCATCCCTGGGGTCTCCTCCTCAACCTCGGGATGCATCATTCGACACGAAGGGGCCGTTCGGCAAGCCGGGACGCTGCGTAAAATGCAGTGACCGCTATTGCCGACTGATACGGACCGGCCAAGGCGAGGCCTCGCCCGCGCGCCGGTAGTGGCCGCGAGGGTCGGAGACGTCGCGACCGGGAAGGACGGCAACCCCGTCTCCGGATTGCCCGAGGCCTGCGACCCGGACTTCTTCCGGCACGCAGCCGCAGGTCGACGCGAGGCGGCCATCTTGCTCGGTGGCGACGACGTTCACCGCCGCGGCCTCATGAAAGACATGCGGGCGGGCGCAGACCTTGGAGTGACCGGCGAGAACGTGAAACCTCACTCCGCCGCGAGCCCTTCCGTAAATTGAAGCCGCGCGAGGCGGGCGTAGAGACCGCCCTGCCCCACAAGCTCGTCGTGGGTGCCGGTGGCCACGATCCGCCCGGCTTCGAAGACGAAGATGCGGTCGGCCTTCTTCACCGTGGCGAGCCGGTGCGCGACGACGAGGGTGGTCCGGTCGGCTGCGAGCCGCTCGACCGCGTCCTGCACCGCGCGCTCGCTCTCGGCGTCGAGGGCCGAGGTCGCCTCGTCGAGCAGCAGCACCGGGGCGTCGCGCAGGATGGCGCGGGCGATGGCGATGCGCTGCTTCTGGCCGCCCGAGAGCATCACGCCGCGCTCGCCGACATAGGTGTCGTAGCCCTTGGGAAGGGCTGCGAGAAAGTCGTGCGCCGCCGCCGCCCGGGCCGCCGCCTCGATCTCGGCGTCGCTCGCGTCGGGGCGCGAAAAGCGGATGTTCTCGCGCGCCGTGGCCGCGAAGATCACCGGGTCCTGCGGCACGAGCGCGATCGCCTGGCGGAAGTCGGCGCGGCGGAGGTCCCTCAGGTCGTGCCCGTCGATGGTCACGCGGCCTCCGTCGGGGTCGTAGAAGCGCTGCAGAAGCTGGATGACGGTGGTCTTGCCGGCCCCCGAGGGGCCGACGAGGGCGACCGTTTCGCCCGGGTTGACGGTGAAGCTCACGCGGTCGAGCGCGGCCGTCTCCGGGCGGGCGGGATAGCTGAAGCGGATGTCGTGGAAGCCGACCTCGCCCTGCACAGGGCGCGGCAGGGCTGCGGGCCGCGCGGGGTCGTCCACGCTATCTTCCGCCTCGAGCAGTTCCACGAGCCGCTCGGTGGCGCCGGCGGCGCGCTGCAACTCGCCCCAGATCTCCGACAACGCGCCGACGGAGCCGGCGACCATCACGGCGTAGATGACGAACTGGACGAGTTCGCCCACCGTCATGAGATCGGCGCGGACGTCGCGCGCCCCGACCCAGAGAACGCCCACGATGCCCGTAAAGACCAGCGTGATGACGATGAACGTCATCACCGCGCGGGTGCCGATGCGCTTGCGCGCGGCGTCGAACGACTTCTCGGTGACGATGTCGAAGGCGTCGCGGGAGGCGGCCTCATGGGTATTGGCCTGCACCGCCTGCACCGCCAGCAGCGCCTCGGAGGCGTTGCCCGACGACATCGCGATCCAGTCCTGGTTCTCGCGGCTGAGCGACCGCAGGCGACGGCCGAGTACGACGATGGGCACGATTACCAGCGGCACCAGCATGAGGACGAGGCCCGCGAGCTTCGCCGAGGTGAAGAACAGCAGGACGAGCCCGCCGACGAGGATGAGGATGTTGCGCAGGGCTATGGAGATCGAGGACCCGATGACCGAGAGAATGAGCGTGGTGTCGGTTGTGATCCGTGACAGGACCTCGCCGGTCATGATGTTCTCGAAGAACGCCGGGCTCATCCGGATCATCCGGTCGAACACGGTCTTGCGGATGTCGGCCACCACCCGCTCGCCCAGACGGGTGACGAGGTAGTAGCGCAGGCCGGTGCCCAGAGCGAGCAGGATCGCGATGCCGAGGGCGGCGAGAAAGTAGCTGTCGAGCAGCGCCTCGGCGGAGGTCTCGAACCCGTCGACCACGCGGCGCACCGTGATCGGCAGGATGAGCGAGATCGCCGCGGTGGTCACGAGCGAGAGAAGCGCTGCGGCCAGCAGCGCGCGGTAGGGCAGGACGAAGGGCCAGAGCGCCGACAGCGCCCGGACGTTCTTCGAACGCGCCCGCTCCTCCTCGCCGATCTTCTTCTCCGCCACGTGCCGCACCTTTCACGATTTGGCGGAATTTACGGGCATGGGACGGAAGCCACAACCTGCCGGGGAGCGGCAATTTCGCCTATGGGTCCGCATGACGCCGGCGGCCGGCGCGGCGGCCGCTTTTCGGGAAGCCGAGCCGCCGCCGACCGCCGCGCGCATGGTCCTCGGGCCGTTGAAGTGCGGTCCGCACAGGTCACCGCTTCGACTGAAAGTGTGCCCTCGGGAGGTTCGCAGGCGCTCAGCCCGACCGTTTCTCGAGATAGGCGGCGGCCCGGGAAGGCGTGGCGATCTCGGGATAATCCGCTTCGGGAATGTCGATGCCGAACCGCTCGTGGAGCGCCGCGACGAGGTTCAGCACGTCCATCGAATCAAGCTCGAGATCGTCCTGGATGTGGTCGTCGTCGCCGACCGTATCGGGGTCGATGTCCGGGGCGACGCGGGTCAGTTCCTCGAGAAACGCCGCGCGGAAGTCGGTGTCGGTCATAGGCTCTCCGGTGCTTGCATCAGGGTTTCGAATTCGGCAATGAAGCGCGCGACTTGCCGGCCGTCGCTCACCCTGTGATCGGCCGAGATCGTCAGCGTGACGAGGGAGCGGGGAACGACCGCGCCGTCCACCACCCAGGGCCGCTCGTGCGGCGCCCCGATGCCGACGAGGGCCACCTGCGGCGGGAAGATCACCCCCGTCATCGCCTCGGCCCCGGTTTCGCCGAGGCTCGAGACGGTGATCGTGCCTTCGGTCATCTCCGAGCCTCTGAGCCGCCCCGCCCGCGCGCGGGTGACGAGGTCGCGCATGGCCGCCATCGTCTGGTCGAGATCGAGCGACAGCGCGTCCATGATGGCGGGCGCGACGAGACCGCCGCCACGCAGGGCGACGGCGACACCGGGGTTGACCTTGTCGGCGGCGTGGAAGGCACCGTCGGTGAAATGCCCGTTCATCGTCTTCACCTTGGCCGCGGCCTTGGCGGTGGCGCGAACGAAGAGCGCGCCGAGAAGCACCCGTTCGGCCGGCGGGCGACCGGCATTGAGGCCGGCGAGAAACTCCGTCGCGGGATGCACGTCGATCGTCTCGGAGAGATAGAAATGCGGGATCGTCTGTTTCGCCCGGGTCATCGCGGCGGCGATGGCCTTGCGCATCTCCTCCATCCGCGCGGCGGGTTTCGGCGCGGGGCCGGACGGGGGCGCGGCGGGTTGCCGCCTCGCCTGGCCCTCGAGATCGCCGAGGACGATCACGCCACCGGGACCGGTGCCCCTGACCCCGGAGAGGTCGATGCCGAGTTCCCGGGCGCGCGCCCGCGCTGCCGGCGACGCCGCAACGCCGCCGCCGTGCGGAGCGGGTGCGGCGGCACCCGGCTTCGCGGCCGGGGGCGCCGGAGACACCGTTTCGGCCGTCGCCGACGCGGGTTCCGGCGCTGCGGCCGGCGCAGGTTCAGGCACTTCCGCGGGTTTCGGCGCTGCGGCCGGCGCGGCGGCCTCCTGCGGCGCCTCGCCTTCGGCACGCACCACCGCGAGCGGCGCACCCACGGGCAGGGTCTGTCCGATATCGGCGGTAAGCTCCCCGATCGTGCCTTCCTCGAAGATCTCGATCTCGATCGCGCCCTTCTGGGTTTCGACCACCGCGACGACGTCGCCGCGCTTCACCTCGTCCCCGGGCTTCACCAGCCACTCGACGAGCTTGCCGGCCTCCATGTCGGCGCCGAGCGAGGGCATGTTGAACACCCCCATCTCAGCGGCCCAGCATCGCTCTGGCCGCGGCGACGATCTTGTCGGTCTGGGGAATAGCGGCGTCCTCGAGGTGTTTGGGATAGGGGATCGGCACCTCCTCCGAGCAGACCCGGCCCACCGGCGCGTCGAGCGACCAGAGCGCCTGCTCCATGATCCGCGCGGAAATCTCCGCCGAGATCGAGCCGCTGCGCCAGCCCTCGTCGACGACGATCGCCCGGCGGGTCTTTTTCACCGAGGCCATGATGGTGGCGTCGTCGAGGGGGCGCAGCGTGCGCAGGTCGATCACCTCGGCCTCGATCCCGTCCTTCGCAAGCTCCTCGGCGGCGTCGAGCGTCTTGAAGAGCGAACCGCCGTAGGTGATGAGGCTGAGGTCGGCCCCTTCCCGGCGCACCGCCGCGCGGTCGATGTCCACGGGGCCTGCCGCCTCGTCGATCTGACCGCTCATGTTGTAGAGCATGACGTTCTCGAAGATCAGCACCGGGTCGGGGTCCTGAAGCGCTGTCCAGAGCATGCCCCGCGCGTCTTCCAGCGTGGCCGGGGTCAGGACCTTCAGGCCGGGGATATGCCCGTACCAGCCCTCGAGGCTGTGGGAATGCTGCGCGGCGAGCTGCTTGCCCGCCCCCGTGGCCATGCGGATGACGAGCGGCACGGAAAACTGGCCCGCCGACATGTGCCGGATCGTGGCGGCGGTGTTCATGATCTGGTCGAGGGCGAGCAGCGAGAAATTCACCGTCATCAGTTCGACGATGGGGCACAGCCCGGCCGCGGCCGCCCCGATGCCCGCCCCGGTGAAGCCCGACTCCGAAAGCGGCGTGTCGCGGATGCGGTCCTCGCCGAATTCGTTCATGAGCCCCTTCGAGACGGCGTAGCAGCCGCCGTAGGCGCCCACGTCCTCGCCCATGAGAAACACCCGCTCGTCGCGGATCATCGCGTCGCGGATCGCCTGCTTGATGGCCTCGCGATAGGTGGTCTCGACCGTCTGGCCCGACGGCTTCACCGGCTCGGGCGGCTTTGGAGCCTCGCCCAGAACATGCCGCCCGAGATCCTCCACCGGCTCCCAGGTGCCGGCCTCCGCGAAGTCCACCGCCTCGGCGATTTCCGCGTCGATCCGCGCCTCGATCTGGTCGATTTCCTCCCGGTGGACGAGCTTGTTTTCCAGAAGCCAGTCCCGGAACCGCTTGATCGGCCCCTTGCCGCGCCACTCCTCCACCTCGGCCTTCTGGCGATAGAGCTGCGCGTCGAACATCGAATGCGCCCGGAAGCGGTAGGTCATGCATTCGAGGAACGCGGGTTTTCCCGTCTCGCGGATCGTCCCGATGGCCTTGCGCGCGGCGACCTCGACGGCGACGACATCCATCCCGTCGACGCGAACCGACGCGATGCCGTAGGAGCCGGCCTTCTGGTGGATATCGGAGATGGCCTCGGTGCGGGCGATGGCCGAACCCATGGCGTAGCCGTTGTTCTCGCAGACGAAGAGCACCGGCAGGTTCCAGAGCGCGGCGAGGTTGAGGGTTTCGTGGAACTCGCCCTCGGCGACCGCGCCTTCCCCGAAGAAGCAGGCGGTGACGTTCGCCTCCCCCCGCATCCGGTCGGCGAGCGCGAGACCGCCCGCGAGCGGCAGCCCGCCGCCGACGATGGCGTTGCCGCCGTAGAAGTTCGTCTCCGCGTCGAAGATGTGCATCGACCCGCCGCGCCCGCCGGAACAGCCTTCGGCCTTGCCGAACATCTCGGCCATGACGCGCGTCATCGGCACGCCGCGCGCCAGCGCGTGTCCGTGCTCGCGGTAGGTCGCGACGAGGCGGTCGTTTTGCCCGAGCACCGGGATGATGCCCGCGGCGATGGCCTCTTCCCCGTCGTAGAGGTGGAGAAAACCGCGGATCTTCTGCTGCGTGTAGAGCTCTGCGCACTTGTCCTCGAACTTCCGGATCCGGAGCATGTCCGTCAGAAGCGCCAGCACATGGGCATGGTCGAGGCGGGGCTTGTCGATCGCGCTCATGTCTCGTCGGTCTCCAGGGTGGAAATGTCGCCTTCGGGCAGCCCGAGTTCGCGGGCCTTCAGGAGCCGGCGCATGATCTTGCCCGAGCGGGTCTTCGGCAGGGTCTTGCGAAAGACGATCTCGCGGGGTGCCACGGCGGGACCGAGCTTCTTGCGGGCGTGCCCGCGCACCTCGCGCTCGAGATCGTCGGACGCCTCGAACCCGGGGTTCAGCGTGACATAGGCCTTCACCACCTCGCCGGCGGTCTCGTCGGGCACGCCGATGACGCCCGCCTCGGCCACGGCCTCGTGTTCGATGAGGGCCGATTCCACCTCGAACGGGCCGATGAGATGGCCGGAGGTCTTGATGAGGTCGTCCGCCCGGCCGACGAACCAGAAATACCCGTCCGCGTCGCGCATCGCGAGGTCGCCCGAGAGATACCAGCCGCCCACGAAGCACTTGTCGTAGCGGGCCTCTTCGTGGAGGTAGGCGCGCATCATCGAGGGCCAGCCGGGGCGGAGCGCCAGCTCGCCGATCTCTCCCGGCCCGAGTTCGCGCAAGGTATCGCCCTCGCGTTCGACGATGCCCGCCTCGATGCCGGGCATCGGCTTGCCCATGGAGCCGGGACGCACCTCCATGCCGGGCTGGTTGGCGATCATGATGCCGCCGGTCTCGGTCTGCCACCAGTTGTCGTGGAACGGCTGGCCGAAGACCTTTTCCGACCAGATCACAGCCTCGGGGTTCAGGGGCTCGCCGACGCTGGCGAGAAACCTCAGCGAGGAGAAGTCGTAGGGGGCGGCCGCCCCGGCCCCGGCGCGCATCATCATCCGGATCGCGGTGGGCGCGGAATACCACACCTCGACCTTCTCGCGCCCGATGGTCGCGTACCAGCGGTCGAGGTCGAATTCCGCCTCGTCGACGATCATCGTCACCCGGTTCACCAGGGGCGCGATGATCCCGTAGGAGGTGCCGGTGACCCAGCCCGGATCGGCGGTGCACCAGTAGATCGTGCCGGGTGTCAGATCGAGCGCATGCCGGCCGGAGAAGGCGTGGTAGACAACCGCGCCATGCACGTGCACCGCCCCCTTGGGCTTGCCGGTTGTGCCGGAGGTGAAGTGGATGAGGGCGGGGTCCTCGGCGGCGGTCCGCACGGTCTCGAACTCCGGCGCGGCGGCATCGAGGGCGGGCCCGAGTGCGACACAGCCCTCGGGCGCGTCGTCTCCGAGCACGAGGACGAGCTTCAGGGTCGGGATCTCCTCGCGCCAGGCGGCGATCTTGCGCCTGTAGAGCCCCGGCGTGGTGACGAGCACGTCGGCGCTGCCGATCTCCATGCGGGTGCGGATCGGCTCGGGTCCGAAGGCCGAGAAGAGCGGCGTGAAGACGAGGCCCGCCTTCAGCGTGCCGAACGCGGCGGCATAAAGCTCCGGAACCCGGCCCATGAGCGCGAAGACACTGTCGCCGGGGCCGAGCCCGTGGTCGGCGAGAACATGCGCGAACCGCGCCGAAAGGCCCTGCATCTCGCCGTAGCTGATGTCGCGACGCTCGCCGGACTTGCCGAGCCACCGAAGCGCGATCTCGCCACCGTGGCCCCGGGCGACATGGCGATCGAGCGCCTCGTGGCAGATGTTGTAGCCCTCGCCCAGCCCGTCGACCATGCCGAAGGCATCTCCCGCCGCTTCCCGGCTCCACGGACCCCCTTCGCCGCCTGCCGGGGCCTTACCGGATCGGGACGGCATCGCCGCGTCATCCTGTGCCATGTCGTTCCTCCCGGGCGTCAGGGTCGCAAGGCGGTTCCCCCGGCGCATTGACCGCCGTCAATGCCGGGTCGGGGAATGCGTCGGCCGGGAGATGACCGCGAGGCCGGGCGGCCATCGTGCTGACGCCCCTCATCTTCCAGGCGGCTCTCGCCTCCGGAATCGACCCGGCTCACCTCGGCGCGGTGATCATGGCGAATGTCGCCCCCGGCATGGTGTCGCCGCCCTTCGGGCTCACCCTCTTCATCGGGCCAACCACCTTCAGGGCGAGTAACAGCCACGTGGTCACGGCGGTGATCCCCGTCATCGGCCTGATGTTCATCGTCCTGCTGATCGTGACGCTTATCCCGGCCGTCGTGCTGTTGTCGTGCGGTGCTTGCCCGGTCCAGACCGGAGGCCGCCGCAACCGGGCCGGCGCCTTTGGCTTCCAACCGGCAAGGGTTTGAGGCATATGAAAAGTCACGCCGACCATCCGCCAGGGAAGGCCGGACCGGGAACCGAGGATCGGGGGGAACACGATGCCGCATACGATTGAAGACCTGATCGCCGGCCATCCGGACGAGGCGAAGGCCATCGGCGCGCCGGACCGCGACTGGATGAGCTATGGCGGCCTGCGCGCCCTTTCGGCCGACGTCGCAGAGGCGCTGCACGCGCAGGGCATCGGGCGGGGAGACCGGGTGGCCATCGTGCTGCCGAACGGCCCGGAAATGGCGGCGGCCTTCGTCACCGTCGCCCAGGCCTGCGTGACCGCGCCCCTCAACCCCGCCTACCGCGAGGAGGAGTTCGCCTTCTATCTCGACGACCTCAAGGCCCGTGCCGTCATCCTGATGGAGGGCGAGGACGGCCCGGCGGCCGCCGCGGCGGAGACGCTCGGCATGAGGATCATCGGGCTCGCTCCCGACACCGCCGGGCCTGCCGGCTCCTTCGCGTTGACGGGCCGACCTGCGGACACCGCGGGCGACCGCTCATCGCCCGAGGGCACCGATGTCGCCCTCATCCTGCATACCTCCGGCACCACCTCGCGGCCGAAGATCGTGCCGCTTCTGCAATCGAACGTCGCGGCCTCGGCGGAGAACATCGCCGCCTCGCTCGATCTCACCCCGGACGACCGCTGCCTCAACGTGATGCCGCTCTTCCACATCCACGGGCTCATCGCCGCCGTGCTCGCCACCCTCGGCTCGGGCGGGCAGGTCTGGTGCGCGCCGGGCTTCGACGCGCTGCGCTTCTTCGGCTGGCTGAGGGACGCGGGGCCGACCTGGTATACCGCCGTGCCGACCATGCACCAGGCGATCCTCGCCCGGGCCGCGCGCAATGCCGAGATCATCGCGAACGCGCGCCTGAGGTTTCTCCGCTCGTCATCGGCGTCCCTTCCCGGCCCGGTGATGACGCAGCTCGCCGAGACCTTCGGCGCCCCCGTCATCGAGAGCTACGGGATGACCGAGGCGGCCCACCAGATGTGCTCGAACCCGCTGCCGCCGCGCGCGCAGAAACCCGGCGCCGTGGGCCTGCCCGCCGGCCCCGAGGTGCGCATCGCCGACGAGACCGAGCCGAGGCTTCTCGGCGAGCACGCGACCGGCGAGGTGGTGATCTCGGGGCCGAACGTGACACCCGGCTACGAAGGCAACGCGGAGGCAAACGCGAAGAACTTTTTCCAGGCCGACGGCAAGCGGTGGTTCCGCACCGGTGATCAGGGGGCGTTCGACGCCGACGGCTATCTCACGCTGACCGGGCGGCTGAAGGAGATCATCAACCGCGGCGGCGAGAAGGTGAGCCCGCTCGAGGTCGACGGCGTTCTGTCGGACCACCCCGCCGTGGCCCAGGCGCTGACCTTCGCCCTGCCCCATGCCAAGCTCGGCGAGGAGGTCGCGGCCGCGATCGTCCTGCGCGAGGGTGAGGAGGTCACCGAGCGCGAGATCCGCGACTTCGCCTCGCAGCGGCTCGCCGACTTCAAGGTGCCGCGCAAGGTGGTGATCCTCGACGAGATCCCGAAAGGGGCGACCGGCAAGCTCCAGCGCATCGGGCTCGCCGAGAAGCTCGGGCTCGTCGAAGGGGCCGCGGAATGAAGATCTGCATTTTCGGCGCCGGGGCCATCGGCGGCTACATGGGGGCGAAGCTCGCCGAGGCGGGTGCCGAGGTGAGCCTCGTCGCGCGCGGCCCGCACCTCGCGGCGATGCGCGCCAAGGGCCTGACGCTGATCGAGGAGGGCGAGAGGAAGACCCTCCCCGTGACCGTGTCGGAAGACCCCGCCGAGCTCGGGGTGCAGGATTACGTCGTCGTGACCCTGAAGGCCCATTCGGTGCCGCCGGTGGTGGGAAGGATGCAGCCTCTCATCGGCGACGAGACGACCATCGTCTCGGGCGTGAACGGCGTGCCCTGGTGGTACTTCCACAAGA
>Ga0076929_100928_pt1 | contig 12814 bp, 13 predicted proteins | sample HotLakConUCCSL28_FD_87104 | JGI IMG/M metagenome (GOLD analysis project Ga0076929, IMG submission 87104) | Hypersaline microbial mat communities from Hot Lake, Washington, USA - Hot Lake Consortium UCC-SL28 (version 3) (version 3) | ecosystem: Environmental > Aquatic > Thermal springs > Hot...
TGCCTTCACTCCAGACGAGTGCCGACGCCTCCTCCAGAACGCCGGATATGACTGCGAATAGATCGAATCTGCCCTAGTCACCTTAATGTGACCCTGTCGCCGTCTTACCGGAGCGGTGCGTTGCCACAACTCCCAGCCGCGATCGCCCTGCAGCCTTGCGACGGCGTCAGCGGCGAGAAAGACCGGGAGAGACCAGTGCGCTCCGCAATTGCAATCGTCCTCATCACCTTCGTTGTTGCAGCGCCGGCACGCGCGGCCGGGCTCAACCAGTCGTATCTTCCCTACCTCGGCCATCTTCCTCCCACGGAGGCCCAATGGTTCGAGGCCGCCTTCGACGTCTACGCCGAAGCCTTCATCGAGCCGGACGGACGGGTGGTGGACCCGCAGAACGGCGGGATCACCCATTCCGAGAGCCAGGGCTACGGCTTGCTCCTCGCCCTCCTCGGGAACGATCCGGCGACGTTCGAGCGGATCTGGCAGTTCGCGCGGTTCAAGCTCCAGCGGGCGGACAAGCTGTTCGCCTGGAAGTGGGTACCCGGCGAGGGAATTGCGGACCGCAACAACGCCACCGACGGGGAGATGCTGATCGCAACCGCCCTCGCCCTCGCCGGAATGCGCTGGGAGAACGGCGCCTACATGGCGGAGGCCGAGGCCATCGCCGATGCCATCGGCCGCAAGCTCATCATGCGCCATGGCCGGCGTAAGGTGATCCTGCCCGGCGAGTGGGCGGCGCCGAGCCGCTACAACCCGAACATCACACTCAATCTCAGCTACTACATTCCGCTGACGTTCCCGGTGCTGCAGGCGCTCGCGCCGCGCCATCCGTGGGACGAAGTCCTCGCCGACGGGCTGGAACTCATGGGCGACCTCATCCACCCGCCCTCGGACTGGTCGACCATCAACGACCACGGCGAGCCCGTCCCTGCCCCTGGGTTTCCCAGAAGGTTCAGCTACGACGCTGTCCGCATCCCCCTCTACCTCCTCCAGAACGGCATGACGCACCCGAAGATCAACGAGCACCTGTTCGCCGTCTGGGGTGACGACGACGATGGAAACCTCTTCACCTTCGACGTCTATTCTTTCAAAAGACTGGAGAAGCTATGGGGAAACAGCTACCAGTTCAGCTATGAACTGCTGCACTGCGCCGTGAACGGCGAGCCCGTCTCCTATGAATCGCTAGAGATGAAGATGGACAACTACTTCGACTCCAGCCTCCACCTCCTCGCGGTCGCGTCGATGTATGCGGACTGGCCGGAGTGCTTCCCGGGGAGCCAGGGTGCGAGGCCGTCCTGAGGGAAGCGGCCCGCCGCTCGGCGGCAGCGTGCGGCTCAGGCGGCGGCGATCCCGTGACGCTGGAGCACGTCGAGCTCACCGTCGCCGCCTTCGGCGCTCCTGAGCGCCTCGAAGAAGCTCTCGATGTCGGCGAGCTCCTCCGCCGCCTGCGCCCGGCGATCCGAAAGGTCGCCTATGGTGGTGTCGAGATTGCGGCGCCTCTCGCGCGCCGCCCGCGCCACCGTCGAGTAGGCGAAGTTGTCGGGATCGCAGATCCCCGTCCGCCTTTCCTCGTTGTCGATCTGCTTGGCGAGCTCGCCGCGGATGACGTCGAGATCGTCGATCATCCGGTCGAACTGCGCCAGCTGGCGACGCAGTGACACGGCCTTGAACTCCTTCGCCTGGATCGTGCTTTCGCGCGGCTTCATGTCGGCACTCCACTCGTCGGCGCGCGCGGCCATCTCTCCTGTGGGAAAGCATGGCGTGCCGGCGCACCCGGAACCCTCTTCCCGGTCCCCTCGAGGACGGCCGCGGCTGTCGCGCCGTCCCCGTGAAGCCGGACGAGGTGACCCTAGCAGCGAGCCCTTGCCATTTGGTTCGCCATGCCGCGGCAGTTGGCCCGGGCGCGTTAACCCCTCGCGTGCGATCGTGCATCACAGGCGAATCGGGCGGACCGCATCGGCGGTTAAGCAAACTTTTACCGCATCCGGTCACTGTTAAGCGCGCCCGACCGAGCGGCACCGCACAAGCTGAGGACAAGCGCGGCGGTATCGGCCTCCCGGGTGCCCGTTCTGGTAACAATCACTTGTTCCGATTCGGGTCGTGCGTCGGGTTCCGTGCCCGCTGGGAAAAGGACATTGCCGCTTCCGGGCGGATCGCATGAGAGGAAACGCATGCGCGTTCTACTGATTGAGGACGACAGCGCCACTGCCCAAAGCATCGAGCTCATGCTGAACTCCGAGCGGTTCAACGTCTATACGACGAACTTCGGAGAAGAGGGCGTCGATCTCGGCAAGCTGTACGACTACGACATCATCGTCCTCGACCTCAACCTGCCGGACATGTCGGGTTACGAAGTGTTGCGGGCGCTGAGGGTGGCGAAGATCGAGACGCCGATCCTGATCCTGTCGGGGCTCGGCAACATCGAGGACAAGGTGAAGGGCCTCGGCTTCGGCGCCGACGACTACCTGACCAAGCCGTTCCACAAGGACGAGCTGGTGGCCCGCATCAACGCCATCGTCCGCCGCTCGAAGGGCCACGCCGAATCCATCATCCGCACGGGCGAACTGTCGGTGAACCTCGACACCAAGACGGTGGACGTCGATGGCCAGCGCGTCCACCTCACCGGCAAGGAGTACCAGATGCTGGAGCTCCTCTCGCTGAGGAAGGGGACCACGCTGACGAAGGAGATGTTCCTCAACCATCTCTACGGCGGCATGGACGAGCCGGAGCTGAAGATCATCGACGTCTTCATCTGCAAGCTGCGCAAGAAGCTCTCGGCGGCGACCGGCGGCAAGAACTACATCGAGACGGTGTGGGGACGTGGCTACGTCCTGCGCGAGCCGGACCCGGAGCCGCGGAAAGAGCTTGCCTGACTGGCGGGCTCGCGCCCGCAAGGCCGCCGGACGCGAAAGGCTCCTCGCCTCACGCCTTCGGCGGCGCCAACTCGAACGCGAGGCTGCCCTCGCCCGCGATCACCTCGACAGCGAGCCCCAGCGCCGCGGCGAGCTTCACCACGAGGATCGGCTGGACGGCGTGGGGCTCGTTCGCCTCGACGCCCTCGGTCACGACGTCGAGATGGGCCGGCCGCCGCACGTTGGTGCCGCTCGCCTCCACCCTCAGCATCCCCTCGCCGTCCGAGACGGTGACCTTCCCGCCCCGCGGTACGGCGCCGCTCGCGTAGGCGGCGAGGATCATCGCGAGCTTGACCCTGTCGCGCGGGGCAGGGGACCCCTCCCAGCGCCACTCGAGGTCGGCCTTCTCGCCGGCGAACAGCGCCTCCGTCAGCCGCCGCCCCTCGGACGGGTCGAGCATGGCCGAGCCGCCGGCGGAACCGTACGCGATGCGGGCGAACTGGAGGCGGGCGGAGGCCTGGGCCGTGCTCTTCGCGATGAGGTCGATCGCCATGTCGGCCATCGCCTTGTCCTCGTCCATGAGCTCCAGCCCGTTCTGGATCGCGCCAACGGCACCCACGATGTCGTGGCACAGGCGCGACGCGACGAGGCTGGCAAGATCGAGGTCGCTCGGCATCATTCGTCATCCGTTCCATGCGGGCCGCGACCGTGGCACGCGAACCCCGGGATTTGAAGCGCCACACGAGAGGTGTCCCATGTTGCGCAGAGTTGTCCACGCCGCGGCGGTCATCCTCGCCGCCTTCGCCATCCTCTCGGCCCCGGCCGCAGCGATCGAGCGGCGCGAGCGGCCCGCGCCGGAAGCCGGCACATTCGATTCGACCGCACTCGTCGCCGCCGGTCACGAGCTGTTCGGCGAGGCGACCGAGGGGCTCGGCATCGCCATCGAGAGCGTCCTCGCCCGCTACGGCCGGCCGAACGGCTACATCCTCGGCGAGGAGGCCTCGGGGGCGATCTTCGGGGGGCTGCGCTACGGCGAGGGAGTCCTCAACACGGCGGGCGGGCGGCAGACGGTGTTCTGGCAGGGCCCGTCGCTCGGCTGGGACATCGGGGGCACCGGCACGCGCGTGATGATGCTCGTCTACGATCTTCCGAGCACCGATGCCCTCATGCAACGCTTCACCGGCGTCGACGGATCGGCCTACCTCGTGAGCGGCCTCTCGGTCTCCATGATGGCGGCCGACACGACCTATCTCGTGCAGGTGCGCTCCGGCGTCGGGGCCAGGCTCGGCGTCAGCATCGGCTACCTCAAGTTCACGTCCCGGCCCACGTGGAACCCGTTCTGACGTGCGCTGGCGCCGCGAGCGGCGGTCCGGCGAGGTGACAGCGGGCGTATGGCAGGGGTATGACACGATGCGGCGGGTCCGCATGTGGCGCACCCGGACGCAACCCTCGACGCGAGCATCCAGGTCATGACCCTGCCCGACCAGCTGAGCGAGCCGGCCGTCCTCATCATCGGCGCCGCCGTCCTGCTCGGTATCGTGTGGATGACCTTCGGCATGAAGCGGCGCACGGCCGAGCGCGACACCGCGCAGGTGATCGCCGCCGTGCAGGCCGAGCGGGACGTCCTGCGCGCCAACCACGCTGTCGAGATCGCGACGCTGGAGGGCAAGCTCGCCGAGGCGCAGGAGCGGGCCCGCAGGAACATGGACACCTCGCTCCGCCTCAAGGAGGCCGAGCGCCAGATGGAGGCGCTGAAGACGCGCGCTGGCGCCGCCGAGACGAACGCCCTCGAGCGCGCGGCCCGGATCGAGGCGCTCGAGGGCGAACTCTCGGCGCTGCGCGAGAGCTCGGGCGACGCTGCGGCCATGGTCGAGCAGCGCGACAGAGCCCGGCGCGAGGCGCGGGAACAGGCCGAGCTCGCTGACCGGCTGAGGGCCGAGCTCGAGGAGGTGCGCGCGAGGCTTCCCGCCCCGGACGGCGCGGAGGGGACCGACGGCGGGATGGTGGAGGCGCTCGCCAGGGCCCGCGACGAGGCCCGCGACGAGGTGCGGCGCCTGACCGAGACGGTCGCGGAGCTGCGCAGGGAGACGGAGGGCCTGCGCAATCGCCTCGAGGGCACTGGCGCCAACGTCGAGGAGGAGCGGCGCCTCGCCCAGGAGCTGGCCGCCCTCAGGGAGCGCGAGGCCCGCCTGAAGACCACCGTGCGCGAGCGCGAGGACGCCATCGCCGAGCTGCGGCAGGCCCTGTCGGCGGGCGAGACGATCGTCGACGACGAGAGGGTGGAGCGGCTCAACCGCGAGATCGAGGCCGCCCGCGCCCGCGAGAAGGCCGCGCACGAGAACGTGTCGCGCCTCGCCTACGAGGCCGACGGGCTCAGGAACCGCCTCGCAAGCCTCGAGGAAGGTGGCAGCGCGTCGCGGGCGGAGGTGGAGAAGCGCGACGCCCTCCTCGAGCTCCGGCTCCAGAAGATCTACGAGCTCGAGGCCAAGCTGCGCGACCAGCACGCCCGTCTCATGCGCACGCAGAAGAGGGCCGAGGTGGCTGAGGAAGGGCTCGCCGCCCTCGCCGCGGAGGCGACTGCCGGCGGCGATGGCGCCGAGGGCGGCGAGGGCGCGGCGCCCCGGGTGGTCCAGGTCGCCGATCCGGAGGCTGCCGAGCGGGCGGACAGGCTGCAGAGGACGCTCGACGAGACGCGCCGGGAGAACGCCACGCTCCTCTCCGAGCTCGAGGCGCTGCGGCATGCCGCGGAGGCCGGCGCGCAGGAGGCGGACGATGGCGCCCCCGCCACGGCAGAGCTTGCCGCAGCGCAGGAGCGGATCGAGGCGCTGATGGCGCGCAACGCGACTCTGGAGGCGGAGCTTGAGGTGGCGCGCGCCGCTCCCGCCGCGCCGGCCCCGTCCCTCGACAGGGGAGAGGTGGAGGCGCTGCGCAAGGAACTGCGTTCGCTCGCCGAGCGCTTCCTCGACGCGCGCGGCGTCGGGGATACCGGCGCCGCCGCGGAGCCGAGCCTCGCCGAGCGCATCCGCGCCTTCAAGGCAGCCCGGCAGATGCAGCGCTCCGGCTGAGACCCGGCGCCGTCTCCGGGGACGCACACGCCCCGTCTCGCCGCCGCCCGCGCGCATGACGGGATGGCCGGTGCGTCGCCTCGTGCGGCTGTCAGGCGGCCGCAGAGCGGGAGGGTCGGGAGGCGGGCTCCCCGGCCGTCTCCATCGTCTCCCCATTCGCGCACGAAGCCGCACTCGAAGTCGCACTCGAAGTCGCACTCGCGGCCGGCGCGGTCGTCCCGGCGGTGCCGGCGGACATCCCGCCGCTCCAGCGACCCTCCAGCCACCTGTCGAGGAAGCCCCACAGCCAGGTCTTCACCGGCTCGTCGTAGATGGCGCGGCCGGAGAAGTGGTCACGACGGTTGCGGGCGCCCGGAAGCTTCATGCGCTCGTGGCCGCGCGTCGTCCAGCGGTAGAGCATGGCGAGCGTCAGCTCCGGGTGAAACTGGAAGCCGAAGGCCCGCTCGCCGACGCGGAACGCCTGCTCCTCGTAGTGGTGCCCCTTGGCGAGGATCTCTGTCCCGCGAGGCGTCTCGAAGCCCTCGCGGTGCCACTGGTAGACCTTGCGCGGCCAGGGGATCAGCCGCTCGCCCTCGGGAGTGGCCGAAAGGTCGTAGTAGCCGATCTCCACCTGGCCCTCGGGATGGGGGGAGACCTTGCCGCCGATGGCCTTCGCCAGCATCTGCGCGCCGAGGCAGATGCCGAGGAAGGGCGTCTCCTCCCTCAGCGGCGTGTCGATGAAGTCGATCTCGCGGCGGATGAAGGCGTCGTGGTCGTTGGCGCTCTGCGGGCCGCCGAAGATGACGACCCCGGCGTGCCCGCGAGTCGTCTCGGGCAGGGTGTCGCCGAGCGCGGGCCGGCGGATGTCGAGCCGGAAGCCCTTGGCGCGCAGCATCTGGCCGATGCGCCCCGGGGTGGACGTCTCCTGGTGAAGGACGATGAGCACGGGCCTGTCCGCAGCCGACGGATGCCCGGCGCCGCTCTGCGGTGCGCTGACTTCTGCCATGACCTCTCATCTAGCAAAACCCGTGCCCGAAGACAAAGAGCCCCGGCGGGCGAAGGGGTTCCCCACGAAAAGGCTCGCCAGCGCGGCGTCAGCCAGAGCCGCGTCAGCCGGTGGCGCGCCTGTCCTCGATGCGCTTGCGGATCACCATGCGGTCGCGCGTCGACACACCGATGAGCTCGGCGACGCGCCAGACGACGTTGTCCTCGAACTCGTTCACCGAGCCGTCGGCGAACACCATCTCCCACATGAGCGCCACCACGTCGCGGCGGCCCTCCTCGTCGAGCTCGCGCTTGAGGACGGAGGTGAACGCGTAAAGGTCCACCGCCTGCTCGTCGCGCTGCGTCGCCTCGTCGATCAGCGCCTCTGTCTCCTCGGTCGACAGGGCGTAGTGGGATTTCAGGCACTCGCGCAGCCGCCGCTTCTCGCTCTCGGTCACGACGCCGTCGACGGCAACGATGTGCACGAGGATCGCCGCCACGGACAGACGCGGGTCGCTTCCGGCGTAGACGTCCCTGCCCTCGCCGGCCCGCGACAGCCGGTCGATCCAGTCCCTGATGGAGTTGAACACATCGCCCTCCCTTCGCCGCCACCGATCCGTCAACGCCGCAACGCCCGGAAGTCTCCCGAACCGCGTCACGAACCGTCACCGGCGCAGGACGCACTGGTGAACGACCGTGATGGGCGGAACGTCGGCCGCGCCCCCATTCAAGTGCCGACGCCGAACGGACGTCCACCCCCGACGGATGCCGACCGAGGGACGTCCATCATGCGCCGCATTCCGATCGCCTCGGCCTTCGCCGCGATTCGCTCCACCGCCGCGCTCGCCGGCGAGCAATACGTGAACGGGACCGGCTTCGCCAACTCGGGTCACGACGCCGTCGCCTGCTCCGACAGGGCGATCCCCCGGTTCGAGCCCGCCGCGCCCGAGGGCCGACGGCTCAGGCGAACGCATCGAAGGGGGCGAAACCGGCCGCCCGCAGGTCCTCCGAGAGGGCCGACAGAAGACCCTCGCGGCGCGACAGGATCGTCGCCCTGTCGGGCGCGCCAGTCACGGGATCGTGAGCGACGACGCCGATCCCGCGCCACAGGGGCGCCGCCACGCGCCAGCGCTCGACGATGTCCGGCCCGTAGACGCGGTAGTGACCATGCTTGTCCTCCCGCGCGCGGCCGTACTCCTTCGTCCGCTCCACCCTGAGGAGGTCGGGCACCGACAGGAAGACGGCGCCGGACGGTGCCGTCACCCTGTCGAGCTCGGCGAGCGCCGCGATGTCGTCCGCCACGTGCTCGAGCACATGGTTCGCGACGACGAGGCCGTATGCGCCGTCCGGCCTGTCGATGGCGGCGAGATCGAGGCTGTTCGCGCCGCCGTGGACGGAGACCTCGAATGCGGCGAAACGCTCCCGCGGCAGGGCGCCGTCCTCGCTGAACTGGAGGACGCGGGCGCCCGAGAGCCGCCCGGCGACCGCCTCGAGGATGGTGCGGAAGGCGCGGTGGCGCTCCAGCGCGCCGCAGTGGGCGCAGCGCGGCGGCTGCCCCGACGGCGCCATGCGCCCGCCAGGCCCCGCCACGAAAACGGTCCCGCCACAGACGGGACATGGTTCCGTCGCCGTGTCCCGCGACTTTGACTGCACGATCGGCTGCTCCTAAGTCAGGATAGTGTGAAACATGGGCAGGACCGGCGCCGTGGAACTCTCGGGCGACAGGATCATCAACGCGCCGCAGGACCGCCTCTACGATGCCCTGCACGACCCGGTGACGCTGCGCCAGGTGATTCCCGGCTGCCAGTCCCTGTCGGTGGGCGAGGGCAGATCGCAGGTCGCCTCCGTCGTCAAGGTGGGGCCGATCCGCGCGAACGTGTCCACCACGGTGGAAACGTTCAACGAGGACAGGCCGGCGGGCTACTCGCTCTACGCGATCGCCAATGCCGGGCCGGCGGGCTCGGGCGCGGGCACTGCGCACCTTGCCCTCGCCGCGGTGGACGAAAACACGACGAACATCGCCTATCACGTTTCGGTGGAGCTCGACGGGCGGATCGCCGACCTCGGGCAGGACGTGCTCGACGAGACGGCGCGCACGCTGATCAACGAGTTCTTCTCGCGCCTCAAGCTCCTTCTGGAGACGCCCGAGGAGGGTGTCGTCGCGAAGGCGATGGCGGACGCCGCGGCCGCAAGGGGCGGCGCGCAGGTGGACGAGCGCGTCCATGTGGCGCAGGAGCCTCTGCCGGCGCCGGCTCCTCCGCCTCCCGCTCCCCCTCCGCCGGCTCCGGCCCCCGCCTCACGCGCCCGGACGCCCGCCTCGACCCGCATGGTCTTCGGCGACACACCGTCCGGCGAGGACACCGGGGAGGCGAGCAGCGAGTTCCCGGGCGGCTACGACGATCGCCACGAGGACGTTTTGTCGCAGCCGGACGGCTGGCGGCCCGGCCTCCGGGACGAGCGCCCGGGCGGCTCCGCGCAGTTTCCGGGCGAGGCGCGCGGCGCGCCCGTCGGCCGGTCCGAAGGGATGTCGGGCACGAAGCGCTGGATCCTCGTCGCGCTCGGCCTCGCGGTGATCGCCTATCTTCTCAGCGGCGGCTTCTGAACGCGGCCGGGGGCGCGGCGGTCGGAGCTCACTTGCGCTCGAACCGGATGAGCGCCGTCGTCAGCTCGGTGCCCGATTGCATGCGGTCCACCGTCTCGATGGTGAAGGTGTGCTCGTCGTGGAGGTGGATCGTCATCACGGCGACGTCGTCGCCGTTGACCATGCGCGGGAAGCGCATGGTGAGGACCACGCGGTCGCGCTCCGGCGTCTCGGCGCCGTCGAGCTCCGCCAGGCCGGCGCGCGAGCCGGTGTAGCTGCCGCGGAAGCGCTCACCGTCGAACACGAGGTTCGCGCCGATGGCCCGCCTCACGATGAGCATCGCCCGGCATTCGCCGTCGAAGCCGATCACGTCGTCGTTGCGGGCGCCCTCGATCTCGCATCGCACGTCCATCGGGCGGCTCGCGTCGTCCTTCTGGACGTAGCCGGCGCCCGCCCAGGCGCCCGAGATGTCGAACGCCGGACCGGCGGTCGCGGTCCCCCCGCCCCACAGGATCCCGACCGCTGCCGCGCCGGCGATGGCCTTCATCATGCGCTCGCTCTCCACTGTCTCATACCAGATCGGCCTCGCCGGGGTGGTCTCCTGGCAGGCTTGTCTCGCGCCGGGCTGATCTCGTGTCGGGCTGATCTCGTGTCGGGCTGATCTCGTGTCGGTCTGATCTCGTGTCGGGTTCGTCTTGTGCCAGCTTCGTCTCGTGCCGGAACTGTCTCGTGCCGGAACTGTCTCATGCCGGGACGGTGGCGTGTGGCAGCCCGCAGCCGAACCCTCAGGTAAGGGCCCGCGGTCAACATGCCAGTGCCGGATGATCCGGAGCTTGCGGCGGCGGCCACCTTGCCAGCCCCCGGGCGGCCTGTTAGGCGAGAGGCTGCAGCGTTCCTTGAAGGAACTGAAAGCGATCACGGTGCGGCCGACCCAAGCCGGGGGCCAAATCCGTGGCTGCCGGCGCCCCGCGCGCCGCCCTTCGAGGTGCGCTCCAGTTCGCCAACCGGAGCCACCATGCGCCTTCCTGCATCCGCCCGCCGCGCCGCCCCTCTCGCCGCCGCCGCGCTTCTCGCCGCCACGGCAGCGGCCGCCGCGCACCCCGGCCACGTCGCCGGGGCCGACGGTCACAGCCACGCCATCGCGCTCGCGGCCGGCCTCGGCGCCATCGTCCTCCTCGCGTGGATCACGGGCCCGCAGGTCCTGCGCCGGCTGACGGCCGTCCGCGACCGTCGCCACAACGCCGGCTGATCCGATGAGCGAACGCATCGGCGTCATGGTGTGCGGCCACGGGTCGCGGTCGAAGAGCGCCGTCACGGAGTTCGCCGTCCTCGCCGAGGCCCTGCGCGAACGCTTCCCCGACTGGCCGGTGGAGTACGGCTACCTCGAGTTCGCGAACCCCGTGATCCGCGACGGCCTCGACCGGCTGCGCGAGAAGGGCATCGAGCGGATCCTCGCCGTCCCCGGAATGCTCTTCGCAGCCTCGCACGCGAAGAACGACATTCCGAGCGTCCTCAACACCTACGCCGCGAAGCACGGCGTGCGCATCGACTACGGGCGCGACCTCGGCGTCGACGCGCGGATGCTGCGGGCCGCCGGGGACCGGGTGCGCGCCGGGCTCGAGGCGCTCGACGCCGCGCACGGACCGGGGCGGGTGGAGGACACCTGCATCGTCGTCGTCGGCCGCGGCGCATCGGACCCCGACGCCAACGCCAACGTCGCGAAGGTCGCGCGCCTCCTGTGGGAGGGCTTCGGCTTCGGCTGGTGCGAGACGGCCTACTCGGGCGTCACCTTCCCGCTCGTGGAGCCGGCGCTCGAGCGGGTCGCCCGCCTCGGCTTCCCGCGCGTCGTCGTCTTCCCCTACTTCCTGTTCTCGGGCGTCCTCATCGACAGGATCTACGGCTTCGCGGACGCGGCCGCGGCGCGCCACCCGGACATCGCGTTCGCGAAGGCGCCCTACCTCGGCGACCACCCGGCCGTCATCGACACCTTCGAGGAGAGGGTGACGGAGATCCTCGCCGGCAAGGCCGTCATGAACTGCGGCATGTGCAAGTACCGCACGCAGGTGCTCGGCTTCGAGGCGGATGTCGGCGCGCCGCAGGAGAGCCACCACCACCACGTCGAGGGCAAGGGCGCCTCGGCCCCGGGCTCGACGGTCGAGACCTGCACGCTCTGCGACACGTTCTGCACCGGCGCCTGCCGCGTCCTCGCGTCGCACGGTCACGCCCACCACCACGATCACGACCATGATCACCACCACGGTCACGGTCACGGTCACGGTCACGGTCACCACCACGGCCACGGCCACGACGGCCACCACCATGATCATGATCACGGGCACGGGCACGGGCACGGGCATGAACACGGGCACGGGCATGAACACGGGCACGGGCACCACCATCACCATCCCTACCCGCACGAGCACCATCCGCTGGGGCCGGTGAGCGTCATCGGGTCGAGACACCTGCGCTACGAGAAGGATCCCGAGGCGATCTATCGCCGATCCTTCGAGATCATCCGCGCCGAGGCCGACCTGTCGCGGTTCGGGGAGGCGGACACGATCGCCGAGCGCATCGCCCATGCCGCCGGGGACGTCGCCGTCCTGAAGGACCTCGTGATCGCCGGGGACATCGTCGCCCGCACCCGCGAGGCGCTCGCCGCCGGCGCGCCCGTGGTCGTCGATTCGGAGATGACCCGCCACGCCATCTCCTCCCGCCTCGTCCCGCCCGCGCAGGTCGTCTGCCGCCTCAACGACCAGGAGACGCCGGCGGCGGCCGAGGCTGCGGGCACAACGCGCTCGGCCGTCGCCATCCGCCGCGCCGCCGACGCGGTCGACGGCGGCGTCGTCGTCATCGGCAACGCGCCGACGGCCCTCTTCGCCCTCCTCGAGCTGATGGGCGAGGGCGTCATGCCGGCGGCCATCCTCGCCTTCCCGGTGGGCTTCGTCGGGGCCGTGGAATCGAAGGCGGCCCTCGTCGCCATGCGCCCTCGGTGCCCCTACGCCACCCTGTCGGGCCGCCGCGGCGGCAGCGCCATGGCGGGCGCCGCCCTCAACGCCATCGCCGCCGCCCGATGAGGCGGCCGGCGCGGCGCACCATGCGCGACTGGCCGGCCGATCGCGGCAAGGCTCCGGCCGACGCGATCCCCCCGGCACCGCGGCGGGACCGACGGCAGAGCGCCGCGCGCAGCCGATGACGCCATGGCTCACCATCGTCGGCGCCCTGCCCGACGGTGCGCTCGCCCCCACCGCGCCGGCGCAGGCGCTGGCGGCGGAGGCCGTGTTCGGCGCGGCGCGCCTCCTCGAGGCCGCGCGGGTGCCCGAAGGCGCCCGCCGCCCGTGGCCGCGCCCGTTCGCGGACGG
>Ga0076929_100929_pt1 | contig 12774 bp, 8 predicted proteins | sample HotLakConUCCSL28_FD_87104 | JGI IMG/M metagenome (GOLD analysis project Ga0076929, IMG submission 87104) | Hypersaline microbial mat communities from Hot Lake, Washington, USA - Hot Lake Consortium UCC-SL28 (version 3) (version 3) | ecosystem: Environmental > Aquatic > Thermal springs > Hot...
CGCGCGCAGGTTGCCGAAGAGGATGCGCCGCTTCTTTCGGCTCTCAAGGCGAAGCGGCGCGCCCTGGCGGAGGCCGCCCGCGTGCCCGCCTATGTCGTCTTCCCCGACCGGACCCTCATCGAGATGGCCGAACGCCGGCCCGCGTCGCTCGACGACATGGCGGGGATCTCGGGTGTCGGCGCCAAGAAGCTCGAGCGCTACGGCCCCGATTTCCTCGCGGTGATCGTGGGCGAGGCCCCGCGCGTGCACCCCCAGCGGCGCGCGCTCGCCGGGCGGAGCGAGGGCGCGCTCTTCGATCGTCTCGAGAAAGCCGCGTTGCGGCTTGCCCGGGGCGAATGCGGCACGCTCAAGCCCATGAGCTGTTCGCGGGGCGCGTTGCGGCAGGTTGCCGAGCGCCGCCCGCGTGATCTCGCGGCGTTGGCGGCCCTGGCCGGGATGGGCTCGGCACGGGCGGATCGGTTCGGCCCGGCCTTCCTCGAGATCCTCGAGGACAGCTGAGCGCCCCTCACTCCGCCGCGTCCGCGGGCGGCCTTTCCGGCGGGCGGGCATCGGCCGGCACGGCGGCGAGAATCCGTGCCACGATCTCCGCTTTCCGCAGGGGCTTGGTGAGAAAGTCGTCCATCCCGGCGGCGCGGATCTCGGCCTCGTCTTCCGCGAGCGCATGGGCGGTCAGCGCGCATATGCGCGTCGGCCGGAGGGTTTCGCCCCTCGCGTGTTCGGCGGAGCGGATGCGGCGGGTGGCTTCCTTTCCGTCCATTCCGGGCATGGAGATATCCATGAACACGAGGTCGGGTCCGAAGCTCTCCCAGGTCTCCACCGCCTGCCGACCGTCCGACGCGAAGCGAAGCTCGATATCCAGCTCCCGCACCATCTTGGAGAAGACGAGCTGGTTGGTCCGGTTGTCTTCCACGGCCAGCACGCGCAGGGCGCGGCGTGCCGCCGGCGCGGACCGCCGGCGCTCTTCGGCGCGTTGTTCGGCCGTCGCGGCCGGTGGAGGTGCGGGCGGTGCCGGTGCGGGCGCGGCCGGCCGCGCACGGCCGAAGGCGATCGCCGGAACCGGATCGGTGGCGGGCGCCTTGAGCGTCTCCCGTTCCGGCGGCGCGGCCTCCGGCTCCGGCGCCGGCATCGCCCCCGGCCCTGGCGGATTCCCCGTGCCCGGCGCCGCCGCGCACACCGCGGCCTGCGCCGCCTCGCCGGGCTGGCGTTCGGCGTCGGCCCTGGCCGGTTTCAGGGAAAGCCTGCCGCGCGCGGCGCGGGGCGCCGCCGCCGGCACCATGGCCGCCGGGCCGGGGCCCGGTGGCGCATCCCCGACCGCAACCGACCGCGGACTGCGCATGAAGATGGCGCGGGCATCGGGCGCGTCAGGTGCCGCCTCCTCGCCCGGATCACGATGCCCCTGTTGCGGCGTCTGGGTATCCGCGCCCGCCGCGATGCCCTGCTGCAAAGGTGCGGGCGCCGGCGAAGCGGCGGCAAGCGCCTGCGCGACCGCCTCGAAGAAGGTTTCGCGAAGCACGGGCCGCTGCAGCACCGGAATGCCCGCCGCGGCGGGGGAGGTTCCGGAGGCGGCACTGAAGAGAAGCACCGGCAGGCCCGGTCTCGCGGCGGTCAGCTCCCGCAGAAGGCCAACCGCGTCGAACTGGCCCAGATCTTCGCTCGCAAGCACCAACGCCGCCTGCGGGGCCAGCCTTGCGGCGACCTCGGCGGAGTCGGCCTGCAGCGCGTCGAGACCCATCGCCGCAAGGCGGCATGCCGTGAATGCCCCGCGCCGGGTCACCGGATCGACGACCAGCACCGGCCCCTTGCCATCGAGCCTGGGGGCCTGCGGCGCGGGCGCATGCGCCGGCATCGCGAGCGCGACCCGGAAGACGGCGCCGGCTCCGGGCGCGCTTTCCACCTCGATCGTGCCGCCCATCAGCGCCACGAGGCGCCGGGTGATGGCGAGCCCCAGGCCGGTGCCCTCGAACTCGCGGTTGAGATCGCTCTGGACCTGGCTGAATTCGCCGAAGATCTCCTTCTGCCGGTCGGCGGGAATCCCGATCCCGGTATCCTCCACCGTGATGCCGACCTCGCAGACGCCCTCGGGGCCGGCGGCCCCGGCGTCCACGGCCACGCGCACGTGGCCGGCCTCGGTGAACTTCACGGCGTTGCCGATGAGGTTGGTCAGGATCTGGCGCATGCGGCCGGGGTCGCCCTCGAGCAGCGCCGGCAACCCCGGGCCGACCTCCGAGAGCAGGAGGATGCCCTTCTCGCGCACGCCCGGCCGCATGAGGGTCACGATTTCCGCGAGCACGGCCTCCAGATCGAACGGGCGCGGCGAGAGGGTCAGCTTCTCGGCCTCGATCTTCGAGTAGTCGAGCACGTCGTTTATGATGACGAGCAGGGCCTCGGCCGAACTGCGGATGGTGTCGATGTAGAGGCGCTGTTCGGTGTCGAGCGGCGTTTCGGCCAGCAGCCCGGCCATGCCGACGACCCCGTTCATCGGCGTGCGAATCTCGTGGCTCATGTTGGCGAGAAAGGCCGATTTCGCGCGGTTGGCGGCCTCCGCCCGATAGCGGGCGTCCTGCATGGCGCGGGCGTGGCGGATCGTATCGGTGGTGTCGATGGCGAGGCACACCATGTCGCCGTCGCGCGAGCGGCGGTCTATCAGGCGGATGAACCGGCCGTTCCAGAGCTCAACGACACGGGGCTCCGGCGCGCTCGACTGCCACCGCTCGAGCATTCTGGTGCGCCATTCGGTGGGCTTGAGTTCGCCGATGTTGACGAGTCCCTCCTCCGTCGCGATCTCCAGCAGGCGGTGGTAGGTCACGCCGAGGCGCACCTCCTCGACGCCGTCGAACGGACGAAGGAACGCGGGGTTCATGGCGATCAGCCGGTCCCCGGGATCGAACACCGCGAAGCCGTCTTCAATGGTGTCGATGCTGTCCCACAGCCGGCGTTCGGCCATCGCGATTCGCTCGTTGGCCTCGGCGAGATCGGAAAGCGTCCGGGTGTGGGCCTCGCGCACGTTGGCCACCTCGCTGCGTTTCTCCACGATCTCCTCGGAGAGCTTGCGCGCGTGCGTGCCGAGCTTCCGATTGGCCTCGAAGAGTTCGGCCTGCTTGAGCTCCAGCAGCCGCTCGGCGGCCAGCCGCGCCCGACGTTCACGCGCGAGACGTTCCGAGATATCCATGCCATACGGTCCGCTTCGGTTCTGCGCTGCACGCTCGCCGAACAAGGTGAACATCGCCTTACCGGCGCTGCGGGGCCGCCTTGGCCCGCGCCGCTCCACGCGCCGATGCGGCAAGGCACGGGGGCGATTCTGCTTGAGGTGTATTCACTAGAGTGTTGAAAAACCGACACGGCCGGGAACAGCCTCGTGAGCGCGGCTTGTCTGAAAATGCCAATCCGCTTACAGAGCGGTGTCGTTTTTTCGGGAGGCAGGCCGACGTGAGACGCTCATCCAATCAAAGTCGGATCGTCGGGGTCGTGGTCGCCGCGCTCGTACTTTCCGGATGCGCCGCGGACGGGCCGGCATGGCTCGGCGGCAGTTCCGGCGACGAAGCCGCAGGTTCGCGGGGCGACGACTCGATCTCGCTGGCGATCTCGCGCACCTCCGCGAACGTGGCGGCCGGGTTCCGCCCGGCGGTCGCCGAGGCGGCGCTCGACAACCCCGCCGTTCGCGCAGCCCAGCAGGAAATCCTCGGCGCCGGCTTCGATATCGAGGCAGCACGCGGTGCCCTCGCCCCCCAGGTGAGCGGCTCGCTCTACGCCGGCCTGACGGACGAGGCCAACCAGGACCCGGAGACGGGGGCCGCGGCGCGGCTCAACATCTCCAAGGTGGTGTATGACGGCGGCGAGATCTCGGCCAGCGTGCGGCAGGCCCGGGCCCAGCAGCAGATCGCCTACGAGGACTACCGCAACGAGCTGAACGACGCGCTCTTCGAAGGCGCGGCAGCCTGGATCGCGCTCTGGGAGGCCGAGCGGCGCTACGCGCTGATCCAGGAGCGCCTTCGCGTGGTGCGGCCGCTCTTCTCGCAGGTGGAGCAGGTGGCCCAGTCGGGCGTTTCGGACATCACCGTGGTCACCGCGGCCCAGCGCGTCGTCAACGATATCCGCGCCGCCGAGAACGCCGCGCGCGACCAGCGCCGGCAGGCCCAGACCGCGTTCCGGCGCGTGTTCGGGACCGTGCCGGGATCGGTCGCGTTCGATTCCGATTTCCTCGGCGCGAATCTTCCGCGGCACGTGGGCGAGGATCACATCCTGACCACGCCGGAGGTCGTTTCGGCCTTCCTGCAATACCAGGCTGCGCTCGCCCGGCTCGATGTCGCCGAGGCGCGGGGCGGTACGCGGGTGGATCTGCAGGCCAATATCGACGAGCCGCTCGACGCGGAGGAAGAGGGCGACACGACGGCCGGCCTCGTGGTCTCGCGCACCTTCTTCGATGGCGGCACGAACCGCGCCCGCATCAATTCCGCCGCCGCGGCGGTGGCGCAGGCGCGCGACGGCCTGCAGGCCGCCTACCGAAACCAGGGCCGGCAGGTCATGGCGCTGCGCGAAAGCCTCGATGCCATTTCCTCCCAGATCGAGCTGGCGCGGGAGTCCCGCGAGATCGCCCGCGAGGAGGTCGACCTGCTCCGCCGCCAGCTCGCCATCGGCCAATCTTCTCTCGAGAACGTGCTGCAGGCCGAGGTGAGGCTTTACGATGCGGAGAACACGATCATCCTGCGCACGGCCGAACGCGCAAGCCTGCGAATGGAACTCGGCTCCGCGCTGGGCAAGCTGCCGGCAGGCTTCGGGCTGCGCGAAGCCGACGTGCTCGACCGGCTCGCCGCGGGGCGGTGAGATGAACGCCCGCAGCATCCTCGCTCCCGCCGCCTTCGGCGCGGTCCTTCTCGGCGCGGGCACCGCGCTGGCCCAGGACGGAACCGACGGCCTCGCCTGGGCGACGCCCGAGCCTTCGGCCATCGCCGAGGCGCTGGCGGACACCACGCTGCCCGATGCCGTTCCGCTCGACTATGCCGGCCTTCCGGTTCCGTCCGAGCCCGATCCGCTTGCCACGGTGCGCGCGGGCCTCGTCTACAGCGAGGAGCTTGGTGCCGGCGCTTTGCTGGGCATCGAACACCGCGGGCCGCTTGGCCCCGGCGGGCAGCGTTTCCCGCTCGCGCTCGATGCGACCTATGCCCAGAACGGCGCGTCGGGGCGCTTCGCGCTCGGAATGCCGGGCCTTTTCGGCGGCATCCACGACGGCGCGGTTACCCTGAGCTACGGCACCCGCGATCCCTTCGGCGGCTACACGATCGAGCGCGGCCGCGCGGCGTTCTCGCTGGGGCGGTCGGCGGGCGGGCTGTCGGGGCGCGCGGGAATCGCCTGGCGCGCCGAAGAGATCACCGACGTCAACATCTTCACATCCGCGCTCGTCGAGGAATCGAGCCGCGAAACCGTGACCGTCACGGGCGCGCTCGGCTACGAGGGGCGGGCGATGCTCTCGGGAGCGCCGCTCAGCTACAGCTTCTCGGTCGACGGCGAGGTCGGCCAGCGCACCGAGGGCGACGGCGATTTCTCGCGCGTCGAGGCGGAGGCGGCCCTCGGACTGCCCATCGCCCGGAACTTCGGGCTGTCGCTCGAGCTGCGCGGCGGCCAGGTTTCGGCCGACGACCTGCTGGCCAGCGAGCGCTTCTTTGGCGGCGAGCGGGTGATGCGCGGCTTCACCTTCGGCGGCATCGGCCCGCGCGACTCGGCGTCGGTCGCGAACGATCCCGTGGGCGGCGAATCCTATGCGGCCGCGAGCCTTCAGCTTGATCGCACCCTCGCAATCGTGGGCGCACCGAACTGGACACTCGGCGCCTTCGTGGATGTCGGCTCGGTGTGGGGCCTGAGCGATGCGCCGGAGACGGTTGACGACGAACTCTACTGGCGCAGCGCGGCGGGCCTCAGCCTCGGCTGGCAGGTGGATGCGCTTCGTCTCCAGATCGATCTCGCCGAGCCCATCGAGGAGCGTGCAGGCGACGAGAGCGAACGCCTCCGCGTTTCGCTGTCCGCCCGCTTCTGACGTCGTCTCGGCCGGGCCCGGAAGGGCGCAACCGGCCGCGCCACGCGCGTTCTTCGCAAGCGACGGCCCCCGTGCCGGAGGCGGTATTGCCGCGCCCCTTCGCGCCGGGGCATATGCTGCCCGGCTTGTTTCCTGCCGGGCATCGCCTATACTGATTCTCCGTTGGCTCTCGGCAAGTTTGCTCCAGCCCTACGTGACCAACGTCCCGCGCCCCCCGTCCGCTCCGACGGGGGGCGTACTTCTTTGGGGGGGGAGTCTGGCGCGCGCGGCGCTGGCGGGCTACGCGCCCTGGCCCGCCTCTGCGGCGATGTCCGCGCGGCTCTTGCGGCCGCGTTCCGTGGCCGACTTGAGCTGGCCGCAGGCCGCGAGGATATCCTCTCCGCGCGGCGTGCGGATCGGGCTGGCGTAGCCGGCCTTGTAGATGATGTCGGCGAAGGCGCGGATGCGCTGCGGGTCGGATCGCTCGTAGGGTGCGCCGGGCCATTCGTTGAACGGGATCAGGTTGATCTTGGCGGGAATGCCGGCAATCAGCTTCACCAGCCGGCGTGCGTCCTCGTCGCTGTCGTTCACGCCCTTGAGCATCACGTACTCGAAGGTGATCCGCTCGGAGTTTGAAAGCCGCGGGTACTCGCGCAGCGCATCGAGCAGGGCGGCGATGTTCCACTTCCTGTTGATGGGCACCAGCCTGTCGCGCACCTCGTCGGTGGTGGCGTGGAAGCTCACCGCGAGCAGGCAGCCGATCTCTTCTGCGGTCCGGGCGATCTCGGGCACCACGCCCGAGGTCGACAGGGTGATGCGGCGGCGGCTGAGGCTGATGCCTTCGCCGTCCATCGCGATTCTCATGGCGTCCCGCACCGCCTCGAAATTGTAGAGCGGCTCGCCCATCCCCATCAGCACGATGTTGGAAACGAGGCGTGTCTCGTCCTTCGGGGCGCGCCCGGGCGCTGGCCATTCGCCGAGGTCGTCGCGGGCGATCATCACCTGGCCCACGATCTCGCCGGCGGTGAGGTTGCGCACCAGCTTCTGCGTGCCGGTATGGCAGAACGAGCAGGTCAGGGTGCAGCCCACCTGGCTGGACACGCACAGCGTGCCGCGACCCTCCTCGGGGATGTAGACCGTCTCCACCTCGTGGCCTCCGGCGATGCGCACGAGATACTTGCGGGTGCCGTCCTCGGATACCTGCCGCGAAACCACCTCGGGCACCGCGATCACGAAGCGTTCGGCCAGCATCGCCCGGTACTCTTTGGCGAGGTTGGTCATCGCGGAGAAATCCCGCACGCCCTTCTGGTAGATCCACTGCCAGAGCTGCGCCTCGCGCATCTTCGCCTGCCGCTCGGCGGTGCCGGCGGCCACAAGCGCGGCCCGCAGCTCGGGCCGGGTGAGGCCCACGAGGTTGATCCGGCCGTCCGCGCCCGTGGTGCCCGCCTCGCGGCGGATCGTCAGCACGTCCTGCGTTATGGGTGCGGTAGCGGTCATCGGAGGGCTCCTGCGCGGCGATCCGCTCACATATAGGATGCGCGGGCGGCGCGAAACCCCCGCGCCGCGATCATGCCACGCGCCAGGCGCGGCGGCATGCTTCCAGAACGATCCCCGCCGGGCGCCCGGAAACGGCCATCACGACAAGTGCGCCGAGCACGGCCCGCAGGATCTCGCCCGGCGTCGCCCCGGCGTAGAGCAGGATGGCCACGTAGAGCGGTATCTGGAAGCTCATGAAGGCCAGCGTATCGAGCGCGAGGCGACGCGCGCGGCCCCCCGTCAGCCCGCCACTGCGGATGAAGACGATATCGCGATACATCCCGTAGGGGCGGGCGGTCAGCAGGACGACAGGAATGGCCAGCAGCCGCGCGCTCAGGACCTGCCCGGGGGCAAGCCCGGCGATCACGAGCTCCACGAACCCTGCCCCGAGGGTGGAAACGATGATCAGTGCGGTGGTGTCGGCCCAGTAGCTGCGCATGAAGCTCCCTTAGCACGAAGGGAGCGCGTCGCCAGCACTTGCCGGCCGTGCTTGGGGAGCCGCGCGGCCCGGAAGCGCGCGGCGCGAAGTGCTGCCTGACCGGCCCGCGGTTTCAGCCCGAGCAGCGGTCCTCGGCATCGTCCACCGCGGCGGTGAAGCCCAGCAGCGAGAAGGTATCGCGGGTGGTGGTGCCGCGGGAGGAGCGCCCGGTGACAACCGCGTCGACGCCCGCCTTCATGGCCGCCACGACGCGCGCGTCTTCCTCGGGTGAGGCGGGCCAGGCGCTTTCGCCCTCGGTGAAGAACTCGAAGGTGTCCTCGCCGATCACCACCTCCACGGTCGAGCCGCTGGCGAAGGGATAGCCCCCCACGAACTGCACCTGCCCGGCGATGTTGTCGGCGGGCTGGTAGAACACGAGCATGTAGATGTCGCCGCGCCGCACGGCCACCACGCGCCCGTCGCGCATGTTCACCGTTTCCTTGGGGGCCGATACGGCCCAGCACTGGCGCGGGCCGTCTTCCACGAAAACGGCCCAATCCGTGTTCGCCGCAACCCGATTGGTGGATTCTTCCTGCGCAATCGCGGCCGTCGCCGACACCGCGATTGCCGCACCCGCGAGGGCGGCGCGCCTTGCCCAGTTCATGCTCAACGTCTCCAAGCCGGTTCCTGCCTCTGCCCCGTGCAACCGGCGCGCTTGAAGGCGCCTTGGGTCGCGAGGGAGCCACGCTCCACGCACTCTTGGTATCGCAAATGCCCCCGCGGGCAAAGCCCGATTGCCGGGGGCACCGGGGAAACGCGCGAGGTTTCGCCCGTCAGCCGGCCGCGAAGGCGCTGCGCGGATATCCCTGCATGTAGAGAAGCGCCGTCAGATCCCCGTGGTTCACGCGCAGCGGGCAGGCCTGCTGCACCGAGGGTTTCGCGTGCACGGCCACCCCCGCTCCGGCGAGTCCGAGCATGCCGAGATCGTTCGCGCCGTCGCCGACGGCGAGCACCTCGCCGGGCGTGCAGCCCAGCCCGGCGGTGACCTCTCGCAGCGCGGCGACCTTCGCCTCGCGGCCCAGCACGGGCGGCACGACGCGCCCCGTCAGCCGGCCGTCCGGGCCGATCTCCAGCGTGTTTGCGCGGTGCTCGTGGAATCCGAGCCGCGCCGCCACCGACTCCGTGAAGGCGGTGAACCCGCCCGAAACAAGCATGCATCGCGCACCGGCGGCCCGCATGGTGGCCACCAGAGCGGACGCGCCGGGAGCGAGGGTGATCCGTTCGTGCAGGACCTTCCCGATCACGCCGGCATCGAGCCCGGCCAGAAGGGCCACGCGTTCCGCCAGCGCGGCCTCGAAATCCAGTTCGCCGTTCATCGCCCTCTCGGTGATCGCCGCCACGCGCGGGCCGAGCCCGGCCTCGACGGCAAGCTCGTCGATGCACTCCTGCGCGATCATGGTGCTGTCCATGTCGGCGAGCAGCACGCGCTTGCGCCGCCCCTCCCCGGGCTGAACCAGCAGGTCCACGCCCTCGGCCTGCAGGCTCTGCCATGTCGTTTCCCGGTCGCCCGGAACGGCCGGAAGCGGAAATTCGGCCGCTTCGCCGGGTGCGAGCCACGCCACCTCGCCGCCGCCCCAGGCATTGCGCACCGCGCGCACCAGCGCTGGGTCGAGCGGGGCGCCGCCGGGAGCCGTCAGAAGTGTCGCGATGTGCATGCAGTGCCTCCGCCTAACCGCGGCGCGCCTAGCATGGCCCGCGCGGGCAGGCCAGAGGTGCGATGCCGCGCTGCGAAGCGCGGGTTTCCGATGCACGCCGTTTCGCACCCGCCCGCCCGGAAGGGGCGACAACTTTGCCGTTGCGCGGCTCCGGCGGGCCGCCTATGTCCGCCGGCGGGACACCCCTCCCCAACGAGGGGCGCATATCTGGAAGGATATCCAGCGATGGATACGACGAAACCGGCAACGCGGCCGGACAACCCGCGTTTCTCCTCCGGCCCCTGTGCCAAACCCCCCACCTGGACACCCGCAGCCCTCGCCGATGCGCCCCTCGGGCGCAGCCATCGCGCGAGCGTGGGCAAGGCGCGGCTCAAGGCCGCGATCGAGGGCACCCGCGAGATCCTCGGCATTCCGGCCGACTACCGCATCGGGATCGTGCCCGCCTCCGATACCGGCGCCTTCGAGATGGCGATGTGGACGATGCTGGGCGAACGCCCTGTCGAGATGGTGGCCTGGGAGAGCTTCGGCGCCGGCTGGGTGACCGATGCCGTCAAGCAGCTCAAGCTCGACGCCCGCGTGCACGAGGCAGCCTACGGCGAGATCGTGGACATGGCCTCGCTCGACTACGATCGCGACGTTTGTTTCACGTGGAACGGCACCACCTCCGGCGTGCGGATGCCGGACGGCGGCGCGATCCCTGCAGACCGCGGCGGGCTGACCCTCTGCGACGCCACCTCCGCGGCCTTTGCCATGGAGCTGCCCTGGGACAAGCTCGATGTCACCACCTTCTCCTGGCAGAAGGTCATGGGCGGGGAGGCCGCGCACGGCGTGCTGATCCTGTCGCCGCGGGCGGTGGCGCGCCTCGAGAGCTACACGCCGCCCTGGCCGTTGCCCAAGATCTTCCGTCTCACCAAGGGCGGCAAGCTGATCGAGGGCATCTTCGCGGGCGAGACGATCAACACGCCCTCCATGCTCTGCGTCGAAGACTATCTCTTCGCCCTGGACTGGGCCCGCGAGATCGGCGGCCTTCCCGCCCTGATCGCGCGGTCCGAGGCCAATGCCGCCGCCGTGGCGCGCTTCGTGGACGCGCATGGCTGGATCGCGCCGCTGGCGGCCAGCCCCGAGATCGCCTCCACGACGAGCGTCTGCCTGAAGTTCACCGATCCGCGGATCACCGACAGGGCCGCCTTCGCCAAGGCGGTGGCCAAGCGGCTGGAGGCCGAGGGTGCGGCGCTGGACGTGGGCGGCTACCGCGACGCGCCGCCGGGCCTGCGCATCTGGTGCGGCGCCACGGTGGAAACCGCCGATATCGAGGCGATGCTGCCGTGGCTCGCCTGGGCCTTCGAGGCCGAGATCGCGGCCCTCGCCGAAGCCGCCTGAACCGGCCCGGGCCCGCCCGCCGGGCGGGCCCGCCCCACCGTATCGCACCATCATCGCCGGGGGCAGGCGCGCCGCGCCCTTCGCCCCGTTCCAACGCTGCGCCGCAGGACGCCTGCGGCCCCCCTCACAAGGACCGCCTGACATGGCTCCCAGGGTACTCGTTTCCGACAAGCTTTCCGAAACCGCCGTCCAGATCTTCCGCGACCGGGGCATCGAAGTGGATTTCGATCCCTCGCTCGGCAAGGACAAGGAGCGCCTCGCCGAGGCAATCGGCCGCTACGACGGCCTCGCCATCCGCTCGGCCACGAAGGTGACGGAGAAGCTGCTCGAGCATGCTCCCAACCTCAAGGTCGTCGGCCGCGCCGGCATCGGCGTGGACAACGTCGATATCCCGGCGGCGTCCAAGCGCGGCGTGATCGTGATGAACACGCCCTTCGGCAACTCCATCACGACCGCCGAGCACGCCATATCGATGATGCTTGCCGTGGCGCGGCAGATCCCCGAGGCCAACGCCTCCACCCATGCCGGCAAGTGGGAGAAATCCCGCTTCATGGGTGTGGAGGTCACGGGCAAGACGCTGGGCGTGATCGGTGCGGGCAATATCGGCTCGATCGTCTGCGACCGCGCCCACGGGCTCCGCATGAAGGTGATCGCCTACGATCCCTTCCTCTCGGAAGAGCGCGCCGCGCAACTCGGCGTCGCCAAGGTGGAGCTCGACGAGCTGCTGGCGCGGGCCGATTTCATCACCCTTCACGTGCCGCTCACCGACGCCACGCGCAACATCCTCTCCGCCGAGGCGCTGGCGCGCACCAAGAAGGGCGTGCGGATCATCAACTGCGCCCGCGGCGGCCTCGTGGACGAGGCCGCGCTGGCCGAGGCCATCCGCTCGGGTCATGTCGCGGGGGCAGGGTTCGACGTGTTTTCCGAGGAGCCGGCCACCCAGAGCCCGCTCTTCAACCTGCCGGGCGTGGTCGTGACCCCGCATCTCGGGGCCTCCACCACCGAGGCGCAGGAGAACGTGGCGCTGCAGGTGGCCGAGCAGATGGCGGACTACCTGCTGACCGGCGCGGTGCAGAATGCCCTCAACATGCCTTCGGTGACGGCCGAGGAGGCGCGGGTGATGGGGCCGTGGATCAAGCTTGCCGGCCATCTCGGCGCCTTCATCGGGCAGATGACCGACGAGCCGATCCAGGCCATCAACATCCTCTACGACGGCAACGTCAGCGAGATGAACCTCGACGCGCTGAACTCCGCCCTCGTCGCCGGGGTGATGAAGAAGGCCAACCCCGACGTGAACATGGTTTCGGCGCCGATCGTCGCCAAGGAGCGCGGCATCCGCATCGCCACCACGAGCCAGGACCAGTCGGGCATCTTCGAGGGCTACATCAAGGTTTCGGTGGTGACAGGCAAGCGCGAGCGGTCCATCGCCGGAACGGTGTTCTCCGACGGCAAGCCGCGCTTCATCCAGATCAAGGGAATCACCATCGATGCCGAGATCGGGCGGCACATGATCTACACCACGAACGAGGACCGGCCGGGCATCATCGGAACGCTCGGGCAAACCATGGGCGAGGCCGGCGTGAACATCGCCAACTTCACCCTCGGGCGTAACCAGCCCGGCGGCGAGGCGATCGCGCTGCTCTACATCGACGAGCCGGTGAACGAGCCGGTGATGCAGAAGCTGCGCGATACGGGCATGTTCGGGCAGGTCAAGGCAC
>Ga0076929_100930_pt1 | contig 12774 bp, 13 predicted proteins | sample HotLakConUCCSL28_FD_87104 | JGI IMG/M metagenome (GOLD analysis project Ga0076929, IMG submission 87104) | Hypersaline microbial mat communities from Hot Lake, Washington, USA - Hot Lake Consortium UCC-SL28 (version 3) (version 3) | ecosystem: Environmental > Aquatic > Thermal springs > Hot...
GCCGTCGCAGAAGTCCTCGATGCCTTCACTCCAGACGAGTGCCGACGCCTCCTCCAGAACGCCGGATATGACTGCGAGTAGATCGAATCTGCCCTAGTAGGTGGTAAAGACGAGTAGCAGGAGTTCGAGCCGAGTCGCCTTCGCCAAGTGCATGGAATACTCAACCCAAGATAGGAAGGCATCCGAAAACGTCAAGAGATCCGCGGCTTCTAAGCTGCTGAACTTCGGACCCAAGTCAACAGCTCTGGAGAAAGTGGGCGGAGAGAGCGTGCAAGGTAGGCTCGAACGCGCGCCCTCCGGTCAACAGCCCGGGACGAAAAGCCCGCAATTCCTGGCGTTTTCGGCGCCTTGGAAACCGTCACCGGCCATACGGAAACAGGGCAGCTGGCGGAGGGAGAGGGACCGGGGGCGAACCTTCTTCGCTGATCGGGTCCTTCGGGGCAAGCCCTTCCAAGCCACTTCTCCGTTCGGCATCGGCGTCCGCAGGCAGTCTCATTCTTCGCTCCGTGGTCGGCGCTTGGACCGCCACAAGTTGGGGCCAGAGTGTGGGCTGACGCATCAATCTCTGAAGGTTCGTGCTGCGGCCGTTGCCGGCGAGCGCGCAGAAGGTTCGGCGATGTCGTCAGGCCCGCGTCCTGCCGGACGCATCCGCCGCAGCGGATTCCGTGAGTGCTTTTCTCCTTCGTGTCCCAGGCCAGTGCCTGTTCCAGGCTGGTACGACCTCCCCGTCGCGGCTTGGTCGGAACTCGGTCCCGTCCATCCACATCCGGTGCATGATCACCGCGAGGCGTCGCGCGACGGCGACCTGAGCGCGCAGCTTGCCGCGCCGCTTCATTACCTCCAGGCCCCAGCGCTTCAGCCAGCTCCAGCGCGTGACGCGGGTCAACAGGACGTTCGCAGCCTCCGACAACAGCGCACGCACCATGCGGTCGCCGCACTTGGTGATGCCGCCGTTGCGGTCCACCTCGCCTGATGCGTATTTTCGCGGCGTCAATCCGAAGTGCGCGCCGACCAGCCTGGAGGTCCGAAAGCGCGCCGGGTCCTCCACCGCCGTGCGATACGCGAGCGACGTGATCATCCCGACACCGGGCACCGTCATCAACAACCGGCAGACCGGATCGGCCTTCAAAATGTCCCGGACCAGCCGGTCGAGCTTCGCAAGCCGCTCCAGGACCTCGCGCCGGATCCGCAGAATCGCGTCGGTCGCGGCGCCGAGCACCGGATCGTCGTCGACCAGCTCGAGTACCCGAGCTTCGAACCGGCCCGCTGCCACTACTCCTATCTTCAGCCCGAATGCCTTGAGGATGCCGCGCAAGTGGTTCTCGAGCGTCCCGCGCGTCTTCACCAGAAGCTCGCGGCTGCGCAGCACCGCGCGGATACGGTGGGTGTCGCGGCTCTTCACGTGGACCTCACGATACCAGCCCGCCTCAGCGCCCAGGCGATGTTGCGCGCATCGATCCGGTCGGTCTTCACCGGCATCGCGCTCGTCGCCGCCTTCAGGTGGCGGGCATCCAGGCAGACGACCGGGAAACCCGCCGCGGCGAGACCGTCGTAGAGGGCCGGCGCCAGAGACCCGGCCTCGAGCCCGACCCTTTCGAAGCCCACTCCCGTCGCCTTGAGCCACGCCGCGATCGTCTCGGGTTCGGTGCCGACCTTGCCCTCCTTCACAATCTTGCGCTTCTCGTCGACGATGCAAATCGACGTCTCCTTCAGCGAGACATCAAGACCGGCGTAATACTTCATGGCTCCATCCATCGTGGGCTGGTTTCCGGATCTTGCGATCCGCGTCAGCTTGGAGGACTTTCGTGCCACCGTCACAACTGCGCCAGAGGCAACGACCGACCCGATTTCCCCATCTCTGCGTCGGCTGCGGCCCCGACGCGGATCATTCCGCGCTGGCAGCCGCGGCCGTGGAGCTGTCGTCCGCATCTCCCGTCATGGCAGGAGGAAGGTTTTTAGCGGCATCCAGATCCCCATCAGCATCATCATGAGGCTTTCGGTGAGCGACACGAAGCCGAGCGGGACGGACGAGCTGCCGCCGACGCACGCGCACTTCAGCTCCCGCCTGTCGACATACACCGCCTTGAAGATGCTGACGGCGCCCACCGTGCCGATGAAGAGGGCGACCGGTGCCGAGATGAAGATGAGAGCACCCGCCGTCATCAGAATTCCGGCGAGCGCCTCCCCGAACGGATAGAGCTTCCCGTAGGCAATCCAGCGTTGCGCCAGAAGGTCGTAGTTCAGGAACATCGTCGAGAAGCTCTCGACATCCTGCAGCTTCTGGATCGCAAGGATCGTCATGGAGAGGGACACGAACCACTCCGCCGCCCGCAGGGTGAACGGGTTCGCGTACTGATGCCACGAGAGCCCGAGGGCAAGCAGCGCCGCGACCGAGAAGATTGCGATGACCGGCCGGTAGGTCGTGTCGCTTCGTTCCTCCTTCGGCGCGTCGATGCCGAAGTGGACGCGCAGGTCGTCGTAGCGGCCGATGCGCTTGCCGCCGATGAAGGTCTGCGGGGTCGTCTCGACGTGATTCTCCTCCATGAAGGTGTCGGTCTCGTCCCGAGTCGTCAGATGGTGATCCTCGACCACATAGCCGTGCCGCTCCAGAAGAGCCTTCGACTTCAGTCCGTAGGGACACATGTGCTCCGGCATGACCATGCGGTAGAGCTCGGCGGTCTTCGTGTCGACCTGCTGCTGCATGTCGGAAGTTCTCCAGGGCGTGAATATCGTGCAAGGCCTTGGCGCCGGCGGCCGGCACCGGCCCGTGCCGAGAGCATTGCGCAGGCGGCGGCACGTCGGGCGGATCCGTCGAGGAACGGTTTGCAGATACCGCCGCCCGGTATGTCGCGAACGGCCCTGCAAGGCATGCGTTCCCCGCTCCCGGGGTGCCGCGCCGGAGGCGCGTCCCGCCACTCAGGCGCAGGCGACGAAGCCGCGGTAGCCCACCGTGAGCCGATCCTTCAGCGTGAACACGAGGTCCGCCTCGATGCGGCGGATGCCGTCCCCCTCCTCGAACTCGGCGTCCGGCACGGGGTCTACCGCGAGGCTGAGGTCGCCGGCCCCGAGGCGTGCTCCGTCGAGGATCGCGGCGGGGTCGGCCGCGTCGGCGCTCACGCGCACGAGCTTGCCGTTGAGCTTCAGGACCCCATCGAGGCCCGCGCCCGCCCGGCCGACGGCGAGGAGCGGCGGGCTCTCGGACGTGAGGTGGAAGCTGCAGCCGCCGCCGCCGGGGAGGACGGCCGCAAGTTCCTCCGGCTCCATGGAGGAAGGGTCGAGCGTCGCGACCACGTTCGCCTCGAGCGCCTCTTCCAGGGAGACCACCTCAGGCGGGCCGGCCGCGTCCTCGTCCGGCCGCTCGCCGGGGATCTCGTCGGGCACGCCCTCGCCTTCCTCGAGGGCGGCGATGAGATACTTCATCTCCGCGATCTCCCGGCGCTGCGCGGCGATGATCTCGTCGGCGAGCTTGCGCACGCGGCTGTCCTCGATCTGCGCCCGCTCGCTGGTCAGGATCGCGATCGAGTGGTGCGGGATCATCGCCCGCATGTAGCTCGACCCGCTGACGAACTCCTGGCTGCGAAGGAGCCAGAGGGAGCCTGCGAACACGATGGCAGCGCCCACGAAGATGCCGATGTTGACGGCCGTCTTCTTGTACATGTTGAGCATGAACGAGAGCATGATGATCGCCATCATGGCGCCCATGTAGATGGCCATGTAGGTGCGCGTCTCGGAGTAGTAGACGTGCTCCCAGGCATACGTGTTGAGGTACATCATGATGAACATGACCACCGTGGAGGTCAGGATCATGGCGGCAAAGCGGAAGTAGGACATGGCACTCCTCGTCGTCGGTGGGGGCAATCGGTTCGAGAGGAGGAACGGACGAGGGCGCGGGAGCGGTTCCGCCAGGCGCGAGGCTCGCCCGGCCGGCAGGCCCGCCGCTGCGGGCAAAAGTCTTCGTGATGCGACGGCATTGTCTCTGGCGAAGCCGCGCGAAACGCGGTAACGCGGATCACCATGAAGCTCGTCCTGCGGCGCCTCTTCGCGGTATTCCGCGTCTTCCTCGTCCTCTTCATGGCGGCGATGGTGGGCATGCCGCCGGCCGGTGCTTTCGGTTTCGACGTCGTGACCGCGGGGGTTACCGGGAGCCACGCACCGGGCGGTGATTGTGTTTCCGCGAGTCAGGGCGACGGCGCGACCGCCCACCCCGGCCACGCTCAACCTGACCACGCGCACACGAGGGATCCCGCCGCCGTCCGAGGCGATCGCGCCGTCACGCACCACGCACACGATGCGCGACACTGGGTGCTCGGCAACTCAATCACCGAAGCGGGCCGTGATCATCGGGCCGCCGAGGGACAGCGCCTCGGCGGCCTGCCGCACCACCATCCCGGCGCGGCTCTCCCCGCCGGAGACGACGTGCCGGGTGCCGACGGGTCGGCGTGCGGAGGTGAGCCGTGCTGCCCCGCCTGCGGCGCCGGCATCGCTTCGGCCGCCATGGCAGACCAGCCGCTCTCCGCCCGCACCCGCGGCGTCCTCGCCGAGGGCGTCCTCGCCCACAGCCCGGCGCTCTCCGAGCGACCGCCCCGCATCCTCTGACCGAGACTCCCGTTCACCCGGGGCCCTGACGCCCCGACGGTCTCACCGGCACGCCTCTGCGGGCGGGCCACGGTCAGGGATGTTCACGCCATGCGCGGCCGCTACGTCGCCCTCTCCATCCTCTCGCTCGCCGCGGGCGTCGCCGGCGGCGTCGCAATCGAGCGCTACCACCTCGCCGCACCGAGGGACGCGGCGGACGAGGGGCCGCGGATCCTCTATTGGGTCGCGCCCATGGACCCGAACTTCCGGCGGGACGGGCCGGGCAAGTCGCCCATGGGAATGGACCTCATCCCCGTCTACGAGGGCGAGGAGCCGACGGGCGATCCGGAGGAGATCGAGCTCTCGGCGCAGGAGATCAACGCCATCGGCGTCCGGACCGCCGTCGCGCGGGTCGAGCCGGTGGCACGGCGGATCGATACGGTCGGCTTCGTCGGCTACGACGAGCACCGCACGAGCCACGTCCACACCCGCGTCGACGGGTGGGTCGAGGAACTATCCGTGCGGGCCGTCGGGGATAGGGTGAAGGAGGGGGACCTCCTCTTCACGATCTACGCGCCGGAGATCACCATCGGCAGCTCGGAGCTCATCCGCGCCGTCGCCCGGCGGGACCGGACCGAGATCGCCAACGCCCGCCGCAAGCTCGCGAACCTCGGCGTCTCCGAGCGGCAGATCGACGAGATGGCGCGGCTCCGCGAGCCCGAGCAGCACCTTCGCGTCTACGCCCCGCAGGACGGGGTGGTGATCGCACTCGAGGCCGCGGACGGGATGTTCCTGCGCCCGGAGACGCGGGCAATGAGCCTTGCGGACCTTTCGTCCGTCTGGCTCCTCGTTGACGTCTTCGAGCGCGATCTCGGACGGCTCTCGCAGGACAAGCGGGCGGTGGCGCGCTTCGCGCACCTTCCAGGCCGCATGTTCGAGGGAACGGTGGACTACATCTACCCCGAGCTCGACCGCACCACCCGCACCCTCCCGGTGCGCCTCTCCTTCGACAACGCCGAGGGGCTCCTGCGCCCCAACATGTTCGGCGCGGTGACGCTTCTTCCGGACACCGGGCGCGAGGCGGTGACGGTGCCCTCGGAAGCCGTCATCCGCACCGGGCGGGCCGAGCGGGTGATCCTCAAGGTGGGAGAGGGCCGCTTCCGCCCACGTCTCGTGACGACGGGCCTCACCGATAGCTTCGGCGAGGGCGGGCGGACTGAGATCGTGCAGGGCCTCGCGCCCGGCGAGGAGGTGGTCGCCTCCGCCCAGTTCCTCATCGACAGCGAGAGCGCCCTCAACGCCGGGCTTCTGCGCATGGCGCCGACGCAGGCCGAGCCCGCCCGCGGCGCCGGCGTCCTCGCCGCGCTCGACCCGGAGCGCCGCGTCGCCGCCATCGCCCACGAGGCCATGCCTTCGCTCGACTGGCCGGCGATGACGACCCGCTTCACCGTGCGCGCCGACGTCCCCCTCGACCGTCTCGCCGAGGGGGAGGAGGTGAAGTTCTCCGCCGTGCGCGGGGCCGACGGCCTTCTCGCGCTGACGGACCTCCGCCTCTCCGACGGGATCGACGCCACCGGCACCGGCGTCGTCAACGCGGTGACGCCGGACGGCAAGCTGAACCTCGCCCACGACCCGATCCCGGACCTCGCCTGGCCCGCGATGACCATGGACCTCGCGGTGGAGGGCCTCGACCCGGCCACCGTCCCCCTCGGCATCCCGGTCTCCTTCGACCTCGTGAAGAACGCGGACGGGCTCTTTTCCATCGTCGCCGTCCGCGCCGAGGACGCCCCGGCCAATGCCCCCGCCGCGGCCGCTCCCGCGATGCGCACGATCGCTGCGGAGGGCACCGTGAACGCCGTCGATGCCGAGGCGCGCACCGCCAACGTCACGCACGGGCCGCTCCGCGAGATCGGGATGCCGGGGATGACCATGGACTTCGCACTCGCGCCCGGCCTCGACCCGGCGACGCTCCCCATCGGGCCGGCCGACCTCTCTATCGCGCTCGACGAGGCGGGTGGCCTCGTCCTCGCCGGCGCGACCGCGAAGCGACCGCCGATGAAAACGGAGGGCACCGTGAACGCCGTCGATGCCGCGGTCCGCACCGCCAACGTCACCCACGGCCCGCTGCGCGAGATTGGCATGCCCGAAATGACCATGGACTTTCCGCTCGCGCCCGGTCTCGACCCGGCGGAGGTCCCGCTCGGGGCAGCGGAGCTGTCCATTGCGCTCGACGGCTCGGGCGCCCTCGTCCTCGCGGGCGCGACGGCGGCGGCCCCGCCAATGCGGGTCGACGGGACCATCAACAGCTTGGATGCCGCCGCACGGCGCGCCAACGTCACCCACGGGCCGCTGCGCGAGATCGGGATGCCCGGGATGACCATGGACTTCGCACTCGGGGACGGCGTCGCGCCGGCGAGCCTTCCCGTCGGCGTCGAGGTGGAGCTCATCCTGCGGCGGGAGGCGGACTTCTCCCTCACCCTCCTCGGCGCCGTCCGCCGCGAGGAGGCCGCCGTCCAATGATCCCCGCCATCATCCGCGCCTCCATCGAGCACCGCATCGTCGTCCTGGCGCTGGCGGCGATGCTGGCAGCCGCGGGGCTCTGGGCCGTGCGCACCACCCCCGTCGACGCGATTCCGGACCTCTCCGACGTCCAGGTCATCATCAAGACGCCATACCCCGGGCAGGCGCCGCAGGTGGTGGAGGACCAGGTCACCTATCCCATCGCCACCGCGATGCTCGCCGTCCCCGGCGCCATCGACGTGCGCGGCTTCTCCTTCTTCGGCGATTCCTACGTCTACGTGGTCTTCGAGGACGGACCTCTACTGGGCGCGCTCGCGGGTGCTCGAGTACCTGGCGCAGGTGTCGAACCGCCTGCCGGAGGGCGCCGCGCCGGAGCTCGGGCCGGATGCCACGGGCGTCGGCTGGATCTACCAGTACGTCCTCATCGACCGCACCGGCGGGCACGATCTCTCCGAGCTGCGCGCCCTCCAGGACTGGTGGCTGAAGTACGAGCTGCAGACCGTCGACGGCGTCTCCGAGGTCGCCACCATCGGCGGCATGGTGCGCCAGTACCAGGTCGTGGTGGACCCCAACCGCCTGCGCGCCTTCGGCATCCCCCTCCAGAAGGTGCGGGAGGCCATCGAGGCCGCGAACCGGGAGACCGGCGGCAGCGTCGTCGAGATGGCGGAGGCCGAGTACATGGTCCGCGCCACCGGCTACATCGACGAGCTCTCGGACCTTGCCCGCATCCCGCTCGCCGTGAACGACCGCGGCGCGGCGCTCACGCTGGCGGACGTCGCGGAGATCCGCCTCGGGCCGGAGATGCGCCGCGGCGTCGGCGAGTTCGGCGGCGAGGGGGACGCCGTCGGCGCCGTCGTCATCATGCGCTGGGGCGGCAACGCGCTCGCCACCATCCGCGCGGTGGAGGAGAAGCTCGATACGCTCAAGGCGAGCCTGCCGGCGGGCGTCGAGATCGTCACCACCTACGATCGCTCCGGCGTCATCGAACGCGCGATCCGGAACCTCGCCGAGAAGCTGACGCAGGAGTTCGTCGTCGTCGTCCTCGTATGCGCGGCGTTCCTCCTCCACCTGCGCTCGTCGCTGGTGATCGTCCTCTCGCTCCCCCTCGGCATCCTCGCCGCCTTCCTCGTCATGCGGCTCCAGGGGGTGAACGCCAACATCATGTCCCTCGGCGGCATCGCGATCGCCATCGGGGCCATGGTGGACGCCGCCATCGTGATGATCGAGGCGCTCCACCGCCGGATGGAGAAGGAGAGGATCACGAAGGAGAACCGCTGGCGCATCGTGGCGGAGACCACGTCGGAGGTGGGGCCGGCGCTGTTCTACTCGCTCGCCATCATCACGGTGAGCTTCATGCCCGTGTTCGTGCTGGAAGCGCAGGAGGGCCGTCTCTTCAAGCCGCTCGCCTTCACGAAGACCTACGCCATGGCGGCGGCGACGATACTCTCCATCACCGTCGTCCCCGTGATGATGGGCACCTTCATCCGCGGGCGGATCGTGCCGGAGCGAAAGAACCCGCTGAACCGGCTGTGCATCATCCTCTACCGCCCGTTCCTCGACGCGGCGGTGGCCTGGCCGCAGACGACGGTGGTGCTCGCGCTCGTCCTCGTCCTCTCCATGGCGTGGCCGCTCCTGCGGATCGGGACCGAGTTCATGCCCGAGCTCAACGAGGGGGACTTCCTCTACATGCCCTCCCTCTACCCCGGCGTCTCCATCGGCAAGGCGCGGGAGGTGCTGCAGCAGACAGACCGGCTGATCGCGACGGTGCCGGAGGTCCTCACGGTCCACGGCAAGCTCGGCCGGGCGGACACCGCCACGGACCCCGCGCCCCTCACCATGATCGAGACCACGATCCGCCTCCGCCCGGAGGAGGAGTGGCGGCCGGGCATGACCATGGAGCGGATCCGCGACGAGCTCGACCGCGCGGTGCAGGTGCCGGGCGTCACGAACGTGTGGATCCAGCCCATCAAGAACCGGATCGACATGCTCGCGACCGGCATCAAGACTCCGGTCGGGGTGAAGGTCTCCGGCGCGGACCTCGCCGTCATCGAGCGGATCGCGGTGGAGGTGGAGCGGGCTATCGCCGACATTCCGGGCACCGCCTCCGCCTATGCCGAGCGGCCGGTGGGCGGGCGCTTCATCGAGATCGACATCGACCGGGACGCCGCCGCCCGCTACATGCTCTCGATCCGCGACGTGCAGGAGGTGGTGCAGACCGCCATCGGCGGCATGCGCATCGGCGAGAGCGTCGAGGGCCTCGAGCGCTTCCCCATCAACCTGCGCTATCCGCAGGATTGGCGCAACAGCCCCGAGCGGCTCGAGGAGCTGCCCGTCGTCACCCCGTCCGGCGCGCACATCCCCCTCGGTGCCGTCGCAATCGTCGAGGTGGTGGACGGGCCGGGGATGATCCGCTCGGAGAACGCGCGGCGCACCGGCTTCGTCTTCATCGACATTTCGGGCCGCGACCTCGGCGGCTACGTCCGCGAGGCGCAGCGCAGGGTCGCCGAGCGGGTGTCCCTGCCGCCCGGCTACTCCCTCACCTGGTCGGGCCAGTACGAATACATCGAGCGGGTGCAGGAGCGGCTGATGCTCGTCGCTCCCGCGACGCTCCTCATCATCACGCTCATGCTCTTCATGGCGTTCAACCGGGTGGAGGAGGTGGGGATCATACTCCTCTCCCTCCCGGTCGCGCTGTCGGGCGGCGTGTGGCTCCTGTGGTGGCTCGAGTTCGACCTGTCGGTCGCGGTCCTCGTCGGCTTCATCGCGCTCGCGGGGGTGGCGGTGGAGACGGCGATCGTGATGCTCCTCTACCTGAACCTCGCCTGGGACCGCCGCCTCGCGCTCGTGCGGGAGGAGGGCCGGGCGATGACCGAGGACGACGTGGAGGAGGTCGTCTTCGAGGGCGCGCTTCTCAGGCTGCGTCCCAAGGTCATGACCGTCGCCACCATCTTCGCCGGGCTCATCCCCATCATGCTCGGCGACGCCACGGGGTCGGAGATCATGAAGCGCATCGCGGCCCCCATGGTGGGCGGCATGGCGAGCGCGACGCTCCTCACCCTCTTCGTGATCCCCGCCGTGTTCGTGATCTGGAAGCGGAGGACGCTCGCGCGCGTCAACGCCCCTGTCGCGGACGCTGCGGCCATCCAGCCGGCGGAATGACACGCCGGCCTTCTTCCCCCGCGCTCCAAGGAGAGATCATGCGCACGACCCTTCTAGCCCTGTTCCTCGCGGCCACCCCGGCCGCCGGCCTCGCCATGGACACACACGCCGGCCACGGCAGCCATTCGGCCATGGCCGATGGCGTCCACACCACCGGCGAGGTTCACGCCATCGACGGCACCATGGTGAACCTCACGCACGCGCCGATCCCGGAGATCGGCTGGCCGGCGATGACGATGGACCTGCCGCTGCTGGAAGGCGCGGATACCGGCGGCGTCGCGCCGGGCGACAAGGTCGTCATCATGCTGGAACAGGGGCCGGACGGGCTCTACGGCGTGCGCGCCCTCGAGCGGTCGGAGTGACGACGGGGCCGCGGCCGGCGCACCGCCCGCCGCGGCCTCTCCTCAGGCGATCTCGACGAAGGTCATCATCCCGCCGGCCTGGTATTCGATCATGTGGCAGTGGAGCATCCAGCGGCCGGGCTCCTCCGCCACAAAGCGATCTCGGCGGTCTCCATCGCCCCCATTGTCACGGTGTCGCGAAAACCCTCCGACACCGGCTCGCCGCCCCGCCTCAGGATGCGGAAGTGCATCCCGTGGAGGTGGATCGAGTGCGGAAAATTCGTCTCGTTGCGGATGGCGAGGACGGCGGTCTCGCCGCGCGCGAGGCCCTCCAAGACCTACTCCACGCGGGCGAGCGGCGCGTCCATGTCCCCCGCGACGCCGTTGAAGGACCAGACGCGGCCCGAGCGCATCATCTCGCGCATCCCCATCATGCGCCCGCCGTGCATGGCCCCGCGCATCATGCTCATTGCCCCACCCTCCATCACGAGCTCGATACGGCAGGCGGCGGAAAGGTCTGGCTCGGCGCGCACGTTCGGCTCCAGCGGCGCGACCGGAGTGCCGGCCAGCCCCTTCGGCGCCGCCTGTGCCTCCCTGGCGACGAGGCGGGCAATCGTGCCCTCGCCCGTCATCGTCCATGCCATCAGCGGGATCGCGGCACCCGGCGCGAGCGCGGGGACGTCGACGACGAGGTCGGCGCGCTGGCCGGGGCCGAGGACGGCGGCCGACCCCTCCGCCAGCGGACGGGGCGGCACGGGGTCGCCGTCCTCCGCGATCACGAACGTCTCCGCGCCCACCGGCGCGACGCCGAAGATCTGTGCGTTCGCGACGTTGAGGAGCCGAACGCGCACCCGCTCCCCGGCGGCGACCGCGATGTCCGGCAGCTCCGTGGAGTTGACGGTCACGAGATTGCCGAGCCGGCCGGCGTGCGCCCAGTCGTGTAGGTCTCCGAAGCGGCGCTCCATCCACCGTGCCGTCCGCCTCGATCAGCCAGTCGTCGAGGACGAGGAGGATGTTGCGGTCCACCTGACCTCGATTCCGCAGGCGTCTGCGCGCTCCCGGAAGGAGACGACGGTTCCCGCGGACGGGGCGTCGCTCTCCGAGCCGCCTCCGGTGATCGCCATGGTGTCCGACGCGCCGATGCGCATCACCGCGATCACCCTGGGGAACGGCGCGGGCGGGCCGCTCCGGGGGCGCAGCGGGGAGAGCTCCCGTGCGCCCCCGCCTCGGTCCGCGTGTCTCCGGGATACAAGTGCGGGCGAGCCCTGTCGACTCGACCGCAAGCGACCCCTCGGGAGGCTGTGCCATGGCCTCGACCCGATGTAGGCTCGCCGCGGCGGAACGTCCGACAGGCCGCACCGTTAGCCCGGGACGCGCCGGCAGTGCGGCCGGGTCTCGCCGGGTTCGGCACCATGGCCGGTGCAGTTCCAACCACCACCAGGGAGCAGTCATCATGAAGGAACGATCGAGACAGGTGTCCGTCGTGGCGCTTCTCGGCGCCATGACGCTTGCAACGAGCCTCGCTATGTCGCCTGCGCACGCCCAGGACACGGGCGCGGATACGGCGGCTCCCTCCGCCCCCGAGGCAACCGACATGCCCGGCTGGCGCGGTCGCGGCATGGGTCCGGGGATGGGGCCGGGGATGGGCCCGGGCATGATGCGGGACGGTCGGCCGGGCCCTGGGTGGCGCGACGGGCGCGGGCCGCGGATGGGCGGCATGGGCGGACACCCGATGATGTTCGAGATGCTCTTCGCGGCCGTCGACGCGGACGGGAGCGGAACGCTTTCCCTCGAGGAGGTGCTCGCCGTCCACGAGCGCATGTTCGCCCGCATCGACGGGGACGGCGACGGAGAGCTCAGCGAGGAGGAGATCGGTCGCTTCTGGGGCCCCATGCGACGACACCGCTGATCCCGCGACCGCGGCGCGACGGCCTGCCGGTACGCGCCGCCCGCACGCAAGAATGGAGGCTGCCATGTGGGACCACATGGACGAATGGGGCATGGGCTTCATGGGCGGCGGCATGCTCGTCGGCCTCGCGATCGTGCTCCTGCTCGGCGTCGTCATCGGCATTCTGATCGCCCGACGGTAGCACTTCGCCGCAGCTAGGGCGCGTTCGATGATCTCAGAGTCGTAAAGGTTCGTAAGTATTTCGCTGATTCCCTGCGGTCAGGTCAGGTG
>Ga0076929_100931_pt1 | contig 12771 bp, 12 predicted proteins | sample HotLakConUCCSL28_FD_87104 | JGI IMG/M metagenome (GOLD analysis project Ga0076929, IMG submission 87104) | Hypersaline microbial mat communities from Hot Lake, Washington, USA - Hot Lake Consortium UCC-SL28 (version 3) (version 3) | ecosystem: Environmental > Aquatic > Thermal springs > Hot...
CAGCATCGCCATACGAAGCGACTTGCCCACCGGCAGACGCGCGAGCGCCACGTCGAGCGCGCGGAAGGCCGCACGGCGCCCGGCCTTGTCGCCATCGAAACACAGGATCGGTTCGTCCGCCATACGCCACAGGACGGCGAGTTGCTCTTCCGTCAGCGCGGTGCCGAGTGGCGCGACCGCGTTGTCGAAGCCCATCCCCGCCATGGCGATGACGTCCATATAACCCTCGACCGCGACGACGACGCCCTTGTCATGCGCCGCCTTGCGCGCCTGATGGGCGTTGTAGAGCATCGTCCCCTTGTGAAAGAGCGGGGTATCGGGAGAATTGAGATATTTCGCCGGCACGTCCGCCGAGAGCGCGCGCCCGCCGAAGGCGACGACCCGTCCGCGCGAATCGCAGATCGGGAAGATCAGCCGGTCGCGAAAACGGTCGAAGGGCACGGCGATATCCTCGCCAGAGACCAGCAGCCCCGCCTCGATCATGGCTTCACCCGGCACGCCCTTGTCGGCGAGATGATCGCGCAAGGCATAGCGCTCCGCCGGGGCGTAGCCGATGCGAAAGCGCTTCTGCAGCGCCTGCGGCATGCCGCGCCGGGCGACGTATTCGCGCGCATTGGTGCCGCGCCGCCCGGCATATTCCTTCTCGAAGAAGGCGGCGGCGAGTTCCATCACCTCGTGCAGGCCCGCGCGGCGCTTTTCCGCCTCGAGATTCTCCATCGTGGGCCTGGGCAGGCTCACACCCGCCTCACCGGCGAGCCGCTCGACCGTCTCGGGGAAGCTCAGCCCCTCGGTCTCCATCAGGAAATCGAAGATGTCGCCGTGCTTGCCAGACGAGAAACAGTGATAGAAGCCCTTCTGGTCGTTGACGTAGAACGAGGGCGACTTCTCCTGGTTGAAGGGCGAGAGCCCCTTCCATTCGCGCCCCGCCTTCTTCATCTGCACGCGCTTGCGCACGACTTCCGAAACGGGAAGCCGGGCACGGATCTCGTCGAGAATCGCGGGCGGATAGCGCATGGGTCGATCTTACATCAAATCGGGGGCGCCTGCGGGTTTAGTCCACGCGGCGTGCGATCGCACCTTGAAATGCGCCTGCGCGCCTGTGGATCGCTGTGGAGGAATTGCCGCCTCCTCCTGCGTCGCGGGACGCGATTGATGAATCAGACTGCACAATCATCAAAAATTTCTCGTTTGCCGCGATCGGGTTTTTCGGGCAATTTTCGTTGACATTGAAGTAAATACAAAAAGGAGAAACAATGCAAAACCGTAAATATCATATCGAAAAACGAATCGAATCTGAAATCAAAAACGTTTTTAAAAGCTGCAAACTTTGATATTGCAATTCTGAATGTGGATGGCGGCTTTCTGGCCGTGTAGCAACGATATGACCTGGATCATACTCGGCCTCGGCGCCGGAATCATTCTCGGAATCTACGATTTCCTGACCAAGATCGCCCTTCGCAAGAACGGTGTCCTGGAAGTCGTCTTCTTGTCGTCGCTGATCGGTGCGCTTGTCTGGCTTCCCTTCATACTGGCCCCGGACAACGCCGTTCACGCCCTGCGCCCCGTCGGCCTTGCGCCGGAGGGCTTGTCCCTGAGTGAGCATCTCGCCGTTCTTCCGAAGTCGCTGATGATGGTCGTCACCTGGGTGCTGTCATACTATTCCGTCAAGGCTCTTCCCTTGTCGATTTCAGCCGGAATCCGCGCATCGGGGCCGGTTTGGACAGCAATCGGCGCCTATGTTTTCCTCGGTGAACTGCTCTCCCCGATGCAATGGACCGGCATATTGCTGGCTGTCGCGGCGTATTACTATTTTTCGCTCATCGGAAAAAAAGAGGGTATTCATGTCCAGAGCAATCTTTGGGTATTCTGCATGCTCGCCGCAACGCTCATGTCCTCGGCAAATGCGTTGTATGATAAGCATATATTGGTGAATCTCGATCTAGATCTTGCATCGGTTCAGGCATATTCTGCACTTCAACGTGCAGCGCTCGCAGCTATAATTCTGCCTTTTATAATAAAACGTATCACACTCAAGGGCCTGATGTCCGAAAATTGGTCAATCACTGCCTTGGCAATTGCTTATGTTACAGCCGAATTCGTTTATCTCTGGTCCGTCAACTCAGAGGGAGCGCTTATATCCGTCATCTCCATCCTGAGACGAACAAATCTCATCATGGTATTCGGGCTCAGTGCCATTCTGCTTCGTGAAAATAACATACCTCAAAAGACCATGGCAATCGGTGTCGTTCTACTAGGGATTTGCCTCGTCATTCTGAATTGAATCAATAAGCCATCCGTATACATCCGCAATGGGCCTCCTACTCAGCGAGTTCTTTCTACAGATGAGGAAATAAGAAGAATCGGATTCGAGTCCAATGTCGAACAATACTTCCAGTTCGCCGCGGCGAATCAATCGATCGACGAGCGAACGTCGCACGAGAGCGACGCCGACACCCTGCAGAGCAGCATCCACCATCATCGCCGTATCGGAGAGCAGAAGCAGCTTGCCGGTCCCCGGCGGCTCAAGCTTCGCCAGCTCGAACCACGGCGCCCAGGGTTGGCGCTGGTGCTCGACGAGCGTCGCGCGCCGGAGACGTTGCTGCAGGCCGCCCTCCCCGAGGGAGGCCGCATATGTCGGCGTTGCCACGGGAATCCACGCATCATCCATGATCTTGGTGACGGCCAGCCCCTCACTGCCCGGATCGCGGCAGAACCGGATGGCGAGATCGGCTTCATTCTGGTCGAGCTGCACTTGCCGCAAGGTCGTATCGATGTCCAGCGTGATGTCGGACAGAGTACGCTGCAAGTCGGCGAGCCGAGGGAGCAGCCAGAAACGGGCAAAAGAAGGAAGGATCGACAGGCGCACATGCGTATGTCGATCCTTGAAGCTACTGGTGGCGCTCTGCAGCGCCACCAGAGCCGGAACGATGCTCTTGAGAAGCACATCCCCTTCCATTGTCAGACGCGCACTGCGCGTCGTACGCTCGAACAACAATGTTCCAAGATTTCGCTCCAGCTCCCTTATTCGATGACTGATCGCACTGTCGGTAATGCAGAGTTCTTCAGCCGCGCGTCGAAAACTGCGATGCCGGGCGACCGCGTCAAACGCTATCAGAGCTTGGGTTGAAGGGATGCTGCAGAATTCCGAATTCATTTTATTTCCCGGCGAATATTGATCAACTTTGGAGAAGCTCAATGCACATGATCGGAATAGATGTGGGTGGCACAAAGATCGAAGGTGTCGCCCTGGATAACAAAGGGCGTGAGATTTTTCGAATTCGGCGGAGAACAATGCATGATTCGGGATACGAAAATATAATCAAGCAAATTGCTGGCATTCATATGTCTATCGCGGCTAATATTGGAGATACCCCCTATTCTCTGGGCATCTGCACGCCGGGCACCATCGATCACGACAATGCAAGACTGCGATTTTGCAATATCGAATGCATGAATGGGAAAAATCTTCTGCGCGATCTGCAAGACGAAATCGGTATGCCGCTGGCGCTGACGAATGACGCGAACAGTTTTGCGCTTGCCGAAGCGCGGCTGGGAGCAGGTCGATCCGGGCACTTCGTATTCGGCATGGTACTCGGCACCGGCTGCGGCGGAGGCTTCGTCTTGGGCGGAGACATCTGGGAAGGGTGTAACGGGATTGCCGGAGAATGGGGGCATTCTGTGCTCTATCATGGAGGCCATGCCTGCTATTGCGGGCGCCATGGATGCGTGGAGCGATATTTGAGCGGTACGGCCATCGAGCAGTCCTATCATGCAATCTCCGGGAGAAAGATCACCGTTCCAGAAATCCTGAATGCGCGCAAGTGCGGTGATCCGCATGCCTCGCGGGTTTTGGATGGCTTCATGGAGGCATTCGGTCTCGCAACAGCGAATCTGATCACGATATTTGACCCGGATATCATCGTGCTCGGGGGTGGGCTTTCATGTTTGGATGCCCCCTTTGATGCAAGGATTTTTTTGCCTGTCTGAGCGCGTGATCGGGTGCGGTCATGTTTCAGGCCTCACAAGTGCGGCTTTCGCACGCCGCGGGCCGGGATGGTGATACGCGGATCAGGTACCAAATCAATAGGGCGAGCTCGAGGCTCGTTGCACTCCACTGGTTTACCCGACCCGGATCTGATCGATCATTTGCCCATTCAGGTCATTGCCCTCCTCACATCCCCGAGGCTCCGACAGCCGCGTTCAGCAGATCGCGCCGGTCGGATCCCTGTAATCAGTCTCGCCGGCGAGCATGGCCCAGATCATACGCGCCATTTTGTTCGCCAGTGCGATGGCGACCAGTTTGCGTGGTTTGCGTGCGAGCATGCGCGATAACCACGATCCCGGTCGGCCACCGTGCCGGCCCCTCCAATGCACGACAGACATGGCGCCGATGATCAGCAGGCGTCGAATATCGCGCTGACCCATCTTGGAAGTGCGGCCAAGCTTCTGCTTGCCACCGGAGGAGTGCTGTCGTGGAACGAGCCCAAGCCACGCTGCAAAGTCGCGACCACGACGGAATTCCCGCATCGCCGGTGCAAAGGATGCGATCGCCATGGCGCAGACCGGGCCGATTCCCGGCATGGTCTGCAGCCGGCGTGCTGTGCTGTTTTCCCTGGCTGCAGTTGCGATACGCTTATCGAGTTTGTCGATCTCGTCGCTGATCTGAGCAATCTGATCGAGGTAAAGCCGCCCGAGATCGCGAACCAGTTCCGGAAGCGTGTCCTGATCGAGGCAGGCAACAAAGCGAGCGATATTGCCAACGCCTTGACCGATTATGATGCCGTGCTCAGCAAGATGCCCGCGTAGTGCATTCACCAGACGGGTTCGCTGGCCGACCAGCAGGTCCCGGGTGCGGAACAGCATCGCCCGGGCTTGTTGGTCTGCCGTCTTCACCGCCACGGTACGCATGGTCGGACGCTGTGCTGCTTCCGCCACGGCCTCAGCATCAGCGGCATCGTTTTTTTGCCGCTTGACGAATGGCTTCACGTAAATGGGCGGGATCAGCCGCACTTCATGACCCAGACGGGAGAGCTCACGACCCCAATAGTGCGCCGTTGCGCATGCCTCCATCGCCACCACACAAGGCGGCAGCGACGCCATGAACTTCGCAAACTGCGCCCGTGACAGCTTCTTGCGGAACAGCACCTGTCCATCGGCCGCTGCCCCATGAACCTGGAGAACCTGCTTTGCCAGGTCGACGCCAACGATGCTAATCTCACCCATGGATGCCTCCTCCTTCTGTGATGACTTCAGCATCACCATTTTGGCACATTGCGATGCCGTCGGGTGGGGGCATCCACTCCATCAAATATGGACGATATCTACGCTGAAGGCACGCGACGTGTACGGGACAATATCATGGGAGATCATGTCAAAACCCAAGTAATACCAATCCGCATTGAAATTGACTCGGGGGATTCCCTCCGAGGCGCAAATCAGATTCAAGGTGGCGAACGGAGGAGTTCGCCATGGCTGCTTTGCCCTTGCGGGATGATTTTGACGCGGAACGCTGCCGTGCGGCGGCGCGGCGCTCGAAGGATGGGGCGCAAACGCGCCGGCTTCTGTCTATCGCGGCTATCTATGAGGGATCGAGCCGGGCGGAGGCGGCCCGGCTCGGCGGCGTGACGGCGCAGATCGTCCGCGACTGGGTTGAGCGGTTCAACCGAGAGGGACCGGAGGGGCTCGTCGACCGCAAGGCGCCGGGCAAGGCTCCTCTGCTCGGCCCCGATCATCTGGCGGCCCTGGCACGGCGGGTGGACGAAGGACCGATCCCGTCCGTCCATGGCGTGGTGCGCTGGCGGATCGTCGATCTCGCGCAATGGCTCTACGAGGAGTTCCGCATCGCAGCGAGCGAGGACACGGTGAGCCGGGCCCTGCGCAAGATGGACTATCGCAAGCTCTCGGCGAGGCCGCGCCATCATGCGCAGGACACGCATACCATCGAGGATTTTAAAAAAGTTTCCCCGCCCGCCTGGACGAAATCGCCGCCCACCAGAGCCTCGCGCCCGATGACATAGAGGTCTGGTTCGCCGACGAGGCCCGCATCGGCCAGAAGAACAAGATCACCCGACGCTGGGCCAAGCGCGGAACCCGCCCCTCGGCGCCGCACGATCAGCGCACCGCCTCGACCTACATCTTCGGGGCGATCTGCCCGCAGGAGGGAAAAGGGGCGGCTCTCGTCCTGCCGCGCTGCGACACAAAAGCCATGAACCTTCATCTCGTGGAGATCGCCGCCGCAGTCGCCCCGGGCAAACACGCCATCCTCATTCTCGATCAGGCCGGATGGCACATGGCCAAAGGCCTCGAGATCCCGCAAAACATCACCCTCCTGCCGCTGCCGCCAAAATCGCCCGAGTTGAATCCGGTCGAAAACCTCTGGCAGTTCATGCGCGACAATCTCCTCTCCAACCGAGTCTTCGCCTCCTATGACCAACTCCTCGACCTGTGCTGCCAGGCCTGGAACGCCATCATCGACCAGCCATGGCGCATCATGGCCATCGGGCTGCGAGACTGGGCTCATCGGTTCTGATCATTGCGGGTTGGTATAAGCCGCAACATATTAGGCGATTCAGCAGGCGTTCTGGGCGCCGCGCTGCATGGCTACGAGGTCGGACGCTCATGCTGAAAGTGCTTTGTCTGGGTGGCGTCACGCTTGACGTCCTCGTAGCGATCGAGGCTGAAGTTCAGCCCCTGCCTGGGCAGAAACAGGAAGCCAGCCATATCGAACTGGCCGCCGGAGGGGGCGCGATGAATGCGGCAACGGTCTTCAACAGACTCGGCGCGCAGGTCGGCATCCACTGCGCGATCGGGCGGGATGAGGCCGGGGAGTTCATCTTGCGGACATTGACGCAGAGCAATGTCTCCACAACCAATGTTGAAGTAGTCGATGATACACCAACCGGCAAAGCCGTCGTCACCATTCCTCGGTCGGGCGACGCTTCGGTCATGGCTGCGCGCGGCGCAAACCTGAGGCTGCGCGCCGATTCCATCTCGATCAAATCTGCCGATCTGCTTTATGTGACCGCAGCGCCGCAAGCCGCCTACCGGGCAATCGCACAGCGCCTTTCGGATGCGCCCCGCGCATTCGAATTCGTGGCGTTCAACCCCGGCATGGGCCAGATCATCGCAGACTTTGCACAATGTGAGCCCGTCATCGCAGAATGTGATCTTCTCGTGGTGAACAAGAACGAGGCACGACAGCTTGCGCAACAGATGGATCTGCCTTGCGCCGGTCTGTCCGTCGTCGATATCTGCAGGAGTCTCGACCGGAGATACGGAGGTCTCGTCTGTATTACTGATGGGGAGCATGGAGCCTGGCTGACCGGTGGCGCCGAAATCTTCCACGAATCCGTATTTGAATCGCCTGCGCTCCCCCATCAACACAGCACACTCGGCGCGGGAGATACTTTCGGCGCAACACTGGCATACATGCTGGCATTGGGGAAGACCACCGAAGAAGCGCTTCAGCTAGCTGCGCGCAATGCCGCTGCCACGGTTACACGGTTGGATGCAAATTCGGGTGCCTTGTCGATCAAGGAATTCCTGAATTAGAGCAACTTGCATCTATATATTGTATGTTCCGTTGAGAAGTAACCCGGTAGGGGGCGGAATTTCCACTGAGATTTGACCCATGTGACCCTTTCCCCAACGCGGCATGCGGTGGGGGACTACGGAGTGATCCACATGGGATTTTTGAACATCATTCGCCGGATGGCATTGCGGGAGAAGCTGCCGCTTCGCGAGATTTCGCGACGCACTGGTTTGTCGCGGAACACCATCAAGAAATATCTGAACGCGGGTACCGTCGAACCGAAGTTCGCGACGCCCCAAAGGGCGAGCAAGCTTGACCCTTTCGCTGAGAAGCTGGGTGCCTGGCTGAAGACGGAGGCCGGCGGACTGTGCGTGGGCCTATTGCCCGAAAGCGACTGGCGCGAGGCAAACCAGTTCGTCACCTTGCCGATCGCCACCGGGATCGGCAAGGCGCGCAATGTTCTGATCGCCCAGTCTTCGGCGGCATTGGTCGCCGTGGGCGGTCAGTACGGTACATTGTCCGAAATCGCCTTCGGGCTGCATTTCGACAAGCCCGTATTCGGCCTCGGCGACGTGCCGGATCTCGCCGACATCAGAAAGGCCGAAACCGTAGACGAGGTTTGCCGGGGTCTCGCCGCATATCTTCTGCGCCTTCCGGATTTGTCATAAAACTTACACCGTGGGTCGCTAACGCTCCAGTCAACTCCAATGGTGGTCGATGATCGAACTTCGAAACATTGCCCGGCGATTCGGTCCAGTCACGGTGCTGGAAGGCATTTCGCTGTCGGCGGAGCAAGGCACGTTCCTCGCTCTGCTGGGACCGTCAGGCTGTGGAAAATCGACACTGCTGCGCATCATCGCCGGATTGGACCGACCGGATTCCGGCGAGATCCGCATCGATGGCCGCGATGTCTCGGAACTCACGGCCGCCCAGCGCAACATCGCCATGGTGTTTCAGTCCTATGCGCTGTATCCGCATCTGACGGTCGCGGAAAACATCGCGTTGCCTCTCGCCATGCGCGGCCAGACGCGGCTCGAACGTTCTGTTCTCGGTGGCCTTTTGCCCAAGGCGCGAGAGAAGCGCTCACGGCAAAGCAAACAGGTACGGGAAATCGCGGGCCAACTCGGCATCGAGGCGCTGCTCGAGCGCAAGCCGTCACAGCTGTCCGGCGGTCAGAAACAACGCGTCGCCGTCGCGCGAGCCCTCGTTCGCGATCCGTCGATCTTTCTCCTCGACGAACCGCTCTCGAATCTCGACGCCAAGCTGCGGGTGCAGATGCGAGCGGAAATCGTCGCGCTCAATCGCCGGATCGGTCGCACTTTCATTCATGTCACCCATGACCAGGCGGAAGCCATGGCGATGGCGGACAAGGTTGCGGTGATGCTCGGCGGCCGAATTGCGCAATTCGGCACCCCACGCGAGCTCTACGAGACGCCGGTCAGCCGCGACGTCGCGGCGTTTGTCGGCACCCATCCCATCAATTTTACGGCTTCCGTGAGCGCAGACGCCTTGCCGCGCGGCTTCGCGTTGCCTCCTGCTGCGGTTCCGGGCGGCACGAAGGTGGTCGTGGGGATAAGGCCGGAGCATCTCGTTCCTCACGCCGATGGCCCCGTGGTCGGACGTCTCGTCCATTTGGAATATCAGGGCGCGGAGATGCTGCTCGACGTGCGTATCGACGACGGCTCCACCGTCCGAGCCGTCGCGCCGGGCAACTGGCGGGCGGCTGCTCAGGGCGAGAAGGTTCGCCTCGCTTATGCAGCGCATGATCTGCATATCTTTGATGGCGTCACGGGAACACGCATCTGGCTCGATGGCATCGGACGGAACCCTGTGCGGGGGGGCCATCAATGCGGTTGATGACCCGCGCCCGCGCAGAGGCGCTCACCGATCTTTGGCTTGCGGGACCCGCTGCACTCGCCATGCTCGTGCTGATCTTCATACCCGTCGCCATCGTGGCGATTCTGTCCTTCACCGATTACCAGTTCGGCGCGCGTAGCTTCAACTGGGTCGGCCTGCAGAATTACCTCGTTCTGGTCACCGATCCGACCGCCCGTCGCGCAATCACCAACACGCTCCTCTATGCGGCGATCGTCATTCCGACTTCTATCCTCTTCGGGCTTCTCGTCGCCCTTGGACTGCACGGCCTGATGCAGTACGCGCCGCGGCTTTCCGCAATCCTGCGCGCCGCCTATTTCCTGCCCGTCGCAGCCACGCTGGTCGCCATGGCCGTCGTCTGGCAGATGCTGCTTCATCCCAATCTCGGGCTCGTCAACAGCATGCTGGGCGCCGCTGGCATACGTGGGCCCGCCTGGTTGTCGGATCGCGGTCTCGTTCTCTACACTCTGGCGGTGATCGGCATCTGGCAGACCATCGGGTACAACATGGTGCTGTTCCTCGCCGGTCTGTCTGCGATCCCGCCGCATCTGTACGACGCCGCAGAAGTGGATGGCGCCGACCGTGGCTGGGAGCGATTCTGGACCGTGACCTGGCCGATGCTCGGGCCGACGACCTTGTTCGTTACGGTCGTAACGGCGACGGGCGCCTTCCGCGTTTTCGAGACCGTCGCGACGCTCACGCGGGGCGGGCCGGCCTTCGCATCCGATGTGCTCGTCTACTCGATTTATCGGGAAGGATTCGTCTACTTCAAAGCCGGTTACTCGAGCGCCATCACCATGGTCTTCTTCGCGTTCGTGCTGTTTTTCACCCTCGTCAAGTTCCGCTTCATGGAATCACGGGTGCATTATCGATGAACGCCGGCACCCTCATACGACGTGCGCTCGCGCTCACTGCGCTCATCTTCGGCGCGCTGATCGTCCTCACGCCCTTCTTCTGGATGCTGTCGCTTTCATTCAAGGCGCAAAGCGAGATCTTCACCCCGGCGATTTCCCTCCTGCCCGAACGGTTGCGCTGGGAGAACTACGTCGCCGCTTTCGAGCGCTCGACCCTTCTCCGGTTTCTACTGAACGGGGTGTTCATCTGCGCGGGCATCCTGTTCTTCCAGATCCTGTTCGCGGTGCCCTGCGCCTATGCGTTGGCACAACGAAGCTTTCGCGCGAGAGGCGTGATCTTCGGTCTGGTGCTCGCGGGCTTGCTGGTGCCTTTTCACGTCACGGCAATCCCGATCTTTCTCGGCCTTGCCGAGCTGAAGATGCTGAATACCTACAGTGCGCTCATCCTGCCCTTCGTGGCATCCGTCTTCGGCATATTCCTCTTTCGACAGGCGATCGCCGCCATGCCGGGCGAATTGTTCGAGGCCGCGAGGGTAGACGGCCTTTCGGAGACGGCGATCGCCTGGCGCATCGCTTTCCCGCTCGCCATGCCCGCGGCGACCGCGTTCGGAATTTTCTCTGTGGTCGCACATTGGAACGATCTGTTCTGGCCTCTGATTGCGATCACGGACCCCAATTTGGCGCCTCCGCCGCGCGGAATCCTCTACTTCCGCGACGAGGAATCCGGCACCGATGTGGGGCCGTTGATGGCAGCAGCGGTGGTCGTCGTCGCGCCGATGGTCATCGGCTTCCTGCTTGCCCAGCGCCGCTTCATCCAGGGTCTCGCCGTAGGCGGACTAAAAGGATGATCGACGCCAACCAGAAGAGCGCATCGACGCGCCAACCGCCCCTCAGACAAATGGAGACCGTGATGAGAAAGCTCTTGATTGCCGGCCTGCTCGGACTGGCTATGGCCAGCGGGGCTCAGGCCCAGGACACGACCATCCGCGTGCACTACGCCATCCCCACCATTTGGTCCAATGCCCAGACCGCACTCGCGGAAGCCTTCATGGCCAAGAACCCCGATATCGAGATTGTCCTCGATGGGGCTGCTCAGGGCTACGAGGACGGTGTCCAGCGACTGCTGCGCGAGAGCGTCGCGGGAACGGCGCCGGATGTCGCCTATGTCGGCCTCAATCTCTGGCGTGTTCTGCAAGCGCGAGGACTGGCGCAGCCCCTCGACGAGTTCATCGGAGACGAAGCTGCATTCGAAGCCATGGGCTATACCCCCGCCCTGCGTTCACTGGGCCAATTCAACGACGTCCAGTATGCTCTCGGCACCTCGGCCTCGACGCTGGTGGTTTACGTCAACCCCGATCTCGTCGAGCAGGCTGGCGGTTCGATGGAGGATTTCCCCACCGATTTCGACGGGATCATCGAACTTGCCGCAAAAATCGACGCCCTGTCGCCGACGATCGACGGCATCTGGACCCAGCGTCATGACTGGCGCTTCCAGTCGTTCCTCGGCGCCCATGGCGGTCGTCCGATGACGCCCGACGAGAGCGACATCGCCTTCGACGACGAAGCCGGCATCGCAGCGGCCGCGCTCTTTCAGCGTTTTTCGCAGGAAGGCGGAATGAAGAGTTACGACGAGGACAACGCGCGTCAGGCATTTCCGGCGGGCACGCTGGGGATCATGTTGGAGAGTTCTTCTCTCCTGACGCGCTTTCTTCAGGGTGCCGACGGTCGCTTCGAAGTCGTCGTCAAGCCGCTACCCATCATGGCCGATCCGGAGGATGTCTACTTTCCCACCGGCGGTTCCGGGCTCGTAATGCTGACCGACGACCCCGCCAAGCAGGACGCAGCATGGCGCTACATGCTCTTTGCCACCGGTCCCGAGGGTGCAAAGATCATCGTCGAGAATACCGGATTCGCACCGACCAATGCGCTGGTCGTCGAGGACGACACCTATCTGGCGGAGTTCTATGAAGCCAATCCGATGCACCGTCCTGCGCATGAGCAGATCGCACGGTTCGCCGGCCCCTGGTACGCCTTCCCCGGTCCGGAGGGAGTGGCCGTGACGGATCTGATTGCCGCTGCGATGGTGGAAGTTAGTGATGGCGGTGCGGACCCTGAAACGACGATCAGGGAACTGGCCGAGACCCTGCGTCAACGCCTCGATATGAAGTAAGCAATAACGATGCCAGTGGCGCACCCAGCAAGGGTGCGCCACTGTAATCCAGCCATGGCCGTACAGGATTGCGCGGACGATTTTCTTCCGGAATCCTAATCGAGCGTTGAGCGGCAACTGCCATAAACTTCCTGATCATTCTCTACTCGAAGACAGTCAGGCTTTCGAATCGCTTTGGTCGATCAATCTTCCGCGGGCCGCGTGTTCAGCTTGCTGAATTTGCCGTCCGACCAGAACGCGGCCGATATTCACTTCACAGATGCCTTAGAGCAACTCCCTTCCTTGTTGAATCGCGGTTGGGGATTCCCAAGGCAGTGATGAGCTGATTCATTGTTGTCACG
>Ga0076929_100932_pt1 | contig 12752 bp, 10 predicted proteins | sample HotLakConUCCSL28_FD_87104 | JGI IMG/M metagenome (GOLD analysis project Ga0076929, IMG submission 87104) | Hypersaline microbial mat communities from Hot Lake, Washington, USA - Hot Lake Consortium UCC-SL28 (version 3) (version 3) | ecosystem: Environmental > Aquatic > Thermal springs > Hot...
TTCATAATGAACCTCAATGAAAGTTTATATTAGTTATTGTTTGAATGCCGGTATCACTGTCTTTGCAGACGAACAAACAATAAAAAATAATAGCAGCTCAAGTCAACAAGCTTCGTTACGTAATTTGTGTGTTAGATTTGTGGGAAAAAATAAAAAGGCCACTTTTGATAAATTTTTTTTCAATATGACACCCGAAGAAAAAAACTAAAAAACAATCACTTATAAAGTTTTTTCAAAAAAATGATTTTTTTAGTGTAATAAAACGTGCTTTTCTGACTCTATATAGAAGTGACAAAAAACTTTTGTCCGTCAAATGCAACTACCGGAGATCGCTGATTACGTCCTGTCAGGGTTGTTCGGCATTCCTGGTTCAATAGTCAACTTTTAACAGCTAACCTCAGGGTTACCAAAATTAACTGGTGATTATTCATATGAGTAAACAAAGAATTGAACATGCTAACTTAGTCATGTCATCCTATATTAGCAGTATTCGAACGGTCCGAGACTGGGCCGACTTAATGGGCTGGGAAAGAACAGACTTTTCCCGAAGATACCGGAGGATACATGGGCAGACAGCCAAACATGCACTCAAACAAGAGCGCTTTAAGCATATAGCAAGGCTCATGAAAGAAAATCCACAGGCTAAAAACTATGAAATTGCCTGTGATTTAGGATTCAGAGATGAAAAAGCTCTGTACGATTATGTGCGTTACCACAGTAACCGAACTCCAACGGATTTGAGGTTGGAAATTATAACGGATCCCGAAGTACCTTCAAAGAAAGACAAAAACCATGATCCCGATAAATCTCCATGTACAGGCTGACCCTGTTAAAAGTCGTGTGTACTGGTCGTGATGAGGAGGGAAAGTTCATCAGAACAGGAAAGGTCGACAGGCAGAAGGTTGGTTTTCCTGCCACTTTATTCAGGCAGCCTGACTAACAAAGCCATTCCTGCCTGAATGGTGCGTGGAATTACAGCACTTATGTTGTAATCACAGATAAATCTGTAAACGGCTACTGCTCTCCGCCTTTGTACTTAAACAGATTTTCCTCACCAACCGCTTCAACAGCCTGGCTAAGTGCGTAGGCAGAGTCGAACAGTACAATCGGGTTTTCATCCATATCATGGGTAACGTGTGTAGAAAAGCTGGTACCCAGTTTTTTAATCACATTTTCATCATCGGGCAACCATCGTGCTGCGAAAAACGGTGCCGGGCTCATCGTTATTTCAACCTTGTACTCGGCAACCATCCGGTGTTTGACTACATCGAACTGTAATACCCCTACAGTACCAAGCAGAAGCTCGTTTCCAACTCCGTTCGGAACTTCAAAAACGTGCACCACACCCTCTTCAGAAAGCTGTTTGAGTCCTTCTCGTAACTGCTTTCGTTTAAAGGGGTCTTTGGATGTAGCCTTCATGAAATGTTCCGGAGAAAAAAGCGGAATTACGTTGAAATTTACCGGTTTGTCAGTGTATAGGGTGCTGCCAATACGAAAGTTGCCCGGGTTAAAAAGCGCTACAATATCACCGGGATATGCGGTTTCCAGCAGATTTCGTTCATCCCCCATCAGGGAGTGCGGTGTAGTCATTCGAACCTTTTTGCCGGTATTACTCAACGTAACTTCAATACCCCGCCGAAAAACCCCGGATGCCACCCGAACAAAGGCGGTACAATCGCGATGATCCGGATTCATGTTCGCCTGCATTTTGAAAATAAACCCTGAAAAGGGAGCTTCAATTGAACGGACCTGTTCGTCCTCGGCTGTATATGGTTTGGGCGAGGGAGCCATATCGGCGAAATATTTCAGGAACAAATCCAGCCCGAAGTTATTCAGTGCCGACCCGAAGAAAACCGGAGTACAACGACCGTTGGCGAAGTCGTCCGGATCCATCTCGTGGATTTCATCGCCAATGAGTTCAAGTATTTCGCGAACTTCCGACCTGGAGGTCTCCGTTAGTGTACTTTCATCCAGCCCTGCTTCCAGAGGGAAAATTTCGGCGTCAGCCTTTCGGGCTCCATGCTTTGACTTTACATACAGGTGAAGTTCCTTGCCGATCAGATCGTGCACTCCCTGGAAATCCTGACCGTAGCCAACCGGCCAGGTCGCCGGGATTGGAGGCAGGCCCAGCTTCTGCTCGATGTTACTGAGAACTTCCAGCGGTTCCATACCAGGACGGTCGCACTTATTCACAAATGTAATGATAGGGATATTCCGAAGTTTACAGACCTGATACAGTTTTTCGGTCTGCTCCTCCACGCCCTTGGCAACATCTATGACCATGAGGGCACAATCGGCGGCAACCAACGTCCGAAGGGTGTCTTCTGAGAAATCCTTGTGACCCGGAGTGTCAAGCAGATTGTACTTGATACCATCTTTTTCGAAGCGAAGTACCGAGGAGGTAACCGAAATACCCCGCTCCTGCTCGATGGCCATCCAGTCTGATGCCGCGTGCCGGGCAGCCTTACGCTGTTTAATGGACCCAGCCTCGTGAATGGCTCCGCCATACAGCAGCAACTTCTCTGTAAGCGTGGTTTTACCGGCATCCGGATGCGAAATGATTGCAAACGTTCGTCGGCTTTTAACTTCCTGGTCCAGATTTTTAATCAACGTTGTATCGTCAGTCATGGAGTATAATCTTGAAAAATTTCGAGACCGAAGATACGGATAAAATCACCCAATCAACGCGGGCTTACCTCAGTTCGGCGAATGAACTCCTGACTGTCAACTACGGGCACTTCGGGATGGTTGGCCAGTTGAATCACCGTTGAATAGATCAATTGCACCCGCTTGGTATAGGGTCCGTAGGTGATTTTGTCGGGACTGTCACCAGGTTGGTGATAGTCTGCATGCACACCCGAGAAGAAAAAGATGAAAGGAATACCCAGCCGACCGAAATTCCAGTGGTCGCTGCGACGATAAAACTGATTTCGGTCATCCAGATCATTGAACCGCATATTCAGATCCAGTGCATTGCCACGGATTTCACTTGCCTCCATAAGCCTGTCATTCAGGTCGGAGCTGATTATTTCAGCGCCAATAATGTAGACATAATCTTCAACCCCCTCAGCAGCCATGGTATCATCTACGCGACCAATCATGTCGGTATTGATGTTGGCGATGATCTGCCCTATTGGCACGGTTGGATTATCGGAATAATACCGGGATCCAAGCAGTCCCACTTCCTCTGCTGTGACATGAAGCAGAATAATACTGCGATCAGGCCCTGCACCGGCTTCCCTGGCTGCCATAAGCGCCCTGGCCTGGGCAAGCAAATTGACACTTCCGCTGCCGTTGTCATCGGCACCGTTATAAATAAAATCACCGGCAGCATCCGGGGTAGATAAACCAAGGTGGTCATAATGTGCACTGATCACGATGTACTCATTTTTCAGCTCAGGATGACTACCTTCGATAAGCCCCACAATATTTTTGACGGGTGTATCCTGCTGTACTGTTTCAGAAGTGACAGCCAGGCGATAATCCAGAACAACGGGCTCAAAAGTGTTGATGGAAGACGTCAGTGATGCATAATGTGCTTCCAGGCCGCTTTCTGCACCAATCATGGAAGCTGCACGCTGCGGACTTATACTCATTATGGGAACAGAGAAACGTCCGCGGGGTGGATTGCCCGGCAGGGAAAACCCCGATGGAATACCCATGAGTCGGGCGAAATCTTCAACATCCTGTGTGTGCGAATCTTCATCCAGGTTGCGTATTAAAATCAAACCACCTGCAGCCCGGTTGAAAAGAATCTCTCTGACACGCTGCCATCCTCCGGCATCGGGATTAACTAGCGTATCGCCGTCTACAACAAAAGGAATATCCGAGTACACCATTACCCATTTGTCTGTGAGATCCATTTCCCCAAGGTGATCAACCGAACGGGACTCATCGGTGATGCCAAAACCGGCAAAAACCACGTTCCCCTCAAAATCTTGTCCGCCTCCGCTCAGCCGGTAAAAATCGGTTGCGGTTGATGCGGCAGAAAAGGATTCGCTATACACCGTAACGGGTTCATCCTGAGCGGTGGATGTAAGTTCTGCCGTCACGGAGTTGGTCACAAAAGAAGCGAGATTAAAATGCTGAAAATACGAGCCCTCATCCCCCAGGGGCAAAACACCATGCTCGCGATAAAAGTCAGCCACATAATCTGCGGAGATTTCGATGCCGGCCTGTCCGGTACCTCTTCCTTCGAACGCGTCACCAGCGAAGGTGTAAAGTTGCTCGCGCAGAAAGTCCTCGGAGATAAGGGAGGCAAAGCTGTGCGGATCGGAAGGTTGCTCCCGGGCCGAACCCGCCTCGTTGGTGGAGCTGCAAGACGCCCCCGCGATTAAAATAATAGCTACAGTAAGGTAGTTTTTGAGTAAATACATGGTCAGTTCAGTTACGAAGTATGGAGATTATCAGAAATATCAGGTGTTTTGGGAAGTCGAAGCAATAAAAGTACGGGCATCCGGGAGGTCGACGGCAAATCGGGTAACGTCTTCATCAATCAGGAGCACAAGTCGCTGTTCACGAACCATTTCAAGAATAGCCAGAAACGTGACGATGACAACCATACGGGTTGGGGCGTGCTGGCAGAGCTCCCAGAACGATTGTTTTCCATGTGAACGCAGCTGTTCAACGATATAGCCGCTCTGTTCCTCGATGCTGGTTTTAACCAGCTCAACACGGTGCACAATCTCGTCCCGCGCCACCTTATTCAGGATGGTTTTGTATGCTGCAATAAGATCGTACAGCGTTACATCCCGCAGGGGCTCCTCGTCATCCGGTTCTTCTACTATATCAGGCTGGAAGTGTCTGCGACGATAGGCTGTACGTGCAGCCTGTTCCATTTCTGTAAGTTCGGCTCCCATTTCCTTGTACCGTTTATACTCCAGCAGACTTTGAACCAGTTCATACCGGGGATCATTTTCATCGAACTCGTCTTCATCGTTTATTTCCCTGGGCAACATCATTTTGGCTTTGATAGACATCAGGGTGCTGGCCATAAAAATAAACTCACTGGCAATACCGAGATCCAGCTCTTCCATGAAGTGCATATACTCAAAAAACTGGTCGGTTATGTACGATATGGGGATGTCATAAATATCCAGCTCATCCCTTCGGATAAAGAAGAGCAGTAAGTCGAGCGGACCTTCAAAGTTCTGTAGCTGAACGCGATACATGATTTTTTTTGGTTTACCGAATATACCGACTAATCACAACTTTCACAGTTGAGACTGCGTCTCCGGAAACACTAATATTTTTTTGATATGGCTGTTTTTTCGGAACTTAACCCTATCTGCCACTCGGTTCTTATCCGTTTTGTGACGGCAGAAAATTCACAGTAAGTGAAGCTTAAAAATATTTATAAATAATTGAATTTATTGAATTTATAGTATTGACAAAGTTGTGGTCAACCATTACTTTAGTCCTGCTTTCGTAATTAAGGGGGACGAAGGAGAATGAAACTGGGGAATCAACCAGGGGAATTAAGCTGGGGAATCAACCAAGGTCATTAACAAAAAACATAACGACTATGCTGATAGAAAGGTTTATAGCGTCACTCATTGAGGGTAATGAACCGGTTATAGCCGAAACGGCCGCAGACATACACAAAAAGCTCAAACAGTATCTGATGTATCGCTATCAGGTGTCTGAAAATGACGCAGATGATGCAGTACAGGAAACCATGCTGGTGCTGTTTGAGCGAAGCAAAAACAACAAATTAAAACCATCCCGAAATCCGGTGGCTTATGTTTACACCGTACTGCGGCACGAGTGTTTTAAGTTGCTCCGTGCGTCCAGTCAGGTGTGTGAGCCTGATGAGAGTTATTTTGCACAGGTGGCTGAACCCAATCAGCTGTCCGATATTAACCTGGAAGAATATCAACGTATAATTGCCGAGTGCATGGGCTGTCTGAGTGAGTTCAACTATAATTTTTTGAGTTATACCGTGGAACACCCGGAGAAGTCGTCCGAAGAGATAGCTGCCCGATTTGGAATAAAACCGAACAATATCTCAATCCGGAAATTTCGTCTGCGAAAGTTTGTCTATAACTGTGTAGATCGGCGCTATCGGATTTTTAGTGATTCATAATGGTACTGGTTTATCGGGTGTGGTATCGCATCAGTAATTCCTGAACGGGGATTTTTTCAGCGGTGACGACTTCCCGACTGTCTGATTTGCCGTCTACATCACTGTCGGATACATCCTCTTTGGTTTCGCTTTGTACCGGATTAACGATATAGCTTCCGTCATCCTGCAGCTGCCAGCGCTGCAGGGTGCAGTTCAGGTAACTGTCCAGCACCAACTGAAGGTAACGGCATATATCTTCCTGCAGAACCGGGGTGAGTGCTTCAACCCGGGCATCCAGATTTCGGTGCATCATGTCAGCGGATCCGAGGAAGTAGCGGTTTTCACCTCCGGCATGAAAATAGTACAACCGCGAGTGTTCCAGGAATCGACCGATTACCGAATGTACCCTGATATTGGGTCTGCCGGAGGTTTTCAACCTGCAAACACTGCGGACAATGCAGTCGATTTCCACCCCGGCATCAGCTGCTTCATAAAGTTCTTTGATAATAAGCGGATCTTCAAGATTGTTCATTTTCATGATTATCTGCGCGGGTTTTCCGTCGCGCGCCTGCGCCGCTTCGAACTGTATCATCCCGGTGATGTGGTTACGCATGTAGCGTGGTGCAACCAACAGCTTCCGGTACGACTGCATCGGGGCGAATCCGGTCAGAAAATTGAAGAGATCAGACACATCAGCCGTGAGATCTTCCCTGGCAGTAAACAGACCAAGGTCTTCATATAACTGAGCCGTATCCGGGTGGTAATTTCCCGTGCCGATATGCGCATAGCGCTGAAGCCTGGTTCCTTCCTGCCGGACAACAATGGTCATCTTGCTGTGAATTTTCAGCCCGGCAATTCCATAAGCAACGTGCACACCGGCCTGCTCAAGTCGCTGAGCCCATTCCATATTCCGCTCCTCGTCAAACCGGGCTTTAAGTTCGATTAGAACGGCAACCTGCTTTCCGTCTTCGGCTGCCCGCATCAGCGCATGCATCAGCGGGGAGTCACGGGAGGTACGGTACAGGGTTTGCTTGATGGCCAGAACCGAAGGATCGGCTGCGGCCTCTTCCACAAACCGCTGTACGGAGGTGGCAAAGCTGTGATAAGGGTGATGAACCAGCAAGTCCTGCTTGCGAATGGTGGAAAAAATATCATCCCCGGCAACATCCCTGCGAAGCTCCGGGTGAACCACCGGAACCCATGAAGAAAATCGGAGATGATCAAATCCCTTTAATTTGTAAAGTTCAACCGCATCGGCCAGTCCGATTGCCCCTTCAACTTTATAGATATCATTTTTGCCTACCCCCAGCCGTTCCATGAGCATTTTACGGATGGAGTCGGTCATTGAGCTCTCTGCCTCCAGCCTGACAACGGCCGCGAATTTCCGCTCCCGAAGCTCCTCTTCAATCATTTCGAGCAGGTCGTCAGCTTCTTCCTCATTGCGTGCCACATCGGCATTTCGGGTAATACGAAAAACGTGGGCCGAAACAATACGCGCACCCGGGAAAAGCCGGTGAATTTTTTCACGAAGGAGGTCGTCAATGAGCAGCAGCGTAACGCCTTTTTTACCCCTTGAGACGGTAAGCCATCGCGGACGATTACCCGGAATTTTTACCCGTGCAAAAACCGGTTCGCCTGTTTCGGTGTCTCGAAGCTCCACGGCAAATGACCGACTCTTATTGGAGATAAAAGGAAACGGATGGGCATGGTCTATGACCAACGGCGTCAGAATGGGGTATAACTGCTCATCGAAATACCGGTCCATTTTAGTCTTTTGCTTCTCCGTCAGCTCTTCATAGGATGAAAACCGGATACCCTGGGTTTCCATTTCGGGAACCAGTTCTTCAAAGAAAACTTCCCGAACCCGTGAAATCATTTTTTTCACCTCTTCATGAATGGCTTCAAGCTGATCAGCGGGCATCATCCCGTCCATAGACAAACTGCCGATATCAGCATCCAGCTGTCGTTTAAGTCCGCCCACACGCTTCTGGAAGAATTCATCCAGATTACTTTTCACGATTCCGATAAATTTGACCCGTTCAAGCAACGGGTTTTGGCTATCGGTTGCCTGGTGCAGCACCCGCCAGTTAAACTTAAGCCAGCTCAGCTCATAATTGGCAAACTGTTCAGCGTCAGGGTCAGGTCGGGGTGGGGGATCAAAAGACTGCAGCATTCGTACTCCAACCCGGGTTTCCCGTTTGGTAACTTCGTTAAATCCATCATTCTCTGGCGTACTCATGGTTGTATTATTGACGTTGCTCTCATGGTTTTTGTATACCCGGGTTTATAATCTCCACAGGCTCTTCACTGATTTTTGCAGAAGCCCATTCAAAAATCTACGGACCACCCGGCGAGGGGAGGGCTTGCCGCTGACTGTAGTATATAAAAGACTGAATTACCAAAGTAATAACGTTTTCTCACATCTTGATATGTATATTCTATGTGAACACAACGTCACTAAAACCGCACTGCCTTGAACAACCCGTTACTGAATCCATCTGATAAAGAACAGGCTTTCGAGCAAACTGTACGACCGCTGCGCCTGGACGATTTCGTAGGTCAGCGAAAGCTGGTTGACAACCTGCAGATCTTTATAAAAGCAGCCGGAATGCGCGGTGAAGCGCTGGACCATGTACTGCTATCCGGTCCGCCGGGACTGGGCAAAACCACCCTCGCCGCCATCATCGCCAATGAAATGGGAGTAAGCTTCAAGGCCACAACCGGTCCTGTACTCGAAAAACCGGGCGACCTTGCCGGATTGCTGACTTCGCTGGATGAAGGCGATGTCTTGTTTATCGATGAAATTCACCGTCTGAATCCGGTGGTAGAGGAATACCTGTATTCCGCTATGGAGGATTACAAGCTTGACATCATCATCGATTCCGGTCCGAATGCACGTAGTGTGCAAATAGAGCTCCGCAAATTTACACTGGTTGGCGCCACAACCCGTAAAGGCTTGCTTACGGCTCCGCTTCGTGCGCGCTTTGGAATTGACCTGCGCCTGGATTACTACGAAACCGAGACCCTGCAGCAGATAGCCGAACGTACCTCAGGCATCCTCGGCTTCGACATTACTACCAGGGGCTCCTACGAAATTGCCAGACGCAGCCGGGGCACACCTCGAATCGTGAACCGGTTGCTGCGTCGAACCCGCGATTTTGCCGAAGTTGAGGGACTTCAGGCCATTGATGACCGTATAGCTGATAAGGCGCTGAATGCTCTGGATGTAGATAATCAAGGCCTTGATGACATGGATCAGCGAATTTTGCATGCTCTGGTCAACACGTTTGGCGGCAAACCCACGGGGCTGGGCACCCTTGCTGTGGCCGTTGGTGAAGACAAGGGAACTATCGAGGAGGTCTACGAACCTTACCTCATCCAGGAAGGCTTCCTGCAGCGAACCCCGAAAGGTCGCATTCCCGCACCCAAAGCTTACCGTTATCTGGGGATTAAAATGCCGGGAACCGCAACCAGTTTGTTCGATGAGCCGGATGATCCCAACTAGCTCTCACCCACGCCATACATCAGGATATTATCAGAAAAAATGCGTATTTTTCGAGGCTAAAAATTGAATTTATTTATCACTTAATCATCTGCGTGCTTAATGAAACATCTGTTTACCTCCGAGTCCGTATCAGAAGGGCATCCCGACAAAGTCTCCGATCAAATATCCGATGCCATTCTGGATGCCCTGCTCGAGAAGGATCCCAAATCCCGCGTAGCCGTTGAAACACTCGTAACAACGGGTCTTGCGGTCGTTTCCGGAGAAGTTACTACCGATGCCTACATCGATGTACAGGAAATTGTACGGGATGTTATCCGTCAGATCGGTTACACAAAATCTACCTACCGCTTTGATGCGGATTCCTGCGGGGTAATGGTTACCATCCACCAACAGAGTCCTGATATTGCCCAGGGCGTTGATGTTGAAGGAGCCGGCGACCAGGGTATGATGTTTGGTTATGCGTGTACCGAAACGGAAAACCTGATGCCGCTGAGCATCCAGCTCTCGCACGATCTTGTCCGTGAACTGGCGAATATCCGGAAAAATACCGACCTGATGCCCTATCTGGCTCCGGACAGCAAAAGCCAGGTGACGGTTGAGTACGATGAGGACGGCAAGCCGGTCCGGGTACATACCATCGTGGTTTCCACCCAGCACGATGATGGCGTAAGTCAGGACAAAATCAGGGAAGATATCGTCAAACATCTCTTCCCGCGTGTTGTTCCTGAGGGAATGATGGATGAGAAAACCATCGTACACGTTAACCCTACCGGAAAATTTGTGATTGGTGGTCCACACGGTGATACGGGTCTGACCGGTCGAAAAATCATTGTAGATACCTATGGCGGACACGGTGCTCATGGCGGTGGAGCTTTTTCGGGTAAAGATGCTACTAAAGTAGATCGCAGCGCGGCATATGCAGCCCGCCATATTGCCAAAAACCTGGTTGCTGCCGGTCTGGCCGAGCGTGCCCTGGTGCAGCTGGCCTATGCCATCGGCGTTGCTGAGCCCGTTTCCGTCAACGTGAATACCTACGGAACCGGTACAAAATCTGACGCTGAACTGGCGGAACTGGTTAGCGAAGTTTTTGACTGCAAGCCGGCTTCCATTATCAAGCGCTTCGACCTGCGCAAACCCATCTTCCGGAATACCGCGGCCTACGGCCATTTTGGTCGACCCGAATTTCCCTGGGAGCAGCTCGATTACGCAGACACCCTCAAGGCCCGTCTGTAATCCGACCTTGTCGGTACCGGACTATTAAAACCTGAAAAAGCCTGGTCCCGGAGCCGGGCTTTTTTGTGTAGGCAAAAAAATAACAGCAGGTTAGCACCATCGCCGCATGGGTTCAGTTATTTAAAAAAGTGGCGGATAATCCGTATTTTCGACCAGACTATTTTCAGGAATGTTTTGCGTTAACCGTTTAACTGCGAAGCCTCCCTCCTCCACAAAACAGTATAATCCCTTACAAAATCATTATTATGGCTAAAGAAGTTGATGTTTGCGTGATAGGTAGTGGTCCTGGTGGCTATGTTGCCGCCATCCGTGCCTCGCAATTAGGATTTAAAACCGCAATTATTGAAAAAAGAGATCTGGGTGGCGTGTGTCTGAACATCGGATGTATTCCAACCAAGGCCCTGCTTAAATCGGCCGAAACACTGGATAACCTGAAGCATGCCGAGGAATTTGGCTTTACCGTGAGTGAGGTCAAAGCCGATTTCGATAAAATCATCAAACGAAGTCGCGGTGTGGCCGACAAGCAGAGTAAGGGTATTCAGTTTCTGATGAAGACCAATAAGATCGATGTGATCATGGGTCATGGTGCGTTTACATCAGCCAAAGAACTTGCCGTAACAGACGGCGATGGTAAAACCGTTGAAACCGTCAAGGCCAAACATTTCATCATTGCAACCGGTGCCCGAAGCCGGGAGCTCCCGAATCTTAAGTTTGACGGTGAGACTATCATTAATTCGGAACGTGCGATGAAGCTGGAAAATCAGCCCAAACGCATGGTCATTGTTGGGGCCGGCGCCATTGGCGTTGAGTTTGCCTATTTCTACAAGACCCTGGGTACCGAGGTAACCATCGTTGAAATGCAGAAGACTCTGGTTCCCATTGAAGACGAGGAAATTGGCAAGGAGCTTGGCAAAATCTACAAGCGGGCCGGTTATAAGCTCATGCTGGAGAGCACCGTTGAGAAGGTGGAGAAGAAAGGCAAGAACGTTGTTGTGACGGTCAAGACGCCAAAAGGAACCGAGACTCTTGAGACCGATGTAGTACTCAGCGCCGTGGGTGTAGTAGGCAATATTGAAAACCTCGGACTTGAAAAAATTGGCGTTAAAACCGAGAAAGGAGCTATTGTAGCCGACAAGGTAACCTATGAGACTTCGGTTAAGGGAATATACGCCATCGGTGATGTTGCCGGCGCCCCCTGGCTGGCCCACAAAGCCTCACATGAAGCGCTTCGCTGTATTGAAAAACTGGCCGGCCATAATCCCAAGCCGGTCCGATACGATAACATCCCCGGATGTACCTACTGTAAGCCCGAGGTAGCTTCGGTTGGTATGACGGAGAAAGCGGCAAAAGAAGCAGGCTATGACATCATTGTAGGTAAGTTTCCCTTCATGCCGAACGGCAAGGCGCAGGCTGCCGGCCACACAGAAGGCTTTGTAAAAGTCGTTTTTGATGCCAAGTACGGGGAGTGGCTGGGCTGTCATATGATTGGTCACTCGGTGACGGATATGATTGCCGAGGCGGTTGTTGCCCGTGAACTGGAAACCACCGGTCATGAGATAATTGCAGCGGTGCATCCTCATCCCACACTCTCCGAGGCGGTTATGGAAGCAGTGGCTGAAGCCTACAACGAAGGCGTTCACCTTGGCACGCCCGTCAAGAAAAAGTAAGGGTTTCAGAGCGTAGACCGTTTAGCGACGGGGCACGCCGGTATATCGTACTATCATCGCCCGGCATCTGCCGGGCGTTTTTTTTCTGCAGCCAGAGCCATGAATACCATTTTCTGTTATGATCTTGGTCGGGCACCCTACCGCGAAACCTGGGACCTGCAGGCGGCCATTCAGCAGCGCCTCATTGAGGAAAAACTGCATCGCGCAGCAGAAAAAAAAGCGCATATCAACGGTCGGAAGCACGATTCGTCAACTGCAGCGCTGGAAACGGAACCCCGTCCTC